>JABAOC010001140.1_pt6 | contig 10531 bp, 7 predicted proteins | sample 7062161 | NCBI WGS metagenome assembly JABAOC01 (sample SAMN14538625, study PRJNA623070) | marine sediment metagenome | biome: marine biome [ENVO:00000428]; feature: marine pelagic biome [ENVO:01000023]; material: deep marine sediment [ENVO:00002113] | place: India: Gulf of Khambhat ...
GTGAGTTCTTTCTTTTTCCACGTCTTCTCCCTACCACTCAGCTTTGAATCCGAAAAGGCCTTCAGGTTTGAGAAACAGAACAGAGATGAATATGGCGTAAATGATACCTTCGGTCCAGGTTGCTGTCATAAACTGGGCTCCGAAAGACTCCACGAGCCCGATTATTATCCCTCCGAACAGTGCGCCGGGGATACTCCCGAGGCCGCCGAGAACGACAATAATGAAGGCCCTGATGTCAAAGACGACACCCACAACGGGGTGAACGTAGTAAAAAGGCATCAATACGGCCCCGGCAACGCCGACGATCGCGATGCCAATACCGAAGGCCACATTGTAGATGCGGTCGATGTTTATGCCCATCAGTCTTGCGGCATCACGGTCCTGGCCAGTGGCTCTGATGGCTTTGCCGAGTCGTGTTTTTTTCAGAAACAAGTAAAAAAGAACAGCCAAAATCACAGTGGTCAAGAAGGCATAGAGCCTGGGAAGACTAATGATCACATCACCTAGGTGGAGGACACTTCCCTTGTAAGGGGTTTTTATCGTCTTATAAAAGGCGCCGAAAAGCGCCAGCGCGAAGGCATCCATGAAGATCCAGAGCCCCGCAGTTAGCATCAGGACGCTAATCGGCTCACGCACATCCCGCTCGATCTTGAAAACCGGTCGGATCAGCACATGCTGTGTGAAATAACCAAGGGCGAAGAGCAAGGGCACGATGATAATCAGTCCGGCGTAAGGGTCAATACCGGTGAATCTGAAAAGGTAGTAAGTGACAAACATCGCAGCCATGAGAAAGGATCCGTGGGCAAAATTGATCACCTTCATCACCCCGAAGATGAGTGTTAGACCTAGGGCTGTGAGTCCATAGACCGACCCCATGAGAATGCCATTGATGATCGTGGCTAATATAATGTCCACAGTTCTCCCCTCTCAGTCCTACTTAGTCAGGAAATGAGAGTTTCGCTCGGGTGAGAAGACGAGGGCTCCTCTCTGAGGAGCCCCCGCGTTCTGTCATTCAGCGCGGTTGTTGGCCTTGCGCCATTTCCATGTGGGTATCGGATAGATTGGCTCAAAACCAGCTCGTCCGACTGCCCACGGGTATATCGTACACCGCTCGATGCTTCCGTCGGGCATCTGGCGGATCTGAACCACAACCAGCTGGGCTTGAGGGTTCTGGCCTGATCCGTCAAAGCTGATCTTTTCATAAGGGACGATCATGCCCGGCCCCTGGGTATAGTTGGTCTTGGCCAATGCCTCGCGGAGCTTCTCCGGATCAGAAGACCCTGCTCTTTCCAGCGCATCTTTGAGGACGTACATCGAGGCGTAAACGTTAGCAGCCTCTGGGCTGATATTGTAACCGTAACGTTCCTTGAACTTCTTGTTGGTCTCTTTCAATCCCGGGCGATTGAGGTCTGCTTCCCATTCAACGGCGTCGAAATGGTAGAGGGAATTCTTGCCCGTATTCGGAATAAACTGGGGGTCAGAGTGCCCTCCACCACTGCTGATTATGCCCATGACATCGACTTCGTGTTCGGCAATCGTGTTCATCAACAAAGTGGCGTCAGCTATGTAGGAGACGAAGAGGATGAAGTCAGGCTTGGCCCGCTTTATCTTCAGGACCACCGGTGTAAGGTCAGGGGCGTTTGCTGGGTAGGGCTCGTCCAGCACAACTTCAAAGCCAGCTTCTTGAGCAAGGGGCCGCCAGCCCTCAGCGGTGGAGGTTCCCCAGTCTGTGTTCTCGTAAACAAAGGCCAATTTCTTGGGCATCAACCCGGTTCTTTCCTCCATGGCCTTGATGAAGTTGATCTGGTCTCTGGCATACCACGAGGCCTTGGCTGCAACTCGGAAGGTGTATTTGAAACCTCTCTCCGTAATGGCGTCTCTGACAGAGACGGGAACAAGGTAAGGGATCTTGTACCGTTCGGCCACCTCGGTGCTTGGATAGGTGACTGCACTCTGATAGGCACCTGTAATGCAGACGACTTTGTCTCTGGTGATGAGACGCTCCGCCTCCGTCATTGCCACCTTGGGATCACCGCGACTGTCAGCATAGATCATTTTGAGCGTGGCACCTCCCATCGATTGAATGCCACCTGCAGCATTGATCTCCTCAACGGCCATCTCCCGGATTTCCCTGCCGACTTTTCCGATAGGTGCCACCGGACCGCTGAGGGGAAGGATATTGCCGATGGCCACCTCTTCGGCAACAGCGGGTGGAGAGATTGCCCCCATCCCCAGTATACTGCCCAATGCGACAATGAGAACGAAAAATATCATTTTTTTCCTCATAACCCACCTCCTATTCGATGGAAAAGAAAAAACAGAGTCAGGACGATTAATTCACCCCCTTTCCGTCTGGAAGTCCCTGTCACCGGGCCCATTCGCACCTTGCCTTGCTTTGACTCAAACGACTCCAGATACAGCCACCCCCATTCTAGCGACGTTCGAAACAATGTCAAGCAGTTTTTTTGTCAGGGTAAAACAGGAATGATCCACTCATAGAATTGTTTTGCAAACTGGGGATTGCCATGGTAGGTTGGATTGATCTTGAAAATGGAGATCTCAATTTGAGCTTTTCACGATGGAGGGGGTATGAACGGGTTTTTCGGCAAGTTTCTCCACATTGACCTGTCCAACCAGACTCATACTGTTAAGACCGTTGATGGGGCTGTTTTTCGCCGTTACCTTGGAGGGAAGGGACTGGCTACGCACCTCCTCCTTGAGGGGAACCCTCCTGGGGTTGATCCTTTATCCGAGGAGAACCTTCTGATCTTTGCCTTGGGGCCGACTACTGATACTCCTGTTCCTGGTTCTAGCCGCTACGGCGTTTTCACCAAATCGCCGCTTACTGGATTTTACTCGGAATCCTACTCAGGTGGGAAGACCGCTGAGCCCATGAGTCGGGCAGGATATGATGCGATCATTCTCCGCGGGAAGAGTCCAAAGCCGGTCTTTTTGGAAATCAGCGATCAGGCCGTGATTGTTCACGATGCGGGCGGTCTCTGGGGCAGAGGAACCTATGAAACGGAGGATGCTGTGATAGAAAAGGTGGGCGTGAAAGGGGCCAAAGCCGTTGTGATTGGGCCAGCAGGGGAGAATGTGGTTCGCTTTGCCCTGATTGAAAACGACTATTGGCGCTCGGCAGGGCGAACCGGCGTTGGAGCTGTGATGGGATCCAAGAAGGTGAAGGCCATTGTCTTTCATGGCCAGGCGAAAAGGGAGGTGGCGGACGAAGAACGCGTGGAGGATTTCAGAAAAAAGACGCTTGCCAAGTCGAAGGACAATCCTGGTGTTGCTGCCTACAAGAACCTCGGTACCCCCATGATGGTGGCCCTGCTAACGAATGTCGCCTCCTTTCCTACTCGGTATTGGGCGCAGGGGAAGTATGAACACTGGGAAAAGCTTACGGCTGAGACGATGAACCAGAGGCTTGGCACAAAGCCTCGGGCTTGCAACAAATGCTTTATGGCCTGTGGGAAGTTATCGGTCGTTCCAGAGGGGCGCCACAAGGGCCTTAAGATTGAGGGCCCTGAATACGAGACCATCTACGCATTTGGCGGACTCTGCATGATCGATCGTATTGAGGAGATCGCCTACCTCAACGATATCTGCGACAACCTGGGAATGGACACGATCACTGCCGGTAACCTGGCGGCATTCACCATTGAAGCGTCTCGGCGGGGCAGGATAGGGGACAAGCTCGACTACGGGGATGTTGATGGGATTGCCCAGCTACTGGACAGGATCGTCAAGCGCGAGGGGAGTGGTGCAGTGCTCGCAGAGGGAATTCGGGTTGCCAGCAAAGAGTGGGGACTCGAAAACATCGCCATCCACGTTAAGGGGATGGAACCTGCTGGATATGATCCGAGATCTCTCAAGGGCATGGGACTTGCTTTTGCAACATCCGACCGAGGAGCCTGCCACCTAAGAACCACTTTCTACAAGCCGGAACTTGCCGGGATCAGTCCTCCAGACGAGATCGATGGAAAGGCCAAGATATTTGTGGACTTCGAGGATCGGCTCAACATCTTTGACACCATGATCTTCTGTCGGTTTTATCGCGATCTGTATCAGTGGGATGACCTGAGGGAGGTTATTCGTGCCACGACCGGGATGGATCTGAGTGCGGACGATCTACGCCGAATCGCCTCCAATATCTCTGATGCCACGCGGGTCTTCAACATTCGAGAAGGTCTGACAAAGGAGGACGACACGCTTCCCCGGCGATTTTTTGAAGAGCCTATCGAAGAGGGTAAAATCATCAAGAGAGAGGATTTCAATCGGCTCCTCGCAGAATATTACAAATTAAGAGGCTGGGACGAAAGCGGAGTTCCCCGGGATCACTTGGCAGGGATTAGGGGTCGAGAGTCAGCAGTCAGTGGCTAAGGATCAGGGACCGGGGTTCGGGGTTGAGAACTGTGATCTGCTGGGCGCAGGTAATTGCCGACGAAATGGCGAAAGTATAGATTGTTCTCGGAATCGAGGGAGGATGGAGACATGTCAAAGACACAAGATCTGCTCAAGGCCAGAGAAGAGAACGTTCCCAGGGGGCCTTTCCACGTGACGCCCTTTTTTGCCGCTGAGGCGAAGGGGGCTGTCATTAAGGACGTTGAAGGCCGAGAATTCATTGACTTTGCCGGTGGCATTGGGGTGATGAATGTGGGCCACTGTGCCGAAGGTGTGGTCGAGGCGATCAAGGATCAGGCGGAGCGGTTCACCCACACCTGTTTTCACGTGGTCATGTACGAACCCTATGTCGAGCTTGCCCAGAAGATGAACCAGATCACACCGGGTGGATTCCCCAAGAAGACAATGTTTGTCAACAGTGGTGCCGAGGCTGTGGAGAATGCTGTAAAGGTGGCTCGGTATGCCACGGGGCGATCCGCGTTGATCGCGTTTGAAGACGCCTTTCACGGCCGTACCCTTCTTGCCATGACCCTGACGAGCAAGGTCAAGCCTTACAAGTATGGATTCGGGCCCTATGCCCCTGAAGTTTACCGGATTCCCTATGGGTACTGTTACCGGTGTGCTTTTGGCCTGGAATATCCTTCATGCGAGATCCACTGTGCCGACTATCTCAGAGAGGTCTTCCATACGCACATATCGGCAGAGAATGTGGCAGCTGTCATGGCAGAGCCGGTTCTTGGTGAAGGAGGCTTTGTGGTGCCGCCAAATGGGTGGCACCGCAAGATCAAGCACATCTGCGAGGACAATGGGATTCTGTACATCGACGATGAGGTGCAGACAGGTTTTGGCCGAACAGCCAAGATGTTTGCCATAGAGCATTTTGGGGTGGAGCCAGATATCGTCACGACGGCGAAGTCCCTGGCCGGTGGGCTTCCCCTAGCTGGGGTTACCGGGAAAGCGGAAATCATGGATGCGCCCCATGTGGGAGGTCTTGGAGGGACTTACGGTGGCAATCCCTTGGCCTGTCGGGCAGCACTGGCGGTGATTGAAACATTTGAGAAAGAGAACCTCCTCGATCGTGCCGAAACAATCGGTCAAAAGGTTATGGACCGATTCAAGAAGATGGAGGAGGAGCACGAGATCATTGGAGATGTCCGAGGAATAGGGGCGATGGTCGCCATGGAACTCGTGAAGGATCGAGCGACAAAAGAGCCAGCCAAGGACGAAACGGGTCAACTGGTGAAGAAATGCTATGAAAGGGGGCTCATCACCATTTCGGCGGGTACTTATGGGAATGTCATGCGGATTCTCATGCCTCTGGTCATTACGGACGCTCAACTTGAAAAGGGGCTGGCGATCCTGGAGGAATCACTCGGGGAGATCGTCTGAAGGGACGGTCTCTGCAATCTGACAGAAATCAGCCGGTGGAGGCGTTTTATGCTCCTAGGATTATCTCTGGCCAAGGCGGCGAGGTTCTTTTCCCAAAAAAAGGCAATTGTATGTGGGGATGACCGATTCACATATGGGCAGTTCAGAGACCGGGTTTTTCGATTGGCCAATGGTCTGAATGAACTGGGTATTGGCAAAGATGGAAAGGTTGCCATTCTTCATCCGAATTGCCACGTTTTCATGGAGGCCTATTATGGTGCTGCCCTAATCGGTGCGGCCCTTGTCCCTATCAACTGCCGGCTTTCCCCGAGAGAAATCGCCTTCATCCTTGAAGATTCAGAAAGCCAGCTTCTCATCGCCTCACCAAACTTCGAGCCGATCCTCGAGGATGTTCAAAAGCGGGTCGAGGGAGTATCCAAGGTCCTTTGGAGTGGCAGCGGCGGATCCTATGAGAACTTCCTCTCAAAATCCTCTGGAGAGCCGCCTCCCCTCGTTTCGATAGATGGAGCAGATCTTGCCCAGATCTACTATACGAGTGGAACGACGGGGCGGCCGAAGGGCGTCATGCTCAGCCATCATAACGTGGCGAGTCATGCCCTGGGAACCATAGCGGAGCTCCATCTCACGGACCAGGATATCTGGGTCCATGTGGCTCCCATGTTCCACCTGGCCGATGCGTGGGCGGCGTGGGCGATTACCTGGGTGGGCGGAGTTCACGTGATGGTCCAACACTTTGAGCCGAAAAAGGTTCTTGAGACCATCGAACGAGAGAGGGTCACCCTGACCAACATGATTCCAACCATGCTCAACCTGATGGTCAATGAGCCCGAGGTGGAACGGTACGATTTCAGCAGCCTAAGGGTTCTGTTGAGTGGAGGTGCACCCATTGCACCGGATGTGGTTCGGAAGATCGTCCAGACCTTCGGTTGTGACTACATCCAGACCTACGGCATGACCGAGACGAGCCCTTACCTCACATTATCGATTCTGAAAGAACGCCTGAAGAAGCTTCCCGATGAGGAACAGATCAAGTACAAATCAAGGACAGGACGTGAGTTTCTTGGCGTGGAGTTGAAGGTGGTCAGGGAAGACGGCACAGAGGTGAATCCTAATGATCAAGAGGTGGGAGAGATCATTGCGAGAGGAGAGAGTGTGACCGGGGGGTATTGGAAGCTCCCCGACGAAACCCAAAAGGCGATTCGGGACGGCTGGCTCTACACAGGGGATATGGCTGTTATTGATCGCGAGGGTTACATCAACATTGTTGATCGGAAAAAGGACGTCATTCTCACTGGCGGAGAGAATGTCTACTCCACTGAGGTTGAGCACGTCCTTTACAAGTATCCGGCGGTCTTAGAAGCGGCCGTCGTCGGAGTTCCCGATGAGAAATGGGGAGAAGCGGTGAAAGCGGTGGTGGTCTTGAAAGAGGGGCAAGAGGCTGTGGAACAGGAGGTCATCGATTTCTGCAAGGCCGAATTGGCCAGTTACAAAAGCCCAAAATCAGTCGATTTCGTTGATTCCCTCCCCAGAACGGGTTCGGGAAAGATCCACAAAAGGAGCATCCGAGACCGATACTGGGAAGGCTATGACAAGAAGGTCCACTAGGACGGGTTTGGCTTTCTCCAGCCACCGTGATTGTCAGCTAAGCGTATCCCATAAGCCGCTTTGCCGCTCTTATGAGGTGGATGAACTCCTCGAACGCGATGGGGTGTTGAAGATTCAGACGGAAGACTTCTGTACCATAAAGCGCTGAAATCGCTTCACTTAGAGATATCAAGCTCTGCTTCAAACCAGCGGAATCACCCCTTTGGGATTGGAAATGCCATTGGGTTCCATCCCGAAAGCAGACCCTCCCGTTGACTAAGGACTTTCCCTCTCTGTCCGTGACCATCACTCCAAAGAAGTCGATTGCCTCGTTTTTCACGACGAAGGCATCTTCGATTCTGTGTCGATTCGTAATTTCCATCATTCCTCCTCTGCCATCACTTAACCCGGATTATTCGTCTGTATGCCAAAAGCCTCATGTTTCAAAGAATTCTCTGGAGTAGATGAAATACACTCTGCTTTTTGTGCCATTTCGAATTATCATGTAATTTCAAATGCTTAAACTCGTTTTTCGAATTGTGATGAATAAAGTGGGTTAAGAGTGTTAAAAGGTGGCCTCAAGGCCAGCGACCCAATTCCTCTCCGGGGAGGGGTAAAAATTCCGAGTTGTTGGAAATCCACCGAGTACCGCATATTCAGAAAACTCCTGGTTTGTAACATTGTTGACTCCCACAAAGGCCTCCAGCCATTTCCACTGATAGGAGAGTCTTCCGTTCAGGGTGTAATACTTGCTCAATTTCTCGAACTGATTGGCCTGGTCGCCGACGAGAAAACTGGAACCGACGAAATGATAGTCACCGGAGAGGATAAAACCAGGAAGGATGTTATAGATCTGAAATCCCACGTTAGCCTTATGTCTCGGCACAAGCGGCACGTCATTGTTTTCGAATGGTTCTTTCTCAAAAGTTGCTCTCTCAAACGTGTAATTGCCAAAAAGGGTGACCTTGTCGAAGAAACGCGATATTGCCCCGATTTCCACCCCTTGGTGTAACGTCTCTTCGTGGTTTACGTTCGTGAAGGTCGCCGGGTTGAAAAAGATCTCGTCCCTAATTTGGGCCCGGAAAAGCGTGAGATTGCCCTCCACATCAGACGTAAAAAAATGTCTGATTCCCACCTCATAATGCCTTCCCCTCTGGGGCTTGATGTCTGAGTTGACATTGATGCTTCCCGTGAAAAAATCGAAGAGAATCAATTCATCCGTTAGGGGAAAACGGAAGCTTCGGTTTACCCGGGCAAAGATAGAGGAATTCTCGTCGTAAAGCAATGTAAGTCCTACGCTATATGCGTTCGCCTCGTCCCTGACCGTGTCGTCCAGAGGGGCGAGGCCGAAGAGAAAGTCCTCCTGTTCCAGGTCGTATTCCACCCTTTCGTGTCGGGCCCCGAGTGTAAAGATGACATTCTCCAGGAGCGAGAATTCGTTGTTGACATAAAACCCGTAGGAGTGCTTCTCGATGTCAGAGAAACCCGAGGGAGCCCGGGGGGTTCCAAAGAAAAAGTCGACATCGAGGGTAGACCCGTAAATATCGATTCCAGCAATGACCCTGTCCGCGCGATCAAGAATCTCTCCATCCCAGGTATATCGCGGTGTGAACCCCCAGGTGTCTAACTCTCTGTCTGTGGATGAAGAGAAACTGACAAAATCGTCCTGACTCTCTCGATCCCGGTAAGATAGATCGGATATGAGGGTTCCATATTCCTCCAGGTCCCAATCCATTCCCAGCATCAGGTATTGATCGGTGCTTTCGCCTTCATCAAAAGGATTTCTGGCGGCCCTTCTGTCGATTTGTAGTTGCTCCTCTGACAGTGGCCCGGGGAGTCCGAAATTGTCTCGATGATAGGATCCACTCAGGCTGAAACTGAGAAAGTCTGTGGGATCATAGATGATTTTTCCTCCCGCATCTCTCGTGCGAAACTCGCTGTTTTCCCGGTACCCGTTCGTCGAGTCATAGCTGCCAGAGAGGGTAGCGGCCATGTTCCCATAGCCTCCACTGATCGATGCTTCTTCTCGGATTCTCCCGTAGCTTCCGGCACTGGTTCCAACCCTGATGGCCAGCTCTTTGGCAGGGGTTTTCGTGATGATGTTGATCACTCCACCGACGGCGTTATCGCCGAAAAGAACACTTCCAGTGCCTCGGACAATTTCGATTCGTTCGATTTGGTCCAAGGGTATCTGCGTCCAATCGACGCCGCTGAGATCGATTTCGTTGACCCGTCGCCCGTCAACGAGCACCAGGGTGTTGGATGGTGCCGTCTCTCCGAATCCGCGAAGATCGACTTGTATGTTTTTTCCATTCCCATTCAGGTCTCTCACAACGATGCTCTCTTCAGATCGCAGCAGATCGGCAGCGGTCCTTGCGTTGGAGTTTTCGATCTCTTCTGCGGTAATGACGGTCACGTTCGCTGGAATCTTCCGGATCTCCTCTTCCTCTCGTGTGGCTGTCACAACAACCTCTCCAAGAATAGGTACCTCGTCCCTCTCATCGGCGAGGACCGGGTATGGGGCCAACCCGAGAGATAGGATGACCCAGAATCTCCAGAATTGGATCAATCGCCCCGTTGTGTGACTCTTCTTCTCTTTGCATTTTCTTGAATAAGTGGTCGAGCGATCGTGCGTCTTAGTGGGAGTGATCAGGGCCAAAAAGAACCGGAACTTTAGCCTATCTAGCATGTGAGCCTCCTTCAACTGCCTGACTGTGACAACAGGGATTTACGTCCCATCGGGAGACTGCTCCCTCTGCCGTGGTTTTTCTTCCAAAAGAGCTTGTTCAGCGGACCGTTCTGGCGGGAAAAGGAGGTTGGCAAATGAAAACAGCCTGGAAGTCCCTAGAAGACAAAAAAAGCCTGACCCCGAATCGTGATCAGACCTTCTTTTCTTACCGACTCCATATTCCCACCCCTCGAGGAATCTTCTTGGAGCAATGTCTTGGGCAGGTTTTCTGGCTCGTGGATCCTCCTACTCGCCACGCCTTCCCATCCCACTCAACCGGGATAGTGGCACGCTCTGTAGCTTTCGTCCCCACTCACAGCGGCGGGTCCGCGACGGCTTCTAACCGTCTTCCCTATACCCAAGCATTGACTGATGTGAACCAGATATACCTGAGCGAGATTTTTTTGTCAACCCTAAATTTTCTGG
>JABAOC010004896.1_pt3 | contig 10529 bp, 8 predicted proteins | sample 7062161 | NCBI WGS metagenome assembly JABAOC01 (sample SAMN14538625, study PRJNA623070) | marine sediment metagenome | biome: marine biome [ENVO:00000428]; feature: marine pelagic biome [ENVO:01000023]; material: deep marine sediment [ENVO:00002113] | place: India: Gulf of Khambhat ...
TTCAAAGAATATCCAATGGGTCAAGGACGAGCCTTGTCGTGCTCGATTCTGGGCAATAATCCCTTTACGTTTCAATTCTTTGATATGAATTTTGATTTTGTTTCTCTCGGGGATTAACATGCCTACTTTCGATCAACTGTTTAATATTTATTAATCGCTTTTAAAATGGCGGCACCTAGATTTAAATTGGTCCCATCATGCATAGAACAGTTTAATAAAACAATAGCCCCTGTTGATTCTGACTTATTGAAACCTATGTATGCCGAATGTCCATTTGTATCTCCACCACTATATGTAACCTCCTGACCGTCATCCAACTCAAGAATGTACCACGCCAAACCAATGTCTCCCAACGATCCTGTATGAATTCCAGGCGTACGTTTATGTGCTCTTTCCATTGCGTCCTTCAATGGAGTCTCTATTAAACCCAAATTTGCCTCCAGATATTTGAACATATCATTTAGTGTGGACTTAATCATTCCGCATCCTTGAAAAATATCATTTGCAGTGTAAAAAGGTACAATATTTCTATTGGAATCATGCCCAAGAGCTTGATTACTTATCTGTTGCTCAGTAAAAAATAATGAACTGTTTTGCATGACTAATACATTAAAAATGTTACGCGTCAATATGCTTTCATAAGATGTTCCATCAATTAAACCCAATGTGTGTCCCAATAATCCCATTCCGGTGTTGGAATATCCCCACCATGTACCGGGTGTAAACTCCAATATACAATAATTTGTTAGATAATCGTAAATATGTTCGGTTGTATAAGCTGCATATGGATCAAGAGGATTATACCCTTCCGGAAGCGGATAATTTGATTCTTGAGGTCTTCTGGGAATACCCGACATATGAGTTGCCAGGTGCTCAAATGTAATTTCAACACCATCGTAAGTTGGCATTGTCACTTGACCGTCAGGTAAATAATGACCAACCGTATCAATTAAATCAATAACACCTTTTAAAACCATATCGGAAAGTAGCGTAGTGGTAAAAGTTTTAGTAATAGAGCCGATATCAAAAACGGTGTTTGCGTCAGGCGGCGTATTGTTATTGATAGATTTTGTCCCGTAAGAAAAGACAAGCTTTTCCTGTTGCTTATTAATGACACCAATCATAGCCCCTACTTTAACGTACTGGTTTGCAAGATTATCTATTTCTTCCTCTAAGCTGTTAAACTGAGGACCAGTCGGTGTTTCATTTTTATCGCAGCCTGAAAAGATAATTATAAATATTAAACAGAATATCTTCACAATGAATATTATTTTTCGGAACATGAGTACATACCTCTTTTATTAACATGAATGAAAGTCTATAAGCTTACTTCTTTGTATGCATTTATTAGTTAATAGTTTTTTTATATATGCCTAACGAACGGCGTATAACTTGCGCCGACAGGGACACAAATAATTAATAAAAATAATTTAACACTTTAATAGTAAATGTAACTCAAATAACAAACACAGTTAAGGCGTCAAGTTAATACGTTTGTTAGCCCAATATGCTTGCGACAAAACAAATGCATTGCAATTCTTTCAAATTATTCTTCGTCATGCACAACTTACAAAACTATATATTGTTTCGAATTTTTTTCAAATTAAAGATGTGGGCTGTACCCTTTACTTCCTCATACTAAGAAGATGGAGCATAAAGGCATACTCCATCGCTGTTCGCTTATGCCGTTTAAATCGTCCTGAGGCCCCTCCGTGTCCTGACTCCATATCCACATCAAGAACGATGAGGTTATCATCGGTTTTCAAATCACGTAGTTTAGCCACCCACTTGACTGGCTCAAAATATTGTACCTGCGAATCATGAAGACCAGTAGTCACAAACATAGCTGGATAATCCTGAGCCGAGACATTGTCGTATGGCGAATACGAAAGCATGTATTCGTAGTACCTTTGGTCTTTTGGATTGCCCCATTCATCGAACTCTGCGGTTGTAAGCGGAACGCTCTCATCGAGCATGGTGGTAACAACATCAACCCAAGGCACCCCCGCGATGATGCCCTTGAAGAGTTCAGGTCGCATGTTCACTACCGCCCCCATCAGTAAGCCACCAGCACTGCGGCCCATAGCAAACAATTTTTCTGGCTTGGTATATTTTTGGGCGACAAGAAATTCAGCGCAATCGATGAAATCACTGAATGTATTTCTTTTCTTGAGCAGCTTACCATCTTCATACCAATATCTCCCCATTTCAGCGCCGCCGCGAATGTGGGCCATTGCAAATACAAATCCACGATCCAAAAGACTGAGTCTTGCTGAGCTGAAGTAGGGATCCATGCTGGCACCATAGGAACCGTATCCATATAAAAGTAAAGGACTTTGTCCGTCTTTAACTAAGCCCTTGCGGTAAACAAGAGAAATCGGGACTACAGTACTGTCCCTAACCGTAGCCCAAAGTCGTTCCGATTGATAGTCATTGCAATCAAACTTGCCGCCAACCTCTTCCACTTTTAGAAGAGTCCTTTCTTTTGATGACATGTCATAGTCAAACGTCGAGACCGGCGTGGTCATTGAGGTATATTTATATCGTAATAGCTTGGTATCGAACACGTGATTATCTGATGGGAATGCGACATACGCGTCTTCATCGAATTCGAGGTAATGATCGGATCGATCTGTTAAATTAATAACTCGAATTTGGCGAATTCCATCTTTGCGTTCACCAAGCACCAGGAAATTTTTAAACACTGTGACGTTCTCAAGCTGCACGTCCTTGCGATGGGGAATCACTTCCTGCCAGTAGTACTTGGCAGTTTTGCCTATCTCAGTTTCCATCAATCTAAAGTTCTTGGCATCCCAGTTGGTCAAAATGTAGAATTTGTCTGTATGGTGAAATATTTGATATTCATGATCTCTCTCACGGGTATGAAATATTACATACTCCTTTTCAGGATTGACGGCATCGATAAGTCTCATTTCGCTGGAAAGCGTGTGGTATGAAGCCAGAACAATGTATCTGTCTGATTTGGTTTTATACGCATAAACTGAGAAGGTATTGTCCTTTTCGTGATAAATCTCCACATCCTCTGCGGGATTTGTTCCAAGCAGATGCCTCCAAACCTTGTGAGAGCGCAGCGTGCTGTCCTTGGTGGTGTAGAACAAAGTCTTGTTATCGTTTGCCCAGACAGCGTAACCCGTGGTATTTTGGAGCTCATCTTTGAGCAAAGCTCCTGTCCGAAGGTCTTTGAGGTAGATGGTGTATTTTCGCCGACTGACCGTGTCCACTCCAAATGCGAGAAAATGATTGTCTTCGCTGACGTTCAAGCCGGTCACCCGGTAATATCCGTGTCCCTCTGCCATTTCAGGAACATTCAACATAACCTCTTCCTTAGCGTCGAGAGTCTCCTTCTTACGTGCATGAATCGGATATTCTTGTCCTTTCGTATAACGCCAGTAATAATAATAACCGTTATCAAAGTAAGGAACGGATCTGTCTTCCTGTTTGATCCTATTAATGATTTCATCATAAAGCTTTTTCTGCAGCTTTTCCGTCGGTTTCATGACTGCGTCCCGATAAGCATTCTCTGCAGCAAGGTACTCAAGGACCTTGGAATTTTCCCTCTCGTTGAGCCAATAGTAATTATCAATGCGAGTGTGATCGTGGATGATCAGTTTCTTGGGTGTTTTTTCTGCTTTGGGGGGAATTATTTTTTCAATTGCTTCATGTTTTTTCGAACAAGTGGTAGTGAGACTTAGAATAACGAGAATGACAACGATATTTAAAAGTGTCCTTTTTGATTTCATAATATGTCTCCTCTTTTTAATTCTTCTTAATAACAAGAAATATTACTTTACTAAGATAAATCCCTCTGGCTAGTGAGTTTCACCTGCGCGAGGGCGTAGAACCACAGAGCGTTGGATTTGCACCAAACTTCCACCGTTGCTCCAAACGTTCGGATTTTTACAAAACCGCCCTCGCGTCAGGTATAAGCAAAGTTAGGTGTTTTACCTAATATTCCATTTCCTCAATTTCATAAAAATTATGTTAAAAAGTGAAGCAATTAAAATAGCGATACCAACATATATTAAAATAAAGGCGATAGCTCCCCAATAAGACTCTAACCCAAGATAATAAATAAACACAAGAATTTAAAAGAATCAAAAAGTGTGAAATTTAAATGACTATAATCCAACCAATATATTCTTTTACTACTTGTAGATACTTTTTGATCATATTCCCATCATTTATAGTTGATATTATATTTCAATATTTCATCAAACATTAACTTAACGAAATATTCGATCAATCCTATAGCTAATCGGTATCTACTATAAATCTCGGACGTCTATGTAAATTTTATCTGTTTGTAACGGAGTTATTCGGCCTTTAGCCAGGAAATAATAGGGAAATGTAAATATTTTGTGTCCTGCTCTTTTAATAAAAGCTAATATTTGATCGTTACTTTGTAAAAGAGCATATAAATATTTACGCTCCTTTTCATAGGCAATGTTGTTAACCGATACCAATAGACTACGAAAATCTTTTTCACTTCCTGCATATAGGTCATAGAGAAACCAACTTGGGATTATATCTGCCGGTTCTGGTATATATGGCAATTTTACAAACAGACGCAATGGTTTGGATAAGAATCTTTGTATCCGATAGGAACGAGGAATTGACACAACTTGCTCAGCAAGTAAATTCTCATTCGTCCATAAAGAACATCCTCCGACTTTCGGCTTTGCTAAAATAATGCTTGCAACATATCCAACCATCTTTTTCTCATTGAACTCAGGAATAAAATCTGTTTGATTATTAGTTTGAAAATATTGTTTATGAACTTCTTCAGTACTGGCAAGAAAATAATTATCTGCTTGCTTGAATTTTTTATAAACGGGTACAATGGCGTATGTAAATGGTATGGCTAACGTCATACCAAAAATCTGTTGAGCAAGTCCGAGAGCGCGCTTATTTTCTCCTGCGATCAAAGTATAGATGCAATCCACATCCTGTCCGATGTTGTCAAACATGGCACTTACAAGACGAATTGCAACGCCCTTTGCCCTGTAATCCGGATGAACACGCAGGTCGTACGTATACACGGCACGGATCAATTCTCCGTGTAATCTGACTGATTTTTCTGTCCAGGCGGTAATACCAACTAATTTGTTTTCGATTTTAGCACATAAAATTCTGTATTTATCATATACTTGTGACCGTGCGTGGAACGTTGGACGCCGATATTTTAAAACTATCGATTCTCCCTGAACACATTGCTCCTCAAGGTCAAGAGCAGCTTCATTGTCTTTAATGGTATAGGGTGTAATTTTCATTTTAATTTATTTTAGCAATGACAAAGGTATAAAAAATGGAATCATCATGATCCATAAGTTCTTTTTCAAGCTCAGCAATTCTGGTAATGTTTGCTTGCACATCCTGTGGGATATCACGTTTCACAAGGAATTGGCGCTCACAGACAATTGCTCCCGCTGATGCGGTCTTTACAATCCCTTTCCATATCTTCGAGTAATCATCGACATTTGTATAAGAGGAAAAATCAGACAGAGAGTACTTTTGAAATGTTTCCTTTCCACGGTACTCAAGGCATTCTGAAAGCGATTGGGTGATAATTTGAATACATGAGAGATTATCTCTCAATGTTTTAAAATGTTCCCTTTGAAGGTAGATCGGCAGAGCACCCTCCGATTCATATTTACCAAAAAAGAGCAACGTAGCAAAAGCACTTTCATATAGAACAATATTGTTGAATGCAAAAGAAAATCGATCCCTGAGATATTTGTAGATCGAGAATTGAGCAGGAACATGAAGATAAAATCCGGGATCTCTGAAAAGAGTTTTCCAGGTAAAACGTGACGAAATAAATCGTAGAAACAAACGCCAAAGAAAATCATCCCATTCATCGTTCCATAGGTTTGCCTGATCTTGGATATTCTTACTGTCAAACAATTTCAGGCGAAGCTTTTTACGAATAATACCGACTATTCGAGCAAGATTCGAAAAATATTTTTCCCAACGTCCCTTGTATATTACACCCTTTTCGATCATCGTAATCTGTTGATCCCAAAAATTCCTGGCTTCAGCGGAAAGCGATTGCCGTAAATTATTAAATACGTGAATTCTTTTCTGAGATGGGCGGGCGCGCTCCTAAGAACTCAAGAAACTCTTGGTATTCCAAATGTTGAATAGCTGCAATTTTCAGTTCTAACAAGTGGTTTTGACAGGGATTAAAATCAATTGAGACAATCTTGGCAGGATTTTTGATAAGAAGATCAAGGGCACGGGCGCCACTTCCGGTAATCGAAAGAATGGAATCATTTTTATCAATGCAAAGCGCTTTTAGTTCTGAATTACTATCCTCATTGCTGGATGAATAATTCAGGGTTTCCAGAAACGATGGCATCGAAATTTACCTCCAAAAACTCTTTCCTAATATTTGGCGCTTTTTTCAGCATCAGGAGCCGGTGTTTTTTTCATTCCTAAAGCGATGTGAACAGACCATAAATCAAAATAGCAATTCCTATAAAAGAACCTGTGGCTCCTATAAAATGCCCGATAAAAAGTATTGTGTTTAAGCCATAGGGTTTTGGAGTCAGTCCTCTTATACCTTTCCATGCACCGATAATAAAAGCAAATACGAATCCATAACCAGATAGGATTAAAGCAACTACAAGTACCCAAACAGCCAATGCACTTAAATTCAGGTGCGGTACCGTGAGCCCGACGATAAGCATCATCAGCCCGTCTGCGATCAGAACAGAATGTGCCACCCGCCAGGCACGGACTGACTCATTAGCCTTGCCCAGAATAATGACAAGCCAGAAGAACAAGCCCGTAAAAATACCAGCCATAAGCACGATAGAACCGTGAAAAAGAAGATATTTTACCGTTATTTCAATCATGGTCAAGCAATCTCCAAAATAACTCCGTACATTCCAAATACAATGCTGGTAAGTGCTTCAAAGTCCATTTTATCCATGGTGTCCTCTTTTGTGGTATGATAAGGTGATCGAAATCCACCTGTATCGGTTACCTGCATACCCGGATAACCAAATATCCAGAACGATTGATGATCGGACCAACTGGCTCCTTCTACCCATTGCGGAACCACCCCGGCTTCAATGGGAAATGCACTGCCTTTTTTAAATCCCCTTGTAATGTCAATCATATATTTTCTGGAACTGAAATCACCTATGAAAGCCAGAAAATTTCCCTTATCAGGATAAAATATTGAAAAAGGCCAAGGCAAGTTTTGAGAACCGGGCTCCTGTGTATAATAACCAATCGCATCAAGCGATAACATTATTTTGATATCCTCACCTCTCTCAGCCGACCGTTTTGCATAATAGTAGCTGCCCATTTGCTCGGTTCCGAATATGGGGTCTTCTTCATTGGTGAAGGCTACAAATCGCAGCGTCTTATCCGGAACAAAATCCTTTAACAGTTTTGTTAATTGAAATACAACAGCGACACCGCTGGCGTTGTTATTTGCCCCAGGTGAATCCGGCAGTGTATCGTATTGATCACTTATGATTATGATTTCATGAGGCGATTTCTTTCCTTTGATTTCGATTTCCAGATTGGAATACTCTTTCCCGTCCATCTCAAAAATCTGTTCTTTTACTTCATATCCCTGATCTTGCCATTTCTGTTTTATCCATTCCCGGCATCGTTCTAATTGTTCATAGTGCAGAAAATTTCTTGGACCTAGTGTATCAGCCATAAATGCCACATCTGATAGAAGTTCTTTTTTAATTTCAGCACGGTCTATTTCTTTCTTTTCTTCAATGGTGGTCCCCGCCCATTGAGTATTGCATTGAGTCATGAACCAATACCCATAATAGAGAAGCAGGAAAAGCAAAATAAGAAATCCAATCACTGTGTAAATAAAAATGTTTTTTTTATTTTTCATCGGGTAGCCTCCAAAATAAATCTTTGAATAGATATATTTTTAAGCGCTCCGGGATTAGTAAGCCCAGACGTATTGAAAATCCGGTTAGAAAATCAGAAAAGGCCCAAATCCTGTCTTTTTTGATCGCTTTTACAATGCGGACGGCAACCTCCTCCGGCGAATGAATTAACATTCCAGGAACCTTTTGCATGTCCATTTTCGAGGTTTCAATAAATGATGTACGGGTAAAACCAGGGTGAAAACACAAAACGCTCACATTGGTATTTGAAAGCTCACAGAGAAGGGACTCACTAAAGCTCGACACAAAACCTTTGGTTGCCCCGTAAACTGCCAACGCCGGATAGGGCAGTCTGGCGATGCCTGAGCTGATGTTTACAATTTTTGCTTGCGGACGATTTTTCAAGATCGATATGATCTCTCGCGTCAGATGAAGCAGAGCCATTGTATTTAGTGAGATTGTTTTCTCTATGTTCGTCCAGTCCTGGTTCATAAATCTTCCAAAATTGCCTCCCATTCCGGCATTATTTATAAGGATATCCACCGGATGTTGCGCACTCTTAATCCAGTGAATCAAGGTTCTGCGTTTTTCAGAATCAGTCAGATCTAAAGCGATTGATGAAACCTCAACAGAAAGGGCTGTAAGTTCTTTGGAAATTATTGAAAGTTCATCACTTTCCAGAGCCGTCAGCATCAATCTGCATCCGGACTTAGCCAGTTCTCTGGCTAACGCCTGCCCGATACCCCTTGAAGCACCGGTCAAAACAACTGTTTTACCTGAGATATCCATTGATACATACCTGCCATAAAATGACTTGTTAATGAGAAGCAAATTGCTCAAATTAAATGTGCCAGTAAAATCAGATTAGAAGACGTGACCAAAATTAAAGAAAATTCTTGTACTTTCCGGACTTATACCCATATCGAAACGCACTGTAAAATTAGTTAAATAATAGCGTAATCCCCAGCCCCAATTTATTTTCCAATCAGTCAGTATTTCTTTCGTAAGATTTGAGAAGACCCTTCCTCCATCAATAAATAAGACACCGCCATAATTTTTATAAATCTTAAAACGATATTCCAGCGAGCTTAACAACATATCGCTGTCGATAAAGCGATCGGCTTTATAGCCTCTGGCTGTATTACTGCCTCCAATTATGCTCTGCTCATAATAAGGAGCCGTCCCATCAATGTGTTGCCCCCAAATACGAGCCGCAAGTATGTGGAAACCGGAAAATAGCGGCTGGTACTTATTGATTTCCAACCGATAACGGCTAAATCGATAATCAGCACCAAGCCATTTTAATGCAAAGTCAGTTCTAAATTTCAAATTCCATCCATCTCGCGGATGAATCTGACTATCTCTTGTATCCCATCGCAAACCTGATGATAGATAAAAGGTCTGTTTTTCTCCTTCTCCGGGTATTTGTGGTGACATAAAAGGACTGTCCATTTTGTAATCATAGACACTGGTATGATTATAACATGCTTTAATTTCATAGATGATACTTCTTGAAAATGCGTGGCCTAGATTTACTTCGATTCGTGTAAACTCCCGGGGAAATTGCCAGTCATTATCTTTTGAGTTATTACCAAAGCCGAAAAAATTACTCTTTAAATATTTATCGAATTCAATAATCGCATCAAATGCCAGGTCGTATTTTTTCCCCTGGCGAATTTCAAAATCCGGTATTGAAAAAGCAAAAACGTACCATTGTTCACCTTTCGTGCTGGCAAAAAAGATAAGATCGAAAGACTCATTTTTTTGATATAAATTCTTTACAATTCCTTTGCCGCCAAATCCGAAGCCGATGTCGGAATCGTACATGATAATTGGAAAAAGATTATATGATAATCGATTTTCCTCTGATTCCTGAATATGTTGGTTTAATTCTACAGATGAAAAAGAAAGAAAGGGAGTTATGATCAGGAAAAGTAATTGTAAAAACAATTTTTTAATATGTGACATTTTATCACAATCAAAATTAGACTAAAATATATCAATCCGCAATCGAATTTATATTTTAAGTACTAAAACGATGTAAAATTCCAGTCTTCATCTAAAATTCGGTTATGTGCCACGTATCGGATCAAATCATGGTGTTAATCAATATCAAAATTAAGCAAATTTTCGGAAATCCTAATACTTGGATCGAGAATAATTATTAGAAGTGAAAAGTTAAGATTTTTATGATATAAGTAACTTGTCACTAAGATCTTTTTTAGAAAATATATATTAAATTCCTTATTTGATTCTGTAATTATTAAATATTCAGTACATGAAATCCTTAAACACCTAACATAGTAATGAGTTATTATACTGCCCTATTTTTTGTTCCTATATGTAAGAAGAACTTCCTATACGCAGGAATTTTCATCCAATGCTCCCATATATAGGAACATAAAAATGGATATATTTAAACACTTCACATTGGAGAATCTCTGGTTTTATTTTTCTTGCCATTAGACATAATTATCAACAAATTCGATTCAACAACATGGTGTGCAGATGGGAAATTCAGCGGCGTGATCAGGATAAGTTCTATTGAGCAGTCATCGGATTCGGTTGAGAGTCGGAACTTTCTGCATCACAATATTGGCTATAAAGGGGGTGAGAAAAAATAAGATGGAGTTTTATATGTTC
>JABAOC010016276.1_pt1 | contig 10528 bp, 11 predicted proteins | sample 7062161 | NCBI WGS metagenome assembly JABAOC01 (sample SAMN14538625, study PRJNA623070) | marine sediment metagenome | biome: marine biome [ENVO:00000428]; feature: marine pelagic biome [ENVO:01000023]; material: deep marine sediment [ENVO:00002113] | place: India: Gulf of Khambhat ...
TGCATCAACTCAAGCATTAATGAATGGCAGGATCGCTTCACCGGTAGACCACATGGGTATCAGAAATCTTCGGAGCTACAAGATAGACAGGGTATTAAAGAATAACCATCAATAGGGAAATGTAGAAATGGACACTGAAAAGGTACAAACGGGCAGGCCGAGGGTTTCGGTGGATTTTGCGATAGTTTTGCGCATGCGTGACACCGATAGATTGGGGTGGTCGCGGATGGCAAAGGCGTACACGGAAAAGACAGGTCAATACATCAGCCGGGATACAATGAAACGCAGATATCTGGAAGCCAAGTCTGAGCAGGGCGAGGAATGATAAAAGCTGCTATCTATGTGCGTGTAAGTACGAGCACGCAAGATACTGAAAACCAGACTAACGTATTAACGACTTGGGCAGATCAACGTAGTTATGAGGTTATTGGCGTATATCAGGAAGAAGAATCAGCGTGGAGAAATGGTCACCAGAGGGAACTAGCTAATTTGATAGCTGATGCGCGATGCAGGAAATTTCAGGCAGTTCTAGTATGGGCGTTAGATCGCTTAAGTCGTGAAGGTGCTTTAGCAATATTAAGCTTAGTCCAGAAGTTATCTGCCTGTGGAGTGAAGGTATTATCCTACCAAGAGAGTTGGACTGAGGCACCTGGGGAACTGGCAGAGTTACTATATGCCCTAACCGGATGGGTAGCCAGGATGGAAAGTCAGCGAAGGAGCGAAAGGACTAAAGCAGGATTAGCTCGAGTTAAAGCCCAGGGTAAGCGCTTAGGCAGGCCACAGGGATCCAAGGACAGAAGAAAAAGGAAAAGGCGACAAAGGTTTGCAGTGTCGTAAATCGTTCCTTTTTAAGATTACTTATCCTTACATTTCCTCACATCTACTGTTTTTTCCTACGATATTCCTACTGTATTCTCGTCTTTTTCTATTGACATCAGTTATTAGTAGCTTTATATTGCTCAAGAAAAACAATACCGTGTCAAAGCATCAAATGAATAGATCTGGCGGCCATGCTACCATGAAGGTCTTGGGAATGCCACTCTCAATGATATGCACATGGGCAGGCATCGAAAGATATCACAGAATAGAAACGAGGTGAAGAGCAGGACATCAAATGATTGAGCGAATAATGTCTATTATTTTCTCTATAGCAACACCTTTGCTTCTTTGTGTGTCCACCGGTAAGGGTGTTTTCCCATACCGGATAACACATCCAATGACAGGATAAGAGGAGACTAACAATGAAATGAGTATTGATAGTACCCATGGATTATTCTTTTCCTTGCAACGCCTATAAGTGAATAATGGGCTTGATATACAAATAATTAATTCTAAGGAGGCAACAATGAAGAAGAAAGCAATTCCAACGGTTTTATCCGTAATCCTGGTTATTGCTCTTATGGCAACACCTGTATTTGCCAAGGATAACCAATTTGAAGGCAAACCATTCCAGGAGATATGGGAAGCCATAGCTGAATTACAAGAGTGGGTAGGCAATTTTCTGGAAACTGACCCTGTATTTGTGGCAAGTCCTGCTGCCGGCATCTCCAGTGGTGACATCTCCGACTGGGACACCGCCTACGGCTGGGGTGACCACTCGGCGGCTGGCTACCTCACCAGCTATACTGAAACTGACCCTGTATTTGTGGCAAGTCCTGCTGCCGGCATCTCCAGTGGTGACATCTCCAACTGGGACACCGCCTACGGCTGGGGTAATCACGCAACCGCGGGCTATGGCGACGGGCATTCCTTGGACGCTGTCGATGGGAACCCAGCCAATGCGGTGTATGTGGACTATGAAGGCGACGTGGGCATCGGCACGACCAGTCCGGGGTCCTTCCAATTGAAAATCGTGGATAGCGCTTCCGGCGGAGCTCACACACTCGATGTCCGGAACTCCACATCATCGGATTTCTATCGGTTCGTCAACTTCGAGCGCACGGGAACCGTTCCCCCCGCCAACGACTTGCTTCAGATCAAGGCCCCTTCCGGTTCGTCCAACACCTTTCAGTTCATCGAAGCCCAACGAGGAAACGATGTCGAGTTCAAAGTGGAAGGAAATGGGAACGTGTTTGCGGACGGGGCCTTCAGCGGTGGGGGCGCGGACTTTGCCGAGATGTTCCATGTCAGCACGGGACCCTCCTCTGTGGAGCCGGGAGATGTGATGGCCATCGACCCCTCTAGTCCCGGATCGGTCGTGAGGGCCACCCAGTCGCGCTCTACTCTGGTAGTCGGCATTTACAGCACAAAGCCAGGCATCATCGGCTCGGAAAGGGAGTGGGATGAGACTGCAGGTGATTCGGATGAGGCGGACGGCATCCAGATGTCGCCGCTGGAGATCCGGGCGATGATGTATGGCGAGATCCCAGTGGCTGTGGTGGGCATCGCGCCGTGCAAGGTATCGGCAGAGAACGGGTCGATCAGCCCCGGAGATTTGCTAGTAACATCCAGTACTCCGGGTCACGCTATGCGCGACGATGACCCGAAAGTGGGGACGATTCTCGGAAAGGCCCTGGAGTCCCTGTCATCCGGTACGGGCGTGATCAAGGTCCTTGTGACCCTAGACTAGGGAAGAACAAAATCACAATAGTCACCAAGCTGTAGAGCATGGTTAAAAGAGGACACCTCCCGGACGGCGATAAGGCTATCCGGGAGGTGGGATGTGCCAACAATAGTCCCCCCTTACCGCTGCAAATAACATGTTCAATTGTTAAGGTGCTGATGTTTGTCACAAAAGCGACTATTTAGAAACGTGCCTTTGTTTGTATTCTCTAAATAATCGTTCGTTTTTCTCTTAGATATTGAAAGTGATTTTACATAGAACTATAATTATCTTCATCGCCAGTGAGAGTTAGGAGGGCAACATGGGAGATAAATACCCGGAATTCAAAGCGGCGGCGGTGCAGACATCACCCGTTTTCCTCGACAGGAAAGCCACAGTAGACAAGGCCTGCGAACTTATGCAAGAGGCCAGTCGCAACGAGGCCAAGCTGGTGGCTTTCCCCGAGACTTTTGTGCCGGGATATCCCTACTGGATTTGGCTGGATTCACCCCTGAAACACAACGAATTCTTCAGCCGCCTCTTCAAGGAAGCTGTGGAGGTGCCCAGTCCCGCCACCGATGAACTCTGCAAGGCGGCCAAAGCCGCTGATATCTACGTAGTCATCGGGGTAAATGAGAAGGTACCGATCAATATGGGAACCATGTGGAACACAAACCTCGTCATCGACCGGCAGGGGACTATTCTAGGGAAGCACCGCAAGCTGGTACCCACGTTCGCCGAGAAGATGGTCTGGTCTCGGGGCGATGGCGCCGGCATGAGAGTGTGGGAGACCGATATTGGCAGATTGGGCACCCTAGCCTGTGGCGAGAACAGCAATACCCTAGCCAGGTATGCTTTGCTGGCACAAGGCGAGCAGGTGCACGTAGCTAACTACCCGGCTCTAGGCCTTTCCTCTCAGCTAGGGCAGAATACCTGGATACATCTCAGGGCAGGTGCCCATTCCTGCGAGGGCAAGGTCTTCACTTTGGTATCAACTAGCACCATTAACCAGGAAATGATAGAGATGCTCGGAGACACAGAGGAGAAGCGCCAGTTCCTAACCAGTGCCAATGCCTACAGCGCCATCTACGGACCGAACGGTGAAGTGTTGGCCAGTATAGAGGGTGAAGAGGGTATAATATACGCAGATATTGACATCGAGCAGGAAATAATACGAAAGCAGTGGCACGATATCATTGGACACTACAACCGATTTGATGTGCTCTCATTGAACCTGAACATGGACGAAGATCAGCCCATAAACTTTCTCACCAATCGATCCCCAGTTTCGGATAGCGAGTTGGCCACGGCCGAAGCCATGAGAAAGCTCCTAGAGCAGAGCCAGGCAGACCAACAAGAACTCAGGAAAGCCATAGATCTCCTCTCCCAACGGCTCAGTCAGGAGAGGAAATAAGAGCTTAGTTACAATTAAAGAATTCAGACGGAAACAAATCCTGCAGTCTTTAGTGCCAGTGCCTGTTAGTTTTTATTTGTTTAGGATTCTGTTGCCGCTCTACAATGGTTCCCTTTTAAGCGGTAAATCACCTATTCAATCCCCGAAAAACCCCCAATTCAGCCCAGAAAAAACAGGCCCGGCGCGGGCGGAGGGGGCCACGCGGCCCCGTGATTTCGCGCTGGTGAGCCATCGAATAGGAAATAGGGGCCTATAACTACCAAGTTATGTACCCTAGAAGCCCCTTTTCCTAGAACGTGCGCTCTGGCGGCCCAGGGAAGGGCGGCGCAAACTCTTCCTATTCGCCGATGCGCAGATTCTCAACGTGGCGCTCCGCCTTATAGGGAAAACCGCGAGGGACAGTCTATGAAGCGTACGGCACTCGTTTGAGATCCGACGAGCCCCGTTTCGCGGCGTGGGGCTTGTGGTGTTGATAATATAAGCAGACATGCTTCGCATCCAGCTTTTCTCAGTGTGATTATCAATACTTATTATTGCAATTCTTTTGAAGTTATAATAGCCAGTTTGATTGAGATTTAATATCAGTTGTGGTATAATAGTATCCGGTTATAAGTACTGGTTATCACGTATCTGGTTGAACTTAGCGGTTTTCTCACATATTGGGTGACCAAAACTCTAACCAAATAAAGAAGAGAGGAGGTCATCCAATGGCTTTTAAGGACAAGACGCTCGAATGTTCCGATTGCGGTAGTGAATTCACTTTCAGCGCTGACGAGCAAGAGCTGTTCCAATCTAGAGGCTATACCAATGAGCCCAAGCGCTGTTCTGAATGCCGCGATGCAAGGAAGACAAGCCGTTACGGAAATACAAACTACGGGTATAGTTACCATCGTAAAATGTTCCCCGTAGTTTGTTCAGACTGTGGCAGGGAAACGGAAGTGCCGTTTTTGCCTCGTGAAGGCAGACCAGTGTACTGCAGAGATTGCTACAACAAAGCCAGGCTGAACAGATAAGCGAGGTTGAAATTAAAATCACGTCTGGGTTGGTTAACCAGCTCGGAAGTGACTTCAAAAAGCATATTGGAAAAGGGGAGTAATTGTGAAAATCTATGTTGGTAATCTATCCTATGACATGACCGAGGAGCAACTGCGGTCAGAATTCGCATCTTTTGGAGAGATAGAATCGGTAGCTATTCCAACCGACAGGTACAGTGGTAGACCTAGAGGATTTGCGTTTGTTGAGATGCCCAAAGTGTCCGAGGGGCAGGCAGCAATCGCTGCTCTTAACGGGAAATCCTTAATGGAGCGGACACTCGTCGTAAATGCCGCTCGTCCTCGCTCCAACGACAGTGGTGGATCTTATAGCAGTAGAAGAGGCGGTGGATTTGGGGGAGGGAACCGCAGAAGATATTAAACTCCCTCTTCATTCAAATCTATTTGAGACACATAAAACATATTAATAAACCTGAAGTACCATTGATCTAGTCTTTGAAGGAATATATTGGGCCTAAGCTTGTCCAATGGCATAGAAGGGTGACTAATATGATTATCTATGTGGGCAACTTATCTTTTAATGTTACTGAGGAGGAACTGCGAAAAGAGTTCACGGCTTTTGGAGAAGTTACATCTGTAACCATTATGGATGACAAGTATATTGGCAGTGGCCAACCCAGAGGGTACGGATTTGTGGAAATGACTTCAAAGTCCGAAGGCACCACTGCAATTAGCAACCTTGCTGGGAAAAAATTGAGGGGACGGGTGATTAGTGTTGTTGAAGCACTCCCTCTTTCAGATAAAAGGGGGATAGCCTCCGTCAATGCTAGAAGCACTGTTCGGTCTAATAGAAGAAGAGAAAGAAAATACCAAATTAGTTGAACCACCTTTTCTGCAATAATATGGGTTTGACTCGTATTTCACAAAGGAGTTTTTAATGAGTTTCGAAACCTTTAATTTTCATCCGAGCATCATGGCCGGTGTACGGGCGCTCGGTTATTCCATACCCACCCCAATCCAAGTACAGGCTATCCCACCGATTATGCAAGGACGCGACATCATCGGTCTGGCCCAGACCGGAACCGGCAAGACAGCCGCTTTCGTTTTACCGATTTTGCAGTCTTTATTATCGGGTCCAAGGGGTCATGTCCGGGTTCTCGTCATCTCACCCACGCGTGAGCTAGCTGAACAGACCTGCGAGGCGATAAATGAGCTGGGGAAATACACTGGATTGCGGGGTATTGCCATCTATGGTGGGATGAGTATAAAACTGCAAAACCAAAGACTGCGCGGTGGAGTTGAAATCATTGTGGCCTGTCCTGGTCGACTGCTCGACCACCTATGGCAGGGCACAATCAGCTTGTCGCATCTGCAGGTTCTTGTGATTGATGAGGCGGACCGGATGTTTGACATGGGATTTTTACCGGATATCCGCAGCATCTTGCGATGCATTATGAATAAGCGGCAAACGCTTCTTTTCTCGGCCACTATGCCCGGTGATGTCCAGCATCTAGTGCAAGAAATCCTGCATAAGCCAGTCACGGTGCAGGTTGACCGTACGATGCCAGCAACAACGGTGTCACATGCTTTATATCCGGTCAGGCGCCATCTCAAGACGGCGCTACTAAAGGAGCTCTTGCACAAAGTCAAGATGGAGTCGGTGCTTGTCTTTACGCGTACTAAACATCGCGCCGAGCGCCTCGCTCAGCAACTGACAAGAGCGGGCCACCGAGCGACCTCGCTACAGGGTAACCTGTCCCAAGAACGGCGGCAGGCCGCACTTGATGGCTTTCGTTCCGGCTCATATAAAATCCTGGTAGCAACTGACATCGCTGCCCGGGGCATCGATGTCTTGGAGATTTCGCATGTCATCAACTACGACATGCCTGACTGTACGGATGCTTACATTCATCGCATCGGTCGCACGGGACGGGTCGGCAAAGCTGGCGACGCATTCACGTTCGTGACCAGTGAAGATGCGACAATGGTACGGGCTCTTGAGAATCTACTTCATAAGCCGCTGAAACATCACACGCTGCAGAGCTTTAATTACACCAAGCCCGCGCCGGACGAAGAACTACGCTATTCGCAGCGACCGAGGCGGCAGGCCAAGGAAAAACAAGGGATTGGTAACGGACGGCTATAAAGTAGAATATCCTTCTGCTTGCCGGCTGCAGTATCCTTCTAGTAATTGAAACCACGACCCGAAGGTCGTTGGGATCCAGTGTAAATGTGGAATATAAATATGAACAAACCTCTCACCATCAAGGTTCACGGGATAGGGCCAATACTGATAGAGCGCAGCAGGCGGGCAAAGCGCTACTTGCCAAGTGCCCGGAACTCTCCTGTTTCTTCAACTATCACTCGGTAACCATCAAGAAGCTGTGGAATCTGCTCAAGGAGCTCAGTACCCTTCTTTTCAGCAAATATCTTAATGCATGGTTCACCATTATACTCACCATGGGCAATACCAACGACGCCCGTGAGAGCCATTAGATTGGAAGAGTACTCCTCTAGCACTGATTCTATTGGTTTTTTCTTCAATATTATCTCTTTCCAGTCTAGATCAAGGACTAAAGAAATGATAAGTCGGTTACAAAGATTTTCCTACCTGGCTGTAATTAGACCAAACCACCGGTGTCACGTCAAACTGAAACAAATCCGATTTTTTACTAGTCTTATAAGGAACACTATTTCCTCAACATCTTCAAGCGTTATAATCGCGCTAGCAGTATTTAATCGCTAACTGCAGGACCCTCAAGTCCCTTCGGATCTATGATGACAAAACCAAAAGAAAAGGGGCTGGCGTTACCAGCCCCTTTTCGTAAAGTTATTCGAAGTATCGCTATTTACTTTCTGTAATAGTGGTGCCATCACTGTCGCCATCTGGATCGTGGTTATCAGCAGCTTCATATTCATAATTTAGAGTACTGTGGGTCACGTTGCCCACAGTAAACGTAACACTTGAGCCACCATTCATGTTGCCAGTTGTAAAAGTGATAGCACCATCGTCCCCAGTCATACCAGAGACATAACCACTGATATCACCGCTCCAGGTACCCTCAACCGTGGCACCAGCAACGGGCTGATGGGCTTCATCATGTACGGCGACCGTGACCAGTACCTCCCAATTACCGCTCCGTCCCTTTATATTTTTGCTCGCGTCAAGGTCTCCCACGTGTATAGTTGATAAGGAATTGTTGACAGTTACAGTGACCTGGTCGGCATCGGTTGTCTGGAGCGCGCTGTCAGCAGACCTCGCATCTATCGTGTGAGATCCATCTAATGATGAAGTAGTATCCCAGTCCAACTCGAAGTAGCCCGACACGCTATCGTAGGTCGCCTCCTGCCATAGGCCGCTGTCAATGCTCACATCAACCGACAGCGCTTCAGAAGCGTCACGGTCATCGGACGAGTCGACCTGTATAGTGACTAAGCCAGAAACCGTACTCCCATTTGCGGGGTTGACAATACTGGCTGCAGGCGGATCGTCAACATTGTCCACAAGAACGCTGTTACTGTCGGTTGATATATTACTGCCGCTATCAGTAGCACGCGCATTGACTGTGTGACCGCCATCAGCTACGGCGGTAGTGTTCCAGTCAGCCTCGTAGAGCTCAGAAACCGAATTGTAGGTGGCAGACATCCAACTGCCTCCATCAACATTCCATTCCACTATCAGCATGCCAGCGGCATCCTCTTCGTCAATAGCACTTATTTGTACAGTTTCGGTACCAGACACTGTACTACCTTCTGCAGGGCTAGCAATGCTTACTGAAGGCGGCGCATCAGCCGGTTCGCTATCAATAGTCACATTAAAGCGGGTTAAAACCTCGCTTATTGGATTGGCGATCGTACGAGTGGTGCTACCGGCGAAAAGTAATCCAACGGGGTTCTTGTTTGTGTCATCAGTCACGATCAGGGACCCCGAGTCACCTCCATCGCTAAACGTCCCAGGAGTGACAGCAATCTGATTTACAAAAATGGCTGACTTGACACACCGAAATGGCCCCCTGGACTCATAGCATACGGTCACGGTGACGTTGATTTCTGAAACCTCCCCATAGGTCAATCCAGTTGTTCTACCATATTTCTGTACAGGTTGACCGACATAGGCGCTAGCAAGGTCCGCACTTGGTACTCCGTAGCCATCTGGCAGTGTCGCATTGCTTAGATTGTCTGTTGAAGATTTTGCGATTGCGGCATCCATGATATTGTTGCTGCCATCAAATTTGATCGGCTCGAAGTCGTAAAGTTCCCCGATCTTATCTTGTGGATCTACACCTCCATCGTAGGTGCCAGGCTGAAGCGCGCTATCTCCAATGGAAGCTTCATTGCTATTGGCGTAGACATGGTTGTTGCTCAAGGCATACACGTTGCCATCGATATCTATAACACGTGCTCCGATAGTGCCGGCGGTAATATCAGGGTGACCGGTGGAAACACCAATGGGAACAGGCCGTCCTTGTTTGTCCTTGGGATCATACCTTGCGCGGAACCTGCCTGTTACTATCACGTCTACCGGAACACCATCCAGTTTCTTTGGAAGCCCTGCCACCCCCGCTCTCTCGGTATAGATTTTGACAGCGGCGAGGCCATCGTCACCCAGACCTACTGCCGTGCCGACTACTGCCGGAATAGACAGGAGAGCATCGGTATGAGCCTCTTGAACTTCGATGGCACGTTCTAATCCCGGTGGACCATCTGGAGGTGGAGCACCATAAACCGTCGTAACCATAGAAGCCAGGAGAATGATTATAACGGCGAACAAAACAAATTTACGCATGGTTTTCCTCCCTTCCAGAGGATTAACGAGTTATCCCAGTGTAGTTCTAAATCCTCCAGTATTGTGAAATATGCATTCCCTAATAAATAGCTTAAAACTAAGTATGTGATCTGTCAATATGAATTATCCTATATTATCCTGCCTCTACTTCAATGCTCTTAGCGTACGAAGGTAAGATTACTACTAACTGCTTATTATCCGTACCTTTGTGTGATTCAAAAATTATAAATAGAATTTATAATTTTCATAGAAAGGAGGTGAACCGCAATGAGAAGATCAGGGATTTTGCTGATATTGGTGTTAATCTTGACTTTGATATCCGCTATACCTGTGTTTGCACAAGAACCACCTGACGAAGCGCCCCCCATAACCCTGGACACTGGTCTCGATAACGCTGAGGGCAAGTCTGGCAGAATTCTACCAGAACAGGAAACTGGTATGGATCAGGCTGAAGGCGCTTCTGGCAAAATTCTTCCCGTGGGAACCGTGCCTGGNNCCTGGGGCACCGTAGTTCCTGATTCAACAGCCATAACTGCAACCATTAACATGAAGTCCAAACCAAGGCAAGGCAAATCGCGGCCAGCCCATACGTGCTTGAGGCACTGAAAGCTCTGGTAGAATTGATGGGAGATGAAGACCTGCCCGACAACGGGGAGCTGAGCGGGGGCGGCCGTGTGCGACATGGCCAGGGCGGCGGTTGGAATAGCGTGACAAGCCTAGCCGACTTTCATTGGGCAGGATACTGTGGCACTCCAGCATCGGCAATGGTAACGAACGAAGTGATGGTACTAAAG
>JABAOC010022049.1_pt1 | contig 10517 bp, 8 predicted proteins | sample 7062161 | NCBI WGS metagenome assembly JABAOC01 (sample SAMN14538625, study PRJNA623070) | marine sediment metagenome | biome: marine biome [ENVO:00000428]; feature: marine pelagic biome [ENVO:01000023]; material: deep marine sediment [ENVO:00002113] | place: India: Gulf of Khambhat ...
CCGGAAGGGTCACCGTCGGGGTGAGCGTGTCCTCTCCGGTAATCGTCACAGCCACGCTGTTGGACGGTTCCCAGAGGATACTCTGCAGCGTTGAGCCATCCAGTATTTCGAAGGTGCCAATGGGGAATACATCCCCTCCCGGCATGCTATCGAGGTTTGATCCCGCATTTACCACCACCGGGCTATCGGGGACGAGAAGGCAATCTTGTGTCACCGTCTGTTCGGCGACGAGTGTGATTGAGTGTGTATGGTCTGTAAAGTTATTCTTCGAATAGGTTACGGAGTAAGTTCCTATTGGAAGGGTGGCGGAGTAATATCCGCTCGCATCGGTCGTGATGGTTACGCCCTGGATCGCGGGATCCGTTGTGACGTCAGCTCCCTCAACAGGTGTGCCTGTCATGCTGTTAGTCACGGTCCCTGACAACGTCCCGCTGCTGGCTCCGCCAAGCACTACGGTGTCTCCATTATCTCCACAGCTGATAAGAAGAAACGAGGCAAATGTGATCGCGAGGGCGAGTACGGCATGTGTGCCCTTTCTTCGGGATATTTGAATTTTCATGATCTCCTCCTTTCCACTTGTTGAAGATACAGAATTTCACGGTAGGCTTAGCTGGTTAGCGCCATAGTCTCTGGCTGGATCCGTCCCCACCGGCCTGTTGGCCAACTGACCCGCGGTGGCAACGCCCAGGGACTCGAGCGAATCGATCAGAACCTGGATGGTGTAAGGGGGGTTGTGGACATTGGTACCACCTTCAAACCCTCCCGCAGGCAGGGGAGAGAACTGCTTGACCGTCTTAAATATCATATTGAGGTTAAAGCCGGCAGCCAGGTTTACATTGGTCCAGTCGGATGGAGTCGTCGGGGAACCGTCCGGCTTGAAGAAATATGGATACTGATTGGCATTATACAAGAAGCCCTGGTTCTCAATAGCTGTTGTCAGCGCCCCGAGGAGACCATCGGTGGGCGCCCCATTGGCATTGAGAACAAATCCCCCGATCTCCTGGGCCACCCCGTCGACTCTTCCATCGCCATCGTAATCCGCATCGTTGGGGTTAAAGGTTCTGAAATCTGTAACTGGAAGCGTCACGCCAGGAGTACCGTGGCATCCCGATACGTTGCAGGCGTCAACATTCTCTACGCCTGCGTCGGAGACCATCTTCCATGTATGCCCGCCCTCCGTGCCGGTGTTGAAGTTGGTCATATGACAGCCGATGCAGTTGCCGTTGATGGTATCGGTGTTATGCGGGAAGTCCCGGGTGTAGAAGCGGTTAGCATACTCATAGCCGTTTCGCCCCCAGAGGATGGCACCGGCAGCCAGATAGTGATCGTTCTCGAACCGCCTCCCGGAGTCATCAGCTGCCAGGCCGAATTTAGTCGCGTTCAGAACCAGGCCGCTGGATCTCCCCTGGTGGCAGAACACACAGATGATGTTATTCCCGATCTCCGGCGGGATATCGCTGTCGTCCAGAAACTTGAACGTCCGGTACACCGAAGTCACTTTCGAGTTGAACGAGATCGCCTCAGGCAACCGGACGTGCTTGGTAGTGAACACATCACCGAGGACATTCGTTTTTGTTGCGCTCTCTTGATGGGGATCGTGGCAGGTTGCACATTCTGCCGTGGCATTTTCATCGACCGTGATGGCTGCCGGGGTAAGAATCGTGTTTTTGATATAGCTTAAGGTACCGATTCCATTGTGGCATTGAAAGCAGACGAAATTATGGTCTGAGCTGTTGCTCATCTCTATGGGATAGGTGCTTCGATGCCGCCCAGGGGGGGGTGCTTCGTCGCTGAATTCATGCCAGGCCGCGGCAAGCTCATCGGCATGTCCCGAAACCTCCCATTGTTGATAGGTCTCGCTGTGGCTTGCCGAAAGGGCCGCATCGTTGTCATGGCAATCCTGGCAGACGCTATCCTGATAGCTCAGCTCAATCGGTCCAATGCCAGAATGGAGCCCTCCTGCCCCGTGACAGGCCTCGCACTGAACACCTTCCAGCGTGTTATGGGTATTATGGCATCTCAGGCATACCGGATTGTCCTGATCAGCGGATGGCAGATCGACAAAGGCCGCCGCATGGGGCGTAACGAGCCAGTCGTCGTAGGTGGCCGTGTGGCATTGGCCGCAGTTTGTGGCCCCAACGAATCCGGGTTCCGTTGAGGCATCTACGGGCTGGTCCTTCCCCCCCCCACCACAACCGGTGAAGGTGAGGACCAAAAGCCCCAAGAGCAGCCCGAGGTATGGGTGGTCAATTTTGACTTTGCTCATCGTTCTCCCTTCTTAACGCGGAATGATATCATGGCATGCCCGACAGACCCTTTCATCAGAGGCACGCCTGACATTGTCCTTGATCCTTGACCAATGGCGAGGATGGGGGTTGATCCTCAATCCCTGCCGGGCGCTGTGGCATTTAAGGCAGATCTGGCCATCGGCATGACATGTCTGACAGGATTGAATATTCCGCAACGCCTCTCGCCGGTGTTCTGCCGACCATTGATGCCTGGGCAACATTCCCCCTGGATGGCAGGTCTCACATTGGGAACGGTCAAATTGAGAATGGCGCGTCCCCCCCGCCCGGATGTCGGAAAACCCCTTGCGGTGGGACCGAATCCTCAAGTCCGGGGGGCGAAACCGGGCATGACACCTCGAGCAAAACTTCGCCTCGTGACAACGCGTGCAGGTCTGAGGATTGTCCAACGACCGGATCGGATGAATCTCCCGAAAATCCGACCGGTGGCTCCGGGGCTTGTAGTTGCCCCGGTATGTCGAGAGATGAAGATCAGGGCTGATCCCCCCACCGAAATGGCAGTCCTGACAGAAGGCCTGATCATGACAGTCAACGCAGTTGTTGGGATGTTTTTGAGCGGGTACCCGATGCTCGGCATTCCAGAAGCCGAGATGATTGGGTGCCACCCCCTCGCCCTTGTGACACTCATTGCATTCCCTGATGGATAAGTCCCGGTATTCCTTATGGGGCTCGATGGCCGCCATGATCAACCCTGAAGCGGCCAAAATGGACGATAAAATCGGTACGATAAGCTTCCGTATCAACGTAGTTTCCCCCCTCTATCCCTTCAGGGCTAAAATACAAGCTCCAATGAGGACCATCCGGCAAAGTTATGCTCCTGGGTTGCGCTTTCCGTGTTCTCNNGCGATTTCATCGTCCGTCATCTCGTCCCGCTGGTAGATATCGTAGTCGATCCCCGCTGCAAGGTCGAGGTTGCTGTTCAGGAAAGAGCGGTCTGCTGACAGGGAAAATCCAATGATGTCACCAGGATAGCCTTCCCGCACCACAATGGCCCCGTTCAGGCGAAACCCCTTGATCTTCGTGTGCGCCCCAGCCTCAAATAGATGAGCATCATCATCTTCGGCGTCATTTATCTCGAAAAACTCCGCTGTATAGCCCCCATAAAGGGAGAGGCTCTCGGAGATGTAGTAATCCATAAAAAGGCTCCCGGCGTGAAACTCACTGGCAGCAAAGACGGCATAGATGCTTGTGGCATCGAACGTGGGGTAGGCGAAAAAGTACTCGCCCCTAATAGTCCATCGGTCAGTGGGAAAGACCTTGAATCCTGCCAGCGCTTCACTAATCCGCTCGCCAATGACATCATAGCGCATCTCCGAGTACAATCTGGATACCCCTTTGAAAGTGTACCCAAAATCATAGGCCGCGATACGCCGGGCCAGGTCCCCCTCGTCGTATTTCTCAGCATAGCTGACCGATAGATTGAGATCCTTCACATTCCGAAGATACACCTCTCCTCCCCATGCCGTATCACCCCCTTTAGTATCCTCCCCGAACTCATCGAAGATTACATCCCGGCCCCCCAGAAAAACGACTCCAACCGGACCCATCTTGAAATCCACCTGCCCTCCGTCGATAATCCTCGAGTTCGCCACGAGGTTGGTCCACTGACGGCCCAACCTCAGATCCACCCAATCCTTCCACACATTTCTCCAGTCCACATAGAGATAATAGAGCCGCCCATTGGCGTCTGGATCGGCTACCTCGTTAAACCCATAGCGCCCATACCCAAAGACCGAAATGTCGCGTCCTTTAATCACATCCTGCACCCCGACCCTCAAGTATTGGTAGCCTGCAAATTTGGTGTCCCGATCGATTAGATCCTGCCACCAGGCAAATTCAGTTGTTGCTCGGCCAAACAGTCCCATCCCGTAACCCGGCGCAGCGGTATCCATCAATAGCATCAAAAGGAACAAAAGGACCCCGGCTCTCATCATTTGATCCTGTGTCAAGCTAAACCCAGCGGTTTTTCTCCAATCCTAAGTTTTTCGTGGAGTTTGGGTATCTGCGGCATAGAAGAGCTAGTCTTTCCATTTTGTAAAAAGAGCAAAAGGATCCTTGCACTTTTCGTAAAATTTAGACAAGCCCGGAACTTTTAATGCGTCTCCAATCTTTAGCCGGGCGAAACGCAAAATTTCTCGAATTTTACTAACTAATGTGCGTGGCAAGTTTAGTGCCACGATTTGGTATACGATGGGTCTTATGGAAGAAACCAGAGATTTTGGGGGATTGAATATAAGTTATTGAAAATAGGGATTTTTTATTTAGGTTGGATCCATGGATGAAAATGAGGAGGTGGCGTGTTAAAGGCAAATAGGAAGGCAGGTGTTAAAAATCGCGCACAGGGGTGCGTATTATGGCGCTGGCCCACGTCCTTCCCCCCTAGTATCCGATTCGGGGTCACAGGAGACCATACTTCTTCATCCGATGGCGCAGGGCATGTCTCGATATGTCAAGCAGCTTAGCGGCCCGGACTTGGTTCCCACCTGTCCTCTCCAGGGCTTGTTCAATGAAATCCCTCTCCAGCCCGGCCAGGGATACTCCCTTCGGGGGGAGTTTGAATCCTACCTCCGCGTTGTGGGCTTCCCTTGCGATCTCCCTGGGCAGATGTTTCACTTGGATTTGCTCTTCACCCCCCAAAATGACGGCCCTTTCGATAACGTTCTTGAGTTCCCGGACGTTTCCAGGCCAGTCGTAGGCCATCAACAGATCCTGCGCCTCCTCGGATATTCCCCGCACATTCCTCTTGAACTCACGATTGGCTTCCTGGATGAAGTATCTTATCAGAAGGGAGATGTCCTGCTTTCTCTCCCTGAGAGGCGGCATGTAAATCGGAACGAGTTTAATGCGATAGTAGAGATCCTCGCGAAAATCGCCGCTCTCAACAGCTCTCCAGAGGTCCCTATTTGTGGCCGCAATTAGGAGAGCGTCAACATCCAAATCCTTGATCCCACCGACGCGGCGAAACCGTCGATCCTCGATGACCCTCAATAATTTCCGTTGGAGATCGGGCTTCATATGCCCGATCTCGTCCAGCAATATCGTGCCCATTTGGCCCTGCTCGAAGAGACCCCTTTTCAGGTCTTTGGCATCGGTAAATGCCCCCTTTTCATGTCCAAAAAGCTCACTCTCAAGGAGGTTCTCCGAGATGTTTGCGCAGTTGACCTCGACAAACGGGTGTGCCCGACGCTGGCCTTGATAGTGAACGGTTTTGGCCACGAGATCCTTCCCGGTTCCGGTCTCCCCCAGGATCAAGACGGTCTTCACATCCATTTCGCGATGATCTTTGAGATTCGCTCGTAAACCTCCCGCATGGCTGGGCTGGTACCGATAATGTTGCCGAAGCCATACCGCTCCCGCTGCTGCATGCGAATCAGGGCAACTTCTCTTCTCAGCCGTGTGCTCTCCAGGGCATTTTTAACGGTAATACCCACACCATCCATAGCGAAGGGCTTCGAAATGTAGTCATAGGCTCCGAGCTTCATGGCATCCACGGCCGTCTGCACCACTTCCGAGGCCGTCAGCACGATCACCACCACCTCCTTTGTCAGTTCGCCCATTCTCTTCAAGACCTCAATCCCGTCAATCCCCGGAAGCATGATATCCAGAAGGATCAGGTCTGGGACTTCCTCGCCGATCTTCTCTAGGGCCTCTTCCCCCGTTTGAGCGGAGATAACATTGTAACCCTGTCGCGCAAGATCCTCTTGAAGCGACCAATTTAAAATGGTGTCATCTTCCACTATGAGAACGACTTCTCTCGGCATTTGACAAACATTACCGTTGTGGGTGGCTTAATATTTTCATCGCATTCCTTGCGAGAAAAGTGCCTTTCAACGGTCTCCCGCTTCAATCGCTGGAACCGGAAAAACAATCCTGAAGGTCAATCCCCCTTCGTCCCTCTTTTCGGCCTGAATGGATCCTCCATTCTGGCCCAGGATTGTCTTTGCTATGGAAAGCCCGACCCCGGACCCTCTCCCCATGGTGGAGAGAAATGGCTTGAAAAGCCTATTCAGATGATTTTCCTGGATCGAAGTACCAGTGTCTTCAAGCTCCACAACGATATGGCCCCCCGTATCCATGGAGCTCCGCACGACCAACTTTCCACCATCGGGGGTGGCCTCCAGCATATCCGAGAGGATGCAGAGAAAAGCCTGTTCAGTCTGTTTTGGATCGATATTCACCTGGGGGAGACTGCCCGAAAGGTGCTTTTCAATAGTAATCTCACGCCGCTGGCACTTGGATTGGACTCTTTCCAATGACTGTTCCAAGGCCATATTTACATCGATCATGGAGAGTTTCGGTGCTGAAATCCTGCTAAATTCCATCAAGTCCGACAACGCCTTATTGATGCTTCCCACCCTCTCGTGGATCTGCTCTATAACCTTTCTGTTTGGGTCCTCTGTGGCCATCTGCTTCCCCAAGGCCTTGAGGGCGACTCTTATGCCCGCCAGCGGATTCTTCACTTCATGGACGAATCCATCCATCAATTCCTTTACCAAGCACCAATCCAGTTGCGGCCTAGTATCTCTTGAATCGCCGTTCATCACAGAAGACATCTTTTGGTCTCAAATATGCGGGCATCTAAACCATATAGACAAGGATTCCTGCTATTTAAATTTGACCTCCTGCCCTTTGCCCCATTTCAAAAACGGCCCTGAATTCTCTTGCAGGTTGAAGGCCGTTCGTTTTAGCCTATGCTAAAACGAGCTTAATTTTGGGTCCAGTATAGGCCAAGCCTTGTATCCAGTCAAGGAATTGTGGAAATGGTGACGAGTATTTTGATAGAAATAATCATGGATCCCAATTGAGGGCAATGGTCAATAAATGCCGGGACACCTCGAGAGCATCCCAATCGCCGAGGGTCTATGATTCACCTTGATCCCCGGAGCGATTTCATATATGTAAATTCATGGGACAGGCTCAATGGGGAAATTGAAGACCCTTTGACGGGAAACAAGAGGACGGGTCGCGATGGGAAAGAATGGTTTTATGGTATTGATAGTTCTGCTGCTTTCAGGATGCGTTGTCAGCAAGAGAACGGCATTGAGGCCTAATGAGGGCCCATTTGTGGAGCGTCGGATGAAGAACGTAACACAGATCACCTTCGAAGGGGATAATGGCGAGGCCTATTTCAGCTGGGATGACCGTAAACTCATCTACCAGTCGAACCGCGGCGGGTATGAATGCGACAAGATCTGGATCATGAACATCGACGGCTCTGAAAAACGCATGGTCAGTCCGGCCCGCGGAGCCCACACCTGTGCTTTCTTCTTTCCCGACGGCCGGAGGATAGTCTTTGCCTCGACCGCCCACCTTCCTGGGGATTGTCCACCAAGGCCCGAGCCTCCGAAAGGCACCCACTACGTGTGGCCCCTTTACCCCTATGACATCTTCGTGGCTAACGTCGACGGGTCTGGCTTGAAAAGGATAACCGACAACCCGAAGTACGATGCGGAGCCCATCATTTCCCCAGATGAAAAAAGGATCGTGTTCGGCTCCCAGAGGGATGGGGATTTCGACATCTATATCATGAACGCCAACGGTTCTCATGTGTGTAGATTGACTGACAGGGTAGGCTACGACGGCGGGCCGTGGTTCTCACCGGACGGCACAAGGATCGTCTGGCGAGCATGGTACCCGGAGACCGAGGGGGAATTGACCCTGTGGCGCGAGTGCATGGAGAAAAATTACATCCTTCCTTTTCCCCTTGACATCTGGGTCATGGACGTAGACGGTTCGAACAAGGTGAGGCTTACCCGAAATGGCGCCACGAACTGGGCGCCCTCGTGGCACCCAGACGGGAAAAGGATCGTCTTTTCAAGTAACATGGCCGACTGGCGTGAAGACATTGAGAAGTTTGGCCACAACTTCGAGCTCTACCTCATCAACATCGATGGCACGGCCCTGGAGAGAATCACCTTCAACAATGTCTTCGATAGCTTTCCCATGTTCTCCCATAATGGGAAAAAACTGGTCTTCGCCTCCAATAGAAACGCGCAAAACCCCCGGGCCACGGATATTTTCATCGCTAACTGGGCTGAGTAGTCTATCTGAGCTGCAAAGGAGCATATGAAACGCTCATTTTCCTCGGTTATCGTCTTCATCACTCTGGCTCTGATGCCCGCTTCCTTGATAGCAGGGGAACGCGTCCACCATGAACTCAAAGTTGTCCTTCATCCGGAAGAGTCTCGTCTTACAGCCAGGGACACGGTCACGGTCCCAATGGATCTCCTCCCGGAAGTACAATTTCGGTTGCACGGGGGATTGAAGCCCTCATCACCTACTCCGGGGGCGTGTATAGAGCAGAACTCCGGAGAGCCGGGATCCATATCCCTGGAATCTTTCAGGGTATCGCTCCCGCGCGGCCAGAGCACGTTCATACTTGAATACGGTGGAAAAATCTACCACCCCCTTGAACCAAATGGCCGAGAACACGCGCGGGGCTTTAGGCAGACGCCCGGTATGATTTCCGGAGATGGGGTGTATCTTTCTGGGAATTCCTTCTGGTATCCGATTTTTGGTGAGGAGTTGATAACCTTCGACCTCCATATGGAGCTACCCTCTGGGTGGGACGCTGTAAGCCAGGGAGAGCGCACGATCCATGTTCGCATGGGGGATGGGACCTCTGTGCGGTGGGAGTCGCCCCAGCCTCAGGAAGAGATCTTCGTCGTCGCTGGAAAGTTTACCGAATATACACAGGCTGGCCGGGTTAAAGCCATGGCCTTTCTCAGAACGCCGGACGAAGACCTGGCGAACAGGTATCTCGAAGCCACAGCACGATACATTCTCATGTATGAGAAACTCATCGGTCCTTATCCATATGGGAAGTTTGCCCTTGTCGAAAACTTCTGGGAAACGGGTTTTGGACTGCCATCCTTTACCCTTCTGGGACCGAAGGTCATCCGGTTTCCCTTCATCCTGCATACCTCCTATCCTCACGAAATCCTCCATACCTGGTGGGGAAACGCGGTCTTCCCGGATTACACAAGGGGCAACTGGGCGGAAGGACTTACTGCCTACCTCTCCGACCACCTCATGAAGGAGCAGAGGGGGAGTGCAGTGGAATACCGCCAGGAGACCCTCCAGAAGTACGCCGACTACGTGTTAAGCGGACGGGATTTCCCCCTTATCCGATTCCGTTCCCGTCACAGCTCCCCCTCGGAGGCAGTGGGGTACGGAAAGTCCCTCATGTTCTTCCACATGCTTCGCATGCAGTTGGGGGATGAGGCCTTTGTACAGGGCCTTCGGGATTTCTACCGGAAGCATAAATTCCGGTTTGCCTCTTTTGACGATCTCCGTGACAGCTTTGAAGGCGCTTCCGGTGAGAACTTGAGAGGGGAATTCAACCAATGGGTAACACGGCCGGGCGCCCCTGAAATAAGGGTGAGCGGGGCAAAGTTCGAGGTAGACGGGGGCGGTTATGTTCTCACCGCCCTTCTTGAGCAGGTTCAGCCAGGGGTTGCATACTCCCTCGGAATTCCGATTGCAGTGACCATGGAAGGCCGAAACCGGGCCTACCAGACCGTAGTGGTTGTGAAAAAAAAGCGCCTTGAACTGAGAGTCCGCCTACCTGCCAGACCGTTAAGGCTGGATGTAGATCCTGAATTTGACCTGTTCCGCAGGCTTGACCGGGAGGAAATTCCCCCGGCTTTGACGGGGGCCTTCGGGGCGAAAAAGATGCTGATACTCCTGCCGTCCTCTACTGACGATCGTCTTCTTCAAGCGTACCGCGAGCTTTCCCAATCCCTGAGCTACTCCGGACCCGATGAGGTGGCGGTAATGCTCGATAGGGAGGTTGGGGAACTTCCTTCGGATCGTGCAGTTACCATTTTCGGGTGGGAAAACCTCTTCCGCGGTGAGATGGCTTCCGCCCTGTCCGCCTATGATGTGACCATAAGCGAGAAGGACGTTCGCATCGGAGGGACTGNNAAATGGCTCGGTGGCGCTTACCGCCAGACACCCGAAAAATAAAGATCTGTCGCTGACGTTGGTTGCATCTGACCTGCCCAAAGCTCTGCCTGGTCTCGGGCGAAAACTTCCCCACTACCACAAGTATAGTTATCTTGGATTTGAAGGAGAGGAGCCCGTCAATGTAGCGAAAGGGCGGTGGCCGGTCATCCATTCGCCCATGACGGTTTTCCTTCACCGCACGGACGGCACGATTCCGAAGGTCGCGATGGGAAAGCTTGCTCCCCGGGAACCTCTGACAACCCT
>JABAOC010001707.1_pt3 | contig 10509 bp, 10 predicted proteins | sample 7062161 | NCBI WGS metagenome assembly JABAOC01 (sample SAMN14538625, study PRJNA623070) | marine sediment metagenome | biome: marine biome [ENVO:00000428]; feature: marine pelagic biome [ENVO:01000023]; material: deep marine sediment [ENVO:00002113] | place: India: Gulf of Khambhat ...
CTTGGGCTACCGCCGCTTCAACCAACAGGATTAGACGACGTCAGAAAGATCCTTTCGGCAACGGGGTATGAAAAGCTTCGACAGAAAGAGGAGGACGCCTAATGTCAAGCTACGCCATATTCCTAGGCTGCACTATCCCCGCCCGTCAACAGAGCTACGAATTGTCAGCACGGAAGTCCTTGGACAAGCTTGGAATCCAGCTCATCGATCTAGCCAACATGACGTGTTGCTGCCCCCCACCCATCCAGTCCATCGACCTGGAAACCAGCCTGGCTGTCGCTGCATACAACATCTGCCTCGCTGAAGATGCTGACCTCGATGTGATCACGCTTTGCACAGGTTGTTTTGAATCCCTCGCCATGACAAATGCCATGTTGAGAGAGAAGGAACAACTGAAGGCTAGAGTAAACAAAATCTTGTCAAATGTTGGAAGAGAGTTCAAGGGCAACAAAGAAGTCAAACACTATCTACAGGTCCTAAAGGATGATGTTGGCGTAGACCACCTCAAGCAAAACATCTCCAAACCCCTGCGCGATCTAAAGGTAGCCTCCTTTTCCGGCTGCCACTTGCTCAGACCCAGCGCACTTCTGAAGGTCGATGATCCCGAGCGACCACGCCTCTTCGACAACCTGATCGAGGCTCTCGGGGCAAAGAGTATTGAGTATCGAAACAAGTTGAAATGCTGTGGCGGCCTCTTGAGAGGTTACTCCGACGACCTCGCGCTGAACATTGCACGAGAAAAGCTCGCTAACACCACTAAAGCAGGCGCGGATTGCATCTCAACACTCTGTCCGTTCTGTTTTGTCGCACTAGATCTTGGGCAACTTCAGATAAGGTCGAAGCTCCAAGAGGAGTTCAATATGCCCATAATCCACTACACAGAGCTTCTGAGCCTAGCCTTAGGGATCCCTCCCAAAGAGCTGGCCCTGGAAACCCACAAGATAAAACTTGACACGATCGTGGACAAGATTTCCTAGCAACAGAGTCACAAACAAGCGGCCAAGAAATAGAAAAGCTAGCGACATCTGCATCACAATCAATAAACATTTTATAGATTATACCTGCCTTTCTATGACACACAAATGAAAGATGAGGTGAAGAAAACTGCCAAACATAAAGGCGACAGCCAAATGGATAGAAAATGTCCGCACTTCAGCCGACAATTCCAGGACCCACAGTATAGCACTAGATCTTCCGAAAGCCAAAGGGGGAGACGATACAGGACCCACCGCACTAGAACTGGCTATCATGTCTTTAGCTGACTGCGCCATAACAATCTTTGCGGATGTCTGCAAAAAGAGCCAGATAGAACTCAGTGAGCTAGAGGCTGTAGCTGAAGCCGAAAAGCCTGCTGATTCAGCGAAATTGACCCGCGTAAAGATGACTGTTAACGTGTCTGCAAAGGGGAGGAAACCGCTACTGGACGCGGTGTGGCGAAGAACTGAAGCAATGTGCCCAGTAGTATCTATTTTCAAAGATCCGATACCCTTGGAAATCGAGTTCAAAGCAACTGTCACGTGACCCCTTCAATCTTCCCGATTCAGACTCTGAAAGCAGTCATTTTCTCCACACTTGACAAAGTGTCAGTTCAGAACCCCACCGCAAGGGAAACTTGGAAGAGATAGACTCTTTTGTGCAAATTAGTTGACCCAGCAGAATAGCCCGGGACCGAAACGAAACTCCGAGCTTAGGGCATAATCTTTTTCTGTGGCTCCTCGCACTCTATTAGCTCTTCACGGGAAAGTCTGCGCATCAAGAAAGCAAAGCAACATTAAGGAAGAAGAGAGGACCATCATGTACGAGATCTTGGAGAAGGAGAAGTGGCACGACGTCATTTACTCCATGCGAGTCGACGCCCCGTTTGTAGCGAAGGTCGCGCAACCTGGACAATTCGTCATTTTGATGACCACTGAAAANNGTCGGCAAGACGACGACAGAGTTAGCTAAAATGAATGAGGGAGATACCCTCTTCTCATTCGTTGGACCATTAGGTAACCCTTCAGAGATCGCCAAGTATGGCACGGTGGTGACGGTGGGAGGAGGAACAGGTATCGCCTGTGTCTATCCCATAACGCGAGCGCTGAAAGCAGCTGGTAACCGAGTGATCGCCATCATCGGAGCCAAGACGAAAGAGTTGATCATCATGGAAGAGGAGATGAGGAAGGCGTCCACCGAGCTCCTGATTACAACTGATGATGGAAGCTATGTGCGAAAAGGGTTTGTCACTGATGTCTTGGATGAAGTACTGCAAAGAGAAAAAGATGTAAAGAAGATATGGGCTGTCGGCCCCGCCATAATGATGAAGGTTATCTCTGATGTTACCAAACCGTACAATGTGGAGACAATCGTGTGTCTCAACGCTGTAATGGTGGATGGCACAGGCATGTGCGGCTCGTGCAGAGTGACAGTGGATGGCGAAACAAAATTCACCTGTGTCGACGGCCCAGAGTTCAACGGGCATCTGATAGATTGGCCCGAGTTCATGAACCGCTTGCGGAGATACGAGAAATCGGAACAACACGCGCTGGAACGCTATGAAGAAACCCGGCAATGCGGGGCGAAATGATGACCAAAAAGATTCCGGTCAAGGAGAGAGCGAAAAGAAAACAGCGAGCAATGCCAGAGCAACCGGTAGAGGAACGAGTCACCAACTTCAACGAGGTTCCACTGGGTTACGCTGAAAAAGACGCGCTCTATGAGGCGCAGAGATGCTTGCAATGTGAGGCACCGACCTGCATGGAAGGTTGTCCGGCGGAGGTTAATATCCCTGGTTTCATCGAGAAGATCGTGGAGGAGGATTTCGCTGGTGCATATTCTGAGTTATTGAAGACCAACAATCTCCCTGCAGTGTGCGGTAGGGTCTGCCCCCAAGAAGAACAATGCTACAGGACTTGCGTTTGGAATAAGAAAGGCAAACCGGTTGCCATAGGTAGGTTAGAACGCTTCGTGGCAGATTGGGCTAGAAGGCACAATAGACACGAGGCATTGCCCCGTGTCAAGAAGAAAGATAGACGCGTAGCTGTTGTCGGATCCGGCCCTTCTGGTTTGACATGCGCAGCAGACTTGGCGAAAATGGGGTACGATGTGACTGTCTTTGAAGCCCTCCCAAAACCTGGAGGCGTGCTAATCTACGGTATTCCAGAGTTCAGGCTGCCTAAGGCCATTGTGGAATATGAAGTGGATGAGATTAAACGACTCGGAGTGAAGATAGTAACCAATTTCGTGGTCGGCCTTACAAAGACCGTCGATGAACTGGCAAAGGAATTTGATGCAATTTTCTTGGCGAATGGTGCCGGTGCGCCCCGATTCATGAATATCCCTGGGGAAAACCTCAATGACGTGTATTCAGCAAACGAATTTCTCACCCGCAGCAACCTCATGAAGGCATATAGGTTTCCTGAGTTTGACACGCCGATCAAAGTAGGAAAAAAAGTGGCAGTCATCGGAGCGGGAAACGTGGCAATGGACTCTGCGCGGACCGCTTTAAGGTTAGGTGCAGACGAAGTACACATCGTCTATCGAAGAACGAGAGAAGAAGCACCAGCGAGAGAGGAAGAAATTGCTCATGCCGAAGAAGAGGGCATAATCTTCGATTTTCTTACGCTGCCAATAAGGGTAATCGGAGACGCGAAAGGTAACGTCACCGCAATGGAATGTATCAAGATGCAGCTAGGTGCACCAGACGACTCTGGAAGACGACGACCCATTCCCATAGAGGGCACCAACTTCACCATGAAAGTCGATATGGTAATCGACGCTATCGGTACAAACGCAAATCCCATCGTCTCAAGGAGTGCTACCGGAGTGGAGACAAATGACCGGGGATATTTCAAAGCAGATGAGAAAACCGGCGCTACGACGCGCGAGGGCATATTTGCGGGGGGGGACATTGTTCGCGGGGCAGCGACAGTGATTTCGGCTTTGGGCGATGGGAAGAGAGCAGCAAAGGCGATAGATAAATATCTCTCTTCCGGCGGCAGTCTGAGGAAACAGAAGGCCAACTAGACTATTCTGCTGTGTCTGCGAGTTTCTTTCTAATCGTTTCTCGTGTTTCCTTTGAAATAGGTCCTATCCTTGCGATTCTTTCGTTGAATGTTTCAAATGTATTGGTTACCTTACCATATTCCGGCAATGTGGTCGAGAAGGACATCAAGCGTAGGGGCTTAACCCCGTACGTCCTGAGCTCCTTTTTCATCCGGATGACATGTTCCCTCAGAGCTTCCTCACTGAAGACGCCCCCATGCTCCTCAAGGAGAACAACACCGTCCGCGCCGAAGGCAAAGGCTTGTAGCACGTGTTTCAAGCCAATTCGCCCAGTGCTCGGAATACCAATGATCTCTACGTTAGGAGGATACGATGCCCGGGACTGCCCAGCCAGATCCGCGGCGCCGTAGGCTATCTCTTTTTCAAGAAAAGCAATGATCTTTGGGGATCTCCCGCCTTCACTTACTCCCCTGATCTGCGCCATCAACTGGGCTTCGGTGGAATTCTTCAGGTCAATGGCCCCTCTGGGGCATCGTGGCACGCAGATCCCACACCCAATGCACGACATGGGGTTGATTGACATGCCCGCTGACGTCTCTTCCACTGCCCCCACGGGGCACACTTCTACGCAAACGCGAGACTTGTCGCACTTCTCTGGGTCGATGTAGGCCACCTCGGGCGAGACCGCGATTTCCCCTTTGCCCAAGAAACTTGCGACCCTCGACGCGGTTGACATGGCCTCGAGGGTAGTTTCACGAACGTCCTTTGGGCTTAAGGCACAGCCAGCGACGAACACGCCTTCGCGTTGGCTATCTACAGGTTTGAGTTTGTAGTGCTTCTCGAGAAGAAAGCCATCACCGCCCATTTGAATGCCCAACTTCTTAGCGAGGTCGGGAGTGTCTGGTTTGGGGATCATTCCGGTGGTGAGGACGACCAAATCGAACTTCCCTTCAACTCTGGTGCCGAGAAGGGTATCCTCCGCGCGCACCAAGATGCCATCATTCTTCGATGGAATAACCTCGCCGACGCGACCCCGCACGAAGTGTACGTTGTGTTCTTGAGCGCTAAGGTAGAACTCCTCGTAGCCCTTTCCATCAGCTCTTATATCGGTGTAGAAGATCCACGGGTCGGCGTCAGGCACAATTTTCTGAAGCAGCAGGGCCTGTTTGATGGCCGCCATACAACCTATCTTGCAGCAATGTTTCACTCCCGGTTCCTTGTTCATCATGCGGCTGCCGACACACAGGATGAAAGCTACTCGCTTCGCCACCTTCCCATCAGAAGGCCTGCGCATCTCACGGCCCAAGAGGCGTTCCAACTGCAGGTTCGTCACGATGTCGGGGTGGAGACCGAACGCATATTCTTCGAATGATGTGGGATCCACTTGCTCGAATCCGGTACAGGCAACAATAGCGCCCACATCGAGTTCTATGGTCTTCTCCTTTTGATCAAAATCAATGGCGTTACCCTTGCAGACTTTCTCACAAATCCGGCAAACGCCCTTGGTGAGATACAGACAGTGATCCTTGTCGATGAGATACGTTCTAGGAACGGCTTGCTGGAACGGAACAAAGATCGCTTTTCGCGGATACAGAGCAGTCTCGAACTCGCTCGGAACCCTAACTGGGCAAACCTGCTCACACTCCCCACAAGCTATGCACTTGGAAGCATCCACATATCTCGGCTGCTGTTTGACCAAGACTCGATAGTTTCCCGGAGACCCTTCCACCGCGACTGGTTCTGCCATGGCAACGATCTGAATTTTTGGATGTTGCCCCACGTCCACCATTCTGGGCGTGAGAATGCATTGGGAGCAGTCAAGGGTTGGAAAGGTCTTGCTGAGTTGGGCCATGTGACCGCCGATGCTCGGCGTCTTCTCCACCAAGTGAACCTGATAACCCTTGTCCGCCAACTCGAGGGACGCCATAATGCCGGAGACGCCGCCGCCGATGACCAGCACATCTGGATTCACAGTTATGCTCTTCGTTTCCAACGGGTCGAGATGACGGGCACGCGCCACGATGCCGCGAATGAGGTCAATCGCCTTGGATGTTGCCGCTTCTACGTCGTCGTGTGCCCAGCTGCACTGTTCTCGAATGTTTGCCATGTCAAGGAAGTAGGGGTTGAGACCTGCCGATTCCACCGTTCGCCTGAAGGTGTCCAAGTGCATACGCGGTGAACATGATGCCACTATAATCCTATTGAGAGCACGCTTCTCGATTCCTTCAGTTATCATCTCTTGACCTGGGTCGCTACACACGTATTCGTACGTTTCGGCGACTTTCACTCCTTCGAGTTTTGCGACAGCTTCTTTGACTTTTTCCACATCTACGGTGTCGCTTATGTTTCCTCCGCAGTGACAAATGTATACACCGATTCTGGGTTCCTCTGTCATCTCGATTTTCTCCGTTTGGGACGAAGGCTCAAATGAACTGTAGAGTAAGCATAATTGACAATTAAGCTCTTAAACGTCACGTTTCTCGAACACAGATGTCAAAGTCTGACAAGCGTACTCGTGACCAAAACCCCAATCTGGTTACCGTCCGAAGGAGAAGGTACTCTGTGAGGGTATTCTGTTTGACAAAGATGTATTGCCGCACAAGCAGGTTCGAACAGCCGCTGTCCTAGCATTGTTGATAAGGTTTATAATCGTCTAGGTCGCCTATTTAGTTTCCAAATTCAGTAGACCATGCACCTCGCTACACGTTGGAGCAACTCAAAATGCCAATGAAACTGCTCAAAACAGAAAACGACGACAAACTCACGGTTGAAAGGATTCTCCATGCTAGAAGATACGCGTTGACTCTGGACAAGAATCGGTGCACTGGCTGCGAAATCTGCATGATCGCCTGTCCAAAAGAAGCCATCGACGTCAAGAAGATTCCAAAGGAAGAAGGCGAAGAGGCTAAACCTCCTGTCGTAGACGTCGACGAAGAGAAATGCCACTACTGCGGCATCTGTAGTTCCATTTGCCCATTTGGCGCCTTAGACGTGAAGGTCAACGGCGAGACAGTGACTCCCGTTGTAGAGAGTGAGAGCTTCCCTCAGCTTATCCGGGAGATTGACGTGGACTCGACAAAGTGTGACCCCCGCTGTCTTGATATCAAAGACCCGTGCCCTTTGGGACTGATAGAGGTCAGGATGCAACCACCCGAAAAAGGAGTTGAGGCCCCGACGACCCGCGGAGAGAAGAAGAACGCCCAAGTTTTAGTGGATATAGATCGAGATTTCTGTCCGTGCTGTCGGGTCTGCGAAGTCAAGTTTCCCAACGGGGCAATCAAGGTGCGCAAGATCTTCAACGGCATCCTCAGAATAGATCGTGAAAAGTGTCCTGAAGGCTGCCACGACTGTCTTGATGTCTGTCCCATCACGGGCGCGCTATATCTCTCCGAAGACGGCAAGGTGCATGTGAACGACTTACACTGCGTCTATTGTGGCGTCTGCAAGATCGTCTGTCCAGAGGAAGGCGCCCTCAAGCTTCAGAGGACCTCCATACGCCACACCCCCCTCCGTTCAGGAGCTTGGAATAAAGCTCTCGAGAAACTCACGTCCACCACCGAGATGACCAAAGAATTGCGAACCAAGAGTTCGAAGAAGCTTCGAGAATCTGTGGAAAAACGACTTCTCCCTGGAGGAAGCAATCATGCCTGAAGAACCACGAATCGGAGTCTTCATCTGCCACTGCGGCCTCAACATCGCCGGCGTGATCGACATCGATGCCTTGGAGGAATACGCCAAGACGCTGCCCAATGTGGTTTATACGAAACAGAACCGCTACACGTGCGCCGACCCGGGACAAGAAGAGATCCGAAAGGGAATACAGGAGCATAACTTGAACCGAGTCGTCGTTGCGGCTTGTTCACCACGCTTACATGAACCCACGTTTCGTAGATGCGTCGCCGAGACGGGATTGAACCCCTTCTACTACGAAATGGCGAACATACGGGAGTTTTCATCATGGTGCCACCCCAGCACCCCGGAAGAGGCAACCGAGAAGGCGAAGGACATCGTGAAAATGGCGGTCGCCAAAGCAAGACTGCTTCAAAGCCTCGAAACCCTTGAAGTCCCCGTGACGAACAAAGCCTTAATCTTAGGCGGCGGAATCGCGGGAATCAGTGCCGCTCTCGACCTTGCCGATATGGGGTTCCAAGTGTATCTTGTTGAAAAGAGTGAAAGCATTGGCGGTCACATGGCCCAGCTGGACAAGACTTTCCCCACATTGGACTGCTCCATCTGCATCGAAGGCCCAAAGATGGTTGACGTCTCGCGCCACCCTAATATCGAAATAATATCGTACGCGGACGTCCTTAAGGTCGAGGGATTCGTGGGCAACTTCAAAGTGAAGATTCGAAAAAACCCAAGACACGTCATCGCCGACAATTGCACCGGGTGCGGCGAATGCCGCGACGTCTGCCCCATCGAGTACCCCAACGAGTGGGACATGAATATGGGCGTGAGGAAGGCAATCTCGGTGCCCTTCGACCAAGCCGTGCCACTTGTCTACACAATTGACTTGGACTACTGCATTGAGTGCTACAAGTGCGTGGACGCTTGTGGTGCCCGTGAAGCTATCAATTTCGACCAGAAAGCGGAAGAGATCGACATCGAAGTTGGAACCATACTTGTGGCAACTGGCTTTGATATATACTTGCCGTACGATGACGGGCGATACGGTTATGGCAGATATGACAACGTCATCACAGCGTTGGAATTCGAAAGGCTGATCCTAGCGGCTGGACCCACCGGGGGCAAGGTTGTGCGCGCCTCGGATGGAAAGAAGCCCAAGCGGGTGGTCTTCATCCAATGCGTGGGCTCACGGGACGTCAATAAGTATGAGTATTGCTCTGGCTTCTGCTGCATGTACGCGCTCAAAAACTCGATCCTACTCAAAGAGAAATACCATAGAGACGTTGAAGCCTACATTCTGTACATTGACATGAGAACCCACTTCAAGGGCTACGAGGAGTTTTACCGAAGAGCGCGGGACTTGGGAATCAACTTCATCCGAGGACGGGCATCCCACATNNGCGGGTCCTAAACATCACACGGGGTTCAGACGGCTTTTTCATGGAGAGCCACCCCAAGCTCAAACCTGTCGACACCGCGGTGGACGGCATCTTCCTAGCGGGCGCCTGTCAAGGCCCCAAAGACATTCCCTACAGCGTCTCTCAAGGAAGCGGAGCTGCCGCCAGAGCAGCAACCATTCTCTCGCAACCCACCTGGAAGATAGAACCGATCATTGCCGTGGTGGACCCGGAGAGGTGCCGCAATGTCAGAGTCAAGTGTGGCATATGTGCCGAGCGGTGCCCATATGGCGCAATCCAGGCTCCAGAAGGCCAACCCGCACTAGTCAGAACGGCGATGTGCCACGGCTGCGGAACTTGTGTCGCTGAGTGTCCCGCTGATGCCATCACTCAAATGCACTTCACAGATGCCCAGATCATGGCGCAGATTGGAGCTGCACTGGAGGAGAACCCCGAGGAGAAGATACTCGCCTTTCTCTGCAACTGGTGTAGCTACGCCGGGGCCGATCTTGCCGGGACCAGCCGGTTTGAGTATCCACCAACCATGCGAGCAATCCGAGTGATGTGCTCAGGACGCGTCGACCGAGACTTCGTTCTGGAAGCGTTCAGACAGGGAGCAGGCATGGTATTAGTGGCAGCCTGTCACCTGCCCTATGACTGCCACTACATCTCGGGCAACGTCCGAATGAAAGCGCGGATGGAGGCCTTGGGGAAGATGCTGGAGAAGCTGGGGCTGAGCCCTGAACGGTTTCGAATAGAATACGTCTCGGCCGCCGAAGGAGTAAAATTCGCTGGAGTGGCCAAAGAAATGACCGAGCAGATGGAAAACCTAGGAGAAGCGAAAATCAAGGCGGAAAACGACAAACTAAAGCCGATACTCGACAAAATGCTCGCGAAGAAGAAAAGATAATCTCAAACCCGTTGAGCTCTCGCGAGCTCCGGCATACGTCACATGATGCTGACATTTTCTATTTCGAAATATCGCTTCGCCAAAAAGCGGATTCTTTCCGCGTTCCGGCCATTTCTGCCGATCGCAATCCCTTTGTCTCGTGGGTTCACAGAGACCACCGCGATCGTTTTCCCATCGGGTCGTTCCGTTATGCGTATCTCCTTAACCCGCGCGGGTCTCAGCGCGTTTTTAATGAATTGAGCCGCATTTTCCGAGTGTTCAATGATTTCGTGTTTCTTGCCGGTCATTCGTTCTAGAAGATGGATGTTCTTGCCCTTTCGTCCGATGGCCATCCCCACGTCGCCTTCCTTCACGACAAAGATTATGCGATTGAGATCATCATCCACAATACAGTCCTTGGCAATGGCTCCGGTTATGCTCTCAAAAAGGGCAATGAAGCGCATCTCATGGCTGGTCAGTTTGATTCCGCTAGACATTCGGTGTCTCCCTTAGTTTCAGTATGTCGGAGTCCCCCGGTTCTCGGATGGTCAACGCTGATACGGTGAACGGTTTCCCGCAGAGGATCCCCAAGTCGACGCTGGAGCCTTTATG
>JABAOC010009240.1_pt1 | contig 10508 bp, 7 predicted proteins | sample 7062161 | NCBI WGS metagenome assembly JABAOC01 (sample SAMN14538625, study PRJNA623070) | marine sediment metagenome | biome: marine biome [ENVO:00000428]; feature: marine pelagic biome [ENVO:01000023]; material: deep marine sediment [ENVO:00002113] | place: India: Gulf of Khambhat ...
TAAAGGGAATCCCTTCCATGAAGGCATTTTCAAAGTCGCTCGGGCAGTGGGGCTCGATTTTTCGATAAACTGTGTTTACAACCAGAAGGGACAGGTCGTACGCATCATAGGTGGTAGTCTGGAGATGGCCTTTGGGGATGCAGTGGAGGTATGTCTTGAGAGGCTCGGGCACAGATTCGAGGAGAAAGTTGAGGTGACGATTACTTCAACCTTTCCTCATGCCCATGGTCACCAGCTCTTTAAAGGGTTGAGCGCCCCTGATATGGTGACGAAAGATGCGGGAGCCATCCTGCTTATAGCGCCCGTCGTAGCGCCGATACATGCTGGATTCCTTAACTCCTTTAATGTGGTACACGAGAAGTCCCATAACAATCCCGCTGCATATGTAAAGGACGCCTTGTCAAAAGGGGTGGCCTTGTTGCCAGACAAGTCGATAGATTTTAATATGGCTATCTCCACTGTGTTTACGAGACCAAAAATACGGACGATACTCGTGTCGCCGGTCATTTCGGCGGAGGAAGCCCGGACCATGGGTTTGGAGTATTTNNGAGTATTCGTCCTCCATTGAGGAAGGGTTAAAGTTGCTCGAGAAATCTTACCCCGATGCCAGGATTGCCATATTTCCGTCAGGTGGCCTTATTGTTCCTATAACCGCCTGGGAGAGGTAACGATTATCGTCAAGATTCGCCCAGTACCCCTCGAGGAAAAATCTCTCAGGAGCATCTGTAAGGCAGGGACGAGTCCGCTAGAAGAAGTCATGACATACGCCTCTCACCCCACGAAAAAGGGCTGGGCTGGCTGATTACTTCCTCGGCGTCTTCGGGACCTCTTCTTGAGGTCTTTTTGGTCGACATACAACTCCGCTTTTCCTATATTCAAATCACCTAAAGGCCAGTTCTTTTTTTACCTTTCACGGAGGGAAAGAAATCACCAACTTCACGATGGGTTCTTTGTTTCGAATCTTGACCTCTTTGGTGCACTACTTTGTAAAGAGAGGAGAAGAAGATGAAGTTGCAGGGAAGAGTTGCCCTCATCACGGGTGGCGGGACGGGAATCGGGGCTGCAATCGCACAGCGCTTTGTTGTGGAAGGAGCTAAAGTCTGCATCACGGGGCGCCGGCCTGAGAAGATCAACGCAGTTCTCAAAGGGCTTCCTGCCGGCTCCAGTACGGCCTGTGCGGGGGACGTGACAGACCCCGGAGACGTAGATCGGATGGTTTCTACCGTAGTCGATTGGGCAGGACACCTGGACATCCTCATCAACAACGCAGGCATCACGACAAAGGGCGCTGTGGCTAGCCTTGACCCGGCCATCTGGCGTGAAACGATCGAAGTGAACATGACGGGTGCTTTTCTCACGATGCGGGCTTCGATTCCGCAAATGATCCGGGGAGGCGGCGGGGCTGTCATCAATATTGCCTCTGTCGCCGGCTTGCGGTGTCCACCGGAAATGGCCGCCTACTCCGCTTCCAAGGCAGGTCTGATCATGCTTTCGCAGCAGGCCGCGCTGGACTATGCTCAGTTTAGTATCCGATCCAATGTTATTTGTCCTGGCTGGGTGCGAACACCCATGAGTGAACATGATATGGATCAGCTTGCCGAGATGATCGGGACTGATCGAGAAGGAGCTTTCGCAAGAGTTGTAAAAGGGGTGCCTCAGGGCCGTGTTGCCGATCCCCGTGAGATTGCTGGCGTCTGTACCTTCCTTGCAAGTGACGATGCCTCGTTCATGACGGGAGCTGTCGTGGTCGTGGATGGGGGCTCTGCAATCGTGGATGCGGGAATGGTTGCCTTCCGTGGGTAGGGTGGAAGTCGTGGAGCAAGGTAACTGATGTTGACATGGCATAGGAATAGAATATATGGTGTTAACCCCCGGAAGGGAGCGGGTTCACGCTTACACAAGTTTCTATGTGAGGATAGCGATAAGCCCTCATCTGAGAACCAGGGGACAGGAGGAATCTAGGATGGAGTGATATTCCAAGATGGGCATGGAGAGGTGGTAGTAAAAAGAAATCCATAAACCATAAGATGAAGGAAGCGGGATTGGCAGTGAAAAAGACCGATGACGTAAAAGTACGCATAGACAATATTGAACTGAAAGGGGAGAGGGGGATGACGATCCTTGAAGCCGCAGAGAAAGCCGGTATAGATATTCCCACCCTCTGTCATAGTCGTGATTTTATTCCATCCGGGGCCTGTCGGGTCTGTGTTGTTGAGTTGGAGGGATCGAATCGACTGGTCGGATCTTGTCATACTCCAATCACTGAAGGAATGGTGATCTATACCCGTTCCGCTAAGGTAATGACTGCGCGGAAGGCAACCATAGAGCTTTTGCTGGCGGGTCATACGGGTCCATGTGTTACAGATATGAGAACAGAGCAGTGTGACCTGCACAAGATCGCCTCAGACCTGGAAGTTGGCCCTCCGAGATTTAAGGTGAGGAAGCCCCGGCATTACCCCATAGAGGATATTAGTCCCTATGTTCGAAGGGATTTATCAAAATGCATCCTGTGTTACAGGTGTATCAGGGCCTGCAGTGATTTAGCCAAGAAGGATGTGTTTGGTGCCGCATATCGAGGTTCCAACTCGAAAATTATAGTGGATTTTGATGTTCCCCTCAATAAAGAGATTTGTCGTGACTGTGGGATTTGTGTTGAGTATTGCCCAACAAGTGCCTTAAGCAAGCCCAATCAAGCGAGCGAAGAAGTGAAAGGGAAAAGCGTGAATGGGATTTCACCACAACCTCCCCCGCAGAATGTGAGGCGTGGAGAGTTGCTCGTGATGTTGAAGGAGGCTCAAGAAAATCTCGGTTATGTGTCGCAGGATTTCATGGCTGAAACTGCTAAGTCTCTGAATATCTCCATAAGCGATGTATATGGGGTAGCTACATTCTATTCCTTTCTTTCAACTGAGCCACTTGGAAGGAATGTGATCAGAGTTTGCAGAAGTGTTCCCTGTTACCTGAGGGGTTCTCAAATGGTGATTGAGGGCGTAGAAAAAGAGATCGGTATCAAACCTGGTGAAATGACTCCTGACGGGAGATTTTCCTTTGAACTGACGAACTGTATCGGTGCTTGTGATAGGACCCCAGCGATGCTGGTGAATCATGACGTCCATGGCAACCTGACTTCAAGGAAGATTTCCAAGATCCTGAAGTCGTATCGATAATACAATACTGCAGGAGAATGGCAGTGCAAAAACGGGTCGTTTTAAAAAATTGCGGGATCATTGATCCCAAGAATATTACTTCATATTTGAAGAAAGACGGCTTCATGGCTTTAGAAAAGGCAAAAAAGGAGATGACGCCAGAGAAGATAATAGAGGAAGTAACGGCGTCAACCCTATTGGGTCGAGGTGGGGCAGGGTTTCCATGTGGACTGAAATGGAAACTTGCGAGGGAAAATCCAGATGATGAGAAGTTCCTTATTTGTAACGCAGATGAAGGTGAAGTTGGAACATTTAAAGATAGGGTTATTTTGGAACATGACCCATTCACCCTTATCGAAGCTATAGCCATCGCTGGTTTTGCCATCGGGGCGAAGAGGGCTTATATCTATCTCCGTGCCGAGTACCACTATCTGTTTGATTTGCTCCTTAATGCTATGAGCCAGGCGAAAGAGAAAGGCTTTTTGGAACATCTGGAGATTGATCTCCGTGAGGGTGCCGGCGCTTATATGTGCGGTGAGGAGTCGGGACTTATGAATTCCATTGAGGGAATGAGGGGTGAAGCCCGGTATAAGCCCCCATTTCCACCCAGCAAAGGGCTTTGGGGAAGACCGACGGTTATCAATAATGTAGAAACCCTGATGAACATCCCCCCAATCATTCTGAACGGCAGCCAGTGGTTTAGGAAAATGGGGACAGAACAAAGCAAGGGGACCAAGGTGTTCTCGGTGAGCGGAGATGTAGAGAAACCCGGTGTTTATGAAGTAGAGCTTGGGAGTAAGCTTTCGGAAGTGGTTATCGGATTGGCTTCGGCCGAAAGAATTAAGTGTGTGCAGGTGGGGGGTGCGACGGGAAGAATTATCCCTCAGCCCATGATCGATACCCCTTTATCTTATGAGACTGTTCTGGGTTCAGGAGGTATCACTGTATACGATGAAAGCAGGGATATTATTGATGTGATGTATCAGAACATGGAGTTTTTGGCTGAAGAATCCTGCGGTAAATGTACCCCCTGCCGTGAAGGCACGGAAGCAATGGTGGAAATCTTGGAGAGGCTGGCTAAGGGTGAAGGGGTAAGAGAAGATATTGAAGTTATGGAGCATTTATCTAACGTTATGATGCTTTCCTCATTGTGTGGGCTAGGACAGGCGGCCCCGGTTCCCGTCTTTGATACCCTGAACTATTTTAGGAAGGACTATGAAAACCGCATCGAGCAATCGATTCTTTTGAGGAGTCTCAAAGGCACCACCCAAGGATTATGATGTAGTTCCTATCGTTAGCATTGGGGCAAAAGCCTTCTGGCCCAGTCAAACATCGTTCAAGGAGCATTCAAAATGAATGAAACGCGAAATGTAGTAACCAGATATTCATGTCCCTACTGTTCAGACATCTTTGATTCCTTTGAGGCAATAAAATCCCACATCATCACCGACCACAAGACAGAATTGCTACCTGAACCAGAGGGGATGATAGGCCTTACAATCAATGGACAGAAATATAAGATCCGGGTTGAGCCAGAATGGACGCTTTACTACCTGATCCACGATAAGCTTGGGTTAACTGGAACCAAGTTGATGTGCGATCATGGTGCGTGTGGGTCGTGTACCGTCATCATGAACGGTAGGGCTATTCTTTCGTGCATGACTCTGGCCATCGAGTGCGGCGGTAAACAGATAGAAACCGTAGAGGGCATTGCAGCGGCTAATCACCCTCTGATCGAGGAATATGTCAAACACCATTGTATGCAGTGTGGGTATTGCACGCCGGGTTTTGTCGTTGCAGCAAAGGCGCTCCTGGATAAGAACCCCCATCCAACGGAGGGGCAAGTGCGGGAAGCCCTCGCGGGAAATCTTTGCCGGTGTGGCACATATCCGCAGCATCCCAAAGCGGTATTGGAAGCTGCTAAGAAGCTACAGGACGTGGTGGAGGTAAAGTAAAAATGGGTCAAGAGCTTGAGGAAATGCCCAACAACCCAATGGAACACGATAAATATATACCGGAAACCTTTAATTTGGTGGGAAAACGAGGAATCCGGCGTATAGACGGGTACAGAAAAGCGAGTGGTAAAGCTATTTACACAAGAGATGTTCAGCTTCCAGGAATGCTTTATGCGAGATTCCTCACCTCGCCTTATGCCAACGCAAGGATCAAGGGAATGAACACAAGCAGGGCCGAAGCCCTGCCAGGTGTAAGAGCTATCCTCCGCTACGATGATCCAGAAATAAGTGGGAGAAAGGTTATCAGTACATACGGCGGTGAGGAGGAGATTCTCTCCGGATATGCTTATTTCCAAGGCCAACAAGTGGGGGCTGTTGTGGCCGCTGATACAGAAGATATCGCGAATGAGGCATTGAGGCTGATCGAAGTAGAATGGGAAGAACGCCCTTTCGTCCTTGAACCGGAAGACGCTTTAGAATCAGGAGCTCCTCTTGCACGACCTGAGTGGATTCCAGCCCCAAAAGGAACCATCTCCGCTGACCTATCGGCCACACAAGGGGAAGGAGCGGGAAGTAACAAATTGCCAGTGTCTTTTGGATTTGGTCCGGTTTTAAGGTTCGGGGATATTGAAAGGGGTTTCAAGGAAGCTGATAAGATCATTGAATTCAGAGCCCGAAGACGTTATCACGGCTGTGCCGATGCGGAAATGCAGAGTGGTATCACCAGGTGGGAAGGCGAATGCGTGGACGTGTGGCTCCATCATCAACATCCCTATGAACATAAATGGACCATGCATCAGTGGTTCGATATCCCGATGAATCAGGTCAAGATCAATTCCCCGTATAATGGGGCCATGTTTGGTGGATGGAACTGGATCGACTACAGTATGATTCCGCAGTGCGTGAGTGCGATCTTGGCCAAGCGAACCGGAAGACCTGTGAAGTGGGTATTTAACAGAAGGGACGATTTTACCTTCGGTCAGATGGATGTTATGAGGACTGATTTCAAAGTGGGTGCTAAAAGGGACGGGACGATCACTGCAGTGAAACTAAAAACTGTGTATGCAAACTGTTCCTTTGAGGCTGCGCTCCATTTTCTGGAGAATACAAGAATCCCTGACATATATTCAGAGACGCTCTTAGCTCAAGTAAACAGAGGCCCTACCATGGCCATAAGATGTGAACAAGCACCACCCAGCTTTTGTTTTTCGCACGTATTCAACCATGTCGCCGCTGAATTGAAAATGGATCCCGCAGAAGTCGCCCTAAAAAATGATGGTATTGAAGGTGAGGATATGGAATACCTTGCGGAATTCAAGCGAAGTCATGGATTTCCGGTCAGAGATAGCCTCAGGGAATGTATCGAAGCAGGGAAAAAGGCCATCGGTTGGAATGAGAAGTGGCATCCGCCCGGTTCCAAGAGACTTCCCAATGGTCGGATGCATGGGATGGGTTTTGTCTGGACTCACGAATGGGATAGTACCCGAGGAGCGAGTGTCGCTGGCTTACTGATTCAGCCAGATGGGACGGTTAGTATTATAGCCTTGCGATCGGACATAGGAGTTAATGCGGAAACGACTTACTGTCAGATCGTTGCGGAAGAACTGGGGATGCGCATCGAAGATGTTTTTTTCAGGCAACAAGATGATGTTTATTTGCCGCTCATGACACCGGATGGCTCATGTAATCTGACAACGAATGGGTATGTGATGAAAAAAGTTGCGAAGTTGGCGAAGAAGAAACTCCTCGAATTAGCAACAAGCGCTGTTCATTTAATCGAGGGGGATATTCCACCTGCTTTTCCAGGCATGAAACCTGAGGATTTAGATATTAAAGAGAGCGTCATCTATGCAAAGGTTGATCCTTCACACAAGAAAAGTATAGCGGAAGTTGTTAAAGACCTAAAGGGAAGTGTAATCTTGCCAAGGGAATATGCAGCAATACAAAACACAACGCATGAACCCATTTTTGTCTGGGCCTGGCATCGTCAGGGTAGACTAGGAGTAGAGCCGGGTCGACACCACCTATGCAGGCAAGCTCATTTCTGCGAGATAGAGGTCGATCCGGAGACGGGCGAGATAGAAGTGACAAAGGTAGTTAATGTCAACGACGTGGGTAAAGCAATATCACCTGAGGCAGTGGAAGGACAACAATATGGGGGAACTTATATGGGCATAGGGAGGAACCGGAGTGAAGAATATATTTGGGACAACCCTACAGGAGTTCTTCTCAATGGCAATCTCATTGATTACAAATTCAGTACCATGGGGGATGTAGGATCTATCGAAACCATCATTGTGGAAACAGGCATGGGTTATGGTCCTTATGGATCCGTTGGGGTTGGTGAAGATATAGGAACGGTTACCTCCTATCTTTTGGAGAGTGCCGTTTACAATGCAATAGGCAAATGGGTCGATGATGGTCCCCTCACTCCGGACAAAGTTCTTAAAGCATTGGGTAAGGCGTAGAGGTGTTTATATAATCGAAAAGTCTATATCAAAGCCCTCACAGGTGTTGCGCATGTCTTCCCCATCATAAGAAAGTGATTGAAATAGTGATAAATTCCACGGGGAGTAGGTTAGATGGTTAAGGATGAACTACAAAAAATCCTAGAACTATTGGATAACCTGAAAGCTGACAAGTACCCTTTGGAAGACTACGGCTATATAGGAAGACGCGGAGTTTGCCGTTTAGATGGATACGAGAAGGCAAGTGGGCGTGCTGTGTATACAATAGATATCGAGCTTCCGGGGATGCTTTACGCCAAGTTTCTTACATCTCCTTACGCTCATGCCAAGATAAAGAGCATGGATACAAGCATGGCAAAGGCATTACCAGGTGTAAGGGCGATCCTTAGATATGACGATGCAGAGCTACCCAACTTAGCGGATTTAGGTGGTCATGTACCCAATGCAATACCTATATTGCCCAAGGTAGCTTACTTTCAAGGGGAGGAAGTGGGGGCTGTGGTGGCCGCTGATACAGAGGGTATTGCCGATGAAGCCCTGAGGCTAATTGACGTAGAATGGGAGGAACGTCCTTTCGTCCTTGATACGGAGGAGGCTTTAAAACAGGATGCTCCTTTGGCAAACCCTGAGATGTATTCCAGTGGTAACTACTACAATGAGGGTTTCCTCGACGTGGAACAGTATGGTGATGTTGAGCAGGGTTTTGCAGAGGCGGATCAAATCATTGAATTCAAGGCTAAGCGGTTGCTTCATACGTGGATTGGACCTGAGCGACCCTGCGGTGTCTTCAGGTGGAATGGGGAATACCCAGAGATTTGGGTGAAACAACAACGCCCCCATATTAGCAAACGAGTCTTGGCTTCCTGGTTTGGCGGCATCCCTATGAATAAAATCCAGGTTCATTGTCCTTATCAGGGCGCAAGCTTTGGGGGATGGAGTCAGGTTCCTTGGAACATGGGGGGTCAGTATTGCGCTGCACTCCTCGCCAAGAGAACAGGGAGACCTGTCAAATGGATATTTAGTCGGAGGGAGGATTTCTACGGCGGCGAGATGGATGAAGGGGTGTATTATTTTAAGGTGGGAGCTAAGAAGGACGGAACAATCACCGCCGTGAAGGAGAGAGCTGTATTATCCAATCAATGGTTTCCTGTTTTTGGTATCGTTCACCACTTAGTAGAAAATACGAAGATTCCTCATGTTTATGGAAAGCTAGAAGCTGTACAGATAAATAAAGGAATTAATGTACCCACGCGCTGTGAACAAAATCCGAATTGTCTTAGCCTAGCTTTGGTCTTTGACCATGTCGCAGATGCACTGGGGCTTGATCCAATAGAGGTTGCTCTCAAGAATGATGGTGCAGATGGACATGACATGACATGGCTCAATCAACGCAAGGCTGAGATGGGATTCCAAGTGAGAGATAGTCTAAGGGAATGCATTGAAAAGGGAAAAGCAGCAATAGAATGGGATAAGAAGCGGCATCCTCCAGGCACGGAAAAACTTCCGAACGGCAGGATGCATGGATTGGGTTTTACTTGGACACACGAATGGGATGACTCAGCGGGATCAAGTGAAATTGCTATACGGATAGAGCGGACCGATGGTACAGCAACCATTTTAGGGATGCGATGCGACAATGGCGTCAATGCGGAGACATCTTATTGCCAAATCGCGGCCGATGAACTCGGGATGCGAATTGAAGACGTTTATTATAGGCCACAGATTGATCCAGGTTTCATCCCGATGACTCCTGATTCGTCAACCAATATGTCCGTGAATGGGTTTGCTATTAGAAATGCAGCCAGGCTTCTCAAGCAGAAGATTCTCGAGATGGCCACTAGGCCTCGTGGGACGACCTCAAGAGGCAGCTTCCCGCCCGCATTTCCAGGCATGAAATCCGAGGATTTGGATATTAAAGATAGCGTCATCTATGTTAAGAGAGACCCATCAATTCGGATGACCATTGCAGAATTTGTTGGGCCTTCTGGGGTAGAGGGACCAATGTCTTACCAACCTGAGATGGGGAGAGGGGCTCAGAGGAGTCATTTTACAGAACCACTCTTTGCCTACGGATGGCAAGTCCAACAGGGGGCTTACTCAAGCACACGACCCCGTCTCTGCAGGCAGGCTCATTTCATGGAAGTAGAGGTGGATATTGAGACAGGGGAGATCGAAATAATTAAGGTAGTGAACGTGAACGATGTGGGAAAAGTGATAAGCTGGGAAGGTTGTGAGGGGCAGCAATACGGTGGCACCTATATGGCAGTGGGTAGAGGGAGGAGCGAGGAAGTTATTCATGACCCTGTAACGGGTGTTATGCTGAATGGCAATCTTCTCGATTACAAAATATCCACTATCCTTGATATTGGATCCATCGAAACCATTCTTGTCGAAACGGGTATGGGTTATGGTCCTTATGGCGTAGTTGGAATTGGCGAAGATGTAGCCACGGTTGTTCCAGCACTCATCGGACCCGCGGTTTATAATGCAATAGGCGTTTGGATCGATGATTTTCCGATTACGCCTGATAAGGTCCTGAAAGCCCTCGGTAAAGCTTAGGGAGGACTAGAATGAGAAGGTTCACCCATATCAGTGCCCGGACAATTGAGGAAGCAGTTTCAGCCCTCAGAAGGTATGGGAATAGGGCAAATATCATCGCCGGCGGAACAGATCTATTAGGCAAGATGAAAGATGAGATACTCCCCAGATATCCCGAGGCCATTATAGATATAAAGACTATTCCGGGTCTTGATTTTATTAAAAAGGAAAGGGGGATGTTGAGGATTGGAGCCTTGACCAGGCTCGAAGATATCGGAAACGAGCCAATGATCAAGAGCAAGTATACGGCACTGGCACAAGCGGCCAATAGGACAGGATCTCCAAGCCTTAGGGAAATGGGTACCATTGGCGGCAATATCTGTCAGGATATAAGGTGCTGG
>JABAOC010018046.1_pt2 | contig 10502 bp, 11 predicted proteins | sample 7062161 | NCBI WGS metagenome assembly JABAOC01 (sample SAMN14538625, study PRJNA623070) | marine sediment metagenome | biome: marine biome [ENVO:00000428]; feature: marine pelagic biome [ENVO:01000023]; material: deep marine sediment [ENVO:00002113] | place: India: Gulf of Khambhat ...
AAAAGAACTCCTTTACTATGGCGCACGATATTACTACCGCAACCAGCATGGTGGGGTGATATCGAACCAGAAGGTCGGTGTATTTGTAGAGTTAGAGAATAAGAAGGAGAATAACCTCGGTATTCCTCTCCCAAAAGGCACGATCAGGGTCTACAAAGATGACAAACAAAGAAGCCTACAATTTGTCGGCGAGGATTCCGTAGACCATACACCAAAGGATGAGAAGGTCAGGATAAAACTCGGTGATGCCTTTGATGTCGTTGGAAGCAGAAAGCAGACGAACTGGAGAAAGATTGCCTATGATACGTACGAAGCGAGCTTTGAGATCTCCCTGAGAAATCACAAGGAGGAGGATGTTTTTGTGAAGGTTGTTGAGCCGATACCAGGAGACTGGGTGATGCTCAGTTCATCCCATGAATATTCAAAGACAGAGGCTTTCACTGCTGAGTTTAACGTTCGAGTCCCGAGAGACAAGGAGACGAAGTTGACATACAGTGTGAGGATCAGATTCTAGGTGATCGAAGGGGAACGGTCCACAAGGATCAAGGTCGTTGCCCGTCCCCCCGGTCACGCCAGCTTTCCTTTTTGGGCCTACCAGATCCAGGGTGTAGAAGTAATAATGATACGGTGGGGGATCCGAACCCCAGTTCTTCATGGCATGTAATTTAGAATATTTCCTTAAGAGCGTGGGCGGCTGTGTAAACGCTCCCTACCCCACTAATGTATTGGGCAACTCTTAAGGTTTCCGTGATCTCTTCTTTTGTAGCGCCAACCCCTCTTGCTGCCTGAGCTAAGGCCCTCACACCCTCAATAGTTCCGTGAGATGCATCCAAAGCCATCGCGATGAGAAGTTTAAACTTCTTCGGCAAGGCACCGTCGGCGAGAGCGAGCTCACGGGTGTTTCCAACGAGTCTGAGAAGTTCCGGATCGAGCTTCTCAAAAATCTTCAAGGGATCTCCAGCCATTTCATCTCCCTCCTCCCTCACTATTGAGTGCGGTATTGTATCATTATTCCGCCTGAAGTTCATGCCATGCACAATAGCATAGTCAAGAAAGAAGTCAATTGGCGATGTTTGCACATTCTCAGGGATTCTCGGTTATCGAGAATTTGCCTTTTCAAATCTGCTGATATTCCGGTTTCGCGGGATATCCAATGAGTATCCATGGTATAATCCAAAATGATCGATTGAGAAATTGGCATCCTTCCCGTTCAGATCACCCTCGTTACCTTGTCTTTCTGCGGGAGGCGCAAAAATGAAGAAAGAGATAACCGCCCTGATCATTTCAATTCCGATGATATTTGCGGCAATTCGCGTTGCGTCATCAGCTCCTTTTGACCATTCTCAATTTGACCTTGTACTCAAACTGTACGTTGATGAGGAGGGCCTGGTAGATTACAATGGCATCGCTCAAGACCGGCGTTTCTCAGAGTATATGAAATCACTTGAGTCAGCAAACGTCGAGGACCTGTCACGGGATGGTCAACTCGCCTTCTGGATCAATGCCTACAATGCGGTCACCATTGACAAGGTGATCAAGAAGAAGCCGAAAGAGAGTGTCCGGGAGACCATTATCCCGGGCGTCTGGACTTCAAAAAAATTCTTTCGCTCCCGAGAACATACCGTGGCCAACGGACTTTTGAGCCAGGACGATATTGAAGAGATTCTGCGGATGAAGTTCAAAGACCCGCGGGTCCATTTTGCGATCATCTGTGCCTCCTCGAGTTGCCCCAAGCTCCCGAGAATTGCTTACACAGAACGGAATGTTGGGGCCCGGTTGGAAGAAGAGACGCGAGAATATTTGAATTCAGAACGGGGCATCCGGATAGACCGCACGAGAAACACCCTCTATCTGTCCCGAATATTCGACTGGTACGAAGAGGATTTTATTCAAAAATCCGGTTCTGTTGCGAATTTTATACGGCCCTACCTGAAAAGAGAAGTTGTTTCCTTTCTCGATCGGAAGCCAAAGATGAAATTTCTGGGATACAACTGGGCCTTGAATGCCCAGAAACCCCTGAGATAAAGGGTGAGCCAATCTCGCTTTATCAAGAGGCTTTTTCGGGGAAAATCGAATAAATGGACGACATCGGGAAGCCTGGCCAGGAAAAAAGATCCCACGGGGCAAAATTAGTTGTTGGCTCTCTCGAAATCCCCTTTCTGATGGTTTCTCCAAAGCAGGGAGGTTTCACCGTTCCTTGAATGTCACGGCCTCCGTGACACAGTATCATATTTGACATTCAACTCGTGTCCCGGCTATGCATACCTCTTGGAGGTGAATCATGCTCCCCAAGATTCGGATGCCAGGGAAAAGCTACCGGGGACCAACACTGCCTTTGACTACGCAGGAGACCGAGCTCCGGGATGCTCTCCGGCGGGACGTAGAGAAACTCGCAGGTGAGATCGGAGAGCGGAACGTCTGGCGGTACCGAGCCCTCGCCGCCGCGGCTGATTTCCTCGAGGTCTCCCTCGGAAAGTCCGGGTACGAAGTTTGCCGCCAGGGATTCGAGGCAGCAGGAGTGACCTGCTACAACATCGAAGTAGAGATTCAAGGAGCGGACCGAGCGGATGAGATCGTCATCATCGGTGCTCACTATGATTCCGTGGAGGGGTCCCCGGGTGCAAATGACAATGCCACCGGGGCCGCCGCGGTGATTTCACTGGCCCGGCTCCTCACCGGGGAAAAGAGGTCACGCACCGTGCGCTTTGTTGAGTTTGTGAACGAGGAGCCGCCCTATTTCAGATCCTCCCAGATGGGGAGCGTAGTCTATGCGAAGCATTGCCGCAAACGCGGCGAGAAGATCGTTGCGATGTTCAGCCTTGAGACCATCGGCTACTACTCCGACGAGAAAGGGAGTCAGAACTACCCATTTCCCTTTGGCCTGATCTATCCCTCCACCGGGAACTTCATCGGATTCGTTGGGAACACCCTCTCAGGGGGGGTGGTCCGTGATGTGGTCGCCTCATTCCGCCGCCATACGAAGTTTCCCTCCGAGGGTGGAGCGCTACCGTCCATCATTCCGGGAATAGGCCTTTCGGACCACTGGGCTTTCTGGCAGGAAGGCTATCCAGGGGTCATGGTGACTGACACAGCCCCTTTTCGCTACCCCTACTACCATGCGCGGGACGACACACCCGACAAAGTTCAATACGACCGCTTGGCGAAGGTGGTGGCTGGTCTAGGGAGGGTCATCGCTGACATCGCAGGCTGATCGAACAACAATGAAATTCTATCTTACAGAACTGCGGCTCGGGGAAGCAAATTCATCTGGGTCCCTCGAATTTCGGGATAAGGTTCCCATGAAGGGCAAAACATCCTTTGTGGCTAAGACGGCTGACGCAATCGGTCATCCGGTAACTGGAGAGAGTTCCTTCGTCAGGGGTACTCAGGTCATCTTACCCTGGAAACCTCGGCCTAGTAACTTCACTTTTTCTTCTTTGAAGGAAACAACCCCGGAATCAGCTGCTCCAAGGCACTCTCCTTTCCCTCCTTTCCCTTGGTGAGACCTTCCAGGAGTTTTTGGGGCATTTCCTTTATGGTTTTTTCTTCTCCTTTTTCCTCGGTGATTTCCTGCAAGAGTTTTGAGGCCTCCTCTTTTAACTGATCGCCTTTGACAATTCCGCTCAGATCAGGCCGGAATTTGGGATCCGAGAAGGTTCCGGAAATCACCACCGGCACCATCAAACCGGATCTCAGCTTGGTGTCGCCCTGTCCCTTCAAGGTGCCCACAAACTTCGGTTCCACTCGATAATCAATGGTCTCCGTTGGGAGGTTAACCTTCCCCTTTCCGACCACTCTCAGGAGGGGGGAGCTCATATAGGTGGTCGGATTGTCCAGGAGGCCATCCTTGATGGTAAAATTGCCCTTAAGCTCTGAGAATTCCGTCCTGGGTTTTTCCCTTTGAGAAAGCTGCAAGGCAGCTCCCACGTTTCGAACCATTTGGGCGATATCGAATCCCACAATAGCCCCATCGGTAAACGCAAACTCCCCGGATCCGTTGAGAGTCCTCTTGACTTCTTCTGGCTCGGTCCCCTTCGCCCAGATGTCGGCCTTAAAATTCATAACGCCTTCAAATTTATCCGTATACCCGAGGTCTTTGAGGAGAGGGCTTGCTTGTACCTTGCTCAGATGCTGTGAGGTTTTGATTGTGGGTGTATCCTTTTGAACATTCAAGGTGATGTTACCCGAAACGGCGCCCTCGTAGAGATTCATGGAGAAGGGGTCCACGTGAATGATTCCATTCCTCGCATTGATTTTGAGGTTCAGATCGGATAACTCGGCTCCGTGGACCTTCAAGCGCCCGATTCGAACCTTTCCATCCATTACGAGCTCCCGAAGGGGCGTGTAGTTCGGTTTCTTTTCCCGCTTCTGTTGGGGACCAATGCTGGGCTTCCCTTCTTCTTTAGCCTCTGCCGGGGGAGGAAGGTATCGGTCCAGATCGATGCTATCCAAGTCGAGGTCGAAGGAGATGACCGGTTTTTCAAACTGCTTGGCACCCACGGTAAAAGTCAGGGTAGAGTCATCCAGCTTAAGGAGTCCATCCTTCATTGCCACGACCTCGGTTGTTCCAACAAGGGTTGTTTTCAATGACAGCTCCATGAGTGCATCGGGATCCCTGACCGTTTTCGAAAGATCTAACCCAGCCGCCTTAGCCAACTCCCGAGGGGAAAAAGGCTGGACTTCCATGGTCATATTGAATCGAGGTTGTCGAGCTAGGTCGACAACGGACCCTTGGAGTTTGGCCACAAGGGAATCCAGTGCCTTAGCATTGATGAGAATTGGAACCTTTCCCTTTCCTGGAGGGGTACCCAGGGGGCCAACCTTCCCTTTGACCTCCAGAGGCTGGCCGTCCAGACGCGCAGAGAGCTCAAGGCCGATCGGTTGATCCAGAGAAATCGTGTCAAGGGAAAGGTTGACGTCCGTGAGACGCTTTTCGGTCCCTGTTTGGTGATCAATCCATACAAGCTCGCCCGAGGTAATGGCAAATTCCCCCACCATGAGGTTTTTGATGGTGAAGGGGGATTCTTTTTCGGGGACTGGCCTCTCTTTGGGTGTAGGTTTCTCTTCAACCTTCTTCTTTTCCCGGGATTTGACAAGATCTTCCCAATTTCCGCGACCACTCCTGCTTTTTTCCAGAGCAATCCGAGGCCCTTTCAGGATAAATCGCTTGACCTGAAAATCCTTCGAAATCAGGGGAACGAGCTTCACTCTGACAGCAAAATGTTCCACCGAAACAAAGTCCTTTTCCTTAAATCCCTTGGCGTTACCAAGATGCACATCGGACAAGGAAACCCCAACCCACGGGAAGAGGGAAAGGTCAATATCCCCACCAATGGAGAAGGCTCTGCCCGTGGCTTCGCTCACCATACCTTCAATTCTTGGTTTGTATTTATTGATATCCACAAACTGGGGAATGATGAGGAGCAGAGCGACGATCAGAACAATCAATACCCCTACTACAATCCCAGCCCATTTTATGATCCTAGCCATGATCTCCTCCTATTCATATTAACTCTTTATGTTGAAAAACATTCGTTCTAATTAAAAGTTAATATCTTGCTCAAGTTTTTGCAACCGGGGCTTTACTTTCAGTTTCCTGAGTATTGGACCGCATGGGATCCTTTTGGGCGTTATGCTATTTGGATTTGTTATAATGAGATTAACAACCTGAAAGTTGTGTATCTCCTGGAGAACCAAGGAAAGCTGAACAGAGGATCATATGCCTCTAAGAAAAAGGGGGGAGGGGATATGAACAATATGAGGCAATCCATGAGAGAACCTCGAATCGTATTCACTCAATTGGTCTTTTTGGTTTTTTTGCTCTCTTGCTGGCCTGCAAAGGATAGTCAAGCACTGCCTATCCATAAGATCAAGCTGCCTCTGGGATTTAAACTGAGCCTTTTCGCGCGCAACGTGCCCAATGCCCGTTCCATGGCCCTGAGCCCCAACGGCACGCTTTTTGTCGGCACTCGAGAGAAAGGACGAGTATACGCCCTGTTGGACCACAACAACGACGACGAAGCCGACGAGCTCATTACCATTGCCCGTGGGTTGAACATGCCGAACGGGGTGGCATTTTGGAACGGATCGCTCTTCGTGGCAGAAGTGAGCCGCGTACTGCGGTTTGACGAGATTGAAACCCATCTCCACGATCCTCCAGCGCCTGTGGTGGTCTACGATAGTTTTCCTCGAGACAAGCATCATGGCTGGAAGTTCATTCGCTTTGGGCCGGATGGAATGCTCTATATACCGGTGGGAGCCCCATGTAATGTCTGCGAAAAGGATGACAAACGCTACGCTACGATCACGCGGATGAAAACCGATGGGACAGGAGTGGACATCTTCGCTCATGGGGTCCGAAATTCGGTTGGTTTTGATTGGCATCCCAAGACGAAAGAACTGTGGTTCACCGACAATGGGCGGGACTGGTTGGGCGACGACCTGCCGCCAGACGAATTGAATCACGCACCACGAAAAGGCTTACACTTCGGCTTTCCTTATTGTCATGGGAAGAACATTCCAGATCCCAAGTTCGGCGCTAAACGCCAATGCCGGGAATTCGTTCCGCCGGCGATAGAGCTCGGCCCTCATGTGGCCGCACTCGGTATGCGCTTTTACACGGCCAAGATGTTTCCCCATGAGTATCGAAACCAGATTTTCATAGCAGAACATGGATCATGGAATCGGAGCACGCCCATTGGTTATCGGATCACCCTCATAAGGATTCAAAATAATCGAGCGATGAAATACGAAGTTTTTGCTGAAGGATGGTTGCAGGGCAGCCGTGCCTGGGGGCGTCCTGTAGATGTTCTCGTTCTGCCCGACGGCGCCCTCTTGATCTCTGACGATCGGGCCAATGCGATCTATCGGGTCAGTTATCAGAAATAGGGTTACATGTGGTTAAGAAATAGAAAAAACGTTCTGAGGCCAAAGGGATATAAAAAACCCACCTATCATGGAATGGTAAAAATGAGAATGGAGGAGAAAGAGATGCAAAGGGAAAGGAAGTGGTCTTACAAAAATTTCCAGATCAGGGAAGGACTCAAGCCTGGAAGCAACCATTTTCAATATTTCTTTGTTATTTCGGAAGGCGGCGACAAAATATGTAATTACTGTGTATGGATTGAGGACGAGGCCTTATCCAAATTTGCACCCTCGCGAGAATTCGATGAGATCGTATCTTCAGGAAGAGACAATTGGAATAAATGGGTTCGGGCAAAGATTGACCAAGAAGATTTCAGGAATCGAGTGTTGAAGGTTGAAAAGACGGGGGAAAAAGAGGTCGACCTGACCGAAATGGAAAGAAAGCTTGAATTCAAGTGATTCGGCTCATGGTTGATTGGAAGTTTGGTTCTTGGCCAGTCCGCCGCTTCATCGGGAATCTCCACGCATCTTCTAATCTTTTCTCCGAGTTGATGGATGCAATATTAGATTGGTGATGTTTTTGATGTAGTGGTTTTGGTAGATTAATAGTAGAGACGGAGGAAGATAAATTCTCGGTAAAAGGAGGATACCATGAAACAGTGGAAACCCTTTCTGTTGATTACAGTGGCCTTTTTCTTCTCCGCGGAGGCATACGCGAAGATAATAGCGCGGCCGGTGGAATACAAGCACGGCGAGGCGGTTCTCGAAGGTTACCTGGCGTACGACGATGCCATCGATGGCAAACGTCCTGGCGTGCTGGTCGTGCACGAATGGTGGGGTCTCAACGATTATGTAAAGAAGAGGTCCGAGCAGCTTGCCGGCCTCGGATACATTGCCTTTGCCCTCGACATGTATGGCAAGGGGGTATCGACGAGAGATCGAAAAGAAGCGGCGAGGCTAGCCGGTCAGTTCAGGGGCAAGCCGCTGATGCGACATCGGGCCCAAGCGGGCTTGAACGTGTTGGCTGGAAACGAGCGCGTCGATCCAAACCGCATCGCCGCCATCGGATACTGCTTCGGGGGTACCACGGTGCTGGAATTGGCTTACAGCGGGGCTGACCTCGTCGGTATCGTGAGCTTTCACGGAGGCCTCACCATGCCCAAACCCCAAGATATGAAGAACATCAAAGCCAAGGTGCTGGTTCTTCACGGCGCTGAGGATCCAGTCGCGCCCACTGAAAAAGCTGTGGCTTTCCAGGAGTCAATGCGCAGGGCGGGCGTCGATTGGCAGATGATCTACTATGGAGGAGCAGTGCACGCCTTCACCAATCCCGGGGCAGGCAACGATAAGACCAGCGGGTCCGCCTACGATGAAAAAGCAGCCAAGCGTTCTTGGCAACACATGGAGATGTTCTTCGACGAAATCTTCTAGAGAGCGCCAAAGGAAAGGCGAAAGGGATACTGGTCTCCAACCGGAAACAAAGTAGCTCGAAGTGCCGAATGAGGTCAAGGCGGTCTATGAAAAAGCTCGTCCTTTCAGCCTTACCAGAACGGTTGGCGGTTTGCCGGCTTGGTCCAGATGAGACGGTTCCCGATTGGGTTTTTTCAATGTCGTTCTGGTCAATCACGCGAACTGATGAGGAGCTTTCCTTGATCGTGCCAGAAGAGTTTGTCTCCCCGAGGTGGAAAGCGGATAAAGGGTGGCGTTGCTTCAAAGCTCTTGGACCTATCGATCTGTCACTCACTGGCATTATCGCATCACTCAGCCTTCCGCTTGCTCAAGCCGGAGTGAGTATCTTCGCGATCTCAACACACGACACGGATTATCTTCTTGTGCGGAATGTCGATTTTGACAAGGCACGGAAGGTATTGGTCGACCAAGGGCATCAATTCAGTCCGTAGCTGCTCCAGAAACGACCGAGTCACAAGGGGCCGCAAAAAACCTACGAATCGTGCCTAAGAACGAATTTCTTTGTGTTTCACTGAGAGATTTCGAACAAAAACATTCGCCAAAGCCGCGGGAAGAAAAACCCGAGGCTTTCCCACCACCCAAGAGAACAGAGCCTTGATCCCACCTTAGTGATCGCGGTAACGGTAACGATAGTATCCACCCCGGTAACGATGGCCGCGATAGTAGGGGCGATAGTAATATTTGTAACGGTAGGGGTATCTGTAATAGTATCCGTAAGGGTTGTGCCGGTGATGGTAGTGACGCCCGTAGTGATAGCGGTGATAGCCAAAAGAGTATTCGTGACCGTGACGGCTACCTATCCCAAATCCAAAGGAGAAACGAGTTGAACCTACCAGCTGGACGTTGGATGATGAAACTGCTAACTGGTCAGCATTTCCCTCGAAATCAAGGTGAGCTGTATGTCCTCTGGTTCCGGTGAATAATATCCCAACCGTCAGTAGGAAGAAGAAAAGATATTTATGCGCATTCACCACTTTACCCCTTTTTTATGTTATGGACATTTACACATCTCTTATTAAATTATATAAAAAGGCACCAAAAGGATTCAATCAAAAGGGGAGGATAAATCTCCGTGCTCAATCCCCCGTTTTCAGGCTCCATTCCCATTTACATTGGCTTGGGGCTCCTTATCATCAGCCTGGCCCTCCTCATCGGATTCATCTCTAAGAGGGTATGTCGCCTCATTTGTCTTCTGCAGCGTAAGCCCGTCCCCCGGGTTGGTATCGTTACCAGTACGCTCCGACTGCTCCTCATTCTGTTGGCCGTTGCCCTCTCGGCCGCCATCCTGTTCCTGTTCGCCTTCATCCAGTCTTACACCGCCTTTACGCACCGCGAACTGGTGGCCGAGGTGTATTGCACCCCGGTGCCCGGCGCAAAGGACGAGATGGACCTTTGGCTCGTGACATTTGATTCATCACCCGTTGGCTACCTTAGTCACTATAGATTGGGTGGCCACCAATGGGCCATCGAGGGACACATTCTGAAGTGGAAAGAGTGGCTCAACTTTCTCGGACTTCATACGTTGTACAAACTCTCACGTGTGAGGGGTCGTTATCTTCGGGCCGAGGACGAGAGGAGTAAGCCTGCTACGGCGTACACTTTGACTGCCAATGAAGAGGATCCACGCTGGCGCTGGTTGTACGAGTATGGTGCGCGTCTCCCTTTTGTAAGTGCTGTCTACGGCAATACGGTATTTACCTTCCCTTCCGAAACGAAGATCTTTCGAATCTACACAACAACATCGGGCTTCATGATTGAGGAAGGGGAGAAGTAGCCGATGACACCTATGAAGCAAATTTTCCCCGATGTTTTGGCTTCTCTAACGGCCTCTCATGCCCCTCCAAGATGTGGGGGGACCCGGTAGAACCTCCTGTTACTGATTCCCCATTCCCTCCGGGCTTTCCGGCGCCTCTCCCGTTCCGCCGATCCGCACCTTGAGTTCCCCACTCCGCACGTGCAGGTCACGTTGTGGGAAGGGAATCTCGATGCCAGCGCCTTTGAGTTTGTACCAGATAGAGTAGTAGAGGGCACTGTTCACCTGGGGTGCCTGCCATGGATCGTCAATCCAGGTCCGCAGTTCGAAGTCGATGGAACTCTCGCCGTAACCCTTGAACAACACGTCGGACCGGGGGGAATCCAGCACCCGTTCATCTTCCTCCGCCGCCTGA
>JABAOC010003135.1_pt2 | contig 10498 bp, 7 predicted proteins | sample 7062161 | NCBI WGS metagenome assembly JABAOC01 (sample SAMN14538625, study PRJNA623070) | marine sediment metagenome | biome: marine biome [ENVO:00000428]; feature: marine pelagic biome [ENVO:01000023]; material: deep marine sediment [ENVO:00002113] | place: India: Gulf of Khambhat ...
CAGAATAAAGTTCCGACTACTTGCATTGCTACACAGCTGGTTTTTGAGGAAACTTCAGAAATAAAGCACGAGCCAAATGGGCTTTTGAAGCCGGCGGTTGTGGCCATCCCGAGCACGTCGTGACAAAAACCAAGACCCTTTACGTCTGTCAATCCTGCGGGTTTCAGTCTCTCAAATGGTTGGGCAGATGTCCCACCTGTGACGAGTGGAACAGTTTGACCGAAGAGCGAGTTTCGGATGAAACCGCAGGAAGGAGATCGTTGATTGGCCTTGGGGTGGGGGAGCCACCCCGTCGGATCACCGATATCCAATTGAAAGGCCAGGACCGGATCGAATGTGGGATCGGAGAGTTTGACCGGGTCCTGGGCGGTGGGATCGTCCTCGGATCGGTGATCCTGATTGGCGGGGATCCGGGAATCGGAAAGTCTACCCTCCTTCTGCAAGTGCTTAATGGACTTGCCAGCCAGGGGCTCAAGGTGCTTTACGTGTCCGGGGAGGAGTCGGCTAAACAGACCAAGATGAGAGCCGAACGGCTCGGCATCCGCGCTTCGGATCTCCTCGTTCTCTGCGAGACTTCTGTGGAGAGTGTGCTTCAGAGCATTCGGGAAGCAGAACTCCGCGCGGTTGTGATCGACTCGATCCAGACGGTTTTTTCTCCTGATCTCCAATCAGCCGCCGGCAGCATCAGCCAGGTTCGAGAGACATCGAACCGCATCATCCACACGGCCAAATCCACCGGTCTTCCAGTCCTTCTGATCGGTCATGTGACCAAAGATGGGGCCATTGCCGGTCCACGGGTTCTGGAGCACATGGTCGATACGGTTCTCTATTTCGAGGGCGATACAGGACATTCCTATCGAATTCTCAGGGCGGTTAAGAATCGGTTCGGCTCGACCAATGAGATCGGCGTTTTTGAAATGAGAGACGCTGGGCTGGAGGAGGTTTCGAGCCCCTCGGAGATTTTTCTGGCCGAGAGGCCTTCGAACGCCTCGGGCTCTGTTGTCGTTCCGAGTGTAGAAGGAACTCGCCCGCTTCTGGTGGAGCTTCAGGGGCTTGTGACCAAAAGTTTTCTGGCTATGCCCAGACGGACCACGACGGGCGTAGACTATCATCGTCTTGCGATTCTCGTGGCAGTGCTCGAGAAGAAGGTTGGTCTCAATCTGTTCGACCAGGATATCTTTCTCAATGTGGCCGGAGGAATCAAAGTGACTGAACCAGGTGCAGATCTGGGCATGGTTGCGGCTATCGTCTCGAGCTTCCAAGACCGTCCCGTAGCGGAGAGGACAGTCCTTTTTGGAGAGGTGGGCCTTGGCGGCGAAGTGAGGGCCGTAGCTCAGTCAGAGCCAAGGGTCAAAGAATCGGCAAAGATGGGTTTTGAACGATGCCTCCTGCCAAAGGCTAACGTTGAGAGAATCAAGCCGAACAAAGAGATGGAGCTCGTCGGGGTGAGGTCGGTGGAAGAAGCCATGAGGATCCTTTTCTAGGCCGAGCTTGAGGAGTCAGGAGCCGGAAGTCGGGACCCAGAATGAGGAGTGCTAAGCAATCGTAATCACGATGAAGAGTCCAGAGGTGTGAGTCGATCGAATGAAACGGTCCAAAAAGATCTCTTTAGTGGCTGGCGTATTGTTCATTATCACGGGTGCCTGGGGCTGGTCAGCGGAACCAGGTACGAGAAGCCAGCTCTCTACGGGAAAACAGATAATCCATGAGAGAGCAGTTCGGCCCTTGAATCTATGGTCTGAGAGGATTGTAGCTGCACAGGTGGGCCTTTTCTACTGTGATAATCTCAAGGGAGTGGAAGAGAAAATCAAACACCTGGCTGAAGCGGGCGTGAACACCCTGATCATCCGGGTTTTTCAGAATAGGGGGGATAGATTCTACCAGTTCGCCACTCCGCAATTCCCATCCGGGGTCTATTTCCAGACCCGGTATGCTCCGGTTGTGGATGATATTCTGGGGCCTGTCGTGCAAATTGCCAATCGCCACCGGTTGCGGGTGTTTGTATGGATGACGACACGATTTGCAAATTACGGTTTTGAGAGTATGGATGGGCTTGGGGCGTTTCTTTACGAATTTGAACGGAAGCAGATAATCCCAGCGCAAGGGTTCAACCTTTTTCGCGAGGAGGTCTTAACGCGTCTTGAGGGGCTCTACGCCGACTTGGCCCGTTATCCGATTGATGGCATCCTTTTTCAGGATGATCTGATTCTCAAACACAACGAGGGGTTTAGCGCCGAAGCGAGACGGCTCTTTTTTGAAGATCATGGATATCTGCCCGAGCCATCCATTCTGTATCAGGAGATCTCAAGGGATGATAGCGGAAAAATCAGGGTTTCTTATACAGACCGCTTCTGGACCTGGGCTCGGTGGAAGAATCGGAGGCTCCTGGTCCTGGCAGAGAGGCTGATGAATGCTGCCAGGAGGGTGAGGCCCGATCTCCGTTTTGCGATCAATCTCTATTACGAGTCTGTTCTGGATCCCGAGAAGAGTCTGGCCTGGTACTCTCAGAGCCTGGAGCTTGCACGGGATTTTTCCTTCGACTACTTTTCAATTATGGCATACCACAGGCAGATACAAGAAGAGCTGAGTCTCTCCAGCATGGAGGAGACGCTCAATCAATTTACTCGCCTGGCGGAAAAGGCTCTGGAGATGGCAGGAGACCCGACGCGGGTCCTCATCAAAGTTCAGGTCGTTGATTGGGAGGATTCGACACCTCTTCCCCTCGAGGAGACAGAGAGTTTTCTTCGAGTTGTGGGGACGAAACCGGAAATACACGTTGCGATGGTGCCCTACCAGCCTGATTTGCCTATGGAGAAGATGGTTCGTTCGTTCAGGCTATCTCGAGTTCAGGCCGCACAGGGGAGGGCTCCTGTGAAGCCGATCCCTATACGTGAGCCTCACCCCAGTTTTTCCCCCGAGTGATGATGACTCTCAGGGGCACAGACATCTCCATGACCCCCTCCATTTCTTTGCGAATGAGCTCGCTCACGGTGTCAAGTTCTCTGTCGAGTGCTTCGAAGACGAGTTCATCGTGAACCTGGAGGATCATCTGGGTAGAGAAACCCTCGTCGCGGAGCCTCCTGTGAATACGAATCATTGCGATTTTGATGAGGTCGGCGGCGGTCCCCTGAATCGGGGTATTGATGGCCGTCCGCTCCGCAAATTGGCGTAGCGGTCGGTTAGGGCTGTTGATCTCGGGGAGGTAACGTCTCCGGTTGAACAGAGTCGTGACGTATCCTTTCTGTTGTGCCTCTTGAATAATGCTGTCAATAAAGGATTTCACGCCGCCGTGTTTGAGGAAGTATTCTTCGATGTAAGCTTGTGCGACCTTCGTGTCGATCCCGAGTTCCTTGGCCAAACCATAGGCACTCATTCCGTAAATGACGCCGAAGTTGATGACTTTGGCCTCCCGGCGCATCAGATCATCAACCCTTTCCGGTGGGACACCGAAGATCTCTGCCGCCGTACGCCGATGCACGTCTTCTCCCTTTTGGAAAGCGGCCGTCAGGGTCGAATCTCTGGAGATGTGGGCTAGGATCCTTAGCTCGATCTGGGAATAATCAGCCGAAAGGATGGACAAACCTTTCTCAGGAATGAAGGCGTTTCTGATCCTTCTGCCTTCTTCGGTGCGAATGGGGATATTCTGGAGATTGGGTTCGCTGCTCGAGAGCCGTCCAGTGGCTGTGACGGTCTGATTAAAGGACGTATGAATTCGTCCGGTCTCCTTGTTTGCGAGGGCAGGGAGGGCATCTACATAGGTGGACTTGAGCTTGAAAAGTCCCCTGAACTGGATGATTTTGTCAGGAAGAGGGTGGGTTACGGCCAGTTTTCTCAGAACCTCCTCGTCGGTGGAAAAACTCGTCTTCGTTTTTTTGATGGGAGGGAGTTTCAGTTTGTTGAAGAGGATGTCTCCGAGCTGTTTTGGGGAGTTGATGTTGAAGGATTCTCCGGCAAGCTCATAGATCTCTTTCATCAGTTGGTTGAGACTGGCCTCAAATTGCCTGGATAGACTGGCGAGAAGTCCGGTGTCGACCTTTACGCCGTTAATCTCCATATCCGAAAGGACAGGGATCAGCGGAAGTTCTATCTCACGGTAGAGTTCCAAAAACCCTGCCTCTTCCATTTTGGAACCGAGTATGTGAGAGAGTTGATAAATGACGTCGCTCGCCTCACAGGCAGTCTGGCTGATTTGCTCGATACCCAATTCTTCCAGAGAAAGGCCTCTCTGCCCCCCACCCGCCAGTTCCTTTCTCGAGATCATTCGATAATCCAAATATTCCTCCGCGAGTGTGCCGAGGCCGTGATCGTGGCGGGTTGGATTGAGAAGGTATGAGGCCACCATGACGTCGGTTTCCCATCCGACAGGCTTAAGCCCTCTGAGCTTCAAACGGATGTGAGCCCCTTTGATGTCATATCCAGATTTTCTAATGGATGGGTCCTCCAAATAGGGCCTCAGTTTCTCCAGGACCGCATCGCCAGATGGAAAGGAAGAATGACCGTTGGATTCTGGAGCCAGCGAGATGTAACGGGCTTGGTGAGGTTCAAGAGAGATAGCGACACCAAGCATACGCCCGTCCATCGGAGGAGATCCCAGAGGTTCGAAGGAAATTGCCATGGCCTTTCGGGACGCTATCTCGGAGAGGAGATGGTCAAACTCCTTTTGGGAGAGGATGGTCTCGTAGTCCGTTTCAGGCTTCTCTGAGGCAGGCAGCTCTTGGAGGAGTTTTGTGAACTCAAGTTCTTTGAAGATCCCCTTCAGCATCTCTTTGGGCTCACCTGAGAAAGCAAAATCTTGGAGATTATAGTCGAGGGGGACTTGAGTATCGATGGTCACCAGTTGCTTGCTCAGCCGGGCTTGATCGGCAAACACAGTGAGTTTTTCCCTGACCTTCGGCTTGGGTATTTTTTCGACGTTTTCGAGGAGTTTCTCGAGAGAACCAAACGCTGCAATCAGAGCGGCAGCGGTTTTCAGGCCGATTCCCGGAACACCGGGAATATTGTCTATGGCGTCACCCGTCAGAGCCAAGAGATCCACAAGCTGCTCTGGCTTTACCCCGAAGCGGTCCTTCACCTCCACAGCGCCAAAGGACTTGTTCTTCATGGTGTCAAGGGTGGTGATATCGCCGCCAATCAACTGAAAGATATCCTTGTCTCCCGTAATGATTCGGACTGGATGTCCCTGCCGTGAGGCCTCCTTGGCGATGGTTCCAATCAGATCGTCTGCCTCATAACCCTCCTTTTCAAGAGCGGTAATGTTAAGTCCCTCGACAATCCTCTTGATATAGGGGATCTGAGGGGCAAGCCGCTCTGGCATGGCCGGCCGGTTGGCCTTGTAAGCTTCATAGACCTCGTTCCGAAAGGATAGACCGGGTGCGTCGAAAATGACCGCCACCAGTTCTGGTTTGAATTCCTTGATGACCTTGAGCAGCATATTGGTGAAGCCAAGGGTTGCGTTGGTCGGGACACCTTTGGAATTTGAGAGCGGGGGAAGGGCGAAGAAGGCCCTGAAGATGTAGGAACTTCCGTCGATCAGGAAAAGTGGAGGTTTTCCCATGATCCGTATTTCGCCCTATCAGGAGGGACCATCTCTGCCAGCGTTTTGGGTCTGGAGGCCCATGTTAATGGTCTGAACTCTATTGCCACCAGAACTCTTGGCCAGATAGAGGGCGTCATCAGCAGCTTTGACAAAGGTCTCGGAATCCATACCTTTTGCATATTCTGCAAGACCGATGCTCACCGTGATCGAACCCAGTTCGGCTTTTTCTATCATGAGACGAATCCTTTCAGCAATATCGAGGGATTTGCTCAGGCCAACACCGATGAGAATAATGGCAAATTCGTCGCCTCCGTAACGATATCCTGTGTCGACATTGTTTCGTATGCATTGGGAAACGATCTCACCGATTGTTGAGAGGACCCTGTCCCCCTCGAGATGGCCATAGATGTCGTTATACTCCTTGAAATTGTCGAGGTCGAACATGAGAAGGGCGAGCTTGTGTTTTTGCCGGTTCGCTCGCGTGAGTTCGACCTGAAGAGTGTTAAAAAAGTGGCGGTGATTATAAAGCCCGGTGAGATCATCGGTCACAGAGAGGCGTCGAATCTCCTCCTCGAGCCGTTGCTTTTCGCGAACGATTTTGGTTTTCTCAACACACTTTTGGATCACATAAACCAGATGGTCGTTTTCAAAAGGTTTCCGGATGTAGTCGGCTGCTCCGTCCTTGAGGGCCTGGATCGCATTGTCCACCGTGGCATATGCCGTCAAGATGATGACCGCTTGGTCAGGGTTCTTGCTGTGAATTTCCCTGAGAGCCTCATTGCCATCGATTCCCGGCAGGTTAATATCCATCACCACTACATCAGGGTCATCATTCAAGGCGATCTTGACGCCCTCTTCCCCCGTGTACGCGGTTAACACCTCGTAGCCTTCGTATTCTAAGAGCTTCTTGATGATTTCGACCGTGTCGGGCACGTCCTCAACGATCAGAATCTTGGTGCGATCTTTCGATTGGTTCATCTCTAGAGCCTTTTGTCACAGGCAGAGTAAAGGAGAAAGTACTTCCCTTGCCTGGCCGAGAATCGACCCAGATTTTGCCACCGTGTTCCTGAATGATTCCCTTGACGATCGAGAGACCTAAGCCTGTTCCCCCGAATTTCTTTCGATCAATCTGAAAGAACTCATCGAAGATGGCTTCCCGTTTGTCCTCCGGGATTCCAACGCCCTGGTCTGAGACTTCCGTTAGGATTTGACCGTTATGGGGGCGTGCGGTGATTCGGATTTCACCACCGTCGGGCGAAAACTTTAGGGCATTTGAAAGGAGGTTCATATACACGTCATGGAGACGGTGAGGATCGGCAAAGACCGAGATATGCTTGGGGATTTCTAACCTGACAGTGTACTTCTCGTCAAGGGGGCCCATTTCTGCCAGGTATTCGCGGACTGCAGCCCTCAGTTCAACCTCTTCCGGATCGAGTTGTCTTTTGCCCGAACGGATCTGTGCAGCAAGGAGAAAATCTTCCATGATCTTTTGAATTCGGTTCGTATTTCGCTGGATAGCCCGGAGATGTTGCGCCAGATTATCGGGAACCTCACCCTCTTTACCACTGACAATGAAATCGAGGTTTGCCTTTATGGCTGTGAAGGGGGTCTTGAGTTCATGAGAGATCGTTCCAATGAACTTCGACTTCATTTCGTCGAGCGCGCGAAGTTCCTCATTGACCCCTTCCAATTCAGTCTTTGCTTCTTTGACATCTTCGAGAATGTTGAGCGTCGCCATCCGAGAATCGTAGAGCTCCTGAACACGTTTTTCCAGTTCTTCGGTTCTCTGCTCCACTTTTTCTTCCAGGGTCTTGCTGTATTCCTCTAATTGGGAATGGGACTGTTGCAACCCAAATGCCATGTCGTTCAAGGCTTCCGATAGATCTCTGATCTCTCCACTCGAGACGACCTTCACAGGGTCGTTCAGTTCGCCCCTGGCGATCCTCTGCGTAGCAGCCACGAGTTTTCGGATCGGATTCACCGTAGCTTGGACAACCAGAAGGGTTGCCAGGATGCCGAATGCCGTAACGAGTAGGGCCAAATATGTGACGTCCCGTTTTAGAGAGGCGATTCTGTCAGACCATGGCAATTTGGAGAGACTTATCCATGCAGTGCCCATGGGGCCTGCAACACTGGTCTGGCCTGCGCCGAGGCTCGGAATGGGATGGCTGAATGTAACGATCTGTTTCGGTTCGAGTCGGTGGATCTCGTTTCCCGCCTCGGCGAGGACCCGGCCTTGTTCATCCTTTATAGCGCAGTAGATCACATTTTCCTTCTTTGCGAAGCCATCAACCACGGACTGGAGGTCATTTCGACTGGAGCCTGGGGCCGCCATTTGGACCTCTCTTGCCAGATTCCTTGAGAGCTCCATCCCTTGGCTTGTCAGGACTTCCTCTGCAATGCTCTTTTCGTGATTGATAAAGAAGAGGCTGAGTGTTAGGCATGCCAGGACGATCAGCGAAGAAACCGTGAGGACGAATCGAATGCGAATGCCAAATGGGCTCGGCCGTTTTTCCATGTTTCCTATGAGCAACGGGGTTCGTAGGCGCAGTAGGGCTCTTCCTCGAGAAAATCTCCCGAAATCTCATAAGCCCTCGCTCGACAGCCCCCGCAAACTTTACGGTACTCACACCGCCCACAGCGACCCTTATAGTTGTTGAATTCTCGTAGATCACGGAAGATGTGAGATTGCGTCCAGATGTGTTCCAGCGTATTCTCTCGAACATCTCCGCAATTCAACTCCAAGTATCCGCAAGGCTGAACCTGCCCCGTGTGGGAGATGAAGCAGAAAGACACACCCCCTAAACATCCCCGCGTTGTCGCATCGAGACCAAAGTTTTCGAATGTCACATTCTTGCCCTCTTCCTTAGCTCTTTGCCGAAGGATTCGATAAAACTGGGGAGCACATGTTGCCTTAAGATGGAGCGGACTCGGCTCTCTTTGCTCGTAGAACCATGTCAGAGTCTGTTCGTAATCCTGGGCGGTTACCTCCTGCTCCTTGAGCTCCTTTCCCCTGCCAGTAGGGACCAGAAGAAAAACATGATGGGCCGCGGCCCCAAGATCGATCGCTAAGTCGAGAATCGCAGGGAGTTCATGACGGTTTTGACTGGTAATTGTCGTGTTGACCTGGAATTCGAGACCCACTTTCTTGGCGAGCCGGATACCGCGAATGGCTCCCTCGAAGGCTCCGGAGACCTGCCTGAACCGGTCATGACTCTCGGCCGTGGCTCCGTCAATGCTCACACTCATCCGTTGGATGCCGGCGTCTTGCATTTTCTGGGCCATTTTTTCATCGACTAGCGTTCCGTTGACCGCCATAACCAGTCGCAATCCCTTTTCATTTCCATGACGGGCGACCTGGAAGATATCTTCCCTCAGGAGAGGCTCACCCCCTGTGAGAATGATGACCGGCTTGCTAAAGGATGCGATGTCATCCAACAGGCTCAGACATTCAGAAGTACTCAATTCTCCGGGATAGGGTCCCCTTTCGGCAGAAGCCCTGCAGTGGATACAGGAGAGGTTGCATTGGCGGGTGATTTCCCATGCTATCATTCTCAGTTCGTTCATCGCATCTTTCCGTTCAGGATCTGTGCCACCTCCTTGGCAAAATAGGTCAGTATGATATCTGCTCCGGCCCTCTTGATACTCAGAAGGGTTTCCATCATCACCTCGTCACCGTTAATCCAGCCCAGCTGGTCCGCGGCTTTTATCATGGCGAACTCGCCGCTCACGTTATAGGCGGCAACGGGGATATCAAAGGCGTCTCTGACGGCGTAAATAATGTCCAGATAGGGGAGGGCCGGTTTGACCATAACAATGTCTGCACCTTCTTGGATATCGAGAGCGACCTCTCTCAGGGCCTCCTGGGGGTTTGCGGGGTCCATCTGATAAGACTTTCGGTCTCCAAACTGAGGCGGCGATTCGGCTGCCTCCCTGAAAGGCCCGTAGAAGGCCGAAGCAAACTTTGCCGAATAGGCCATAATCGGGATATGCGTGAATCCCTGGTCATCAAGGGTCTGGCGAATGGCACCGACCCGGCCGTCCATCATGTCCGACGGCGCAACCATGTCAGCCCCCGCTTCTGCATGGGACAGGGCCATTTTCGACAACAGCTCGAGAGTGGGATCGTTCAGGATCTCGTCGCCTTCCACGATGCCACAATGTCCGTGGCTCATGTATTCACAGAGGCAGACATCGGTTACAACCACTACATCTTCGGTTGTCTCCTTAATTGCTCGGATGGCCCTCTGAATGATCCCACCGGGTGCATAGGCCTCGCTTGCCTTGTCATCTTTCTTCTCAGGAATTCCGAAAAGAATAATGGCACTAATCCCCTGATCCCTGATCTCTCTTACCTCTTCTGTGAGGGTATCGACAGAAAGCTGGTAGTTATCGGGCATGGAGGAGATCGGGTTTTTGACTCCCTCGCCAGGGCATACAAACAGAGGTTGGATCAGGTCATCCAGTCTCACATGAGTTTCCCTGACGAGGTTTCTGAGCCTCTGATTTCGCCTTAAACGGCGCGATCGATATTGAGGAAATTGCATAATCCCCTTTCCGAAATCTAGTGATGTTCTTGGGTTAACCTTTATTTTATATACAATACATTCCGGACCATGTCCAGATGAGTGATAAACAGTAGCTTCGGGCCGAAAGAGTCCTCGGGGTGTGGAATTTCTCCGGGGCCAGACGCCGCAGTTGGCCTGAGATCACACAAACTCTCCTGCCGGAAGATCCGGAGTTTTCTCAGTTTTGTAGACCCTCATGTCCCTGAGGGACGTTTGTGAAGGAAGGATGTCAGTATTGCTCGGGCCCTTCCCAAATCCCTTCAGAACACTCTGCTCAGGGCTTTGCAAGAATGCTTCGCCAGAAAGTGGGAAGGGAAGCTCTGAGCCAAAAGTCGGTGTTCGTAGTCCGTGGTTCGTTGTTTAAAGACTATGATTTGCGCATCCACGGCTATTC
>JABAOC010004625.1_pt2 | contig 10496 bp, 10 predicted proteins | sample 7062161 | NCBI WGS metagenome assembly JABAOC01 (sample SAMN14538625, study PRJNA623070) | marine sediment metagenome | biome: marine biome [ENVO:00000428]; feature: marine pelagic biome [ENVO:01000023]; material: deep marine sediment [ENVO:00002113] | place: India: Gulf of Khambhat ...
GCACAATCAGCATCATTGTGCGCGTGAATCCCCAAAGGCACTTTGGTCATTCCCTTTACTTCTTTAATTACACTTTGAACTTCTGCCGGCAAAATCCCTCCATTAGTGTCACATAACACAATCCAGTCTGCTCCCGCTTCTTCTGCTGCCTTTAAGGTTTTCAAAGCATAATCTTTATTCTTTTTAAACCCATCAAAGAAATGTTCGGCATCATATACAACTTCCAAGCCCCTTTTTTTAAGAAAGGATATAGAGTCCGTTATCATTCTTAGATTTTCATCAAGCGTGGTGACTAAAACCGAAGTTACGTGAACATCCCAGCTCTTGCCAAAAATGCACGCTACAGGAGTTTCCGCCTTTACTAACTCCTTGAGATTTTTGTCTTCCTCAACGGGAGTATCTTTGCGACGGGTACTGCCAAAGGCTACCATCTGACTATTCTTGAGATCCATCTTCTTAACTTTGGCAAAGAACTCTACATCCTTAGGGTTGGAACCTGGCCAGCCACCTTCAATATAATGAATGCCCAATTCATCAAGTTTTTGGGCAACCTTTATCTTATCGGCAACGGTAAAGGATATGCCTTCTCTTTGTGCTCCATCTCTCAAGGTTGTATCGTAGAGCTTTACGCTACTCATCTTTGACCACGCTTTTTAGCTACACTTTCTCTAATAACAGGGAGTAATTAAAGTGTGAGATTTTATGGTTACGAGCCCACACCTTCCCTCTTTCTCCCTTCTTACACAAACTCCAACCAATGTATATAATTCTCATCTTCACCCTTTACCACAGCAAAGAATTTATCTTGCAGGCTCCTGGTTACTTCGCCCGGGTCCCCTATCACTCTTTTATCTATCTCCCTGATGGGAACAATTTCCGCGGCAGTGCCCGTCACAAAAACCTCATCGGCTAAAAATAAATCGCTTCTCACCAGGTCTCTTTCTTCAACTTTGTATCCCATATCCCTGGCAATCTCCATTACGGAACTTCTGGTGATTCCCTCTAAAATACTTGAGGTCGTTGACGGAGTGTAGATAATCCCGTCCTTGACAGTAAAGATGTTTTCGCCCGATCCTTCAGAGACGAAACCTCTGGAATCAAGCAGAATAGCTTCTTCGTATTCGCTATATACTGCTTCCAACTTAGCTAAAATTGAATTAATGTATTGACCCGTTGCCTTGGCAACTGGAGGCAAGGAATTTGGGTCGATGCGGTGGAAGGAAGAAATCATTGCCCTGATACCATTCTTTATTCCCTCATCTCCCAGATAGGCACCCCAGGGCCAGACAGCAATTGCTGCCTCAACTGGAGCATTAATAGGATTGAGTCCCATCTCTCCATACCCTCTATAGACAATAGGTAGGCCGGATGTAACAGCTCTTCAGCTTATTTGCCCTTATCAGTTCCTTCGTTGCTTCAACCAGTTCTTCTACTGAATAAGGTAAATCCATCAAGTAAATCTTTGCTGATTGCTCCAGTCTTTTCATATGGTCAGTAAGCCGAAAACCTGCTGTTCCTTTTATTGTCTCATAGGCACGAATTCCTTCGAAGACGCCCGAACCGTAGTGAAGCGCATGGGTTAAAATGTGCACTTTAGCGTCATCCCAATTGACCATTTGGCCATTAGTCCATATCTTGTCGACCTTTTGTATCGGCACCTTTACCTCCTTTTCAATTCAGTTGTCAGTTTACAGTTGGCAGTTATTAAGTTCACCGTTCTCGGCTACGTGTTCACCGTTTAATTACGTTGTTGCTCCTTTACTTAATTAAACTTTATTTATATTCTCAGCAATCAGGCTTCCCATTTCAGAGGTCCCTACTAATCTGGATCCCTCTTCCATAATATCCTTGGTGCGGTAACCTTCTTCAAGCACCTTTTTTACAGCCAGCTCTACCACTTCAGCCTCCTCCTCCAAGTCAAAAGAATACCGCAGCATTAAAGCACCAGATAAAACGGTGGCAATTGGATTAACCACATCTTTCCCTGAATACTTGGGCGCGCTCCCATGAGCCGGCTCATACAATGCAAGTTTGTTGGCACCTAAAGAGGCCGATGGAAGCATTCCCAGGGAGCCAGAGAGCATAGAGGCTTCATCGCTGAGGATATCTCCAAACATATTCTCAGTTACCAGAACATCAAATTGTTTCGGGTTTTTGATTAATTGCATAGCAGTATTATCAACTAATTGATGGATAAGCTCAACATCTGGATATTTCTTGCCCACCTCTATTGCCACCTCTCGCCACAGCCTTGATGATTCCAAAACATTAGCTTTGTCAACAGAGTGGACTCTCTTTTTTCGTCTTAACGCCAATTTGAAAGCTATATCAAGCACTCTCTCAATTTCATATCTATGGTAGTCACAGGTATCATACGCACGGTCGCCTTCCCGCGCTCTCGCTCCAAAATATAGACCAGAAGTTAATTCTCGAACCACCATTATATCTACGTTCTCAATTACTTCTTGTTTAAGTGTGGACGAACCCATCAAAACCCTGAACACTCTTACCGGTCTGAGGTTTGCGAATAGATCGAGTGCTTTGCGAATGCCCAACAGCCCTTGCTCCGGACGAATACCTTTGGGGTCAGTAGTATCCCATTTTGGTCCTCCGATAGCCCCTAAAAGTACCGCATCACTGCTCTTGCATAAATCGAGAGTCTTCTGAGGTAATGGATTACCAGTGGCATCAATAGCAGCACCACCAATAAGAGCGTTCTCGAAGACAAACCCGTGGTTGAACCTCCCTCCTACTGCCTCCAGTACCTTAACCGTTTCCCTCACTATATCAGGACCAATTCCGTCTCCCGGAAGCACTGCGATATTCTTCGGCTTCTGACTGCCGGCTGATGGTCGCTGGTTAGTGGAAGCCTCTACTTTTTTCATATCTCTGTTCAGTGTTTCACCCTTTCTCAAAACTGTACTTACTGTTAATAAGTCAAACAGGTAAGGTTCACTAATCTAAGTATTAACCTAGTCGGGAGTCTGTTAGTCGGTAGTCTGTAGCGAAAACTCTGACTCCCTACTACCACCTGTCGACTCATAACTTTCTTGGGTGTCTTTGCCTGACGGTTAGCAAGTTGGATATCAGCCTTGCAATATTACGCACCCGTTTTTATCTTCTCTTTAACATACTCGATTAGTCCACCTTTTTCTATTATCTTCCGCATAAAAGGTGGAAACGGCTGTGAAATGAAAGTTTTTCCGGTCGTGATATTTGTGATTATCCCTTTGGCTAAATCAATCTCTACCGTATCCCCCTCTTTAATGCCGTCCACGGCATCAATACTTTCAATAATTGGAAGACCGATGTTAATCGCATTACGGTAAAAGATTCTAGCGAAACTCTTGGCTATTACACAGGATATACCTGCAGCTTTAATGGCAATAGGCGCGTGCTCCCGCGAAGAGCCGCAGCCAAAATTTTCTTCTGCTACAATAATGTCTCCTGGCGATACTCTCTTTACAAAATCCATATCCAAATCTTCCAGACAATGCCGAGCAAGCTCTTCAGGGTCAACAGCGGTAAGATAACGGGCAGGAATTATGGCGTCAGTATCGATGTCTCTTCCGTATTTATAGGCTTTACCTTTTAGAATCATTTCCGTCTCTTTCTTCGCGGACCTAAAGGTCCGCTTCTACATTTTTTAGAATTGAGTTATGTGTTTCGAGTTGCGTATTTAGCACTACAAGTTTTCCATCATAAATTGCGCGTTTGGAGCTGCTATTTTTTTCTTTGATTTTCTTTTTTGATTTCAGTTTTTGATTTTTACTATTTGATATTTGATTTAACTTAGCTCATCTGGACCCGCTATTCTTCCCAGAATAGCTGAGGCTGCCGCTATTGCCGGTCCCGCAAGATAAACCTCACTTTCAGGGTGACCCATCCTCCCCACAAAATTTCTGTTAGTAGTAGNNCCTGCCGCTAAAACGCCCATATGTCCACCAAGACAGGGGCCACAGGTAGGAGTACTGATTGCAGCCTGAGCATCCAAAAAAATGTCAAGCAGGCCTTCTCTTAATGCTTCTTTGTATATCCGCTGTGTTGCTGGAATTATGNNTGCAAGAGCCAATGACCACCTGGTCAATTGGTATATTATCAACTTTACTGATCGGTCTGGCATTAGAGGGAAGATGAGGAAAAGCAACCTGGGGTTCGATTCCTTCAACATCGAACTCTATTACCCCGGAATAGCTGGCTTCCTCATCGCTATGGTATACTTTGTAACCTCGCTTAGCCCTTCCCTTAACATACTCCAATGTCCTATCATCAGGAGGGATTATGGCACCCTTAGCGCCGGCTTCTATGGCCATGTTTGCCATAGTGAAACGCCCGTCCATAGAAAGTGCTTTAATAGTGTCGCCGCTTAACTCCATCATCTTATAAAGAGCACCATCCACGCCAATTTTTCCAATGGTATAAAGAATGAGATCCTTTCCCCCTACCCAGGGATTCAACTTTCCCTTAAACACAAATTTGATACTTTCCGGAACCCGGACCCATACCTCACCCGTCGCCATAGCAGCTGCAATATCAGTACTTCCCATTCCCGTGGCAAAAGCTCCTAGTGCACCATAGGTACAAGTATGCGAATCAGCTCCAATTATTGCATCACCGGGAAGTACTAACCCTTCCTCCGGAAGCAGAGCATGCTCAATACCCATTCTTCCTACTTCAAAATAGTGAGAAATGTCTCTTTCTCTGGCAAAATCTCTCATGAGCTTGCACTGAGCAGCCGAATCTATATCTTTATTGGGAGCAAAGTGATCTGGTACCAAAACGATCTTCTCTTTATCAAAAACATTCTTAACTCCAATTTTTTCAAATTCCTTGATTGCAACTGGAGCTGTCACATCATTGGCCAGAACAAGATCAACCCTAATATTAATAAGCTCACCTGGCGTTACTCTCTCTTTGCCACAGTGAGCTGCCAAAATCTTTTCAGTAATGGTCATGCTCATACTTTCTTCATCCCAGAACTAGATGCCAATGAGATTATAGGGCCTAAACCTAATTTTATATTATAGGTTTAAATCTATAGCCACCCCTTGTTGCTAGGTACCTGTTTATGGCATTAAGATATGCTTTTGCACTTGCCTCAATAATATCTGTACTTACCCCTCTTCCTACTACTTCGCTTCCTTCAATGTCCAGCTTAATAACAACATCACCCTGGGCATCCAATCCTCCAGTAATGGCGCTAACGGTATAGGAGAGGAGTTTGGTCTTGATGCCTGTTGCCAGACTTATCGCTTTGCAGGTTGCGTCAACCTGCCCATCGCCAGTTGCTGTCTGCTCAATGATTTCGCTATTGCGCTTAAGTCTGATGATTGCAGTTGGGACTTTGTCAGTACCGCTTGAGGTATCCATATACTCCAGAGTGTAAATCTCTTCTGCTGTTCTTACCTCTTCGGCTAAAATTGCTTCAATGTCCGTATTACTTATCTCTGCCTTCTTATCTGCCAGCTCTTTAAAGCGCGTGAACGTCCGGTTCAGTTCGTCTTCGTTCAGCTCATATCCTAATTCCTCCAGATGTTTTCTGAATCCATGCCGTCCTGAAGTCTTTCCAAGAACCAAACGGCTTTCCGTAAGTCCGATCTTCTGGGGACTTATGATTTCGTAGGTGGTTCTGTCCTTCAGCATACCATCAGTATGAATTCCAGATGAGTGAGCAAAAGCATTCGATCCTACGATCGCCTTATTAAACTGTACTTGATATCCAGTAAGAGTGCTGACAAATCTACTGGTTCTGGTAATCTCCTCTGTACTAATATTGGTAGTTTTGTTCAGACTGCGGAATCTGGTATCTATAATCATTACCAGCTCTTCCAAAGAAGCATTGCCCGCTCTTTCTCCCAGGCCGTTTATTGTACACTCTACTTGATTGGCACCGTTAACCACAGCCTGCAGTGAATTGGCAACAGCTAGGCCTAAATCATTGTGACAGTGTACGCTCAGCACTATCTCCTTTAATGCGGGAACTTCTTCTCGAATATCTCTGATCAGCCTACCAAACTCCTGGGGTAAAGCATACCCTACGGTATCCGGAATGTTAATCACAGTTGCACCGCATTCAATAGCCAGCTTAACCGTTTTACAAAGAAATTCGAATTCCGATCTGGTCGCATCCTCAGGAGAAAATTCTACATCTTTACAATAACTCTTGGCCCTTTTTACCGCTCGCTCAATCATTCTAAGTACTTCATCTCTACTCTTCTTCAGTTTCCGCTCCATATGAATATCAGAAGTGGCAACGAACGTATGAATTCTGCACTTCTCCGCATTCTTAATGGCTTCCCAGGCTCTGTCAATATCTTCGTCAACAGCTCTGGCTAAACCGGCTATAATTGGACCTTTAATCTTATCTGCAATAGTTTTAACCGCTTCAAAATCACCAATAGAGGTTATAGGAAATCCTGCCTCAATTACATCCACTCCCAGTTTTGCCAGCTGTTCAGCAATATCCAGCTTTTCACGCACATTCAGACTAATCCCAGGAGACTGTTATCCATCTCTCAAGGTCGTATCGAAGATGTACACTTTGTCATTCATTTACATTCTCATCCTCGTTTCATCATTCATAACCTGTGACTGTAAAAATTATATACTACTCATTTTAAGCTTGGAGCGTAGAGCCTAGAGTGTAGAGAAAAATCTGTTATTCCATAGCTCTCTGCTCTATGCTCTCTTCTCTCTGCTCAAAGAACCATAAACTTTGCATCAGTAATTCCAGCCTGACTTCTAATCTCACCAATCACTTGAGATGGTATAGGAACATCTACATTTATTCCCATTAAGGCTTCCCCATGCAGAACTTTACGACCTACCTGCATGTTAGCAATGTTAATGTTGTTATTTCCCAAAATTGTCCCTACTCTACCTATCATACCCGGCCTGTCTTCGTACCGGAAAAAAGCCATATACTTAGAAGGAACCATATCGATATCAAAATCATATATGTTTACGAAGCGTTCCTGGTCTTTCTTTCCTAACAAAGTGCCTGCCGCTGATATTTTCTTTCCTTCAGCATCTCCAGTTTGAACAGTAATAACATTTATGTAGTCACGGGAGATCGCTGTCTTTGTCTCCTTTATCTCTATTCCCCGCTCTTTAGCCAGAATTGGAGCATTGACATAGGTAACCGGCTCATGAACCACCGCTTCAAACATACCTTTTAAGACAGCAACCGTAAGCATGGAGATGTCGTATTGAGAAATTTGACCCGCATATTCGACCTCAAGATCTCCAACTCTCTTTTCAACCAAATACGTGAGAAGCCGGCCAATCTTTTCAGCAAGAGGTAGAAAAGGTCTTATCGCATCGTCAACTCCTGCCGCCGCTATATTCACCGCGTTGCTTACAAATTCACCCTTTAAGGCAGCCAGTACCTGCTCGGCTATGGTAATACCTGCTTTATCCTGAGCTTCCAGTGTCGATGCTCCCAAATGTGGCGTTACTAAAACCTGATCCAGCTCAAAAAGAGGATTGTCATTGCAGGGTTCTTTATCAAATACATCCACCCCTGCGCCGGCTAAATGACCAGATTTAATAGCATCAGCCAGAGCTTCTTCATCTATCAAACCTCCACGCGCAGCATTTATAATACGGGCTCCTTTCTTCATCTTAGCTATGTCTTTGGCTCCAATTATGCCTACTGTCTCCAGAGTTTTGGGGAGATGAATGGTAATAAAATCCGACTCGGTAAGTAGCTCATCAATAGTCTCGGCTAAGCGAACGTTAAGTTGTGCTGCCCTATCCTTAGAGATATAAGGGTCATATGCAATAACGTTCATATCAAATGCATTAGCCCGCTGAGCAACCAGAGTTCCTATCTTACCCAATCCGAGAATTCCTAGAGTCTTACCGTAGAGCTCGACTCCTTCGAATTTATTTCTCTCCCATTTTCCACTCCTCAACGAATTAAAGGCTTGAGGAATATTTCGACACTGGGCAAGCAGAAGAGCTATGGTATGTTCAGCAGCAGAAATAATATTACTTTGAGGTGCATTTGCTACAACAATTCCCTTTCTGGTAGCAGTATCCATATCAACGTTATCCAGACCGATACCAGCTCTTCCTATTATCTTCAAATTATCGGCACGCTCTATGATATCCCTGGTGACTTTCGTTCCGCTCCTAACAATAATAGCATCATACTTTGCAATATCCTCTTTAAGCTGTTCAGGGGAAAGGTTCGTTTTGACGTCTACTTCAAAATCTTTTCTTAACATCTCTATACCTGAATCAGCAATCTTTTCTGCTACCAGGATCCTCATTTATTCTTCCTCCTAAATCTACTTATTGTAGATTGAGTAATTCTCTTCTCTCTCTTCTTATATATGAATAACTAATCTTAACATCTCTTTAGGGAGGGGTAATCCTCCTAACTCCCTTTAAGAAAGGGTAATCCCCCCAACCTCCCTTTAGGAAAGGGAGGTTATACATGTTTCTTCTTTGCTAAAGAGACCTCTTTATATCTCCCTCTTTTTTCTAAAGAGACTTTTTCATTTTTTTCTCTCTTTTTAAAGAGAGTTCTCCATATATCCCCTTTTTTTAAAGAGATCTCTCTCTTCTCCCCTCTTTGCTGAAGCGCTTGGGGAGATTATCTATCATCTTTTAAACCCCCTATATCCCCCCTTAGGAAAGGGGATAAGTAAGAGAGGTTTTAAAAAAGGGTAATCCTACTAACTCCCTTCCTGCTGGCAGGAAGGGAGGTTTTATGTGTTCTCCTCTTCCTGTCTCTATTTACTGGTAGACAGGTGCTGGCCGTAAGCTTCAAAAGTGGGGTGTTAAGATTATATATCCCCCTGATTATAATGGGTTTTCCATAAAAACCTCTTCTGCCGCTTTTACGCCTACTCCCCTTTCAAATTCATAATTTAACTCAGCAAGCGTCATCTCCAGTCCAGCAATAGTAGTCACAATATCAAATCGGTCATAGTATCCCAGATGTCCCAAACGGAAAATCTTCCCTGTTAAATGGTCCTGCCCTCCTGCTATAGTTATACCATACTTATCTCTCATAATCTTTACAATTGCTTTTCCATCTATCCCCTCAGGAACCTTTACCGGTGTAACTGCGCTTCCTCTTCCTTCAGGTGGAGCAAATAGCTCAAGTCCCACAGCTTTGACGCCCGCTCTTGTTGCTTCTGCCAGCACTGCATGCCGCTTGATAACATTTTCCAAACCCTCATCACGCATCATCTTTAATGCTTCACTAAGCCCTATTATTAGAGAAACAGGTGGAGTGAAAGGATTTTGAGGAAATGCTTTGTGAAATGATTCACGACTTTTCTTATAACTAAAATAGAATTTGGGAAGCGTGGAATTCTCCACTGCATGCCATGCTTTTTCACTTACACTCACACAGGAAAGCCCGGGTGGAAGCATTAACCCCTTCTGAGAGCCGGTGACAACTACATCAAGGTGCCACTCATCAGTTCTCACCTCTACTGCACCAATTCCAGTAATAGAATCTACGACAAACACAGCAGGATAATCCTTAACGATATCGCCAATAGTCTTAATATCATTGAGAATTCCTGTGGAGGTCTCACTATGTACAACCAGCACACCTTTAATATTTTCATCCTTCTCTAACAATTTCTTTATATCATCAGGATTTATAACTTCATTCCACTCATACTCCAATTTAATGACGGTAAGCCCGAAAGCTTCTGCAAGCTTGATAAAACGATTGCCGAACTTGCCGTTGCTGGTTACGACCACCTTATCATCTGCAGAAAAAAGATTCACAATAGCTGATTCCATGGCTCCCGTTCCGGATGAGGCAAAAATAAGAACATCATTCTTGGTTTGAAAAATATATTTTAGATCTTCCGTAACCGTCACCAGGATTTTGGTATATAGAGGAGTGCGATGATGAATCATCGGCCGGGCCTGAGCTAACAAGACTTCTGATGGAACGGGTGTTGGTCCCGGAGTCATTAAATATTCTTTTCTCACAGTCACATCCTCCTTCATAAGATTATTGCTAACTCATGATTGTTTCCGTAATACCTTAATGCAAAATTCAAAACGCAAAAATCAAAACTGCAAATCAAAATGTAAAAATTTTTAAATTTTACATTGCCATTTTGCACTTTACACTTTAATTTTTGAATTTATTTTTCGATCCAGTTCATCATCTTACGCAAGTCTTTTCCTACCTGCTCAATACTATGCCTGGCATCTTCTTCGGCCAGTTTACGGAAAAGGGGCTTTCCTTTTTTATTCTCTTCCACCCACCTCCCGGCAAATTCGCCAGATTGAATTTCAGCCAGAACTTTTTTCATTTCCTGCCGGGTTGCCTCATTGATAATTCTCTTTCCAGTTACCAAATCACCAAATTCTGCAGTATTACTTATAGACTCCCGCATTCCCGTTATACCCCGTTCATATATTAAATCGACTATTAATTTCAACTCATGAAGACACTCAAAGTAAGCAATCTCCGGTTGATATCCTGCCTCAACCAAAGTATCAAAGCCTGCCCT
>JABAOC010012819.1_pt1 | contig 10496 bp, 9 predicted proteins | sample 7062161 | NCBI WGS metagenome assembly JABAOC01 (sample SAMN14538625, study PRJNA623070) | marine sediment metagenome | biome: marine biome [ENVO:00000428]; feature: marine pelagic biome [ENVO:01000023]; material: deep marine sediment [ENVO:00002113] | place: India: Gulf of Khambhat ...
ATCCCCATGGAATACACAAACGAGCCGGGCTTGTTTGTAGCAAACATGACGGCAGCCTTTCTAAGATCCCCAGCCGGAATGGAGGTATTTTTTTCGGTGTTTTCAGGAGAATATTCGTCTCTCGTTACGAGATCCTTCATTTCTCGGAAGGATTCAAAATCCAAGTGATTTGTTATGTACTCTCTATCCTCCAAACCCTCCTCGAAAATCACGTGCATGAAACTGTTCAACCAGAGAACGTCGGTCCCACATACAGGCCTTAGATGGATATCGGCGAATTTTGTCAGCTGAATTTTCCTCGGGTCAACGACAATTAGCCTTGCGCCATTTTCTTTCGCTCTAATTATCTTCCCGCCTATGATGGGGTGCTGTTCGGTTGTGTTCGATCCTGTCACAAGGATCGCCTTTGCCTCCAACAATTCGTTGATTGAGTTGGTCATCGCCCCACTGCCGAATGAGGCAGAAAGGCCAGCCACGGTGGACGCGTGGCAGAGCCTTGCGCAGTGATCGACGTTGTTGGTGTTTAGGACCGCCCTGGCAAATTTCTGCATTAGATAGTTTTCCTCATTGGTACACTTCGCAGAACTCAGAAAACCTAACGCCCTTGGACCGTTCGTATCCTTAATAACCTTAAATTTTTCAGCAACATGATCTAATGCCTCATCCCAAGTTACGACGACAAATTTGCCGTCTTTTTTTATCAACGGCTTCTTCAATCTGTCGGGTCTTTGAACGAACTCATGAGCCTTCCAACCTTTTATACACAATTTTCCCTCAGAAACAGGATGTGATTCACAGGGAGAAACGCCCAATATCTTACCTTTTTTCACGTGAAGATAAAGGTTACACCCAGTTGCACAATATGGGCATACTGTTAATATTTTTTCTAAGGATCCATTAAATGCCATTATCGTATCAATAACTCGTCTTATCTCATATCTTTAACCCTTAGAGGAGAGCCGAAAGATCCCTGAATTTCATGATCATTCCTTACACGTGTGCATGGCAGATCTCGTCCTCTAGCGAGGGTTCCACTTAAGGCATGACTGTAAACCTGGTTCCCATCAGAACTGCATGTTAGCGTTCTACCCCGGACTGGAATCGCCTGTTCGCCTCCATCAGAAGTGGCACGCCCCTCCTCTTCGCCATAATCAACAGCAAGAAAACGGCGCAACCTAGCTGGGGCTGATGCTAAAGGGCGTCCTTGGATTTGTTGCCCAGTTGGGGCTCGACCTCGCAAACTCACCGAGGAGGGTTCGTAGCGAGGAACCCGATCCCTGTGGCCAAAGGCAACCTCCTGGGAGGGGGCTTCTACGTAGCTAATCTCTACTGGTACATGTACATCCCGTGGGTGAGCGAGCCTACTAGATGAACCAGCCGAACGTATTTGGGGATTCCTACTAGCCCCTCAGCCAGACCCTAACGATGCCAACAAGGATTATGATTATCATCACAATAGTGATGAGGTTGAAGAGTCCTAAGGGTGTGGGGAATCTCGCGGCCTGGTTCCTCATGTAGAGGATGACTATTATCGCCAGTATCCCGACTATCGTTGACGTTATGCGCCTCATGCTCATACTGAGTTTAGAAGAACTTGAGGCGCATTAACGTTTTGGAGGCCCCTTAGGCGTCACCGTATTTATGCCCTGAGTTCCTAAAATATGGGAAGGACCATGAAGTATCATCTAAGAGGGCCCGACAAGGCGATTGAGGACTATGGAAGCTGGGGAAGATCCTGATGAAGATCGAGGTTACCAACCTAGATGGGAATCCGGTGGACCTGGCCAAAGCTGCTCTAAACGCCGTCGGCAAGGCCTTCCTTCTCCCTCTTGACATGTATCCTGAGCCTTATATTCTTCTCGGAAAGGGACTATAGGCTCTTGAACTATGTGTTCAACACGATAGTGTTCAAGAAATCGAGAGACAGATCGTTAGCTTCGACTCTGGCCTACCTTGGCTTCATCACTTCAAGGGGCTTTATCCCCAGCTTCTTGAACTCCGCCATGAAGTAGTTCTTCATGTCCTCGAAGCGGGGCTTTTCAGGTACTTTTTCCAATTTGTTCGAAGAGACCAAACCGATCAAGAAACTAGCAATCCCCACCATCTTTTTTAAATGTTATGGAAAATTGGCTCTTCATTAAATTAGCCTGACCAATTCGATGTAAAAAGCGTTTCAATAGTTTTCCCCTGAGATTGAGAATTTTTATCTCGAGTCATTACGCTAGGCTATATTTTAGCTGACGCTTATTAAAGGTGTTATTAAGCGAAGAACAAGAATAAAAATCACCATTGTGTCAGTAAGATGTCGATGGAATACGAGGCGCCCAGGGATATGATCAGGGTTCTGCACATCGACGACGAGCCAGACTACATGGAGCTGACCAAGCTCTACATGGAGGACGTCGACCCCTCTTTGATCTTCGAGTCTGCGACCTTACCCGATGAGGCCATGGGGCTCCTAAAGGAGGGGGGATACGACTGCGTTGTCTGTGACTACAAAATGCCCGGTAAGAACGGTCTGGAGCTCTTCGACGAGGTGAGGAATTTCAGCGCCATCCCCTTCATACTGTACACGGCCCGGGGCAGCGAGGAGGTCGCCGAGGAGGCCTTCGTCAAGGGGGTGACGGACTACGTCAGGAAGGAGGAGAGCCCCAGCCACTTCCAGCTTCTGGCGAGGCGCATCAGGAACGCCGTCGAGAAGCACCGGACAGAGGAGCTTTACCGGACCATCGTGGAGGACAACAGGGACGCATTCGTAATCATAAACGGGCTGACGATGACCTATGCGAATCAGGCTATGGCTGACATACTTGGCCTGGGATGCCCCGAAGACGTGATGGGCCATACTGTATCCGAGTTCCTCGATGAGGATCGGGAGATGGTGGAGATGAGGGCGCTCAGCAGGCAGCGGGGGGAGCCCCAGCCCAGGTTTTACGAGTACACCCTCAGGCGGGCGGACGGGGAACATAGACAGATGGAGGCCTCGGTTTCCCTCGTCAACTACGGGGGTAGGCCCGCCAGCCTCGTGTTCAACCATGACATTACAGAGCGCAAGAGGATGGTAGAGGAGCTTAAAAGCACGAACGAGGAGCTTCAGTTCACCAACGCTGAGCTTAGCAAAGCTAAAAAGGAGCTGAAAAGGGCCAACGAGGAACTTAAGGAGAAAGTCGCCGAGACGAGGAGGGAGGCCCAGGAGCATAGGGAGAGGTTCAACGCCTTCATGGAGTCTGCTGTCGATGCCATGGCAATCTTCGACTCTGACTTCAATCTAATTGACCTGAACAAAGCGGCATTGAAGCTGTTTCCTGAAGGCACAAAAAGAGAAGATACCATAGGTAAACATATAACTCAGCTCTCTCCCGGTTTCGAGGACACACAAAGATACAGGGGATATCTGAGAGTCATAGAAACAGGTGAGCCCTTAATAGCCGAAGATTATGTTCCACATAAAAAATTTGGGAATAGGTGGCTCCGCACTAGAGTGTTCAAGGTTGGCAACGATTTAGGATTCATTTCAGCGGACATCTCTGAGAGGAAACGCGCATCGGAAAAGCTTGTAGAGGCCGAGAAGATCGCTGCTGTGAGCAGGGTCGCAGCCATGGTAGCCCACGACCTGAGGGCGCCCCTCATGATAATCCACCAGGCCGCAACAATGATGGAGCATGCTCCTGAGAAGAGCGACGCAATGAAGAAGCTTATAATCGACAACACGGGACGCGCACTGGATATGCTTGAGGAGCTCCGAACCACCACCAACACCTCGACGAATATCATGGAGGCGGACCTGGGGGCCATAGTCAAGGAGTCCGTGGAGGGGTTGCCATTGGGAGACTCTATCTCTTTAGAACTCTCAGTTGGAGGGGGCCTAGACAGGGTGGATGTCGACCCGGACAAGATGAAGCGGGTCTTGGACAACCTGATAAGTAACGCCCTAGAGGCCATGCCTGATGGGGGGAGACTCACCGTGAAGGCCAAGAGAACCGATGGGGAGGCCCACATAACAGTGATCGACACAGGTCTGGGCATCCCTGATACGGAGATCACAAAACTTTTCACCCCCTTCCACTCGACCAAGTCGAACGGCATGGGGCTGGGCCTCGCCTTCAGCAAGAGGATTGTAGAGTCCCACGGAGGAAACATAAACGTGGAGTCAAAGGAGGGGGAGGGGACGACCTTCAGGGTGAGCATCCCGATATCCCACGCTTGAAGATCAGCGCCCAACGCACATTTTTTTTAAGACCCCTTACATGTCCCTGACGCCTAACGAGTCGATGATAAGAGCAAGCCATCAACCCCAAAGAACAATGAAGCAATCAAGCACCACGACCACAGTCCCAGATAGGGAGGGGGTAGAATTTAAAAACGGTAGGAAAGGTCCCTTCAACAAAGACAGACGATAAAATAGCCCCTTTCGGGAATGGAAAATCACAGAAATGTGCTCCTATGCAACGTGGACGGTGACAAATAATCCCTGAAAACAATAATCCCAGCCACCCAAAATAGGTTCGAACTCCGCAGCCCCGGATTCAGCCGTCCTCGGCATCGCTGGAGGTCGGCTCCCCTGCTCCCCGCGTGGAGACCACGGCCGGGACCTCTACCTCAAGGACGGACTCGTCCCCCCTAAGGAAGTAGCTATCGAGCGACGCCCTATCCACATCCCTAGGGCTGTAGCCCTCCAGCAGAAGGGCCGCCTCAGCCAGCTCAAGGGAGCGGGCATCCGCCGCCTCCGACACTGCGATTAGGGGGGAAGCCCTCCAGCCCATCTCCCTCCCGAAGAGGCCCACCTCGGCGGGGAAGAGCCTTAGGTCCAATAGCTCGTCTCCCCCCGTCACGTATACGTAAAGGTCACCGCCCTTTATCGAATAGTACTTACCCATCTCAATAGATGCCTCCTGAAGAAGCGATTAACGAGTTGTCATCGACCACAAGAGGGTACAGATCACCGTCTATGGAGCCACACTCCGAGGTGATCGTAGGAGTACAGGTCTCCGCGACTACCGGGGCCTCTTGTCTAGGCGTTCGCCACGCCCCTATGTCCGTATCCAGATGGGCCCTGACAGTGATGAGGGCGGTGGCGAAGGGGGTCAGCATAAGGACGACGATCGCGGCTGTCATCACCGCCCTGAATACAGGGGGGCTGAGCGGGAAGTTTTTCACAACTGTCTTATCCTTTCCGTGGGAACGGTCACCGCGCAATATCCCCCTCGACGCGAGCCAGGCGAAGAGCCCCCTGAACTTGACGCTTAGAACCCTGTCGGTGATGCTCCCAGTTTTAAGGGTCCTGATCCAGGCCCCCTCATCCCTCTCAAGCAGCCCCTTCAGCGCCGCATAGGCCTGGAAGGGGGTCAGCATGTAGCTGACGGCGATGAAGGAGAAGACGCCGGGATAGTCCTCGAGGAGGTCCCCCTCCAAGAAGAGGCCCGCCAACCCCATGAGGGGCAGGGCGAGGAAGTTGCTTAGAACCAGGCTCCAACCGAAGGCAGTACCCCAGAAGCGAGGACGGCTGCTGGTGAACTCGGCGACCACCCAGCATAAGGTGCCCACGAGGAAGAAGAGGGACTGGAGGTAGTAGGGGGAGAAGTACACGAACTCGAGCTTCTCCCTGATGGTCAGCCTCGGCGACCCTAGGATGTTCCAGAAATACTCCCTCACGGCGTGGGTGTGGCCCTCAGCCCATCTCATCCTCTGCTTGGCTAGCCTCTTTACCGTGTTAGGTATCTCTGCTGGAGCCTGAATCAGCGGCGTGTAGAGGACCCTGTATCCCTCAAGGTAGAGCTTCAGGGTGAGCTCCCAGTCCTCGGTGATGCTCGTGGACCAACCCAGCCGCCTGGCAACGTCCGCCCTGAGCATGAAGACGCTGCCGCTTATCATCTTCATGGCCCCGAAGAACTCCTGAACAGGCCTCTCCACCATGTAGCTGCCGCTGTACTCGGCCCTCACGCCCCTGGTCAACCAGTTCTCGCTCTTGTTCAAGTGGTGGAGCTGGTACCCCTGGACGGCGGCAACGGGCTTCCTGTCCCTCAGCCGACGGGCAGGCATCCTTCCGGTCTCTGAGCCAAGTTCTAGGCCCTCTTCCCCCTTGAAAAACTCTAGGAACCTGTTCAGGATGTCTGGAGGGGGGATGAAGTCTGCGTCGAATACAACGACGTACATCGTTCTGGGATCCATGTATTCCAGGGCGTTCGCTAAGGCGCCCCCCTTGAACCCAGACCTGTCCCTCCTGTGAACGAACTTGACTACGGGCGAAGATTTCCTCCACCCGATGTCCTTCAGGATCTCTACCGTCTCGTCCCTTGAGTCATCAACGACCAAGACCTCGCAATTCTCATAGTTGATATCCATGCAGGCTTGGATGACCCTGCCAGCCACGTTAACCTCGTTGTAGAGGGGAAGATGGATCGATACGAAGGGCTTCTCCTGGCTCTCTCCAAAGGTAAAATGATTAGAGTACATCTCCGACCCTTCCTTAAAGGCCAGAGTATCTTCCCTGCCGCGTCTTTCAGGTCCTCGAAGGGCCGGTTTCGTCATCATGTAAAGGGCAAGGATCGTTGAGCCGTAGTATTTCAGGGCGTAGCAGAAGAACACAGTGCCCAGGACTAGGGCCGTGTAGGAACAGAACTGCCCCCAGGGGACCCCCAAATTCTCACCCGTCGCCCCCTTATGCGGCATTAAAACTACAATATTTACTTTTATTAGAATGTTACTAATATATGGACCTTATTAGGGACACTTGAGATAAAAACGCCATAAGATTAGGTGATTCAAAGATTCAAGGACCCAAACCTTGATAGTCCTCCGCAGCATTTTTCAGTAAGTAACCCGATCTGCTTGGAACCCTAGTGCCCGAACCTTGGTGAAAGCATAATGACCGAAATCGAAGAAAGAATCGACGAACTCGAAAATAGGGCTACAGAACTGAGAAGAAAGAAGAGCGAAATACAGGAACTGGTTGACCGATGGAGGGCCGAGCGGGACCGCCTTAACGAGTCCTCCAGGGCTATTAGGGACGAGGCAGCCGAGCATAGAGAAGAGCGGGACAGGATGAATGAGAGGGTCGCCGAGCTCAAGGACAAGCTCCAGCCTCTCCTGCGGGAGCTAGAAGAGAAGAGGAGGGTTCTTGAGGCTTTCCAAGGGGGCCTCAGGGAAGACAAGGAGGGACTCCCTAACAAAAGGCGGGTGGAGAGCGCCTTCAGGCGCGTCGAGTGGGAGGCCATGACCACGCCCACCAGGGAGATGCTCGAAAGGGAGGATGAGCTGATCGAGCGGGCCAAGGGCCTCAAGAGGACGCTGGAAGAGTTCGATGAGGTAGAAAGGAAGGAGGACGCCAGCATCGGCATGATAGCCGAGACGAAGGCGAAGGAGCTGGAGATACGCAGGATCAGGGAGGAGATGAGGGCCCTCAGCGAGAAGAGCCAAGAGAACCACGAGGCCATGATAACCCTCTACGAGAAGGCGGACAAGGAGAAGCGGAAGGCCGACGACGCCCACGCCAATTTCGTGGAGAGCCTCAAGGAGGTCGAAGCTGTCAACGACGAGTTCGACGGAGTCATGCTCGAGATGAACGCGCTCCGGTCCGGGCTGAGAGTGGCGGAACTCAAAGAGAAGGAGGAGAGGAGGAAGGGCCTGAAGGCCGTGTTAGACGGGATGAGGCTTGAGGCCCATAGGAAGCTGGAGGCTGGGGAGAAGCTTACCTTCGAGGAGATGAAGCTCATCTACGGAGAAGTCGGAGAAGACGAGGAAGAAGAGGAATAACCAAGCGAACCCTCCGTCTTATCCGTTATAAACCAAATGCATTTCCGGTCAGACCATTGGCGGAGAAGAGATGCTAGGAAATCACAGTAGAAGCCCTGAAGGGAAAAGGAGTAAAACTTATTTCTGTCCTTCCGGGCAATCCTGCAGCCCTCTGTGACGCCTTCTACCATGATCCCTGAGATAGAACCAGTTCTGGTCAGGCAAGAGGCCTCCAGGGCCTTCCAGAGGTTCGTGAAGAGGCCGCCTACTGCGGTCCAGTAGTGCCCTAGTCACTTGGATAGTCCTCAACAACTTCAGCCTGGGCTAGATAGAGCTACACGAGAAGGCGGCAGGGGACCGTTACATCGCCGTCGACTTCGAGCCCAACCAGGCTTCTCCGCCGTCGCAGAGGCTTCGGGATGCCATGGGGAAGCGGTTCACCGAGCCTGGTAGAACCTTCTGGGCCCTAGAGGGTGCTCTTAATAAGAATATGCAGGGGTTCCCATCTGTCCACGACTTCGTGGACCCCTGGGACTTCCGAGGGGTTCAAGGAATTTCATCGGAGTTCTTTAAACCCTGAGGATGGGGCATGTCATGCAGTGGATTCCCCCCATTCCCTTCCTCATCTCATCTCCTGGGATCTGGACGACCTCTAGGCCCCTCTTCTTCGCCTCCTCCATGACCCTAGGGTTACCTGTGTAGTGGAGAGCCAGGTCCGGGGCGACCGTGAGGAAGTTGGCCGCCATTTCTAAGCGCTCCCTGTCAGTGATCTCAAGGAGGTCCCAGCCCTCGTCCCTGAGCCACTCCACGAAGGACCCCCTCCAATCGTCAGACCTTGTGTAGAACTCCGAGAAGCTGTATCCTAGGGTCTCGTGCACGACTGCCGTCTTGCCGGGGAGCTCGGCGAAGTCTCCGTCTATGTGGATGTCGTCCGGGGGCAGGTTGACGACTATGAATAGGTCAACTAGCCTCTCGCTGAGCAGGAAGCCCCTGAGGGCCTCCAGGGCGACCCTGGTGGTCCTGCTGCAGAGACCGGCCACCGCCGCCCTCCCCTCCAGCAGCGCTAAGCCGCCGCCTTCGAAGGTCTCGGCATCCATGAGTTGGAAGGCTATGGGGACGCCTATAGCCTCGTGGGCTGCTTTTATGACCGGGGTCTCCAGCCTCCTAGATGGGAGGCCCATCCTGAATAGGATGGCTCCGGCGTCTGTTACTGCGCTCGTGTCCCTGGTGAAGACCAGGTTGGGGCATTTCTCAGCCTGTTCGACCATCTCTGGGTCGTCCCTGATGAGGGTGCCTACGTCAAGAACCTCCACACCCGCATCGGCTAGGGCCTTCATGAGGCTCCTGTGTTCGGCCTTGAAGCGTTTGATGTCTACGGGCTGCCCGAAGTTGTAGGGCTCAGGGTTACTGTTGGCGAGTTCCAGCTCAACTCCTGGGTGATGGACCAGGACCCTCTTGAGGGTGCCGGACTCTTGTTTGACTCCGAAACTAGGCATAGAACTGTCTAAGCGTACAGACATAAAACATTATTCGATAAGTCTACTCCAAGATGCATCCGAAAATCGAATCAATTTCACTCGTGGTGAGGATCGAAGAATTATATCTCTGAGTCTAGTTTATGATCGAGACATGAGGGTTTCAACGGATTATTTTGAATTCGATACAAAAGGCGACTTCGACGTGGTCGACCTGACCAGCCGGGTCAGTGAAGCCGTGAGGAACTCCGGCATCAAGGAAGGGGTAGCCTTGGTATACGCAGGTCACTCGACCGGGGTGATCGTGCTCAACGAGTACGACTCGGCGCTGCTCCAGGACATCAGAGATTTCTTGGGGAAGCTGGTGCCCCCGGACGGGGAGTATCGTCACCCCGCAAACGCCAGCTCCCACCTAGTATCGATGCTCTTGACCCCGAGCAGGGTCGTACCGGTCCACAGGGGCAGCCTAGGGCTCGGCACCTGGCAGAGCATTTATTGGGTCGAGGCAGAGAGAAGGCCCAGGCGGAGGAGGGTCGAGATCACTGTCATGGGAGAATGAAGGAGAGCTTCCATCATCGACCGCCCTCATCCTTTGAACCTACAATCGCAGCCTAATTTTTAGGGTTCCTGAATCAAGCTGTCCAGGGCCTCGATCTCGTCCTTTTTGATCCCGCGCCTCATCCAGGGGACCTTGTCGTAGACCCATTCGTAGTACGCCCTGTCCCGACTGCGGAATCCGTATATGTAGCCCCTGACGTATTCCACGTGGCACCTGACGTATCTCTCGACCTCATCGTACCCGATAGCCCCCCTTAGAATCAGCCTCTTCAGGACCTCCAGAGGTGTGAAGTGGTAGGGCCTCTCAACGTACCTGATCTTCACGTCTACGCCGGCCTTCGCCAGGGGCCGTTCGAGGCCCCTCCCGCCCATATCCGCGACGCAGGCAGAGGCTCCGCCCATCCTTGAGAGTACGACCTGCAACTCAGCCTCCCGCGCATCCCTCTCGGCTTCCAAGGATCGCCTCAGGGCTTCTAGCCATTCTCCGGCATCGACCCTGCCCGTGGTCATCACCCTCAGCGTGAGGGCCGTGGTCTTCACCGCAGCATCCATCATTGAGAACTCGTGCTCGGTGCTACAGTAGCAGCGGATCAGAAGCCCAGGGAACTCCTCAGAGAGGTGGGGCAGGGACTCCAACAGGGGCTTGGAGGCGTATTCCCATGAGCCTATGGGTTCGGGGATCAGGCGACCCCTCCGGGCCTCGTCCAAGAAATCTCCATAGGATATGCGCCC
>JABAOC010015682.1_pt1 | contig 10494 bp, 13 predicted proteins | sample 7062161 | NCBI WGS metagenome assembly JABAOC01 (sample SAMN14538625, study PRJNA623070) | marine sediment metagenome | biome: marine biome [ENVO:00000428]; feature: marine pelagic biome [ENVO:01000023]; material: deep marine sediment [ENVO:00002113] | place: India: Gulf of Khambhat ...
TGATGCCCGGCATGATGGGCAACCTTACCCAGGCGGCGAACGACTTCCTGAACGACTTGAGCCAGACGCTGTGGATTGCGGGAATTCTGGGTCTCCTCCTGGCGATTGTGCTCGGCTACGTCTTCACCCGCCAGATTGTCGGGCCACTGGGCAGGGTTGCCGGTGCGGCCAAGCGCGTGGCGGGAGGTGACCTCGACCAGAGGGTAGAAATATCCGGCTCCAGTGAACTGGCGGAACTAGCCCGGTCCTTCAACTCAATGACACAGACGTTAAGGCATGACCGGGAGCTGCGCCGGAATATGGTGGCTGACATAGCTCACGCTGCGCACGCCTCTATCCATATTGCAGGGTAACGTGGAAGCCATGCTGGACGGTGTCCTGCCAGCAGATAACGAGAATCTGACTTCCCTGCATCAGGAAACGGTGCTCCTGGGGCGGTTAGTCGAGGACCTTCGCACCCTGTCCCTAGCTGAGGCGGGACAGCTCAAATTACAACCCGGAGCTACCGACTTGAAGAGGCTATCACAGCAGGTCATCGACGGGTTCCAAAGTCAGCTGGCATCCAAGGAGGTCAGGGTGGCGCTGGAGGCGCCGCCTGACTTGCCGCCGGCGTGGGCAGACCCTGACCGCACCGCACAGGTGGTGCGCAACCTTTTCAACAATGCCTTGCATTACACACCTGAGGGCGGCAAAATCACTCTGCGTCTGACCTATAATAGTGATGGCATCACTGTCTCGGTGACGGATACTGGCGCCGGCATCTCTTCCGAAGACTTGCCCCATGTCTTCGACCGTTTCTATCGCGTAGACCGCTCCCGCTCACGAAGCACGGGAGGTTCCGGGCTCGGGCTGGCGATTGTTAAGCAGCTGGTAGAGGCCCAGAATGGGCGCGTCTGGACGGACAGCAGGGTAGGTAAGGGAAGCATCTTCTCCTTCCGTCTGCCCCGCTCCTCATCGTAGATTATGCTGCCTTTAGTTCAAGCCTTCAACATACATGCCAGGGAATATGACGCGTGGTTCGATAGTGCGGGGAGATTACTGAAATATATAAAGAGTCCGACGTACAACAATAGTCAATAAGATAAAGGGCAGGTTAATATAACCTTTATGGAACAAAAGTCCAGTCTGTATGGTCTGAGGAAGTGGCTTTATTATCGCATCACGCAACTTGGCTTAACGTTATATCTACGTATTATGTTCAAATCTAACTAGATTCGATTCCAGACCAGTTCAGCCAAACAGAATAAAAGATTAACGCTTATAGGTATCCCAAACTCCACCAAATGGTGATTTTAGGTAGCGCCTTTCATCTTGTCAAAAGTCGTTTACCTCAAACTTATATTTCCAGTTGACGATGTGCTAAAGAGAAGTTAAACTTTTCTTCAACAGGAGGGCAAATCGGTGTGAGTGATCAGATTACGCAAAATGCTGAACATCAGCAAAAGTATATAGATGCAGTTCGAGAAGCAAGGCTGGCTGGAACTGATTCATTTCAAAGTTGGTTTAGTAAGTCCAAAGATATCAATCAAACTATCTCAAGAGGATATTGGGACCTAGCGCTTCACATTCTTAGTCCGAAAGTAGCTACATTTATTGATAACCCAGAAGAGAAGATTGCCTTAGAGATTGGCTATGGTGGCGGGAGAATCCTTAATGCGGCATGTAGCTATTTCAAGGAAGTGATTGGCATAGATATTCACGATGAACAAGAGACGGTGGAAGCATTCTTGAAGTCTCAAGGCAAATCAAACTTCAGACTTATCAAAACTGCAGGGAGAACCATTGATGTCGACTCCGGAAGTATAGACTTTATTTATTCGTTTATCGTTCTACAGCATTTACCTTCATTCGATGTGTTTGTGAGTTACATGAAGGAAATATATCGGTGCCTTAAAAAAAGCGGTGTGGCACAACTCTATTTTGGCAAGTTTTCTAAACTGAACCCGATATACCGATTGCGCTACTTCATTCAGGGGTATAAAGAAATCCCCGAAGCACCTGTAAATTACACGAGTTTGGTGATCCGGGTTTCCAAAGTTAAGAAATTATGTAAAAAGATTGGGTTTAGAGTAGTTGGAACTGGTACCTCATACAAGACTGTTCCCAACGGTTACTGCAAAATTAGAGGCGGGCAGAACTGCATAACTCTATTAAAAGGGCGGTAGGTGAATCCTTCGCTCAAACGCTTTACACTTCGCACATAAACAAGTGTCAGCTGCTAATCATGCAATTCTAGAGAGCCGTGAAGGAAATACTCTCCCGTAACAGTCGCAGGTCACAGAAGTCTGTTCTGTGCAACCACAGGAAGCAATTGCATCATTTCAGCTCCCGCTTGGAAGCTTCTTTAGCCGGCCCGATTATGCAACAATAGGCAAAATCTTCCCTTTCATGACATCGCTCGGCTCATATTGTCTCCGAAGAACCATAAGCGTAGAATACACTTTGTGGAAAACAAAATGGGTCAGTCGCTTGAGACTGATATTGCCATATATTGGAGCAGGTGGGCACCCCTATGGGATATGCTCCGTCTTGTTAGTCTTAACCGGAAATACCGCCAAGAGAGTGTTTCGGTGCTAGAGCTTAGTAAGGGTATGACCGTTTTGGACATTGCCTGTGGCACCGGGTTTAACTTCCCTTATTTGGTTGAAGCCGTCGGCGAAAGAGGCCGAATAGTTGCCATAGACATCGCCCCTGGCATGTTAAAACGAGCGAAGAAACGAGTACGCAAGAACGGATGGCAGAATTTTGAATTCATACAAGGGGACGTCAGTCGAATCCAGCTTCCGAACGCAAACGCAGCGACAGCGTTCTGGTGTATGGTCAGCATACCGGAACATCGTCGGGCTCTAGAGAATATTGCTTCAAGTCTCGTCTCTGATGGCAAGCTTGCAGTGCTTGACTTTAAGCCAATAGAGGGTTTCCTTGGCCCCTTGTTGAATCCGATATCCCGATGGCTATTTCGATTCACTCATCAAGATATCAATCGGAAACCATGGCGCGATATGGAGGCATTACTTGCCAACGTCCAACTGCGCGAGCGGAGAGTTGGGGGACTGCTTAGTAGCGTCTATTTAGCCTGGGGACAGAAGAAGTGATGCCCCGTATTTGACAGAGTCTGAAGGCACTTCACAAAAGTCCATATTGTTCGGACTGATTTAGTGTCGCAAGGCGAGCCTGAGAGAAATATTGCAATAGGTGCCGTGGTCGCCAGCATTTGCTCATCTAGTGACCTACCAGCTTAGCGGTTTTATTGGAAACAGCGACCTTCGGGTTATAAGCTTCATGAATTGGGTATGCTGACCAGAAGGGAGTTTACAAAGCGGCCATCTTGTTCAGTTAGCTAGGCAAGATAACCCAATAATTAACCAATAGGCATTGCCTGACATTATAAACAAAATGTCAAAAACCTTTGGGAATTAAGCACCAAGGGTTTTAGCTGATATGAAGATAATTCACCAGGGATAGAAGCCAGTAACGCATTCGGTGAGCTTTTCCCTGGTTGAGGGTGAGTCCGTGGTGATGATTATGGACATAAGATAGTCTGTTATCCGGTCAACGATTAGAAAGTGCTCCTGCACGAATCTCTTTCCTCTATTACCTATTCTCTCGGCAATTCTGGGGTTATCCAGCAAATAGATTATTTTCTGTGCCGTTATTTGCGGGTTTCGGTAAAAGTAACCCGTATTGTCCCTCTTTATTTGGAAGGGTATACCCCCCGCATTGCCGGCTATAACCGGTTTGCCTTTCCACAATGCTTCGGTAATCACAAGCCCGAAACCCTCCCTGGTGGATGGCTGCATTATGACGCTGGCGGCGCGCTGGAGCGCATTTACCTCCCGATAATTTTTGAGGCGGTCTTCCATCGAAAGATTAAGTATGTGAATATCCTCGTCCTCTCTCGTTTTCGAGCAGATATCGTCCAGAATTCGCGCGCTTTCCGGGTCGTCGCTGGCTGCACCTCCCGCTATTATCAGCTGGCATTTCTTCCTATTCCTTACCTGGCGGAACGTGGCAATAGTCCTGTCCAGCCCTTTCCAAGGGTCGAACCTGCCGATTTGGGCGATTATAGGGATTCTCCGGTCTATTCCGTATTTATCGAGAACCCCATCTATCTCGTCCTCAGCCATCTCCCGGTTCTTTTCGGAAAAAGGGTCGATGAAAGGAGGGATGACGAACTTAGGTACGGGCCAAGGTGGAAAGATGAATCGGGCCGCGGAAAATATCGCGGCATCGTAGCCCGCAATCCAGTCGTTGATCAGGCTCAGAAGGCCGTTTTTCGACCTTATCGCCGGCTCTATATCTATATGGCATCTCCAGAACCAGTGTTCAGGGGATTTTTTCAGATACTGGCACAATAACATCGGCTGCGGATCATTTATGGTCACAATATCTGGATTATAGTCGATTATGTTTTTGCTGACGCACTCTTCCAACTGGCTGCGATAGGTATATTTCATTTCAGGGGTAAAGGAGCCTTTCATGCCCTGCAATAAATTGTGCAGCTTTTTAGTGCATTCAAAGTAGCTTTGATGCCCCTGAATTACCTTCCATTCGGCTTCTATGCCTAGCATATCAAGGAACGGGACTGAACTGTACAGCATCTCAGCGACACCGCCCCCCTGAGCGCTGGAGTTAAGTTCGAGTATCTTTAAACCCTTGAGTCGCTGGCTGATTCGCTGTAACCTTTCGATTTTTTCATCGCCGGCAATAGATTGATAAGACTCGAGAGGGTAAGTACCAAAATGGCAGAAGTCCTTTCTTCGGCTGTAAACGGTTCCGTCTGCCATGATTCTGGTACCGGTCATTCTAAAAACATCCTGCTGAGTATTTCCTCTAAAATTACCGTAATATAAAAAAGTTATTATGCGGTTAAGTTTTGGTAAGAAGTTGGATTGACTTCATGATGAAAGGAATGATAGGGCTTACCTTGTGGTGGAGCATAGGGTTATAATAAACCAATAGTTGGGATATAATAAGTTTGCACGGATACTCTCATATCAATTCAATATCGACAGGCTAGATGAAGCACCAGAGCGTGTCGAGGACAGGGTTGTCCCATCGCTTAAATCACTGAGGGGCTTTCGCAGGGCCTATATCTTCAGTGACCGCTGCAGAATATTAATAACGAATAGGAGTGGTGATGATAGATGATAAAGGAGGAAAAAAGGATTAGCTTCGATGATTTCAAAAAATTGGAAATTAGAATTGGAAGGATTTTGTCTGCCGAGAAAGTTAAAGACACTGATAAATTACTAAAGCTAGAAATTGATTTAGGTACCGAAAAAAGACAGCTTGTTGCCGGAATAGCTGAGTATTACGAATCCACCCAGCTCGTTGGGAGGGAGCTCCCTGTCCTGGTAAATTTGGAACCGAGAAGAATAAGAGAAATCGATAGCAAAGGTATGATTCTTGCGGTTGATGTTAACGGTAGGCCAGTTCTGCTGAATCCAGATAAAGAGGTTCCTCCTGGAAGCATCGTAAGATGATAAACATAGCAGCTTAAACAACCGTTTTTCTCTCCGATTTCCTGAGCACATCCCGCACACTTAGCTACGAAGGCATATACCTGTACTTATTTGGGATTGACATTTAATCCATATACCACCCTTGAACCTGTAAAACTTCAAAACCTAATCTTAAGTTTTCTGACGATTACAGGAGGGGGCCAGTCTCCCCACTTATCATTCTTTCTTGGGTAGCAGTCTTATCAAGGAGTCTCCATTATCATCATCATTTGCCGATTGTAATTAATCTGTAATTCATATTTAACCTCTTCTTAATTATTTCAAGCCAAATTTAACAACGCCGTAATCCAGATGTCTTATTATGGGAAAAAGTACTGACTTAAAAGGTTAAGCGAAGTTCGTTTCCTGTCTCAATGGCTTTCCTGTTTAAGTGAGTGTATGAAAGGAGCAATGCTGATGGAATATTTCGGAAACAAAACACATGATAAGGCAAGAGAATACTCACTGAAGCTGGAAGACGTAGCCGACCTTCTAAACGTCGATGTCAGTACGGTTAGAGATTGGGCAAAATCCAAAAAATTGCCATATTCTCATCTTGGTCCTGGGCTTGATATGCGATTCCGGATGGATGATGTTATGGCTTTTTTATTTAATTGAATGTAAGGAGAGTTGGAGATGGGTCAGCTAAAAAATGAGTTAGATGGTGAAGCTGAAGATAACGAACAAATAAAAAAAGAAATTGAAAAACAGGCAGCTAAGCGAGCATTCACCAGAGCCAAAGTCAACAGCTGGGACCTCAACATTGCCATATTTCTATTCTTGGTATTGATTGAGGTGATTGTTTTACTGTTTCAAGGGATTGGCATTGAAATTGTGGCACCTATTACCATTTTTGGATTAGCTTGTGTTTGGTTTGTGGGATGGCGTCAGCGGAGAAAATTATACGCAAGCTACTATGAGGAAGAGTTGGTCAATTTAGCAAGGGAATTTTCGGTGAAGTCCAGTAGTAAACAAACGGTACAGAAAAAGATTGAGGAAACCGTAGAGGAATATGTTCAAAGGGCACTCCGTGAAAGAATGAATAAGGTTAGCACTACCAATTAATTTGCGAGTAAACGGATAATGATTATTACCACGGCGAATAGAGTCTTTTCCCTGATAAAACCTCTGCGGCTATCTCCTCAAACCTTTTCTCCAACCATAGCTATATTCATCATGCCCAGATATTTTATTGCTCAAGCCATAATAACTTTTCCTTATTTCAAGCGTTTTATATGGTAAGAAGAGGTTCGTTTCCCATTGCCGATGCTTGATAAAGCTCGCTCTTCTTATGAAATTTCAATAATTACAACGGGAGGTGTAAAGATGGAACAGGTGGAAGAAAAGCAAGATGTTCAAAATGAAATCCTATTGACGGTGGAAGACCTGGCCGAAGCTTTTGAAGTCGATGCAAACACGGTTGAAGGCTGGGTTAACCGCAAATTACTGGATGCTATATGGGTAACTCCACAATACGACATGCTATTTAAACTGGATGACATTTGCCAATTTATCAATGAACATGAACAAATATGGTTATCGGCTATTAAGTCGGGAAATTAATTACCCCAAGGTCTGAGTATCGGAAAGTTCCTTTTAAACTCCTTAACCAAAATGTATTGCCGTTTGTCCCCCAAACGGCATGCTCCCCGGTAACTAAACCCGGTTTCCCCGCCCCACTTCTTTCTACCCACTGACATCCCGCCGGATAGAGAATCAGTCAGCTTGTCGGGTAACTTAAAGGTGTAGAATTGTTCCCTGCGGTACTAATTTACCATTCGCAATGGAACTATTGGGCTATTTAAAACTAACTAGGATGTTTTTACTATTAATAATAATGTAGAAATTTTATTTAACTAGGAACAGATTGGATGGGGTTTTACCGCAGGCAATGAGCGCAAATAAAATTAGAGTCTTAGTAGTCAGCCAGCAAGTCCTATTTCGTCAAGGTGTGGAATTCTTATTCTCCTCTTTGAAAGACACCGAAATTCTAGGTGCTGCAGATTTGAATAATGGAAAGACATTTTCCATCGACGAGTCCCCACCCGATGTAGCTATTGTGGATATCGATGGTCCCTCCGACAACGGTCTGGCATTAGCTCGCAGGCTGAAGCAACGCTTGCCGAGCATTGGCATAATAATGCTTACTTCTAATCCCAGTGACTCTCAGCTTTTTCAAGCACTCAAAGCCCAGGCGGCAGCTTACGTTAGCAAGGATATAAGTGCTGACTATCTGGTTGAGGTAATTAGGCGTGTATCTCGTGGTGAGCACCTCATAAATGAAAACCTTATTACCCACCCGGATGTAGCCGATCAAGTACTGCGGCAGTTTCAAGAGAACTTTTCGCAAAGTGAAATCGAAGAATTTATATCACCACTCACCGAGAGAGAGATAGAAATTCTGAATTATGTTGCCAAGGGGTATCTTAACAAACAGATTGCACTTCTACTTGGCATTAGCGAACAAACCATAAAAAATCATGTTACTTCTATATTGCGTAAATTGAATGCTAATGCTCGCACCGAAGCGGTAGTTGTAGCTTTGAAGAAGGGTTTAATCTCTATCTAAAGCTAAACTTTGGAAAATCGTGCGCGTCTGAAATCCCCTCGCGAAAATATAAGGGAAATTCCCCCACAGATATCAAGAAAATTAATTTATGACCGGTCCAACACTTAACCAATGACCTCCTCCCTGACCACTTCTACATCTCAATCATTTTTCCAGCGCTAATCTCACAATTAGGTCACTATACACTTGTCCGAATATCTTAATCATCTCACTCTGATTAAACCCGGATGGGCTTACCTTTACTAGCTCAATGGTCATATCCCCCGCTACTTTTATTAAACTTGCTTTGACCTGTGGATCTACTAATGCCATATTTGGCCTCCTTTATTTGAATGATAGCAATTATAGGAAGAAACATTCTTAAAATCAAAAGAGGTGGCCTGCTACTCTCCAGAAGAATGCCGCTTCTTAAATTAGAGTTACTGGCATTGCATTCACTACCTATCATGAAAGCGAATCCTGTGTACTTTTCAGGCTATCCGCGTGTTTTTTTACTCAAAATTCAATCGTTGCACTCTTACATTGACAGCTCTTCAAGACAGTATATAGACAGATTAAACAGTGAGGAGAAATACCCGGGTGTGCATCGTTATCAATAGTTCAAGACACGCCGAGATAATTTTTCGCATTAAACAAAAATGTAAAGAGCATATCCGCAATAAGATTCTTCTCTGGAGGTCGGACGTAATGCTATGACGTTAACCTATCCCCAAGATGTTATAGTTTTGTAATTTTTTCGTCGTTAAATTTATGACAATTTTATGCTACGGGCATTATGCTGAAAACAAGAACTAAGTTTGAGGGAGGGAGAAACAATGTTAGTAAAAGCTGAAGTACACCCGACACTGCCGGCAGTAGACCTGCAAAGGGCCAGAAAATTCTATGAGGATACCCTAGGGCTCAAGGTAATCAGGGAAGATCCTTCGCCGGGAATACTATTTGGTGCTGGTAACAGTACAGCAATTTATCTATATCAAAGAGGGGCTACTAAAGCCGACCACACGGAAGCTGCTTTCAAAGTTGATGATGTGGAAGCCGAGGTTAATGAGCTCAAGGCCAAGGGCATCAAGTTTGAGGAAATTGATATTCCCAGTATGGGTATCAAGACCGTGAACGGTATTGTCACAATGAATGGTTACCAGGGTGCCTGGTTCAAGGACACAGAAGGCAACATTATCGGTATTACCAATATGTAGAAACGGCATTCTACTTCTGAGTTCTAAGCTGAGAGCAGTGAATGCTCGAGCCATTGAAGACAGGAGATGACACTTCTCCAGTCTAAGAAGATTTATGGATTAAAGGGCTTATCCTTGTTTGTCGACCTGAATGCCTCGGTCGATTTGGATCACTTAGACATATTGTTTGATCCCAGAGGTTGCACGCCAAATATAGTATAGAAACTAAGGAGGAAGATAATGAAACTAGTTTTTACGATTGTAGCGGTACTCGTCCTTTCACTAATGGCCGCAGTGCCAGTAGCGGCAGCGCCGCCTCAAAATCCAGAACTCGGGAAACCTGACTTTAGTGAGCATATCTATGCAGATGGGTATGCTTGGGGTACTAAAATAGGACCCCTATTGCCGGCGCCAAACGGCCATAACAACCAGTCTTTTGATATGTTGTTTTTGGTACAAGATGAAGGTGCCAATGTCCAGCTACCAGTAGGTGAAGCAGCACCAGGTAATCCTGAATATAGTGGCGGGCGCTGGTCCGTGTACGTTGCTGAATGGGATGTAGCCCCGCATGCAGTATTCACTTTCTATGAGGAGAAAGATGCCTACGACATAGGTGGTGTCGACTCTCAAAATCTGGCCGCTCATATTGCTGCCGGCCATCTTACGGTCTCCTCTGCCATGTTTTACTTCGAATGTCCTCTGCTACCAGTATTGGAATAATTCAAGCATCTTGCTGAGATAATAGTCCCTCACACATTGAGTGCCCTTTAGGTTTGAGGCCTATAGGGCACTCTACTATTTTATGATTATGTTGGTATAATATTGATAGAACGAACGCGGACGTGTGTAAAGAGGAGTTACAATGAGATTATTCGGATTAGCAGTCGCAATGCTTATTGGCTTGTTGATGCTTGCGAGTTGCGCGCAGCAAGCAACCGTGAAAGGAACTATCAACACACAAAATAAGGTCGAGCTCCCAGCAGGTGCTATAGTCAATGTCCAGTTGCAGGATACATCACGGGCTGACGCTCCGGCGATTGTCCTTGGAGAACAGGTTATACCGAATCCGGAACGGTTCCCTGTTTCCTTTGAGATTGGGTATGACCCGGCTCAGATAGATGAACAACATGTGTATTCATTGCGGGTGCGAATAGAGGTTGAAGGCAAGCTCATCTTCACCAATACTACTTCACACTATGTTATTACGCGTGGCTTCCCCACCGAGCTGGAAGTAATAGTTGATAAT
>JABAOC010019056.1_pt8 | contig 10494 bp, 9 predicted proteins | sample 7062161 | NCBI WGS metagenome assembly JABAOC01 (sample SAMN14538625, study PRJNA623070) | marine sediment metagenome | biome: marine biome [ENVO:00000428]; feature: marine pelagic biome [ENVO:01000023]; material: deep marine sediment [ENVO:00002113] | place: India: Gulf of Khambhat ...
AAGCTTGAAATCTATATTTTGTCTGATGTAAGAGGAGCGAGGAGTGACAGCTGCGACTATTGTGGCTATTATGATTGGCCTTTTGTTACTGAAGATGAAGAAGTTCAGAGCGCTCAATAGAATTCTCCTCAGAAAAGTGGAGGCTGAGGGAAGTGGGGAGCACAGTATCAGGCCAGACCGAAGTCCGTCACCGTCTGTCAGTGCAATAATTCCCATGAGAAATGAAGTTGAAAATGCCGAAGGATGTCTTATGTCTTTGTTCCAACAAGATTACCCTGGAAATTTCGAAATCTCAGTCTGCCTACCGGACATTGAAGACCCAACATTTGGAACGATTGCCAAATATCAAAAACAAGGCAAAATAAGTATAGTTTTCAGTGGGGTTATGAGTAGCCCAGAACAAATTCACACCGCCGCGAGCTTATCGCACTCGGACCTGCTTGCCTTTCTAGATGCTGATTGTCGTCCACCAAGAACCTGGCTAAGAACCATGATAAATACATTGCAATCAAGGAGCTTGGAATCACTTAGCAGCGGTTGGGTTGTGCATAAGATGGATTTCTTCTCAGCCGCACAATCCTATGATTTTGTCTTCTACAGGGGGCTCATAATCCCGTCGAATTATTTTTGGAGCGGCAATACCATCATGAAAAATTCTACTTACAGACAAATCGGGGGGATTGCCGGTGCGCAAGGGATTAGTTATTCTTGGGAATGGGAGAAGAGATTGAAAGAACGTGGTGTACGGCATGGGATTACTCTCGCAAGTGAAGCGAATGTCACCTTAATTCCAAAGACGTCATTTTCATCCTTCGTTCGTCAAAGAACCAGGTGGCTCTCTATTGCGTTTCTTCGAGGTGGATTTACTGCGATGTTCTTTCTCTATGGGATATATTTACCATTTCTATTTTTGATCTCTATCTCTTTGATTATCAGCTCATACTTGCTGGCCTTCACGTTATTATTTGCAGGTCTTTACTATCTGCAAGACCTGCTGCTGATAAAAAGGTGGTCAAAATGTCTATCCCAATCTCTTCCCCAAAAGGGAATGCTTTCCCACATTATTGTTGTTCTCCTCCAGACGATCTCATTTTATGAGGCACTATGGTTAAGAATCTCTGGGAAAACTAGAGGTTGGGAGAAGGGCAGGTTCTAAAATACAAGAAATAGTTTTGGTCAAAGGGATTCAAGCACATGAGAATTCTAATAAATTTAGATGGATATAGATATAACTCAGGCAATGCTACAGATATTTCTCACCTATCTGATGAGAGTATTAGTGAGGTAGTTGCTATTATCAGTTGAAATGACATCGCAAAGCCGGCTGCAAAATTGAGCCCGATTGCAGTGTTGAAAGATTAAAAACTAAGGATGAGTTAAGTTATTGTGTTCATCAAGAATGTCCTGGGAATCTTCGGCACGCAGCTACTGCTACTTTTGTTGAATTTTGCTACGAGCGTGCTTGTTGCACGGGTGCTTGGTCCTAAAGACCTAGGGATCTTTTCTCTAATAACTACGTTTCCTATACTTGTAGCCGCTTTTGCTAATATCGGTATCGGGCAGGCCAATATTTACTTTGTGGGAAAAAAGGAGAATGCTCTCTCTGATATCTCATCGAACTCCCTTGTGTTTTCTCTGATTATCGGGTTGATAGCGATTGCTGTTTCCTATTTGCTTAAAGATTATGTGGTGAAGACATTCTTAAGTGGGGTAAATGCTGCCTACCTACTATTGGCAATTATACCAATAGTTCCTTTGGTCCTTTTGAAGCATTTCTTAGGATCTATCCTCTGTGGTGCGGGCCACTTTCGACTCTTTAACCTTGGACGTCTTTTTTCATCTTTGTTAGGATTTCTAGGACTAGGTTTTGCATTGATTATCCTATCCAGTGGAATATGGGGCGCTGTCCTAACAGTGATCGTTGTCACAGTTCTTACGTCCTCGTATTATATGTTAATTGTAAATAATTTTGCTCCATTTAAGCGAAGGTTTAACTCATCATTAGCCAGAGATTCAATGATTTATGGGTCGAAATCCCACCTACAGATTCTGGTCGGTTTTTTACAATACCGCCTGGATATCTATTTAGTTGCCTACTTCTTAGGTGAAAATGAGGTAGCCTACTATGCGTTAGCTGCCTCCGTAGCAGGAGTGATCTGGCATATCCCGGACTCGATTGGAACGGTTCTTTTCCCTAAACTTTCATCAACTGAAGAAACGGACGTTATTCATCACCTTACCTCGGTTGTCTGCCGGCACACCATTTTTATCACTGGTATAGCCGCTCTGATGCTCTCTGCAGCAAGTGAATTCTTGGTAAAAGGGATATACGGAATAGAATATATCCATGCAATTCGACCGTTGCTGATATTGCTACCCGGGGTGGTAATGATGAGTATCTATAAGGTATTGGCTCGTAATTTCTCCAGTAGAAATAGGCAGCAAATCTCAGTTATTGCAGCCGCTTCGGCACTTATACTGAATGTGGGTTTAAATATCTTGCTGATCCCTCACCTCGGGGTCACAGGGGCTGCACTCTCATCCACAGTTTCCTATTCAGCGACAAGCGCGATACTGCTCTTCTTTTTCCTGAGAGAATCAAATAATACGTTGAAAGAAACCGTTCTGATAGATCAAGTTGATTTTGGAGTATATGCTGATTTATTTTCAAAATTTTATTCCAAAGTAAACTATCAATCCAAATAAAGGACGTTTGTTTATTACAACACAGAAGACCAGTAGTTTAACGCGTCTANNCTGATCATTCAGTCTTCATGATGGATATGAATTTAGTGAAATCTGTTCGGAAACTTCTCATGTAAATGGAACGAAGGCCCTTCACTCAAGATTTCGCCCTTAGATGTATTGAGGAACCAGCTTCTGATTCCGCCTCGCACTGGAGTTATATTTTCTTTTCCAGGGGCATTTTACAGAATATTCCCTAAACATCTCTGTTCCAAGTCCAGCATTCATGCTAATCAGGTATTTCAACCGTAGTTCTAGATCGATTGATTTTAATCCAACACCACCTTGGAAAGCGAACAGTGTTGCTACGTCAGGAAGGTATTGAAGTCAGAGCAGGAGTACTAGAAAAAGAATGCATGCAATTAAATGAATAATTTAACAAAAGGATGAGAGAACACCCCTAAGACGAAGGCTAGCAATATACAATTGATGCAAAGACCGCGTCGAAAGCGAAAATCTGCTTTTGTGAGGGTTCTGGTTCGCGAAACAACCGTTACGCCGCATGATTTTGTGGATCCTGCCTTTGTGACCGATGGAAAAATAAGAAAGAACCCATGGCTTCGATGCCAGGTATCTATAAACTTAGTATTGATTTGATGGTCAAAGAAGCCAAAGAAATTGCTATGCTGGGAATTCCTGCCATGACTTTTTTCCAAGTATTGCGGAAAAGAAGAAAGACAAACGTACCAGTTAGAGCAAAAATCCTAACGGCCTATTACAGATAATGTATTAAAGAAATTAAAGGCAAAATTCCAGAAATGGTTGTCATTACTGATGTGGCCATGGATCCTTATTCGACTGACGGCCATGTGGTTTGGTGAAAGAGGGAAAAATTTATAATTATGGCGATTGCCCAAGCGAAAGCAGGTGCGGATATGGTAGCGCCTTCCGATATCATGGATGCAGGTGTTCGACATACAAGAAAGGCTTTGGATAAAAGCGCATTTACGGATGTCGGGATTTTAGCTTATTCAACCAAATATTGTTCTTCCTTTTATGGGCCATTTCCAGATGCTCTCGGCTCAGCTTCACGCGGTGATGATAAAAAAACATATCAAACCGATCCAGCCAATGTTCGTGAAGCCCTTCGTGAAGTACACCTTGGCCTGGCAAAAGGGCTCGTATTATTCCGCTCAAACCAGGGTTGTCTCATCTTGATCTTATTCGAGCTCTTAAAGAAAAACTAGATGTGCCTGTGGCTGCTTATAATGTCAGTGCCGAATACGCCATGATAAAAACCCGCACTTACAGATAAGAGCATAACTGAAGACGCAGCGATGGTCGACATGCTCACTGCTTTGAAACGTGCCAGCGCTCACATCATTTTTTCCTATTTCCCTAAAGATTTTGTAAGAATTTCATAAGCATAATCAGTCTCCCCAATCAAAGTGACACTTTTCTTACGAAAAACTCTTCCCATATCACCTTTTAATTCCTTAAGAGAATTCTATATAAAACTTCTTAGACTTTTTCGTAAAGACATTGATTATTTTTATGGTGAAACATTTGCCCAAGATGATCTTCGCAATAAAGTATGGGTGGACGACTTTTGCCAGCTCATGGTGGATCAATTTAATCCCCGCTCTGTTATTGATTTTGGCTGCGGAACAGGAGACATTCTTGCCCCTTTTGAAAAGAAAGGCATTCATGTCCTTGGCCTCGACGGAAGCAAGGCTAATAAAAAATACAGTCAGATAAATGAAGAAAACTTTATTCTCTTTGACTTAAGGGATCCTTTTGATGCAAAGCAAAAATTTGATCTCTGTTTATGTTTGGAGGTCGCAGAGCATATTGAAGAGAAACATAGCGATCAATTGCTTCAAAATTTAACAGGAAGTGCGGATACAATCATATTTACTGCAGCACCACCGGGACAAGAAGGAGTTGACCATTGTAACTTAAAGCCAAAACAATGGTGGATTGAGAAATTCGAAAAATGTGGATTTCAATTTTGTAAGAAGCTGACTGAAGAATTGAAGGCTGCTCTAGATAAGATCATCCATTTTGAGACGTGGTACATTGAAAATTTAATCATATTTAAACGTCTGTAAGATGCCATATTTTTGTATTTTTTTTGAACAGACTTCATCATCTAGACATTTTTAGGATAAAGAAATTCTTTGCTCCGAACAATAATCGTTGAATGGATCTTTGACCGAAAGGTAAGGGGCCAACATTGTCAACTTTGTTTCGGAACAGAAACTGGGCTGTCTTCCCAATCGTTTTGCTTGCAGGAATTGGAATCATTCGTATTGTTGCAACCTACAATGTATTTAGCCAAACTATCGACGAACCTCTCCATATCGGCCGTGGGTTGGAGTGGTGGGTACATGGAACATATACTGTTGGACAACAACACCCACCTTTAGCTCCTATCGCAATTGGGTTGGGGCCTTACCTGGCCGGACTGCGATCGGAAGAAAGAGACGATCGGTGGAAACTCGGCAACGACATTCTTTATGCTCATGGCAAGTATTTTCGGAACTTGGCGCTTTCTAGAGTAGGAGTACTTGCTTTCTTTCTGTTAAGTACATTCCTCGTATGGGCTTGGAGTCGTAGGCTTTTTGGAAAAACCACTGGAGCAGTAACAACAGCCCTCTTCACTACTCTCCCTCCGATTCTAGCTCACTCTGGCCTTGCCACAACTGATCAGGCGATTACTGCTGCTCTTTCCTGTACCGTCTTTTCCTTCGTCCTTTGGCTCGAGCACCCCACTGTGGGTCGCAGTTTCTTGCTTGGCGCCGCCTCAGGGCTGGCCTTTTTATCCAAGTTCTCTTCATTTCTTTTCCTTCCTCTATGTGGTCTTTCCATTGTAGGTCTAAGATTTTTTGCAAGGAGAAATGAGAGAAGCCTGGTTAAGTCACTTCGTAATAGGTGGCTCAAGGGAGCTGCCATTACGATGCTGGTAACATTTGTGGTAGTCTGGGCTGGATATCGATTCTCGACGAACCCCTTGGTAACTCCGAAAGAGAGGCCACACGTAGTGATTGATCACCTTGTTGGTGTTGATGGAACGCTGCATGATAACGTTTATAAAATTGTAGAAAGCCCTATTTTTCCTCTTACGGAGTTATGGAAAGGCATCAGGAGCGTCAAAGCTCACGTGGAATTTGGACATCCATCCTATTTGTTAGGTGAGGTCAAATGGAAGGGTTGGTGGTATTTCTTCCTTGTCGCATTAGCGGTCAAAACGCCTATACCATTTCTCATCTTAACGACCGTCGGATTGGTCTTGGTTGTTTATCATAACCGCCATTTTGAAAACTGGACACGTTTGGTACCCGTAGTTTGTGCGGGAGTCATCCTGCTTGTGTGCATGCGAAGCCCTCTCAACTTAGGGGTTCGACACGTTCTCCCGATATATCCATTCCTTGCTATACTTGCAGGCTTTGGCGCTCTGAGCATTTGGCGCGCACAACGCAGCCGTATACTATGCCGTTCCGCTTTTGTGATCCTGTTGACATGGCAATTCACCAGTTCAGTTGTTACCCATCCAGACTATTTGGCCTATTTTAACGTGTTTGCTGATAAAAACCGCGAAAATATTCTAATCGGTAGCGATCTAGATTGGGGCCAAGATCTAAAGCGGCTTTCTGATTTGTTAAAGGGACTGGGGGTTGAAGAACTTGCTATTGCCTATGCTGGGACGGCTGACCTTAAGCGGCACAATCTGCCACGTCTTCGACGTCTCGTACCTTACGAACGTACAAACGGGTGGATTGCCATTAGCCTGCTGAGGCTCAAAATCTGGCCTGATGAGGGAAAGGCCTTTTCATGGCTTGAGAAACACGAACCAGTTGCAATGGCCGGAAGGTCGATTAAGGTTTACTACCTTCCTGAAAACGAAGCAATGAAGCCTCAAGGGGCTAATGAAGAGTAACCAAAGCTACCAAATCCGTTCTTCCATAAGCATTAGATGGTGGTCGCCCCTCAGGCGGAACAGAGGATCTTGAAAACAAAAGGAAGTTTTTCACAGCAGCGAAATACTATGAAAACAGGCCTAGAAATATCGGTTATCTTGCCTTTTCTAGACGAAGAAGGATCATTAAGAATTCTCTATGAGAGGTTAGTAGGAGTCCTCGAAAAGGTATCAAGATCGTTTGAGGTAGTATTCATTGATGATGGCAGCACGGATGATTCATATCGTATTGCCAAGGAGATCGAAAAGAATGATTCAAGGGTAAATGTTATTAAGCTGAGACACAATTGTGGAAAAGCGAGAGCGTTAAAGGAAGGATTCGAGTCTGCAAGAGGAAATATTGTTTTCACAATGGATGCAGATCTTCAGGATGACCCTGAGGAAATTCCAAATTTTCTAAAGAAAATGAGCGAAGGATATGACCTTGTTTCGGGCTGGAAGAAAAAAAGACATGACCCGCTTGAAAAAAGGCTTCCTTCAAAGCTCTTCAACAAAGTTACATCTCTATTAACTGGGCTTAGATTGCATGATTTCAATTGCGGGTATAAGTCCTACAGGCGGGAGATTTTGGATGAAATCAAGGTATATGGAGAGCTACACCGTTATATTCCTGCCTTGGCTCACCGGCTAGGGTATAGGGTGGGTGAGATTCCTGTGCGACACCACCCAAGGCAATCTGGAAAGTCAAAGTACGGCTTGGGAAGATATCTGAGAGGAGTGTTTGACTTGCTTACAGTCATACTCCTAATAAAGTTCATTCGCAGTCCCATGTATCTCTTTGCGCTGACTGGATTTGTATCCATAATGGTTGGTGCTTGCATCATTGCATTCCTGACTTCGTTGCAGATTCTTTTCGGCGGGATTCTGGGGCATCGACCTCTGTCGTTTCTGGGGGTCCTACTGATACTTTTGGGAGGGCAACTGTTTTCATTGGGGTTGATTGGAGAGTATATCATCAATATTTTTCAGAGGAGAAGATCTCCCCAAGTCAGCATAAGAAAAGTGATAAATCTTGGAAAACGTTCTAATCCAAACAAACTGATATCTGTGGTGATACCGATCCATAATGAAGCTGGAAACCTAGAGATTCTATACAAAAAACTGGTGGAAAATCTTAGAAGAACTGAGAATCCATACGAGATTATTTTTGTTGATGATGGAAGTGAAGACCAATCTCCAAGTCTACTGGAACTACTCGCTGAAAGGGACTCTAGTGTTAGAGTAATCCAATTACGAAAACGTTTTGGCAAAGCAAGCGCCTTGAGGTCCGGTTTTGAGCATGCGAAAGGGAAGATAATTGTCACTCTAAATGGAGATCTACAGGACGATCCGGACAACCTACAGAGGTTCTTAATAGGAATCGAAGAAGGGTATGATTTTGTGTCAGGAAGGAGAACAAATGTTCCTTTTCCTAGAGTTTTGTTCTCAAGAGTGTTTAACCTGTTTGTCTCGATCATAACAGGAATACGTATCAGAGATGTTAATTGTGGGTTCAAGACGTTTAGGCGAGAAGTGTTAGATGATTTACCCCTCTATGGCGGACTTCAAAGATTCTTGCCCGTGTTCGCTTCAAAAAATGGCTACCGAGTAAAGGAGATAGAAGTGGAGCACCATGAAAGACATTCGGGGCTGCCGAAATACAATTGGACCAGGATTCCCAAGGGCTTTATTGACCTGGTGACGGTAGTACTTTTGACAGGTTACCGCCGGCGCCCACTGCACCTTTTCGGATCGATAGGTCTGTTAATAACGTCAACAGGTGGGATAATCTGCCTTGCTTTAACATTGTTAAAGATTCTGACTGGCACGATCCAGGGACATAATACGTTGCTTCTTATGGGGGTCATGCTAATTGTTTTTGGCTTTCAGTGGTTATCACTAGGTTTGCTCTGCGAAATCATCACTAACTTGGATCAGCAAACAGGAAGGAGAAAAGCACGTAGCTGACAATCAAATGTATTGTCCACCTTCGAAAGAGAAGCCTTCCTTACTTTGAAGAAACTTGTGTTTTAAAGATCTTAAAGGTGGTAGTCTCTGGCTTGTTAATGTCAGGAAGTAAGTTAACATTCCGAAAGTTGAGAGTACTGTTCATCGGATTCAAAGTATTGCTCGGACTGAAGTCCTTTGTTTTTTGAGAACGGCTATCGGAAAAATAGCGGGCAAAAATGGTGTTTAGCAGGAATAAATCAGTTCAAGGAACTATTCGAGCGGATACCGCGCAGCGTCACATACAGAAGTACACCAACAAAAACCCTATCCACCGATACTTGCTTGAGCATTTTTTTGACGTGGTGGCAGACGAGATAAGAAATTTACCATCTGATCATATTTTAGAGTTCGGATGTGGTGAAGGTCTTTTTCTTGAAAAGCTCAAACAACGTGGAATTGAATTCAAGTCTTTACTAGGTATAGACCTCCGGGCCGAGGCGTTAGAGCATGCAGCCTCGTTGCATCCCGATTACCGATTCAGAAAAATAGACATCTTGGAATGGGATTATGAGCCCAAGAGTTTCGATTTAGTCATCGCATCCCAAGTTCTAGAACACTTGCCCAATCCCAACCCGGTACTGAAGCGGCTAGCTCTCTTGAGCCGAAAACACCTACTTTTGACGGTCCCTTGGGAACCTTGGTTTCGTTTAGTGAATCTCTTACGCGGCCGAGACCTGTGCCGGTTGGGAAACCATCCTGAACATGTCAATCTCTGGGGATTTACTAATTTTAAGCGTTTTGTCGAAAAATATGCGTTGGTTACCACTGCCCGGGTGGCCTTTCCTTTTACTGTCGTGACCGCACGCCCACACTAAGTCATGACTACCAGTTGTTCTCTTTAGCCCAGATAGTCTTATTTAAAAAGCATAACCATGAGTCCAAAAGCCAAAATCATTCTCTCATATACGCTCGTACTTTCCATTCTAGGTTTTATTTTTTATCGACTTGTTCAAGATTGGGAAACAATCATGTCTGTGCAGTGGTGGAATCACCCTTTTCTGATACTGGTTCATATGATATTGCTCCAGGCCACCTTCGGACTCTTTTTGCTAGGGTGGTGGCGACTGCTAAAAGACACAGGTCACTCCACCAGCATCCAGACTGCTGCGTTCGTTTGGCTCATTTCCAATTTGGGCAAATACGTTCCCGGAAAAGTTCTGATGCCGGCAGGGCGCATTGCATTGCTCCGTCCTAATGGAGTCCGAAAGGCGACTGGATTCGCCATTGTTGTCTGGGAACATTTCTTTCTCCTAATCGCAGCCCTACCCTTAACAATAATAGGATTCGTGATTGACGTCAAAATGCTTTCCTGGACAGCGTTTGTTGCAGTGATTTGCGTCTGTACCTTCGCACTGATATTCACTTTCCACCCTAATCTCCTCGAGAAGGGTATGAATTCCATATTGAATATATTGCGAAAAACACCCATACAGCTCACCTTAGAACGAATGGCATTAGTCAGACTTCTTTTTGTCTACCTCTCAGCTTGGACCGTCTATGGATTCTCAGGTGTGGCATTGGCTCATGCTATGGGCATCGGCGATAATATTCCATTGCTTGTGCTCATGTCTGCTTTTGTATCCTCTTGGTTGATAGGATTTATCAGCATGCTTACTCCGGGAGGCTTAGGGGTCCGGGAAGCAGTATTTGTGATCATATTGGCTAAGTTCGTTCCGGTAACAGAAGGGATGACCTTAGCTCTGTTTGCCCGCCTGACATGGACAATTGTTGAGATGTCCGGAGCTATTTTCAGCCTTAAATTGAACAAAATTAAGAATGTATATACTTCACCGAGAGTGTAGACTTTTCCCCAAAAAACCCGTTCTTCTGCAGTGCTATGC
>JABAOC010000676.1_pt4 | contig 10492 bp, 9 predicted proteins | sample 7062161 | NCBI WGS metagenome assembly JABAOC01 (sample SAMN14538625, study PRJNA623070) | marine sediment metagenome | biome: marine biome [ENVO:00000428]; feature: marine pelagic biome [ENVO:01000023]; material: deep marine sediment [ENVO:00002113] | place: India: Gulf of Khambhat ...
CTTCTTCTTTAGTTTCCGCTTCCAGTTTTTTCGTTCTTGCAGCATCCTTGATTCCGCTTATTCCAGCGATTAGGGCAATAAGACCGCCAAAGAAAAGTATGGGGGGGATGCAGCCGAAAACGAGATCAATGAATTGTTGCGGCCAGACAAGAATAACCAAATAAATGCCAGCTGCCATGGCAATTAAGCCTCCTAAGATAGCCAAAGCTTTTCCCATAGGACTTCCTCCCAATAACTTTATAATTTAAACAATTTTTCTGAGGCGCATTATAGCAAATCAGAAATTAAGAAGCAATAAAAAAAAGAAATATCTTTAAGAAGTGGGGACAACGAAGCGGGGGCAGGCCCCATTTTCTATTGTTTTGTCTGTGATAAGTCCTTCCAGAAAATGGGGCCTGCCCCTCTTTCTTCCGTAGCAATTTAAGCATTTCTAATTACGCAAGTAAAAGAGTTTTTGAATGATAACTTCGTTCCTATGTCAATTGTATGTAGACCTTGCCTGGACAATAAGATAAAATAAACACCATTACATCTTAAGATAAGAGGAGGTTGAAAAAGCAATGAAGCACCTAAACTCAAAGAGAGTTGTGATAAGCATTTTCTTAGTCTGGGGATTAGCTCTATTCTCCTTTGGTTCTAGAGAGAATGATGCATTCCAGGTTGCAGATTTAAAGGTTAGTCCTGGAGAAATAAAGTCTGGATTATTGTCTGTCCCTGAAAAGGATGGAATCGGAACCCTTATCCCTCTGACCATAATCAATGGTCAAAAAGAGGGAAAAGTTCTGGCGCTTGTGGCTGGCATGCACGGCTATGAATATCCGCCGATTTTAGCCCTTTATCGGTTGAAAAAAACGATTGACCCTCAATCTTTATCCGGGACACTGATATTCGTTCATATTGCTAATCTGCCAGCGTTCCAGAAAAGAATCATTTATTACAATCCACATGATTGGCAGAACTTGAACAGAGTTTTTCCTGGCGATCCGCAAGGGACAATTTCCCAGAGGATTGCTCACATTTTAACAGAAAAGGTCGTTAAGAAATGCGATTATCTTATTGACCTCCACTGCGGAGACGGAAATGAAGCTCTTATTCCTTATTGTTACTGGATGCTAAGCGGTGATGAAAAGGCAGATGAGATAAGCCGTAAAATGGTCTTAGCCTTTGGCATAAAGTATATCATCATCGATAAATCCCGCACCAAGGATAAAGCCCATTCCAAGTATTTAGGGAATACGGCCATTCTTCATTCAAAGCCAGCCATCACCACAGAATCTGGATACTTGGGCACGACCGATGAAGAGTCTGTTATCCGCAATATTAAAGGCATTCTCAGTGTTATGAAGCTTTTTAAGATGATCGAGGGAAAGCCAGAATTTGTTTCCGACCCTGTCTGGATCGATCACTATGAAGTTATTTATTCTAATTCGGATGGCCTTTTTTATCCTCAGACAAAGATGGGCTACTATGTCGCCAAAGGAGAGAAAGTCGGGTATGTTACAGATTACCTCGGGAACGTGAAGGAAGAACTTAGAGCTCCTTTCAGCGGAATAATTCTTTATATCATATATACTCCTCCGATTAGCAAAGGAGAACCTCTCTATGAGGTAGGAAGAGTGAAGCAGTAAAGAGAGATTGCTTGTGCTGACATCTTTTATGGTTAAGAAACATTCTTAAATGAAAGTAAAGAACGGACAATTTTATTTATAATAAAAGTATGGGTTTGATGAATCAAACCTCCGCAATCATAATACGCAAAGGCTCTTGAAATAGAGAAAGAAGGAAGTTTTTATGAAGCTGAAAGGTGTAATTTTTGATATGGACGGCACAGTAGTCGATGTAACCTATGATTGGAATCAAATAAGAGCAGACTTGAACACCCAAGGTGTACCAATACTTATGTATCTCAACAGCCTGGAAGAGCCAGAAAAATCAGAGAAGTGGAGAGTGCTGGAAAAATATGAAAGAGAAGCCACCGAGAAAGCTCGACTTAAACCAGGGATGCGTGGATTCCTGGGTCTATTAAACCAGAAGGGAATAAAGAAAGCTCTGGTGACGAATAACTCTCAAAGGAACGTTTTTTTCCTTTTAGAGAAGTTTAACCTTGAATTTGATTGTGTCATCACTCGTGAAAGCGGCCTTTGGAAGCCTTCCGGGGCTCCCTTTCGGGCTGTCTTGGAAAATTTAGGACTGAAGAAAGAGGAATGTTGTGTTGTGGGAGACTCTCATTTTGATATCAAGGCTGCCGAGGAAGCAGGAATACCCCATGTTTTTATCTTAAATGAGGATAAGGAGAGATTTGCCTCGATGCCTGCAGAAGTGTTTAGCTCTGCAGAAGCCCTTCAAAAGAGGATAAAGAATTTATTGGAAAAGGACAACTGGTGAGCACCGATTATCCTCCTGATTTCGTTGCCCGATTTTATGACCTCATCTATAAGAAAGTCAGAACAGGAGTAGATCTTGACTACTACATGAAGAAAATATTGGAAACAGATGGCCCTGTTTTAGAATTGGGCGTTGGAACCGGCAGAATTTTCATGAAAGCACTCGAAAAAGGAGCTGACATTTATGGAATAGATATCAGTCCAAGCATGGTAGAAAAATTAAAAGAAAAGCTGGATAGAAAACGCCACAAGAGAGTTTTTATCCAGGATGCATCGAATATGAGCCTTGATAAAAAATTCGATTTGATAATCGCTCCATTTCGAGTGTTTTCTCATATCATTAAGGTTAAGAATCAGATTGCCGTCCTGGATAAAATATATGAATATCTAAATGACAAAGGAAAATTAATTTTTGATTTATACGTTCCCGATTTAAAACTTTTATTAGAGGGGATGAGAAATTATATGGATTTCGATGAAGAGTATGAGCCCGGCAAAAGAATAAAGCGATTTATCTCTGTGAAAAGTGATTTAGTCAATCAGATAAGCTACGTCAATATGAAGCTTGTTTGGGAAGAAGCTGATAAAGAAATCGCTAAAGATTGGAACTTTCAGATGAGATTTTATTTTCGATTTGAGCTGGAGCATTTAATTCGTCAATCTAAACTAAGATTGATAAATATTTTTGGAGATTTCGACGAAAATGAATTAAATTCAGATTCTAAAGAGTTTATTGTTGTCTGTCAAAAATTAGAAGATTGATAATCCTTTGAAGCTTTGGAAGTTAATATAAAATAAAAATTGGAAAGCAAGGAGATGAAAATTTATTATATCTTTACACCCGCATTTAAAAAGGAAAATAACTAATATAAAAGGAGAAATGATGAATATACAAATTTATCAGGTAGATGCATTTACGGATAAGCTTTTTGGGGGTAATCCGGCAGCAGTTTGCCCCCTAGAGAAATGGTTGGATGAAGAGCTTTTACAGAAAATTGCTGCCGAGAATAATCTCTCCGAAACTGCTTTCTTTGTTAAAAAGGGCAAGAACTTTGAATTGAGATGGTTCACTCCAAAAGTAGAGGTTGATTTATGCGGACATGCAACATTAGCCTCAGCCCATGTCATTTTTAATAACCTGGATTACGATGAAAAACAGATAACTTTCGCTTCAGCGAGCGGAGAACTGAGAGTGACAACAGAAGATGGTCTGATCACCCTGGATTTTCCTTCAACTCCTCCCTCTCCAGTAGAGATAGTTCCTGAATTAGCTCAGGGCCTCGGCCTAGAGCCGAAAGAAGTTCATAAATCAAGGGATTATCTTGCATTGTTCGAAACTGAAGACGATATTCTATCAATCGAGCCAGATTTTAATATCCTCGGGAAAATGGATACTCTTGGCTTTATTGTTACGGCCCAAGGAAAAGATTCTGATTTCGTATCAAGATTCTTTGCCCCGGCTGTTGGTATTAACGAAGATCCAGTGACAGGATCTGCCCACACGACATTGATTCCGTTTTGGGCGGAAAGATTGAATAAAAAAACCTTACATGCTTTTCAACTATCAGAGAGAAAAGGAGAATTATTTTGTGAATTGACGGGTGACAGAGTAAAAATAGGTGGATCTGCCGTTACTTTCCTTAAGGGCGAAATTGTTCTAAATGGAACTTAATGTCTAACAGATGATGGGGTCAGGTCTTGTTTTTTGCTATTTTAATGTTAGCTATGTCCCTTGATGAGTTTTTATTTCCGGGGATTAGATGTCAAAAGAAAAAGCTCAGCCCTATAGAGTTTCAAGAAAGGGACATTAGCGCAACTTTATCAGAGAAAAGAGAGTTTTAGTATATATGAAGCGGAAAAAGGCTAAGATTGAGGAGTAAAGAAATGAAAAGCAACAATCAATTCAAATTCAAACCATTCATTATTATTTTTTTCATTGTTTTTTTTAACGTGTTTGTGGTTGACCTCTTTGCCGATGGATTTATCGTCCCCGTGCACCGTCCCAGGGAGAGGATTCCTCCTTTAACCGTCAAATACCACCGGGTAAACGTTGAGATCATAAACCAGGTAGCGAAAACTTCAATTGATCAGGTTTTTATCAACAATCACAATCGAGATATTGAAGGAATCTTTATTTTTCCACTTCCTGAGCGAGCCTCTGTTTCTGAGTTTTCGATGTACATCGGAGGCAAAAAGGTTGAAGGAGAAATCTTGGATCGGGACAGAGCGAGACGAATCTATGAAGATATCGTCCGGAGGATGAAAGACCCTGCTCTTCTTGAATACGTTGGCCGCAACATGTTTAGAGCCCGTGTTTTCCCGATTCCTGCCAATGGAGAGAAAAGAATCCAACTGTCTTATACGGAGATTATAAAGGCCGAGAGAAACCTTATCCGCTATGTTTATCCTTTAAACACAGAGAGATTTTCCCTCCGTCCCCTAAAGGAGGTCACAATCTCAGTCCAAATTAGCTCAAAGATTCCTCTTTCTAATGTTTATTCACCTTCCCATAACGTTTCTGTGAGGAAGGAAGGAAAAGGCAAAGCAAGAGTGAGTTTTGAGGGAAAAAACATCAAACCGGAAAAGGACTTTGTTGTCTATTATTCTCTATCCGAAGATGATATCGGGCTTTCGTTCATGAACTGGGAGGGTCCAGAAGACAATTATTACATGCTTTTAGCCTCGCCCTCTTATGTGGGAAAAAAAGAGAAGATACTCAACAAGAATCTTATTTTTGTCCTTGACAGTTCTGGAAGCATGAGCGGCAAGAAAATCAAGCAGGCCAAAGAAGCGGCACGCTTTATCATCAATCATTTGGATAAAAAAGATAAGTTTTCTCTTGTGGACTTTGATGATGGAGTGAGCTTGTTTTCTTCTGAGATTATTCCTGCTAGTCAAGAAAATATAGAGAGAGCTCTTCGCTTTGTGGATGAGGTAGAAGATTCTGGAGGAACCAACATAAACGATGCTCTGCTTCAAGCATTGGAGATGATCGAACCTGGAGAAAGACCCAACTATATTCTTTTTCTCACAGATGGCCTGCCTACAGTAGGCATTACCGGTACCCTAGATATATTGAGAAACATCAGTAAAGCCAATGAGCCTAGGACCCGCATATTCGTCTTTGGAGTTGGCTACGATGTTAACACAGAGCTCTTAGACAGGATTTCTTCTGATAACAGAGGAACATCGGTTTATGTGGCTGAGGACGAAAATCTTGAAGTAGCCGTATCAAATTATTATGAAAAAATATCATCTCCTCTTCTTTCTGATTTGAAGGTCGATTTTAAAGGTATAGAAGTGAGAAACACCTATCCCAGAGTAATGCCCGATCTGTTTAAAGGCTCGCAGCTTGTGTTGGTAGGAAAGTATACCGGCAAAGGCAAAGTGACAGTGGCTCTATCTGGGAAAGTAGGGAAGGAAGCTAAAAGATTCATTCTCAAGGATCAGGAGCTTGTCCAAGCGGAATCCTATAATTTTCTCCCTCGTCTGTGGGCTACGAGAAGGATAGGCTATCTTATTGAAGAAATTCGTCTCCAGGGAGCAAATAAAGAGCTCATCGACGAAGTAAAAAAACTTGGATTAAAATTCGGAATTGTAACGCCTTATACGTCCTTTCTTGTTACTGAAAAGGAGAGGCGAGCGCTTGATATGGCAGCTCCGGAGGCAGAAGAAGCTCTTAAAGCTCGCAAAGTTACTGGTGCAGGTGCAGTGAAAATTGCCAGGGGCGCACAGAAACTAAAAGTAGTAGCTCAGGCCCCTCATGTTGCTTCTCAGATGATAAAGTATAAAGAGGACAAGACATTTTACCTGAAAGATGAATACTGGGTGGATAGTCTCTATGAAGAAGGAACCCCAGTAAAAGAGGTGCGTTTTAATTCAGACGAATATTTCCGTCTTCTTTCCGAAAAGCCTGGAATTGCGAAATATCTCTCTGTTGCCAAAAAAATTATAGTCAATTTTGAAGGAGTGAACTACAAGATAACCGATACTGAGGATGTCCAATAACTGCTCAAAGGTCATGCCCTCTACGTAGATTAAGGTCCTTAGTCCAGCCTCTTGGATGTCAATGATATAATCTTGATCGCGGCATCTAGTCAAATGATCTTTCATTGTAATCCATGAAGCTTTTTGAATTTTTTACCAGAGGATAATCCGATAATCAAGTGGTGGCTAAATTGGCACCAAATTTTTCCTGTGCTATTGTTTTATAAGGGCGATGGGGGAAAAATCATAGATCAGGAGAAATTGGAAAAAAGCAAAATCTTAACTCTCTCCTCAACCAGCCAGGAATACCCGGGAAAAAATTTTCTGTAGAGTGAAAATCTTAGTATGAAACATTTAGTATCTAATCTTGTTCTTTGTTTGTTATTAGCTTCTATAATTCAACTTCAAGTTCAAGCTCTATGGACTAAAGCCAAAAAGTTCTTTCGTCAGGCGGATAGGGCAATGCTTAATTATGATTAAGACACAGCAATTTCAAAATATCTTAAGGGTTGTTCCTTATCTTCATTGAGAGATCAGAGGGAAGCTTGGGATGATCTAGGTTTTGCTTTCCTGCAAAAAGGAGAGCTTAAGAAGGCTGAAACGTACTTAAAAAAATCCATACCTGTTCATCCTGAAAATTATAACCCTCGATTCTATCTTGCACTGGCCTATCTTTTAGATAATGAAATAGAACTGGCGTCAGAACAACTGGAGAAGGTAAAAAGAGAAATTTATTTTGATGATAGCTGGATAAGGGAAAAAAGAAGTCAGTTGTTTAAGAAAAGCAATGGAAAGGAAATCACAGGAATGGAACTGGAAAGAATAAGAAAAGAGAAAGGAATCTGGCTTCAAGAAAAAGCGAATGAAATATTTATTCATTTGGATGCGTTTGACGAGAGGAATGAAGGTACTTTTAGTTTTGTCCTTGAAATTGTCAATAAAATCATTGAGGGGCTCGTAAATCCTGATGATTCTGCGGCAAAAAAGAAAATAGAACAAGCTCTTGTCCCTTTTAAAGAGGTAGGTAGAGATGAAGAAGGATTAAAGAAGTTTAATCTCATTTCTCAACGTCCCCAGCAAATTAGATTCAACCTTCATCACAGGTTAAAAAATCACAATAATGATTTGCTTTATGAATTACACCGTAAGTTCTTTAAAGAATTGAAGAAAGGAAGAATTAATGATGCAATAGATATGCTCGAAGAATCATTATTCGTAAACGAACAATCTTTGGTTGTAAATCATAATCTTGCGTTGCTCTACTTTGATGCTGCCCAGCTTGAAGGATTTAATGTTGATAAGTTGGAAAGGGCAGAAATTTATTGCGCTCGAGCTTTGTGGTTTAAAGATTATTATAGAGTTAATAAAGATAATATTGTTGGCTGTCATGATTTAATGGGAAATATCTATAACTACCAAAATGAATTCGAGAAGATTCTTGAGATTGATTCGTTGAATTCATTAGCTTATTGCAACCTCGGAAGTGTATATAATAATCTCAATGATATGATTAAGGCAGAAAAGGAGTGGAAAAAAGCGATTGAATGTGAAAAAGATATAGTAAGAGCAAAACGAAGAGAGGCTCCAGAGGGTGAATTAAAGTATATTTTAGCGGTTGTTAAAGAGCCAGCCTCTTTTAGAGCTCATCTATATCTAGGAATGTTATATCTGGAACAGAATTTAAATAGTAAAGCATTAGAAGAATTGAAACAAGCAACAGCCCTAGAACCCGATAATCCAGATCCTTATTTTGGGTTAGGTAGGATTTGCCAAAACAGAAGCAATACAGAAAAAGCTATTTATAATTATGAAAAATATCTTTATTTGGGGGGAAAAGAAGAAGAAGAGGTAAAAGAAATATTAAAATTTCTTAAAAATAATAAGCATTAAACTAAAAGAAAGACAAAACAGTTTTCTAAAAAAAATAAGGAATCAATTATCATCGTAAGACTTTTTTCCCTTCTATTTAGAGGTCGTTATCTTTAGTTTTGAAGTTTGGCATGAAAAACGCCTGATATAATTAAGGATCCAAAAATATTTAAAACAATGGATAGAGTAAGATTGTTTTTACAGCATATAATATTCATAGAAATTTCGTTTTAATGCTCGCCACAAATCCCTCATGATTTTCCGAGGTTTTCACCGTCTGACATGCCAGAATAAGAATATCATAGGGAAAATGATGTAGCCACCAGGAACAAAAGGATAAAAAAGTGCTTCATGAAGGCGAGTTTAAAGTTACGGAATTAGGGTTGTGTTCCCTTTTTCTTTTTGAGCTCAGCACACGAAATTCCTCTCAAGTTAAAGCACTTGTTGCAAGAGAGACACTCTGATTTTTTTATCTCTCCGGTTCGGAATTTTCTGATTAAAAAAGGCTCGCGAATAAAAGGTCGACTCATGGAAATGAGATCCGCTCTTCCTTCTTCTATAATTTTTTCCATAACTGAAAAAGATCTGATTCCTCCCAGTCCAAATACAGGAATGGAAAGCTCCGCTTTAATTTTGGAGGCATTATCGACAAAATAGCCTTCTTCCTCTTCTGGGCGAAGTCCTTTCCAAACAGACCCTTTTCCCGCTTCAGACATTCCTCCGCTGACTTCAAGGCCGTCAGTGCCTTCGCTTTCCAGTATTTTTGCTATCTCAATACTTTCATCTATGCTTAGTCCTTCAGGCAAGAAATCTGATGCATTCAGTTTCACAATCAGCGGAAATTCTTTTCCTGATAATTCCTTGATGCCTTGAATTATTTCAACCACGATTCGAAGGCGATTTGCAAGAGTGCCTCCCCACTCATCTTTTCTTCTATTAGTATAGGGAGATATAAAACTGCTTAAGAGATAGCCGTGGGCGACATGGAGCTCGACACCGTCAAAGCTGGCTTCTTTCGCTCTTCGGCCACTTTGGATAAAATCATCGATGACGCTTCTTATTTCCTCTTGGCTCATCTCTTTCGGCATAACTTCAAAGGTCGGCTCGTAAACGCTCGAGGGCGCAAGTGGCGTGCATCCGCAGATTTTAGGTTTTGTCTGCCGACCTGCATGGGAGAGCTGGAGAAAAATGCGCGAGGGATATTGGTGGACAGCATTAGTGATTTGACTCAAGCCTTCAATGCAATGGTCGTCGTCAACTCCAGTTTGATAAGGACTGGCTATTCCTGCGGGATTAACATAAGTATGACCCGTTATGATTAGACCAACTTCTCCTTTGGCTAGATTATTAAAGAGTGAAACCTGTCTTTCTGTAACTGAACCGTCGCGAGCAGCCATGAAGTCATGAGTTGCTGCCCGAGCGAACCGATTGGGAATTTCAATTGTTCCTATTTTAATCGGAGAGAAAAGAACCGAATTAACCTTCATTTGACCTGTCGAATAGAAAGAATTCACTCGAAATAGGTGTGTTCATTACAGAACTTCCCATTTTAAAATGTAATTGGTTATAAATAAAGGGCGAAATGAAAAACGCAGAAAAAAAGGGGACAGGAAAAAAAGGGGACAGGCTACTTTTTCTGTATCATCGGGTTCAGGCCTTATCATGGGAATGCCCAGATAACTAGAGCCAGAAGAATTTCTATGCTCTTTGACAAGGCCTAACTCCATAGACTGTCTGCTTTCTTATAAAAAAGTAGTTTGTTCCCTTTTATTCACGGAAATGGAGACTGTAAAAGTTGTTTAGTTTAGCTTGATTTATTAGGGAATATCGATAAAATTAAGATTAATTTTTGCTTAAGGAGAGAAAATGCAAAAAGAAAAATTGTTAATGATCCCGGGTCCGAGCCCTGTCCACCCTCGTATCATAAACAGCCTTTCTCTACCGACTGTTTCCCATGTTAGCGCAGTGATCGTAGAGGAATTAAAGGAAGCACTGGCCAACCTAAAGAAAATCGTCTTCTGTGAGAAAGGCGAACCTTTCATCATAGCTGGGGCTGGGACTTTAGCCATGGAAATGGCCATCTTAAATACTGTTAAGAAAAAAGAGAATTTTCTCGTCCTCTCCCAGGGATATTTTGGAGAGCGGATGGGTCAGATTGCCCAGAGTTTTGGCCTCGATTGTGATATCATCGAGTGCGAATGGGGAAAAGCAGTCCTTCCTGAAGAACTCGAAAAGAAGCTTTCCGAGAAAGA
>JABAOC010017951.1_pt3 | contig 10491 bp, 6 predicted proteins | sample 7062161 | NCBI WGS metagenome assembly JABAOC01 (sample SAMN14538625, study PRJNA623070) | marine sediment metagenome | biome: marine biome [ENVO:00000428]; feature: marine pelagic biome [ENVO:01000023]; material: deep marine sediment [ENVO:00002113] | place: India: Gulf of Khambhat ...
TGGATTCCTCGCGCCCCCGGGCGAAGCGGAACTGTTCGGGACGGAGGGGGTGCTCGCCAGCTTCCATGAGGCGCCGCATGTCGGGGTCGTGCTCCTCCGTCCGTCGCCGATAGAGTTTGGTCACGTCGATGGCCATGGGACTGTCCAAGTAGACCGGTAGCTTGGGGATTCGACCATCGTCTTCGAGCTGCCGCAGCCGCCAGAGCAGTTCCTGTGTTCGTCCCACGGCGAAGGCGGGGATGAGAATCGCGTGACCCCGGTCCGCCGACCGGCGCACGATGGCCGCTAGGTCCTCGTCTGGGTCTGCCTCGTGCATCCGGTTGCCGTACGTCGATTCCACGAGCAGATACTCGGCGTGGGGAATGAGTTCCGGATCGTGTAGGATCGGACGGTCCCACCGGCCTAGATCACCAGAGAACGCCACCTGTATGGGCTTCTTGCCGTCGAGGCTCAGCTCGATGCTCGCGGAGCCCAGGATGTGGCCCGCAGTGCGAAACAGTGCTGTCACTCCATCCGCTACTTCGAAGGGCGTCTGATACGGGCGAGCCTTCAGTAGCCCGAGCGCGGCATCGGCATCGACGCGGGTGAACAGCGGCAGGGCTGGCCGGTGCTTGGTGCGGCCCCGCCGGTTGAGGTGCTCCGCCTGCTCCTCCTGCAGATGGGCTGCGTCCCGCAGTAGGATCCCTAGCAGGCCTCCCGTCGCGCCGGTGCATAACACCGGTCCGCTGAAGCCGTTGCGCACGAGCACCGGTAGGTAGCCCGTGTGGTCGATATGGGCGTGACTCAGGACGACGGCATCGATCGAACCGGGGTCGACCGGTGGTTCGCTCCAGTTGCGCAGCCGGAGCCGCTTCAGGCCCTGGAACATTCCGCAGTCCAGCAGCACCCGCTGCCCGCCGACTGTGACCAGGTGCTTGGACCCCGTCACCGTCCCGGCGGCACCGAGGAATTGGACACTCCGATGGTTCTGGGCCATGGGTGAGAGCGGCTCGAGTGAGGGAGAAGGGAGGGAGGTTCTCGTCACCCCTCCCTCCTCCCTCCCTTCCTACGGCAGCAGGACCTCCATTGCAAGGTTCTCCACGAGGAACGCCCACCGATCGGCCTGCTCCTGGATGATCATGCTGGTGGGCTTCCCGGCGCCGTGCCCGGCCTTGGTCTGGATGCGGATCAGGACGGGCTTGGGACCCACATGAGCGGCCTGCAGTGCTGCTGTGTACTTGAAGGAGTGGCCCGGCACGACCCGGTCGTCGTGATCGGCGGTCGTGATCAGCACTGCCGGGTACGCCGTTCTCGGTTCGACGTTGTGCAGCGGCGAGTACGCGTGGATGAATGGGAAGTGCTCCGGGTTGTCAGGCGATCCGTAGTCCGAGACCCAGGCCCACCCGATCGTGAACTTGTGGAAGCGCAGCATGTCCATNNCGCTGGTTGAGCACCGCGCCAACCAGGAGACCGCCGTTCGACGCCCCGCCGATCGCCAGCTTCTCGGTTGAAGTGTAGCCCTCGCGTATCAGGAAGTCGGCAGCGGCGACGAAATCGTCGAATACGTTCTGCTTGTTCTCCAACATGCCGGCACGATGCCATTCCTCGCCGTACTCGCCTCCGCCGCGCAGGTTCGGCACTGCGTACACCCCGCCCATCTCGAGCCAGACGAGGTTGCTGATGGAAAATCCCGGTGTGAGGCTGATGTTGAAGCCCCCGTACCCGTAGAGGTACGTAGGATTGGAACCGTCGAGGCGGATGCCCTTGCGGTGGGTGATGAACATCGGTATCCGGGTGCCGTCCTTGCTGTGGTAGAAGACTTGTGTGGTCTCGTACCCCGACGGGTCGAAGTCAATATCCGGGGATTTGAATACCGAAGTCTCGCTCGTCGTGAAGTCGTAGCGGAAGATCGTCGTCGGGTAGAGGTACGACGTGAAAGCGTAGAACATCTCGTCGTCGTCCCGCTCACCACTCACGCCGCCCACGCTGCCGATGGTGGGAAGCTCCAGGTCGCCCAGGTGACGACCGTTCATGGCGAACAGGGCGATCCGGGTGTGCGCGTCATGCAGGTAGTTGGCGACGAACGTGTTGTGGACGATCTGCACGAAGTTGAGGACGTCTGAGCCTTCCGGGATGAGTTCCCGCCAGTGCTCCCGCTCGGGACTGGTGACGTCGATCGCGATCAACCGCCTCCGTGGCGCGTCGAGATCGGTGTAGAAGTAGAAGACCGGGCCGTCATTGCCCACGAAACTGTAGCTGGCATCGAAGTCATCCAGCAAGCGCACCATGGGCCCGTTCAGTGTCGGGTTGTTGGCCTCCACTAGGTCTGTGTAATAGACCCGATTCCGCCGATCCGTCCCGTGCCAGACGCTTACGACTAGATACCGGCCATCGTCGGTGACGTCCCCGCTGAAGCCCCACTCAGGCTGGTCCGGCCGCTCGTACACGAGCACGTCCTCGGACTGATCAGTGCCGAGGCTATGGTAGTAGAGTTTCTGGTTGCGGTTGGTGGATTGCAGCGTGTCCTTGCCAACAGGCTTCTGGTATCGACTGTAGAAGAACCCGGCACCGTCGTGGGTCCAGGAAGCGCCGGAGAACTTGATCCAGCGGAGGTGATCGGGATGGTCCCGTCGGGCGACGACGTCCCGCACCCGGAATTCGCGCCAATCCGAGCCGCTGGCCGCCGTCCCGTAGACCATCACGTTGCCGTCATCGGAGAAGGCGAGGGTGGTGAGGGCCACTGTCCCGTCTTCCGAGAATCTGTTGGGGTCGAGCAGAATGGCGGGCTCCGCCTCCAGCGTCTCCTGCATGTAGAGCACCGACTGATTCTGGAGGCCGTCGTTCTTGAAGAAGAAATACCGTCCCCCCTCCTTGAACGGCGTTCCGTACCTGGGATAGTCCCAAAGCTCCGTCAGTCGAGCCCTGATGGCCTCTCGCTGGGGCAGCGCGTTGAGATAGGCGAAGGTCACGCAGTTCTGTGCCTCGATCCACTCCCTGGTGTCGTCGGCGTCCACATCTTCGAGCCAACGATATGGATCTGGTACCTTCGTGCCGTGATAGTCGTCCTCCAGGTCGACTTTCTTGGCGACCGGGAGGGTACAGTCCGGTTCCTGGGCGGGGACGGGTGTGGCGAGCGCGATGAACGCGCAGCCGACCCCTACCAGCCCCCAGTGCATGGCCCGCATCCTCATGGTGCTTCCTCCTGTTGGTCCGGTATCCCCGTCGTCGATGTCACCACGATAGTTTTCCTAGAGGAATCCGCGGCGTCAATGGAGGAGCTGGCAGCCCGTCATGAAATGGTCGTGGAAGCTCGGTCGAGTCTCCGGAATCAAGATTCAGGTCCACTGGACGTTCCTGATCATCATCGCCTGGGTCGTGCTGCTACACGTGTCCCAAGGCGCCAGCGCCGCAGCCATGGTCGGTGGGGTGGCCCTCGTGTTGGCGGTGTTTGGCTGCGTCGTGTTGCATGAACTCGGTCATGCGCTCACGGCCAAGCGCTTCGGGATCAGTACGCGGGACATCACGCTCCTGCCGATAGGGGGTGTGGCGCGGCTGGAGAAGATGCCGGAGAAGCCCAGGGAGGAGTTGTTGGTCGCGGTAGCCGGACCGGCGGTGAATTGCGCGATCGCCACGCTGCTGGCCCTCGGACTCGGGCTCGCCCGTGCGCACCAGCCGGTTGCCGAGGTGACCGTGGTGGGCGGCAACCTGTTTGCCCAGTTGATGTGGATCAACGTCATCCTGGTCCTCTTCAATCTGTTGCCGGCCTTTCCCATGGATGGAGGGCGGATTCTCCGGGCGCTGCTCGCATACCGGCTGGACTACCTCCGGTCCACGCGGATCGCCGCCGCGGTGGGCCAGATGATGGCAATCCTGTTCGGGTTTGTCGGTCTGCNNGGCCGAGGCACAGCAAGTGCAGGTCCGCTTCGCCCTCGAGGGGGTCAGTGTGCGGGAAGCGATGATGACGCGCTTCCAGGTGCTCACGGCGCACCACACGCTGAATGACGCGGTGGGAGAACTGCTGGCCGGCGCACAGCAGGACTTTCCGGTGCTGGAGGACGACCGCCTGGTGGGGATGCTGATTCGGGGGGACCTCGTGAAGGCGCTAAAGGATAGGACGCGGGACACGTCGGTCACCGAGGTCATGCGCCGAGAGTATCAGGTGGTCGACGAGAACGAGGATCTTCACAGCGCCCTGCTGCGAATGCGTAGGGGACGGTGTGCCTCAGTTCCCGCAGTACGCGGCCAGTCAGTGGTCGGATTGCTGACGCTGGAGAACGTAGGCGAGCTGCTCATGGTCAGTTCCGCGCTGCGGGGTGTTAGTCGCGACAAGATGGCGGAGATCTTCGCCACCGACTGAAGCCAACCGGGTCAGCCGCGCGCGGGCTGGGACGGTGTGCGGTATGTCTTAGATCAGGAACCCACCAGACAGCTATATTCTCCCGTGTCGAGGCGCCTTGTCGTTCTGCAACCCAAGGCGCCGCAAGCACTTGGGCCGCGGCCCGTGTCCACTCGGCGCCGCCCACCGTAGCAGCGCCCGGAGCATGAGTTCGCGGTCAGGAACGGGGCCATGACCGACCCGAAATCGCCTGGCGCACCCCAAGGCACAACCAGGCCTAGCCGGGCATCTCTCCTCGCCCGCGGGCCGGATGAGGTGCGGCGCGAGGGTGCCCTCGAGCAGCGGATCGAGGGCGAGCTCCGGAAGGTGCTGACTCGGCGGTTGCTTTCTGACAACGAGACGGCGGGGGCAGTGGACCTGGTGCTCCTGGTGGTGGTGGCGGTGTTGCTGTGGGGCAAGGTACCGGCCGTCTCGCTCGTCCTCTGGCTGGCGATCGTTGGGCTGGCGGGACTGGCGCGGGCTGTCATCAGCCATCGCTTGTCTGCCATGGACGTTGCGGCGCCCTACGCCACGAGGGCGCTGCGGGGAAGTGTGCTGGTGCATGGGCTCGCGTGGGCGGCGGGGACAGCCGTCATTGCCCCGGGACTCCCGCAACCTGACCTCGCCCTGATCGTGGTGGTGTTCGTCGGCTTGGTGGCGGCAGCTACGGTCACCCTGATCGCCGATGCCGTCAGCTTCTACGGATTCACTGCGGTGCTCCTCGGCCCCTTGGCCCTTACCATGTTGCTCAACGGACAGGGGCGTTTCCCCCTAGTGGCGATCGCACTGGTTGCCGTCCTGGCGGTGGCCCTGGCGCTGCTATACCGCCGCTTCCGGGGTCAGCTGCTGGAGCATCTGCGGACTGCGAAGCGTCTGGAACTCAGTGAGGCGGAGGCTGCGAGGGATCGCCGGTTCCTGGATGCGCTACTGTCGAGCGCCCCGGACGCCATCGTGGCCGTCGGCCGCGACGGCCGCGCCCTGGGCATCAACCCCTCATTTGAGCGGCTGTTCGGCTACACGGCGGACGAGGTGGTGGGCCGTGAAGTGAACGATCTGATCGTACCGGAGTCGCAGCTCGATGCCGCGAAGTGGCTGCATGAGGAGCTGCGGGCAGGTCGAACCGTGGTCGCCGAAACAGAGCGGCGCCACAAGGACGGTGACCTCATTGCTGTGCGGGTTTCGGCGGCTTCGGCCGGTCGGGAGGCCGAGGGAGCAGCGTTTGTCCTCTATGAAGATCTCACGGCCGTGAAGCTGGCGGAGCGTGCCTTGCGTGAGGCCCAGGAGCAGTATCGGGAGCTGGTGGAGTCAGCGACCGATCTCGTTTGGCAGCTGGATCGGGAAGGACGATGGACCTTCCTCAACGCGGCGTGTGCGCGGATCTATGGGGCGCCGGCTGAGGAGCTGCTGGGGCGACCGTTTACAGAGCGCGTGGATCCCGAGCACTTGGAGCGGGATCTGGAGGCGTTTCGCGCGGCTCTTCGCGGCGCCGGAGCAACGGACTACGAGACGGTCCATCGGGATGTGCGAGGAACCAGAAAGCACCTGAGCTTCGCGTCGCGGCCGGTTCGTGGGTCCACAGGGACCATCGTCGGCGCCCGCGGCATCGCCCGTGACGTCTCCGAGCGCGTCGCGGCGCGGGAGGCGCTCGAAGCCGCCCGTGAAGCGGCCGTGCGAACGGCGCAAACGAAGAGCGCATTCCTTGCAACGGTGAGTCATGAGATCCGCACCCCCATGAACGGCGTGCTGGGTATGCTCGAGCTGTTGCTCGACGGTGAGTTGACCGGTGAGCAGCGCCGTTCTGCGGAGTTCGCCCGCAGCTCGGCCGAGGCGCTCCTGACGGTGATCAACGACGTCTTGGACTTCTCCAAGATCGAGGCGGGCCAGGTCGAACTCGAGGAAGTCACCTTCGATCTGCCATCCCTGGTGAGCTCGGTGGTTCGCCTCCTGGCGGTGCAGGCCTCCGAGCGTGGGCTGGAGCTGGTGTGCGACGTTCCTCCCGAAGTGCCCCGGCTGGTGCGTGGCGATCCGGGTCGCCTGCGTCAAGTCCTGACCAACTTGGTCGGAAACGCCGTCAAGTTCACGGAAAGCGGGGAAGTGGTGGTTTCCGTGTCGCTCGAGGCGCAGCGGGACGGCAATGCGGTGACGAGATTCGCCGTACGTGATACGGGTGTCGGCATACCGGCTGACAAGCTGGAGACCATCTTCGAGGAGTTCACCCAGGGTGACGTGTCCACCACGCGGGAGTACGGTGGCACCGGCCTGGGTCTCACCATATCCAGGCGGTTGGTTCGGTTGATGGGGAGCGACATCAGAGTGACGAGCGCGCCAGGGCAGGGCAGCGTTTTCGGTTTCTCTGTGGCATTCCCGGTGGAGCCCCTGCAGCCGGCAGCCGCGGCGCGGGAAATGGAGCGCCTGCGGGGCGTCCGAGCGCTCGTTGTGGACGACAATCCCACCAACCGCCGAGTCGTGCGGGAGATTCTTGGCCCTGCGGGTGTGGCGGTGGACGAGGTCTCGGCAGCGGGCCCTGCGCTGGAACGGCTGCGGCGGGCGCGGATGGAAGGTACGCCGTACGTCCTGGCCATCCTCGATGCGTTCATGCCCGGGCAGGACGGGTTCGAGATGGCGGAGGCCGTTCGCTCCGACCCCGAGTTGCGCGACATCAAGCTGATGATGCTCACGTCGGCGGGCCAGCGGGGTGACGGGCAGCGATGTCGGGAACTCGGGATCGATGCGTACCTGACCAAGCCGGCCTCCCGGTTGGAGCTGCTGGAAGTCACCGCCGCTGTCCTGGCCGGGTCCGGTGCAACCGCATACCCCGGGAGGCTGATCACGCGGTATTCGATCAGAGAATGTCGGGAGCCGCGCCACATCCTGCTCGCCGAAGACAATCCCGTGAATCAGCAGATAACGGTCGCCATGCTGCGTAGGCGGGGGCACACGGTCGACGTGGTCGAGAACGGCCGGCAGGCGGTGGAGGCCGTGGCTAGGCAGGCGTACGACGCAGTGCTGATGGATGTGCAGATGCCCGGTATGGACGGAGTGGAGGCGACTCGGGAGATCCGCCGGGACCCCAAGTCTGTGCACCTCCCGATCGTTGCCCTCACCGCCCATGCCATCGCTCCGGAACGCGAGCGCTGTCACGCGGCCGGCATGAGTGGATATGTGGTCAAGCCGTTCAAGCCACACGAGCTGTTCGCGGTAGTCGAGGGATGGGCGCTGGCTACCGAGGTCGGGGACGCACCTGTGATGGAGGCCGCGGAGTCGGCGCCGCCCGTCGCTCTCGAGGAGCTTCGTGGAATGATGCGCGAAGCGGGGGCCGAGGAGGCCGTCGACCGCATGCTCGAGGTATTTGTGGTAGACGCGCCGGAGCGAATGGCCGCACTGGAGGTAGCGGTAGCCAGCGGCGACGCTGAGCGGATTCGGGAAGCGGCGCACGCATACAAGTCGGCTGCGGGAACCATGGCGGCGTATCACCTGGCCGCTCTCCTGGAAGAGGTTGAGCGTGCCGGTCGGGCAGGCGATAGCGCGGGCGCGTCGCAGCTGCTCGGGCGTGTTCGCCAGGCGCACGACGCGGTCCTCGACTACCTCGAAGCCAGCCAGGGGCAGGACAGCAGTACGACGAAACGATAGCGGCAACGCCTCCCACCTGCGGAGCCATGCCGGCCTGCAGGCCATCTTCCCGTTGCTACACCGTCCCTACAGCTCGAACCCCGTGCTCAATCCGACGACCAATTGAGGCCCGGCGGGGAACTCACTCCCGGCGAGGGGCAGGCGAACACCGCCCTCCAGCCAGAGCGGATTGATGGCACGGACACCGCCGGCGAGCTGCAACGTGATGATACGGCGAACCCTCGCCATCGGAATGCCCTCCACGATCCATTTTCTGCTCGTGAACCCGATCTCCACCCCCAAGACACGAGTTCCGCCCCGCGGGACGTCGGCGTTCGAGCCGGCGCAATCTCGGGACGATCCGGGGACGGAATCCCGTCGCGGCCCGGGACACCGTCGAACATCTCCGACTCGGGAATTGGGTAGGGTTCCCGCGGGAACCGTCAGGAACCTCCTGTGGTTCTCCTGGTCGTATGGAACACCGCCAATTGCCGAACCCTCGCCCCGCGGCGCCCCAGGAAACCAGCGGTCTTTGCCGGTCTGGCGGCTCACCCGCCGTGGCCGCCGCCAGGCTTGCGGCGTGACCGGACCGCGAGGCCGCTGAAGCACATAGCAGGCTCCCATCACTCCGTTCAACCAGGCACCCTGTTTGAGGAGGAGACGCATGGTAAGACGTATGATCGCAGGACTTGGCGCAGGTGCCTTCCTGGCCCTCGCTCTCCCGGCGGTAGCCCAGGCCCAGATGATGGGCAAGGCGCCCGAAGGTAGGGAGGCGACGCTGTCCGGGACGGTGATCGACCTGTCCTGCAAGTTCCGGCATGGCCTGGCCGGAGCGGAGCACCGCATGTGTGCTCAGGTTTGTGCAGATAAGGGCGTACCGCTTGCAATCCTGACGGACGACGGCAAGCTCTACGTTCCAGTGAGCGCCGGGATGCCCGGTGGCAACGAGAGTGAGCGCCTGAAGGAGTTCGCCGAGCAGAAGGTGACGGTGAAGGGCAAGGTGTTCGACGCCGGTGGTGCCAAGGCCATCGAGATCGCCAGCGTAAGCAAGCGGTACTAGGCGTTGCACGCTGAACGGACGGGCCGGGGCATTCCCCGGCCCGTGCTCTTGTTGGCCGGGTTGGCCCTCGTGGCCGGCCTGGCTGTCGCTGCGCTTGGGGTTGGCGACGGGGGCGGGCGGGGGCCTATTGCNNGTGGAGTCTCTGGTGGGTGCGGTGCGGCATGTCTATCAGGCCGACGCGCCGGAGCTGCTGCTGCCGGACACGCTCGTGCCAGCTCAAGCGGTTCAGCTGCTGTGGTTCCAGGGACGTCCGGTCTCGCGGCTCCGTGGCGGCGGTTCGGTGACGCTGGACGGCGCTGGCGGCGTGGTGCGATTCGATACGCGCCTCACTGCGCACCGCGTCCAGCTCCGGCTCGAAGGCCGGGCACCGATCAGCGTTGCTGCTGCCGGCGACGGTGGGTTCTGGCTGGTGGATGGCGAGGGAAACGTGTTGCGCACGGGGCCGGGCGGAGAGTTGGTCCACACGCTACCCGCACCGTTCGACTACGCAGCCGTGGTTGCCGATCCGCAAGGTGGTGCGTGGCTGGCCCGTTCGACCGAGCTATTCTCGTACCGCCTCGCCACCCACAGCGATCCCCTGCTCGTGTATCTCGATCCCGGGGGAGAGCGATCGCAGACGATGGGGTCCGTTCTGCTTCCGGAACACGTGCTGCTCGTTGAGCTCGCGAACGCGGGCCATGTTACCGCAGGAACGAGCGCGGTCTATTTTGCGCCGTTCGTTCGGGATGAAGTCATCGCCTTCTCCCGCTCCGGCGATACGCTGTGGGTGGCGCACCGGGGCCTGCCTCAGGCCGTGGATGAGCCACGGTTTGAGCTGACCGATGATGGGCCTACCATTGACTACGCGCCGGTCAACCTGGGGATCGCTCTGGGCCCGGACGGAAGGCTCTACGTGCTTAGCATTCCCGGGTTCACCACTATGGAGAGCCGCCTCGACGTGTACGACACCGAGGCGGGACGGCTGCAGCGCACAGCCTGGCTGCCTACGCCGCTTCCGACGCTGGGACTCGATGCTGAAGGACGGCTCTACCTCCTTGAGCCCTTCAGACTGCTCACCGGCATCGCTCCCCACGAGCGAGAGGCGTTCGCGCCGTTCGATCTCGAGACTCTGGGCGGCGAGCGGACGACGCTTGCCGACTTCCAGGGCAAGGTGGTGCTGGCCAATTTCTGGGCAAGCTGGTGCGCGCCCTGCCGAGTCGAGATGCCGGCGCTCGATAGCCTGTGGCGGTCGATCCAGGATTCGGATTTCGCGTTCATCACGATGAACGAGGACATCGACGTCGGGGACGCGGGGGAATTCCTGGACGAGTACGGCTTCGAGTTTCCGGTGCTCCTAGGCCGCGGCAAGCTCAGGCAGCGATACCACTACCTGGGACTTCCCTTCACGGTGCTGCTGGATCGCCAGGGCCGCGTGGTACAACGCTGGATCGGCTTTGCCGGCGAAGATCAGATTGCGTCGATCCGGGCG
>JABAOC010027957.1_pt1 | contig 10487 bp, 10 predicted proteins | sample 7062161 | NCBI WGS metagenome assembly JABAOC01 (sample SAMN14538625, study PRJNA623070) | marine sediment metagenome | biome: marine biome [ENVO:00000428]; feature: marine pelagic biome [ENVO:01000023]; material: deep marine sediment [ENVO:00002113] | place: India: Gulf of Khambhat ...
CCACTTGGGCTGGGTTCAAATCTCTCCCGGCCCACTTCAACACTCTCCCGGATAACCAGGATTCTACTTTTTGTGCGCACGCGCTTAGATAGCAGATAACCGTTTCTCATTCATCTGGAAATGGCAGTTTTGCATCTGTTGTCAGGTTGAGGCCCGCTTGTTTCAATGGCTTCTCGTTGCCGTCATTCATCAGATGGGTTGTGTGCATCTCGCAGCCTTTGAGTTTACCTAGGGCGTCAAGACACCTCTGTGACATCTGATCGGATACTGCGCTTGCAGCTAGTGCATTGAGGATTTCCTTGACGTCGAGTGACGTGCTGCTCAGTCCAATGATGGTCTTCAAATGGATCATGCTTCTGATTACAGCAGGGGAGATGACGTCCACTTCATCAGGTATTCCCGCCAAGAGTTTGGTTGCATTCAGAAGCGCCGCTGACTCCGCGTAGAGGAGCGCTGAGTTTTTCCCAGTCACCATCAATGGATTGCCTGTTGCTGAGACGATTTCGATCGCCGCGCCGCAGAACACGTTCTTGTACCCTTTTCCCACGTTTCTTCTTTGCCTCGCGTCTTCTGCAGCTTGCCGTGCTGGCAGCACTACAGAACGGTCTTCAGGTTTGACCCCTGCCTTTGCCACGATCTTTTCCATGGTCTCCACTGTGGAGTGGAGGGTTTCACCTTCCACAAACTCTCGTTGATACCTGAAGTAGCGTCTCAGGATTTCCTGCCTGCACGCGTCCTGCACCAGCGAATCATCGATTATCCCATCTTTGGCCATGTTGACTCCCATGTCAGTTGGCGATTGATATTTCGCCATCGGGTGATCTTCATTGACGAGTTTGTCGATTATTTCTTTCATTATTGCAAAGTTTTCGACATCGCGGCTGTAGTTAATGGCTGTCACTCCATATGCGTTCTGGTGAAATGGATCAACCATGTTGTAATCTCCGATGTCTGCGGTTGCCGCTTCGTAGGCGATGTTCACAGGATGATTGAGGTTCAGATTCCATATGGGAAACGTTTCAAATTTCGCGAACCCCGATTGGACGCCGCGCTGTCGGTCGTTGTAGAGTTGGGCCATGCAAAAGGAGAATTTGCCGCTGCCGGGGCCGGGGGCGGTCACAACGACGATTTCCTTCTCTGTGGTCACGTACTCCTGGTTCCCGTAGCCCTTCTCCCCTACGAGAAGATCCAAATCCCGAGGATAATGGGGGATCTCATAATGGAGGAAGACAGGGATCTCTCGATTGTGAAGTTTCTGTCGGAATTTTCTCGCAGTTACCTCATGGTTGAACCTGTTGATCACAACCGCTGAGACCTCTAAATCAATCTCCAGCAGATCATTGATGTCCTTGAGCGCTTGCTCATCATATGTCAACCCAAAGTCGCGTCGAATCTTCCGTCCTTCTATGTCCTTCGCGCTGACACAGTGAATTACTTCGATCTTTTCTTTCAGTTGCTTAAGCATCTGAACCTTGGTATCCACCTCGTAGCCCGGAAGCACTCGGGACGCATGATGATCATAGCACAGCTTCCCGCCGAATTCCAAGTATAATTTGTCAAACAATGAGACACGGTCAAGTATCTTGTTGATCTGCGCGTTCAAGTATTTCGTTGTGTCAAACCCAATCTTCCCAATCATCTTGAGACCCTACTGCTGAGGAATTCTCCAGATCACCATGTTTCTTCCAGAGCCGGCGAGTATTCCGCTCTTATTACGCTAGATTCATAAAAATCAGATGCACACGGATTTGGATAACTGACGTGCTATGCTCTCGATGCTAAAGGTAGAGTTCTGAACCTTCCAAACCTCTGCTGGATCCACTGCCATTTCCAGGTCTTCTACGCTGTATCCGCAAGTAATAAGAAATCAACGGAGGGAATAGCTTTAGCTGAGTTGACACACATTGCGTGGACATTACATGCAAGAGAGACAGATTCACTGAATGGGTGGGAGATCAGGTNNCCATCTTCTCCTCTGGAGGAGGAGGGAGTCCGGAGGCTGGTCACCAGATTGTAGATGACCTGGTGTCTGAAGGATTCATAGTGAAACTTGTCGACCCTTCTGAGGTTCCCTCTGATGCACGAGTCGTGAATTTTGCGTGTGTTGGAGCCACTGCGGTTGAAAACGATCCACTTGCTGCGGTTCGAACCCTGAAGATGCTAGAGGAGGCTGTGGGTTTCGCCGCCTACGCTACGATTCCAGTAGAGCTGGGTGGATTCAACACGTTGGCGGCAGTGGATGTTGCAGCAAGATGTGGCCTTCCAGTTGTTGATGGAGATGGTGCTGGCAGGTCGGTGCCTGAGGTTCATCTGAAAGTCTACACCCTTGATGAGATCTCGATGACACCTATGGTCGTCTCAGATACACATGGGACGAACATGATCATCATTCGAGAGGCATCCGACTTCCGGACATGTGAGAGGATGACTCGCCTCCTTGCGACGGAGTGGAATCAAAGCGCGTACACGGCGAGAAGAATCCTCACAGGATCTCAGGTGAAGACTTCACCGATCCAGTTGAGTCTGACCAACTCCATGCAGATTGGGGAACTGTTGCGAACGCATGAGCACCCAGTAGAGGGGCTATTGAAGAGAACTGGCGGCGTCAGACTCTTTGACGGGATTGCTTCGTCTGCTGAGCGGAAAACTGAGTCCGGCTTCACATTCATCGACATTGCGATCAAAGGTCTCCACCAATATGACGGAAGCACGTTGGAGCTCAAGGTGAAGAATGAGGTGCTTGTCGCCTATAGAGATGGATCGCTAGTAGCCATGGCTCCAGATATCATTACTCCTCTGCATTTTCAGACGGGTAAGTGCATAACTGCGGAGCGCATCAAGCTCGGGGATCAGCTGACAGTGCTGGGCGTGCCAGCTCCACCGAGATGGCGGACTTTCCAAGGTCTAATGTTGTGGAAAGACGTTTTAGAAAGATCCGGGATACTGGAATCGTATGTGGCGATTGAAGAGCTAGCCACAGAGTAACGCTGTATGGTCTTTCAGGGTGATAGAGTTGGATGTTGTGAAAGATACTGCGTGTACGTGGATTTCCGACCACGAAGATCACTATGTCAAGATCAGTGATGATGTGTGGGAACTGGCTGAGCTGGGGTTGATCGAAGTCAAATCCTCAGCGCTCCTGGCAGGTGAATTGGAAAAGCAAGGGTTCAAGGTTGAACGCGGAGTGGCAGGCATGCCCACTGCCTTTGTGGCCAGTTGGGGGGATGCCAGACCTGTTGTTGGAGTGATGGGGGAATATGATGCTCTCCCGGGACTCTCTCAGAAGAAAACTCCGTGGAAAGAGCCGTTGGAGCCTGGACAGGCGGGTCACGGCTGTGGCCATAACATTCATGGAACGAGTGGTGTAGCTGCTGCTGTCGCACTTAAACAGGTGATGGAACAATACAAGATCAAAGGCACGATCCGATTCTTCGGCTGTCCTGCTGAAGAGAATTTCTCTGGCAAAGTGTTCATGGTTCGAGATAGTGTCTTCGATCATGTGGACGCGGTGTTGAGCCACCATCCGAATGACATGAATGCCGTCGATCTGAGAAGTAGTCTAGCACTGAATTCTGCGAAGTTCCATTTCTATGGCAAAGCGTCTCATGCCGGTGACTCGCCAGAACAGGGAAGAAGCGCCTTGGACGCTGTAGAATTGATGAACACGGGAGTAAACTATCTCAGAGAGCATGTGATCCAAGATGCTCGAATACACTACGTGATCGAAAAAGGTGGAGAGCAGCCCAATGTGGTCCCAGCGTACGCGCGAAGCTGGTATTACATCCGAGCTCCTGAACGGGAGCAAGTGGAATTCATCTACAAGTGGATTGTGGACATCGCAGAGGGAGCAGCGATGATGACGAGGACAGAGGTCACAGTGGAGTTCATGGAAGGCAGCTACAATGTAATCCCCAACCACACCATCGCCGATCTCCTGGTCCATAACATGCAGGAGATAGGCCTTCCTAAATACCAGAGTGAAGATGTGAAGTTTGCCGAGGCCATTGCGAAGACGATCCCGAAAGAGACTAAGAGAGCGCAACTGAGGAAGTCTAAGCGTCCCAACTGGAAGGATTTGCTCGGCAAGATGATAGATGATGAGATCGCCCTGCCGTGGGGAGAAGGAGAGACAATCCACGGCAGCACTGATGTGGCTGATGTCAGTTGGCAGACCCCGACACTTGAGTTCGGCACAGCAGCCTGGATCTTGGGAACACCGGCTCATTCATGGCAGGCTGTCGCGCAAAGTGGAGTTGGATTGGGACACAAGTCATTGATCTTCGCAGCCAAAGCCATGGCAACGACGGCAATAGATCTTCTCACAGATGACACGAAGCTTCGGAACGCCCAAACAGAGTTTAAAAAGAGAATAATGAACCAAGAGTACAAATCACCACTCCCAAAAGATCAGAAACCTCCATTGACTGCGTGGGAGTAGCCCAGCGTAATCGCGTCGCGATCTGATCTGCATCATTAATGTGGTTTCCATAGATCAGATAGGCCCCTACCCTTCATGTCACACATCAGCCTGCCTAGCGTGCACATGTTACGGGTAGTCAACACGGTATATTTTGCCTTTGTTGTTGTCGAAGAGTTTAGTGAACCATCGTGGGTGTAAGATGTCATCGAAGAGGAGACGTAGCAATGTGGCTTGCGAACCCAGTGTCGTAGGATGATAGATGCCATCTTTCAGCGTCAAGTATTCTGAGCTGTTGTAGCCGGCGATCTCAGCAATCCACTGGAATTTCTGCAGATCGTCAGGCGTGAAAACGAGGGCGTACGAGACGTTGTACTGTTCCATGAGTGGGAGAGCCTGATCTTCAGGCAACAAGAATATCTCCGCCAAATCGTGGATCCTCTCTGAAGACCCCCAGGTTCCGAAAGCTGCGCGGCCAAGTTGTCCCATGGATCTCGACTTGATCCCACAGTGTGCCAAATATCTCTTGACGGGTATGCTTCGATCACTTCTCTGAAGCTCCATTCTCTGACTGCGCGACCGTAATCCCACCAGCACAACACAACTGATCCTGGAGGTGCGAGCTGTTCAAGTTGAGCGAACGCATCCGGCATTCCTTCTTGCTGGGCGAAGTATTGAAGAACAGCATCTTCCCGTTCTACGAAACGGGTTCGCAGAGCCACTGCAAATAGAGCCACAAGTAGAGTGATGATGACGACTGCAATGATGAACCATTTGCTCCGCCAGAACTTTAGTCTCACGATGGTTTCACCTGTGGAACTCGAGCTGGGAATTATGTGACGACTCCCATGCGATGAAGCTCTTCATCCAGACTAATCCTCGTCTGCTTCAAGCTTTGCCTTCTCTCCACATATTCATCGCCACTGATTCCGCCAGCTTTGAAGTCTTCATCAAGCTTCACTAACTGGGCATCAATGTCCGCGATTCTTGCTCTTAGCTGATCTACATACGAGACGGCGCCTTCTTCTTTCGTAATCTGTGCCGGTGTGAGTGCAGATGTGATCATTCCATCTTCAATCTTCAGTATACGATCTGCCGCCCGAGCCACGTTTGGATCGTGAGTCACCATGATGATCGTCTTGCCAAGCTCCTCATTCACCTTCACCAAATAGTCCACAACTATCTTGGCGTTGACCGTATCCAATTCGCCTGTCGGCTCGTCTGCTAGCAGAACTGGCGCGTCATTCGCTAACGCAGCCGATATCGCTACTCGCTGTTGCTCGCCTCCACTCAACTCGTCTGGTTTGTGGTTCGCACGTTCCGCCAAGCCTACGACCTCCAGCAATTGCCTGACTCGCTCATGACGGGTTCCCCTTGACGCACCCATCGCGATCATGGGCAATTCTACGTTCTCTGCGGCAGTGAGTGTAGGAATTAGATTCAGAGTTTGGAAAATGTGCCCCACATTTTCCCTTCGAAAATTCACTAGTTGTGACGCGTCCAGAGCCGTCACCTCAACGTCACCCACCTGCACAAAGCCTGCGGTGGCTTGATCCAATCCTCCCACTATGTTGAGTAGTGTCGTCTTACCACTTCCACTCGGTCCGATGACAGAGACCAACTCCCCTTCTCTCACCTCAGCATTTAACCCTCTCAATGCCTGAATCTCAACATTCCCTAGTCGATACACACGAATCAGATCTTTAACGAACACTTTCATGCCTTTCAAGCTCTCACGATCCTTTCCAGTTTGGAAACATACCTCTTCGTGATCATGATTAACGGAATTATGGATGAGGCGAACACTAAAATCACAGACGCTGCCAGCGTGAGAACCGCATCTGGCGGGAATGTCATGCGATGAGCAACCAACGTAACATATTGCGTTGCATTGAGAGCAACGATGTTGCCATGCACGATTATCAGACCAACAATGACGCCTAAGACAGTGGAGAACACGATGATGGACAGGTGTTCCGCCAGAAGCATTGTTATCAGCTGCTTGTAGGAGAGCCCGCGGACGTTCATGATGGTGACTTCTTTCCTACGTTCTTGCAAGCTCACCATCGATGTCAGACCTGTGGCTACTGACGCTGCCACTACAGCAAAAATAACTCCTATTCTCTGAACACTTGTCGTGCCAGTCAGTAGTAAGTTGGTTTCTCGCTTTTCAAGTTGTTCCGCGACAGACGAAACATAGTTGATATCGCCGGTCTCAAGATTCCGGATCTGAGAAGCGACACGTGTTCCATTCGCCGCAGTTTCAAGCTTGACTAGGATTTTCCCAGCAGCATACACGTTTCTATCAAGCATGTGATACAGATTCGCTGGCACGTAAGACCAGAACAGTGAACCTATATAGGAGTCACCTGGCCTGAAAACAGGCTGAGACCCCCCGCTGATTTCCGGACCGAAAAACCCCACGACTCTCAGCTTCAGTGTTGTAGGGCCTACTTGGAGAGTGATGGAGTCATTGATGCGAAGATTCAAGGTGCTTGCAATCGTCCTTTCCAAAATGATCGTGTAGTTGTCCGTAGTCAGTTCGTGGAATGCAGTTGCAGCATCGGTCCCAGTGAACCATTCATTCTCGTAGTAGGCTGNNTGCCACAAGATTCAGACTCTGGTAACTTGTCTCTCCATAGAATGACAACTCTAGGGTGGTGGATGCTACTCCCGACATCTCTGTTATGTTTTCCATGATGAACGGGGCAGCAGTCAGATTGCTTGATGAGACACCAATGTCTGCACCTACATTTGCGTTGACTTGGCGAATTACATAGTCCTCTTCACTGGCGAGTAAGCCGACGGTTTGAAACCCATAGCCAATTATCAAGGCGACGAGGAAAGCAACGGAAGCAACTCTCGCGGGGTTTCTTCTCACGTTTCTTGTTGCTAACACTCCCAGATCACCAAGAAAGCGTGCCGCCTTGGTCACCAGTCCTTGAAACCCCAGAGACCCCAGCACGAAAATCTTGGAGAATCCCCAGAAGAAGAGTAGTGGTCCAATCGGTGTGAGCACGCTATCAACGACCAACCAACCGGCAAGTAGGATTGAGAGGAAGATGTTGGAGGTTGGTGGAGGGCGTCCAGAGAAGTATTGCATCAGGCTGGAGATGCCGATAAGAAACATAGTGATCTTGTAGCTGCCGAGTAAGAAAGCGAGCCAGGGCCATTTCTGCTTGTAGGGTTTAGGCGCCTCCCGATACATGTACTCTTTCAAAGCATCAACCGTTGACAGTTTGGCAGCTCTTCTTGAAGGTCGAAATGTTGACAGAAGGGTTAGGCTAGTGCTGAAGATGATCGCCAGGACGATGACCTCAGGGGTCAGTATTGGAGATGCATCACTGAACTCCGATCCTATTGCAGTGACGAAGTACGGGCTGAGAAGATAGCTCAGGCCGACGCCGATGAGCCCTCCGAGGATGCCGATGAGTAGTGACTCTGACAGAAACAGGCGGAAAATCTGTCCTGACGAGAACCCTCGCGCAGACAGGAGGCCGATCTCCCGTCGCCTCAGGTTAAAAGACACGTCGGAAACGGTTGATCCAACATACCAAGCGACGAAAAATACAGGAAGCGCCACAACCAGAAATGCAAGTCGCATTCCAATAGAAAGGAACTGATAGGTACCCAGAACATACTGCAGGTTGCTGTAGGCGGTGAGTCCGAACTCTGCCACTTGATTGTCGATCTGTGAAGCAACACGGTTTATGGTCTCTAGTGATGCTCCAATGTCCCAAGGGTTTATGACAGCTTCCCGATCGAGAAAGATCAAGATTTCGGTACGAACAGGGCTATAGGATGGATTAATGGTGTAGATGGTGTCGAGAAGCTTTGCAATTGTTCTCTCCCAGCTGACTATGAGAAGATTCCCATAGCCGATCGGCCCAATATCCTCCAGTTGAGCTGGCGTATAGAAGATGTCACCGCCATCCTTCCAATATTGTCCTGACGCAAGTGCATATGCTGTCTCGTCCAGATCAATAAAGCCTGCAACTCTAAGGGGTAGGCTCAGATTCAACTCACCTTGATCATACGTCCACAGAGTGTAGTTCAAGAGCAACGTATCATTTACCTGCAGTTTGGAAGCGTCTTGAGAGCCAATCCACACATATGTCTCATTCTCTTGGAGAGAATTGGCTCCAGATGTCACGACTAGACCCGCATTCACTCGTGACTCATCAAGAACCCCCACAACATCGAAGACCGAATAGTCCTGTTCTCGCGTCGGACCATGCCAAGCAATCCTGGAAAGGATTTCCTGATCTTTCACATCGTCAACTGAAGCCACCTTCTCCGCGATAATCGTCCAATTGGCAGAAGCGAGAGACTCGCCATACCGTCCACTCGCTGTGAGATCCACGAGAACTTGACTCAGCTGCTGGTTCAGAGCAGCTTTGGCAGTGGTATCTGCACCAATGTTGATTCCTGCGAAAAAGGAGGATGCCAGCACAACGCCGAGAAGTAAGGCTATAAAGAGGCCCAGGGAGCGCAGGACTCTCTTCAGAGCATAAGAAAGCACTGGTGCACACCAGACAACTACACCCTCAAGCAAAGTTTCTTTTAAAGCTATATTTTGGAACACTCCCTCTGCGCTCAGTTATGTTCTACTCTCGGAAGAGAAGTTTCAAAGTCCTGTATGGGAACCCCTGTCAAAACGAATATGTGGAATTCAAGTTTCTGTACCAGTAGACTACTGTATGTGCACGTCACCGTTACGTGCTCAGATTTGACTCAGTGATGGTCACTCAGCTTGGCTAGTTTGGGGGCAATGACTAGCCTGCAGTAGGGTTGTTCTGGGTGTCGCTTGAAGTACTCTTTGTGGGAGTCTTCTGCTTTGTAGAACGCCGTAAGCGGCAGGACCTGCGTTACGATTCGTGACTGGTATGCTTTCGAGTTGTTGAGCTCCCCGATCACCAGCTCAGCTGTCTTCTTTTGATTGGCGTTGTGGTAGAGTATTATTGATCGATACTGTGTCCCTACATCAGCGCCTTGACGGTTCACCGTGGTTGGATCGTGAGTTGCGAAGAACACTTCAAGAATCTTCCTGAAGGAAACTTCATCTGAGTCAAAGGTCACTTGCACAACTTCAGCATGTCCAGTGGCTCCAGTGCACACCTGGGCATATGTTGGGTTTGCTACGGTTCCACCTGCATACCCTGGCTCAACCTTTAGAACACCTTTAATCCGTTGAAAGACAGCTTCTGTACACCAGAAGCAACCTCCACCAAGGGTGGCCACCTGTATCTTCTCATGGCCGCTTGTCGATTCATTCATGACGCTCACCTAAAACCTACTCGAACTCTCAACATATTTCGTTTTTCCCAGTTTTTCTCCGAGGAACCCGTGTTCGATGACATGTACAGCGGATTCAGAGATCCCTTTTTGCGAAGATGCTGATTAAAATCGAGAAGTGCAGCGTCAAAGATGCTTGGTAAGGAAACCAGTAATATCCTGCTCTGATAGAACTCTAGCTTAGCTGTTTCAAATGCCTTGACTGAGTCTCTGTGCATGCTTTCCTCCGAGTATCCTAGACACATCGACATAAGAGTCTGATATTCCATCTCTATGGCGCGCGCAACAATGAATGGGGAAGTGAATGCTCTTTGACGATTAAGGCAGTTTTGTTTGATATGTGGGGTACGCTAATCCATGCTGATATTGCGCATGTTGGAGAGATACTTCAAAGAATTCTAGCTTCTTTAGGCATCTTTAGGTCATTAGATGAGATAGAGACAGTATGGTCCAATGCTGAAAAAGAAGCCAAAGACACTGGCTTACTGTCATTATTCGGCAAACTGCCACCTGAAGAATATTGGTTCAAGTGGAACTCTCTGGTCCTAAACCACCTTGGAATAGAGGAGAATGCAGAGCTTGTTACAGCTGTTCATTCCAAGTGGAATAATGCATATAGCTTCACACTTTATCCAGAAACAAGAGATGTTCTAATGGAACTGCAGCAAAGAGGGTTGAAGCTGGGACTCATAAGCACAGCCTATGAAGAGGAGATCCACTTCTTTCTTGAAAGGACAGGTCTAGAGAAAACAACCTTTGACATCATTGTCGGGGT
>JABAOC010034165.1_pt2 | contig 10487 bp, 10 predicted proteins | sample 7062161 | NCBI WGS metagenome assembly JABAOC01 (sample SAMN14538625, study PRJNA623070) | marine sediment metagenome | biome: marine biome [ENVO:00000428]; feature: marine pelagic biome [ENVO:01000023]; material: deep marine sediment [ENVO:00002113] | place: India: Gulf of Khambhat ...
TGTTTTACACTTGAAACCTGCTTTGACTATCTTTAATTGTTAAAAAGGAAAAGGTAATCTAAACAAGTTAAAAAACAACCTGATAAAAGGAGATACTATAAGCTGAAATCCTCCGAAAAATATAAAACCTATCAGTATCAGCATTCCAAACTGAGAAAAGTTCCGATACATGTTAATAGCTTCGGGAGATTTCAAGCTGGCATAAACCATTCTGGAACCATCGAGCGGTGGTATTGGAATCAGGTTGAAAACAGCCAAAATAATATTGAAAAATATAGCCAGCAAAACGAAATTGCCTAAGAGCGTCATAGCCGACAAATGAAGTAAATGGAATACAATGGCCAGAATAAAAGCCAGAGATATATTTGCAAGGGGACCGGCAGCAGCCACCATAAAGATTTGCCTTTTAGTCAGGATTGAAAAGTTAACGGGTATGGGTTTTGCCCAGCCGAAATGAACCAGAAGCGGTAGAATTATCGTGCCAAAGAGACTAATATGCGCCAAGGGATTCAGGGTCAGCCGTCCCATTCTTTTGGCTGTGTCATCGCCATATCTGTAGGCCATCCAGGCATGTGCATACTCGTGAATAGTTAGTGACACAAGAAAAATAGGAAGTACAAATATAAATGTCGAAACTCTACTACTTAACATAATATCTATTCACCACAAAAAAATGATAATTGTTCTCATACAAAAACTGCATGTCGTCTGCAACAATGAGATTAATCTGTCCCTTGTTCGCAAACAACTTCAGCTCCTGTTGCAATAATATTACGATTATTTTGTTTTCTTTCAAGAGTTGTTTTGGTACTAAAAGGACGTTAAATTGACGAACATAGTGGAATTGGTGTTAAATCGGACTTAGGAGGTTATTATGTGTGATTGCTGTATGAACAGGAGAGAGTTTGTAGGATTGACAACGGCAGGCATAGCCGGTGGAGTTCTCGGTTTTGGCACTTCGGCCCTTGCCAACAGAACAATAGAAGAGTGGAACCCGGATAAAGCATTTCTCGTCACAGGGAAAAAAATAAAAGTCCAGCCGGTCCTTATGTATAGAACGCCCGTACGAAGGGAACAAACCTCCTGGAAATCGTGGGGAGGGGTACAAACCGAGCAGGCTGCTTCAGAGGAAGCACAGAGAATATCAAAAGAGCTAAAGTCGTTATCCGCCGGGGCTGATTTTCCTCTCGAAATATTGCCTGTGGTTAAGGTCAAATCCACCGAAGAGGCATCAAAGGTCCATAAAAACGATTATGATGTAATCATTGTCTATCCAGCCACCGGTTCGGGTGACATGCTCAGGGCCTGTTTTGCAAAGGAAAAAAACAAAGACACTATAATATTCGCCAGGCACAGTTCCGGCCCGACTTATTACTGGTATGAGGCGCTCAGTGTCAGATACCTAAAAACAGATGAAAACGAACAATCGCAAAACAGCCACCTCAATCACGGAGGTGTATATATCTATGATGTCGTTGTTGATGATTACCAGGAGCTTCTCTGGAGACTGCGGGCACTGTATGGGCTAAAGAATTTTATAGGGACGCGAATAGTCGCTCTTGGCGGTCCATGGGGAAAATATTCTCCACAGGCCCCCGACGTTGCCCGGGAAAAATATAAAATCGAAATCATAGAAGTCAGCTACGACGATTTGGCCCCTCGTATTAGAAGCGCCAAAGCAAAAAAAAATCTGATTTCAAAAGCAGAACAATGGACTCAAAAATACCTCTCGCTGCCCAACACTGCCCTTATGACCGAGAAGAAGTTTGTGGTCAACTCTTTTCTGCTCCATAGTGTCTTCAGAGATATAATGCGAGAATATGACGCACCGGCCTTCACAATCAGGGCCTGCATGGCCACTATCATACCAATGGCCGAGACGACCGCCTGTTTGACCCTGAGCCTGCTCAATGATGAGGGAGTAATTGCCTTCTGCGAATCTGATTTTGTTATTATACCTTCGGGGATATTACTGCATTATATATCGGGCAAGCCGGTGTTTCTGCACAACTCGACGTTTCCACATAACGCGGTAGTGACCTGTGCACACTGCACCGCTCCCCGCCGGATGGACGGGACGCACTATGAACCGGTAAAAATCATGACGCATTATGAATCCGAATATGGTGCGGCACCGAAGGTGGAAATACCCAAAGGACAGGAGGTGACATTTATTGACCCCGAATACAGTACAGGCCGGTGGGTCGGATTTAAGGGAATTGTTAAAAGCAACCCGTTTTTGGAAATATGCCGTTCCCAGCAGGATGTCGAAATTCAGGGGGACTGGAAGAAACTGCTCAAAGAAGTCCGTGACTCTCACTGGATGATGGCTTATGGTAACTATCTCAAAGAGGTCGGATACGCAGCGCGAAAAATCGGAATCAAGTGGATAGATATTTCAGAAACATAGTAATAGCATATCTGAATAACTATTCGCTCTCGCCTGTCATTCTGAACGGAGCGTAGCGAAGTGAAGAATCTCCTCTTCGTTGGCCAGATTCTTCGGCTTCGCCTCAGAGTCCCTCCTGAGCTTGTCGAAGGAATGACAAAGAATGAAGGATTATTCGGATAGGCTCTAAACGTGAAATTCTTTGAGACTCATAATCAGCAATATTTTTATGAAATAAAGCAGGTTTATTATCTTCAACGCCAGTACTAAGCATAGCAGTCCATTGAAATCAAAAACTTTCACAAGAACTATAACGGCGGTTATTATCTTCGTGGCAATATGTGCCTTAACCGCCTACTTTGCACCGGTTGGTGACCAGGATTCGCAAACAGGCATACCCTGGTACAGCATTGTTCCCCCAGTACTGGCGATTTCACTGGCCTTTTTGACACGCCATGTCCTGCTCAGTCTGGGAATTGCCATTGTGGCAGGCGGTCTGCTCACTCAGGTCCCAAAAGCCCCGTTGAGCGCTGTCGCCTGGTTCGATGGTCTCAAGACGGCCGGCAGTCTTGTCGTAAAAACCGTCTGGTTATACACCGAAAAGGGCGAAATAAACTCGAACCTGCTGATACTCGCATTTATCCCGCCCATCTTCGTAATGATAGAGGTCGTCATCGCATCCGGAGGTTTTAGAGGAATCATCCTCTGGCTCTTGAAGTGGGTAAAGGGCAGTAAGTCCGCACAACTGGCCACCGCCCTGATGGGCGTATTGTGCTTCATCGACGACTACACCAACGCTATAATTGTCGGCTCGATGATGCAGCCTATCACCGACCGCTTCCGCGTCAGCCGGGAAAAACTTGCCTTTCTCGTCGATGCCACGAGCGCACCTGTCGCAGGACTTGCAGTCATCAGTACCTGGATTGCCTATGAAGTGGGCCTTCTCGGTCAAATCTCAGACAAGCTCGGCATCGATAAGAGCGGATATTCTATGTTCTTTGATGCCCTGATTTTTCGCTTCTACTGCTTATTGATGCTTGCCTTTGTCTTTTTGCATATCATTATAGGCCGGGACTTCGGCCCGATGAAAACCGCGGAAGATTCGGCTAAGGCAAAAGGTCACGATGAAAACAGCCAGGCCAGCCAATCCCAAAACACTCCTGATTCGAGTCCACCTGCCGTTGCTCAGCAATCCTCCCGGGCCATCAATGCCCTGGTGCCACTTGGTGGACTTATTTTGTTTCATATCACTGGGCTTTGGCTCGATGGCGGCGGACCGGCCAAACTCAGNNACCCACCTGATTCTCGACTTCGCAGCACTATTCGGCCTGGCACTGGCTTTGCTCTTCTCGCAGCTCTTCGGGTCACTACGTATGCCCGTCATAATCAATTGTTTCAAGCGGGGCATTAGGCGAGCCATGATTCCCTTTGTAATATTGATTCTCGCCTGGTCGCTTAAGAGCTGCTGTGACAGTTTGAAGACCGGAGAGTTTATAACAGCAATACTGGCAGGTAGAGTATCACCTCATTGGTTTCCGCCGGCGGTTTTCCTCGTTGCCTCCGTGACCTCATTCGCCACAGGCACGAGCTATGGAACGATGGCCATCCTCATCCCCACCGCCATTCCGGTCGCCTTCGCACTCGACGGGAACAGCTACGGCCTGACCACAATGATAAGCCTCGGAGCGGTCCTGGATGGCGCAATCTTCGGCGACCACTGCTCGCCCATCTCCGATACTACAATTATGAGCTCTATCGCCAGCTCCTGCGACCTCATAGACCATGTCCGCACACAACTGCCCTACAGTCTGTTTGTTGCCGGTCTCGCCTTGCTCTTTGCTTACCTCCCCAGCGCTTTTGGCCTTGCCCCTGGATGGAGCTTTGCCCTGGCGATATTAATAATGGTATGCTTTTTTGTTATCCTCTCTCGCAAACAGGCACATTCACGCTAAGGATGGTTCAGGTCAGTCACCACAATAGCCGCCTTTAATTCTGGACGGTGGTTTCGTATCGAACACCATCGGGGACAGGTAGGGGCACGGCAACGGTTATACCATGGTCACCGGCGGTTTTCCGCGAGGAATCGACGGCGATAAAGGCCGTGTAAGCCGACATCAGGCCATACTCAAGGGCTACCTGCTTGATTTCCTCAGGAAGGTCCGGGTTATTGTCGTAGCTGGCCTGATTAGCCAGGGTCTCGATCTTTTTACGGGCCCATACGCAAGCGATGCCCTTATGAGCCGCGGCAGAATCGTCGAAGTTGACGGGAATCGCGATTTCCTGGGTCATGTCACCGACCTTGCCGGTAACACGAATGGTTGTTTTACTATTGCCTTTGAACCTGCCGGTAAGAATTACAGGCCGGCCGACAAACAGGTCACGAATGTGATACGGGTACATATCTGTCACCTGCATATTTCCCCAGTCGATTGTTACATCGGTAAGGGCCGGATGGCTGATGCGCTCGTAGAACAGGTCCACGACTTCCCCGGCACTGTCGTCCAGGCCGATATAGGCAACGGCGCCTTTTCCGAGCTTGGCCATCCTGTCGAGCAGGTATCGGTTGACGGACGAGCCGACGCCGAAACTGAAGATTCGGCTCGCGCCAAGACGCTGATGAATAGCTGCGAGAATTTCCACTTCGTTGCCGATGTAGCCGTCTGTCATAAACGAGACCAGGCGAAATCTATGCGGGTCATGCTTGAAATCCAGAGCGGCCTTTATACCTTCAATCATCATGGTCCCTCCGCTGCCACGAAGATTTTCAACATATCTTATAGCTTTGCGAATATTACCCGGCGTCGCAGGAACCGGGTCGGGCCCGAACTGAGAAGCGTTATTTGAGAACCGAATCACCTGGAAGGTATCGTTCGGCCGGAGTTTTCGAAGGGCCCGTGTCACCGCCTGCTTGGCTTTGGCGATTGGTTTGCCGTTCATACTCCCCGAACAATCCAGGACAAATATCATTTCCATCGGGGCACGCTTTAGATACGAAAGACTTTCCGGCGGATACAGCATCAGCGTGAAGAATCCGCCTCGTTTGTCGTGGTGTGTTACTAAGGCCGACTTTACTGTTTTGCCTGCGACCTTATAGCGAAGGACAAAGTCCTTGTTGGGGATACTATCGAGACTGCTGAGCTTGACCGTCAGCTTTTCGGGCGCGGCAAAAGTCTTCTTAATAACATGGTTTGTGCATCTGACTTCTTCGATTTTTACACCGGCGTCAACATCTAACGTAACGGCAATATCATGGCCGCTTCGCTCACCGGGTTTTAGGTACTGCACCTCGGTCCTCTGGCAGGAGATACCGGCTTTGCCGCGGGCGACCGCGCCGACGCCGTCGGTATATCCGGGAGGATTGAACCGTGGACCAACGACCATAGGAAATACAAACTCATACCAGCCGTCCACGTAGGCTAAGGTGTTGAAATACTTGATATTGACGTCGATGTTTTTGCCCGGCTCGATGTTGGCGACCTTCTGCGTGAAGATATTTGGCCGCTCCTGGGTAAGAAGCGAAGCGACATATCCCTGTCTCCTCGCTTCCCTGTAAATCTTCTCTGCCTCTTTACGCTCGCGAATAATGCCGCGGATTCTTCGTTCGCCTATTACCATAATAAACTCATTGACCGCTGCGTTCTGTGGCAGTGGAAACACATACACCGCCTCGATTTTCTCATCGTACGGATTATGGAACTGCTGCGTAACATCAACGGTGGCGATATAGCCGCTAATCTGCCCCTTAACGTCTGTGTGCTTTAGCGGCAGCGGTATTTCTTTGTCTTCTTTCGGCAGCTTTGCCAACATCGCCCCACAGCCTGGAGTATCCTCTCCTGCTGGAACCGCCTGCGTCTCAGCACGGGCTATCACCCATATCTCGTCCTCCGTGACACTGAGTAATCCAGAATATATTCGCCCGCTTTCAGAACGCTGAGCCTCTGCCGATGACGCATCACCCACAACATAAGCCTGGGCCCTAATTCTCCGCGGCTGCCCCGCAGACGGTGCAACGCCGTTACCACGATAGCCGCTCATTCCTCCCATGCCACCGCTCCTGCCCCTTCTGCTGCTCCTGCCCATTCCACCATACCCACCCATACCGCCCATTTCTGGTTTATCGCCGGGTATAGGCCCCGGAGTTCCTACGAATTTAGGTTTAGGAAGCCTTGCCTCCTCGCTTTTTAATTCGAGGTCAGTTGAAATTTTCTTATGGCTATCGGAAACCTCTGTCCCAACATGGCGCAGCATTGTATTCAGTTCAGGCATCGTCACAGGAGGAGCTGTTTCTTCCGCTTCCTTTGCCGGCTCCAATTGAGTTCGCAGATGAACCTCATCTTTTTTCGCTTCCTCTTTTTGTAGCTGGGACAGCACATTTTGCAGTTCCGGGGGCACTTGTGGCTCGGAATCAGGTTTATCGGTTACTTCAACGAATGTTACGTCTTCCTCTTTGCTTGACTCATCTACTGCTGTCCGGGAGGATACAGTATCCCCTTCTTGCTGGCTGCACCCGAAGTAGCCGACCAGCACTATTGTCGTTACGGCTAAAAGGATTGAGGCGATTAATACTTTCTTTTTCACTTTTATTCTCCTTTTTCGAATGAGATTTCTGCGGGTATTTCCCTCGCATCCGCGTCACCGGCGACAACGAGCTTTAGTTCGTAATCAGGCTCGGCTTCGCCGATAATTTGCAGATGGATAGTAGCGATTCGGGTGCGCCCTGTGGGTAGTTCGCTGCCGGTATTAAATGCGGCAATGATTATACGGTCATTGGCCAAGGCCGCCGGGTCATAGTAAGGCGCCTCTTTGAAAGCTGCGTGCTGACCGCCCTCTACGCCGACGATTTTGACTTGGCCGGCAGCAGCCTTAAGCTCGAACTGATAAGCGGCCAACGATTTGTTGCCGGAATCAAGATAAATATGCAGCGGTGCGAAACGGACTCTCGGCTGAACAGTCGTAATGTCCTGCTCTGACTGCTGGGCCAGAACAGGAACGATTATGCTTATGCTCATCAGAATAATTACTGTAATCTCTTTCATCATAAAACTCCCTTATTTTTATCCAATCGGACAGCGGATAAAGCGACTAAATCAACATCATTACGGTCGACAAGACCATCGCCGTTAATGTCCCACCCCTGCTTTCCCAGAGCCTGCCCCGTACCTGATACGGGGGACAATTTTGTTTTGGTACTCTTGCCGGATTCAACGTAGCGAGCTAATTTGAAGGCATCGAGAATGTCCACTCGTCCATTCCCGTCAATATCAACCGCCTGGGCCTCTACAACAAAGGAGGAAGTTGTAGTCGGCCCGGGCTTTTGCGTTAGATTCAGGCTGAAGGCAAAAATAATAACAGCCGCTGCCGCAGCAATCCGCCAAATACTGATATGATGGAAAATTCGGTGCCGCCAATGCCTTTGAACAAGGCGCCGATTGGCCTGGTCCATAATGGCCCTGTCTAATTCGGGCGGTACTGAAAATTTCGGCTTGAACAGGGTACTTAAATCTTCCGAGAATTTCGGACTAACTCTCAAATCCAAATCCTCATCAAAATGTCCTTTTTTGTTAGCCATAATCGTAACTCCTATATATTAAGCACACAAACCGCTTAAAAAGTTCAAAGTTTTTTAAGATTTTTTCCGCCGTGAAAGGTTTCTTACTCATTCGAGGAAATAATCTTGTGTCCGGCGGTCCTGGCGGAGTGTTTTTAGGGCGTGATGCAGTCTGGATTTTACCGTGCCTATGGGGATATTAAGGGCGGTGGCTATTTCCTGCAAAGTCATATCATCGACAAATCTCATCAGCAGGACTTCCCGCTGCTCATCGGGCAAAACTGTCAGGACAGCGGCCAGCTCCGCTCGGCTGCTTTGAGCATCTTTCAAAGCAGGCGCGGTTATTTCGCTTAATATTTCTTTATCAGAAGTAAAACGACGGCTTTTACTGCGTACAGTTAAAGAGATATGCCTTACCACCGGATAAAGAAACGTCGTCATTGAAGCGGTAAGTTCAAAGCCGGGGAACTTACCCAGCAGGTAGGTAAAGGTCTCCTGGAGGACATCCAGGGCGTCCTGCTGGTTGCCGGTAAAACGCCAGGCTAAACGATAAACCCAATCCCGATACCGGTAGTAGAGCACTTCGAAGGCGTCCGGGTCGCCTTGATTTACCAATTCGATTAGTTCCTGGTCAGAGTCCATTATGAACTCGTCTCCCATCAAAGAGAGAAAACTTGGACAACTGCTCAACCACCCGCTTCTATCATACCCAGTTTAGCTTTTTTGGCTGCTGTTTTCAATCTGCTCTTTAAAAATCATCGTCCCACCACTTGTGTAACTTTTTTCAAAAACTAAGTTTACTACGCCCTATGGATATTCTTAGTTTGCATCTCGCAGGTTTGAATTTTGGTCGAAGTTCATAATGCCCTTGCAGGGGCCGCATCGGGAGTATGAAGCTAAGAGCTGTAAACAGCGTGCAGGGACGAAATATCCGAATTTAGAAGGAAAATCCTGAACCTTTATCCGCTTATAACGTAATGACTTACAAGGATATGCAAAAGTATAAATTCGGCTTTTCGAAGCGAAACCGCCTATTTTCGGTTAAAGTGTGATTGCGCCGCTGCCGATAATAAAAAGAAGTTAAAAAACGATTTTTTCTCCCCTCCGGAAAACATCGGGTGGCGACTTGTTGCTCGATGTTTTCTTTTTGTACACCCTCCTGATGAATTACCATTTCGGCCTCAAGCGCTCAGCTCACAAAGACGAGAAGAAATAGATTAGTCAAGGCCCACCAGGTGCTGCAAAACCGCTCGTTTTTCTTCGGCTGTCATTTTCTTACCGTATTTCTCAACGTATATGTCCCATGTTTGTTGGTCGTGGCGGCTCGGCTCAATTATATTATGGCAAGACGAGCACTTTGCGTGGTACAACATCTGGCCTTTGCTCATTTGCACCGCCATATTTTGACATCCGTACACTAATGCCAAAAGACCGATTGCTCCAAGCAGCCACATTGATAACTTCTTGCCCATAATCACAACCTTCTTAAATTAAAGTCTCAACCGGAGAATTGCCGCCTCTGAGCGGCCACCCAGCCCCCAAATGCAAACCAAGCAGCTAAAACGGAAAGCCGATTATTAATCTGAACTTCAGATCATCGCTTCTATCGTTAAGCCCCCTGAGAGCACCAAGCCCGACCCAAAACTTTTCGCTTGCCCAGGAAACCGTCGGCCCAAGGTAATACTTGTCTTCGGTGTAATTGCCGGTCGTTTCGAGTCCAACTTTCCAGCTTGGATTAAACTCATAGCTCAAACCCAAAGCGTATTCGTTTTCATTGCCCCCCTCGTTATTAATTCCAACCTTAAGTATCTGGTTGTAAGCAACATTTAATTTGCCAAAATCTTTTGCTAAAATGAGCTTACCTTCCATAATTTCCGGTGCGTCTGAGCCGTCAGGCTTTATATATTCCAGGTATAACAGCGTGTCCAATGGATACATCCCTTTCTCCCCAAAACGGTATCGCGTTCTTAACTTGGTGCCCGTATATTCAAACTCATCATCCGCATCGGTGTTTGTCTGCTGCCACCTCTGATAAACGGCTATGTCCCATCTGTCGGTCAGGCCATATTCAAACTCAAGCTGGGGCTGCCAGGTATTCTTTTTATCATATTTGTGAAAATCCGTCACCTTATGCGTCAGGTAGTATTCCAGCTCGGAATGCCCTTTCGGCATAGTCATATATTCATACGTCCAGACATAGCTTCTCCGGTCTCCTCTTGCCAAATTGGCACCCAGCAGAACTAAAAGCAACATTACATAATAATTCGTTTGTTTCCTGGTTTTTAACAACATACTACATGCTCCTTTACAAATTAGAGTTAACATTAAAATTAGTATCTGTTGCGGAAAACGAAAATCGACGATGTCACCCCTGCGAAAGCAGGGGTCCAGAGCGAAAAAACTGGATTCCCGCTTTCTGGCCTGTTGCCAAAGTTCAAAATGAACATTTTGAGATTGCCACGCGATTTTTCAAATCGCTCGCAATGACCTGAAAACGCACTTTGCGTCATTGCGAGGAGCGCAGCGACGAAGCAATCTCGACTTTTTCAA
>JABAOC010025692.1_pt1 | contig 10481 bp, 20 predicted proteins | sample 7062161 | NCBI WGS metagenome assembly JABAOC01 (sample SAMN14538625, study PRJNA623070) | marine sediment metagenome | biome: marine biome [ENVO:00000428]; feature: marine pelagic biome [ENVO:01000023]; material: deep marine sediment [ENVO:00002113] | place: India: Gulf of Khambhat ...
TCTTCAATTTTCTAATTGTCTTAAGCCTCTCTGATGCGATGCTCTGAAGCTTCTCAAGATTTCTAAGCATCCGTCTTTTTTGTTCATCAATAGGGGAAATTGTCAGGAAAACCCTTTCAACGAAAGCCTTGGCTATGAAATCCTTAAGCTCTTCCTCACTATAGCCCTTAAGGTCTTTTGCTGTCACCATTCTTATCTCTCCCCTCACGCCTTTTGAAATTTTCTCTCCATGTTATATAAAACATCTACCATTTTGAAAATTCCTTTTATGTTCCCCTTGTCTCATCCTTGAAGAGCTTACCTTTGACCATCCATACACCAACAATCACCATGAGGATAAATGGCAAAAAGAATACCAACATGGCTGAGAGAGGGTCTGTGTTCGCCTGTGCAAGCGTCATGAAGGTTGGAGTCAAGATTATCAGCATCAACAATACAATTATGCCTAACCATATCCTCACTGGAGTTGATATCTCTCCTTCTTCTCCCATACCTATCCCTAAAATATCTTCCTCAGCCTCTTGACGAAGTCACGATAAGAGCGAGGAATGACCTTGAAATGCTTGCCTTTCTTTGCAAGCTCTATCTTCTGTTGTGTTGGGAAGTCTGTTGAGGTAACGAAGTTTCTGATGTCAACCGAGAACTTCTGCTTGCCTTTAAGCCTTCTTATCCTCACAGCGAATCCCATAGACCTCCAGTATGAAGCCATGAGGACTGCTCCGACTCCATGCTTGGCTCTTCCAACGTTCTCCCATCTTCTTCCTCTGATTCTCACGACAAGCGGTCTGAAAGGAACTCTCTTCCTCTCTCTCATCTCTTTTTTCATCCATCTTGCAACGATATCCTTTTTCCTTGCCATCAGACCAACCTCTTCAGCCTATCCATGTCAGCTTCGAGCCTTTCAATTCTTTTGATAAGCTCATCCAACCGACTGAACTCTTCCCTTGTTCGCTCTCTACGTTCTTCTGCTTCAGCCTTCTTCAAATCCCTTTCACTTGGATAAAACTTTGCCATGTCTTTCACCTCAGCATAATCTTGAAAGCTTCTTTGAAAACTTCCTGTAGACCCTTCCAACAGCTCCACCATTAGAGCTTTGGACTAATAATCCTCTCTTTGTCTTCCTTGCCTTCCTACTTCTTCGCCCCTTCTTACGTCTCCTTGCCATGCTACCATCTCACAGACAGATAGAATATTATAGCCACGAACAAGAACATCATTAGCCATAATACCCCAACCTCTACTGGACTGAACATGTATGAATATGCTTGAACAATAAAAAGCATAGCTATAAAGAAAAATATCCCTATCAAAAACCCAAACTCATTATACTTCTTCTTAGTCATTAACCCCACTTCCTCAATATCCAATACACGAGTCCCACAAGAGCCACGAACAGTAGTATAATCTCAAGCAATAAAACACTCGTCTCTGTTGGAGCTGGCATGCACTGACCAGATGTTGTTGTGATGTTTATGCAACCATAGGGACAAGTGACATTCTCATATTCAAGATAATCCCAGCAGACTGAATCAAGGCATTTTTGCTTTGTTATCTCTTTGATTAATGTTATGTTATCATAGCAATAATCATGGTTTGATATGAGGTCTGGTTCTTGTAACCAGAATCTTTCATATATTCCTTGAGATATATGAAGTTCAGATGAGCCACCAACTTGGAAGTCAAGAGATTCATTATAGTCTATTGTGTTTATGGTTACTGATGAGTTATAGTAATCGCTGTTATACCAGAATGTTACATCTGGATTTGTTGCTCCACTCACAAACCTATAACAAATCTCAATTTGTAGAAGAGATGTTGAATCGAATGGAAACTCTATCCCTGCATCAGAAAGATTTATATCAGTTATCACATTATTTATTGATGCTATTCCACTTGATAATCCTATGTAAAGACTTCCAAAAAAAGTTACCTTATAATATTTATAAAAAATCTCAATATTTGATGTTGATGGTGAGCCTGTGGAAAACCAACCATGAACATCTGTTATATTCTTGAGATATCTATAATCAGATATTATTCCATCTTCTTTGTCTTGACAGTTTTCAGTCCATCTTATATCAATACAACTTAATTCTCTTCCTATGCTATTGAGTGTAATGGATTGATTGTCTGCTGGAGTTGTAGTATTCAATAATCTGTCTGTCAAATTGTATTTCCTGAAATATCTGTAATCAGATGCTCCATCAAATGGTCTGAAACATTCAACATCAACCATATATAATCCATGCTGACTTGGAACTAAGAAAGTATGAGAATACATACCTCTTGATGTATTAATATAATCTAATGGAAATCCAGTAATTTGAGCAGGAGTTGAATTAAAAATCAAGGCATCACAGAATCCATCATTTATCGGAACACCCATAGATGTTACTTTTGCAAATATAGTTCCATTTTCTCCTGCATAATACTCGGTTGCTCCTGTTGATACTTCTATTGAATTAGATTCTACAACTTCGAGAATATCTTTTGTTGTCTCATCAATATCAGAAATCATTTCACTATCGGTTGGAGTTGGACTTATCTGAGCTGAAGCCAAGCCTATCGTTGCTAACACAACTAACAAAACCATGATTCCAAGCAATATTTCTCTTATCACATCAACCACCAACGAATGGCACAAGCCATACAGCAATACCTATTACTATTATAGCAAACATCACATAGATATACCAAGGAATGCCTGAACATGGAGTAGCTAATACAGAGAATGTCGTGGCAAACTGGATGAATATATTGGTCTCGTTGCCTGCCAATCCTTCCCTTATCTCTTCAGGAGTCCAAGGACAATTTATATTCTGTCCTGTCTGAGCGTTATGGAGAGCAAAGCCTGTCAAAACCGATATCATAAAGAGTATGAATACTACACCACCCAATATATATCCTGTATCCGCCATACATACCTACCCACTCATTATGGTCTGGCTTGATTCCATACTCTCCACACCACTAACCCAGCTATGACTGTGAAGACGAATGCAATCTCGAAGACCATCTGGTCTATGAAAACACCTCCAAGGAGAAAGCCCATCATCACGAAACCAAACATTACTCCCATACCTTTACCAAGCCTTCCTCCAGCTCCATACTCAACAATCGATGCAAGGAAAATCGCTATGATGACCCACATAATAGTCCTTTCGTAAAGATTCGGGAAGAAGGCATACCACCAACCCTTGAACATCTCTATTATATTCCTTCCCTGACCCTCTGGTGAGATTGGCTCAAGGTTGCAGGTCTTGGTCTCTGGGTTGCAATCATAAGGACAGTATTCGTATGTTATATTGCAGGTATCCGAACAGCTTACTGAGATATCTTGAAATACATAATTATCTCCAACAGTCGTGTAGACCCAGTTGTCAGGAATGGTATTAAGGACAGTCGCTGATGTTGGTATAGATATCCCTGTGATGCATGCCTTAGTCCCCTTATTGTATAGAGTGCAATAGAACCTTGTGTCTATCTCGTTGACCGAGGTTGCCTGACCTGAGTAGAGGACGTTCAATAGGAATCTCTCTACTGACCCTCCGCCTATATAACAACTGAAAATCTCAGGACACATTCCTATTGTCCGATTATAGCCTGTCGCTGGAATGTATTGAACGTATTGCTCGCATGGACTGTCACATACATACCTCTCTTGAACGCAGAAGCCATCCGATGCACATAGACCAATCTCTGCTGTGAAGTTACCAGTGCAGATTGAATCACAATCGAAAGTTGTGTTGCAAGTTCTTGTCGTCTTGGTCTTATAGCATCCTATAAGGTCATCGCAATAGAAGACACACTGAGTTGGAGAATACACACAGATATTGCTGATACAACCTGTCAGCGAATAGAATATGTTCTGATTCTGGTCGCAATAGGATGGAAGGCAATCCTCATTCCTTTCACATGGCTGGATTGTTGGAATCACGAACCAGAAGGTATATGTCTGGTCTTGCGAAACGTTGAAGCTTGTATAGTCAGCTCCCTCATACTGGAATGTATCATAGACGACTCCAACGAAAGTGAAGGTCGCATTTATTGTGAACGATGAGCGGTTATCAACCAAAAGGAAACGAGCTGGGTATTGGTCTGCATACTCGCTCTGGAATTTCTGATATGAATACCAGTAAGTCTTGTTCGCTCCCTGAATCCTTGTCGTTCCTGTATCGTCAGGGAAGACCTCACGACCATCCGCTCTCTTTATCCTCACAAAAACGTTGATTCCCTTCGGGTTCAAATAAAAGTCCTTGTAATCTGGATATTCATTCAACTGGAATGATTCCGTATATGTATCATATTCTGGATGCGTTATGGATAATGCATAATCTCTCACTGTTCCCTGTGTTCTATAGGTATGCGTGCATGCTGTTTCATTTGTCCAGAATCCCATGACTGTATTTGTCAGTGGGTCTACCCTGAAGGTTGCCTTCCCATTCGAGTCGGTTGTCTTTGGGACTCCATTCAAAGTCATAGTTGCAGATGCGACTGGCTCAAATGTTATGGAGTCATAAGCATAGAAAGGCATGTCATAAACTGGTCTGAACTCAAAGGTGAATATGTTGTTGGTGTTCGGACAGGGAAGGTCAACTGTTATCTCAGAATGATATGGATTGTATTGGGTCGTATCCAAGACTATGGTCACATTATCCGAGCAAGGAAGATTGAAGTCTTGATGACTCGAATAGTATGATGCACTTGTGTAGTTGATGTCATCACATCTTATCTGGATGTTGACTGGGACAGCAGAGAATTGGCAAACCTGACCCTGAATTATACAATCATGTAGATATCCCACATCAACAGTGAGAGTGCTTAGGTTTTCTCTGTTGACTCCTATGCCAAATGTTGTTCCTGTTGTGTTCCTGTATCTATCAAACTGATAGAAATTGTAGGATTCAGTCCTCAGTCCCCAAGATGCGTTTATGTCCTCGTTGACTGATGTGTTGAATGCATAATAAAGCGTTGGTGGAGTCGTATATGTCAGGAAGTTCGATGTCCTTGATATGTAAATCCCATCGACTGAACCTGCATAATCTTCCCTGATACCATAGACCGCTCCGTCAAGAAAATAGCTTGTGGAATTGAAATCGCTCAAAGGAGTCGCATAGTTCTTTTGAAGTGTCTGGAGCGTCCAAAATGGAGATGCTCCTGTCCTTGTGTAGTTGAAGACCAGATATCCAGATTCGTTCTGGCTGTTGCTCGCATAATACCATCGAATCCAAGAGTATCCAGTCGGAGTTCCTGCGACACAATTCTCCAAACAAACAGATGACCATGAATGACCTGTAACATAATTAACAGAACCTATGGTGTTGTTGTATGGATAATATTTGTATAGTGCAACTGCTACCCAATCCAAGAACCAAAGGAAAGGCTCGTTGTTGACATCCTCTCCCTGACCTATTATCGTCCTGTATGGATAAGCAACTCCCGATGTCCAATCCCTTATCACTGTCACTGGAGTAGCATTCGTTGGGACTTCCCAGACCTTTGCAAGGTTCTGATAGCCTGCCCAAGTATAGAACTTGTTCGTTGTTGGAGACCAGACGATACCGAATGGCATGTGCCAGTTAGACCAGTTGGCTCTCCATCTTGCAAATGGAAAGTCCATAGATATCGTATGGGTTGCTGGTCTTGAGCATGGGGTCGCTGGATACAACGGACACCATGAAGTGAAGTCATCTGGATTGGGTGTGTAGAACAAATCCAACTTGTTGCCAACATTATCCCATACGACTGCATAACAGTATCCACCATCGTCAGAGCAATCATGCATGGCTTGGACTGGGTCTCCAGCTACAGAATTGTAATACCATATCACTGGGTTATCATATTCGGTTGCTAATGCAGATACAGATAAAAGAAACAAAGAAAATGCAAACACCATGAACGTAATTATCTTTCTCATCCATTAACCTCTTTATTATTTAGTGGGTAATTATATAAGTTTTTATAACACCCTCCCCACTACGACCCAATTTATCACCAACCCTATGTTGAATCCGATACCAATCAGCTCCGCTTTAGTGAATCTTCTGGTTTTCATAGTCATACTAATAATAAAGGCAAGCCTGAGCTAATCCAAAACGTTCCGATTGGATTATGCTCTACTGTAGATGTTGAAACGTTATGCAAGGCTATACTGAAAACTAATAGACTAAATGTAATTGCTATGATGACTGATTCAGGGGACACCATTACCAACTCCTCTCATATTTGCCAGAAACAGGTTTCATACATAAGACAGCTTGGAATAATCAAGGCAAGCTGTCAAATGTCTTCCTGTCTCTAACAAGAGTGACTAAATGGCAACTATGCCCTGCCTAAAACAATCCATCCAGTATGTTAACCACAAGTGCAAATACGTAGACTATTGGTATCAGGTAGACAACAGCAGACAGCACTGGGTCGGTTATGTTTGCTGATGCGATTGCGGTGTTAAGTAGAGGAATAAGTGTAACACCAATTACTATACCAACTACGTTAAAGATTAGTTCCCTCGTAGTTATCTTCGCCATTTATACCCCTCCAATTTTAAATAGGTCTGAGACCTATATATTCAAATAGTAGTATTGGAGTATATAAAGCATCTACCATTTTCAAAATTCCTCACGCTCAGTCCAATACATCAGCCACGATTTCCTTTGTGTCATAGAGTTTGAAGAATTTGTCTGTCCTGAACTTGAATCTTCTGACCAGCATAAGAGAAGGTCTTGAGAAGACCTCAAGGATACACCAATTCTCCAGAGGACTCAGATTCGGTTGAGCTATGAAATCAGTGCAATTCCTTATCCTGACATCGACTTGCCTGAAGTTCTGGACAGTATATGCGAAATGGATGTCTCTCTTTCTTGAGGATATGAGAATCTTGGAGACAACCCTGTTCCTTTTAGAAGACGAGACTCTTGAATCGAGCCAGAACCAAAGCTCATCCCCAGCAAAGAATCCTTCTGTCATTTTTTCAAGCTGAGAAACCCTTGTAATCATGTGGTGAGGAAAGCCAAGCCAGTAGTTGGTATAGACCTTCATGCCTTTGAGAAAATTACGATATGCAAGATAGGTAAGACTCAGGGTTTTTCCGCTCCCAAGACCGCCAACAATACCCATCAATACCATAGAGTTCACCAAAGACTTTCATCAGCCTGCCTCTCTTTTCTGCTGATATCATCATTCGATTCCTCATCCTCGTCTTCATGTCTTCTCTTTTTCTTTTTGAACAATCTGAAGAATCTTCCTATTCCACTACTCCCTTCTTCTCCCTTACTTCCGATAGGAAGCTCAGCATCGAGGATGCTCTTCTCTCCTTCTATTCCCATCTTGGCTTTGATAAGGTCAAGCCTCTCTCGTCTTCTCTTTTCCTCTTCTGACATGAATGCCATGCTTCACACCCCATAAACCTTTAGATATGCTTCCTGTTTAGCAATTTCCATTTCTTTTTCAATCCTTCCATGAAAATATGCCATCTTATAAAAAAGCTCAGCCCACTTTATGAACCCATGTTTCTTAATCTTTTCTTTCATTCCTGTCACTTTTTTTTCTTTTTTACTCCGAGTATCTCCTATAAACTCTTTCCATGAGTTCTCTTCCATTATATCGTATATATCTTTTTTATTTTCCATATTTCACACCTTCTTTTTTTACTTTCTTCATGAATTTCTTCCTTCTCTTCTCGTCCTTTTCCTTCCATTTCTTCGCTTCCTTTGACATCTCCTTCTGAATCTTGGACTCGAACCTCGAAAGATAATTAAGCTGGTTACACCAGTATTCAAATGATTCCTTGTTGTCCTCATCTATGTATTTCTTAACCATCTCTCCAGCTTCTTTGATTTTGGAATAATTTCTCATGAAGTAGCAAGACTTGACATAACCATCTACCATCTTCTTGACGAGCCTGCCAGCGACCTTCCTTCCAAGACCGCCACCCTTTAGCTTGCTAAGGTCTAATTCCATATCATCCTCTCTTTCCGAGGAGCATATCCCTTAGGTTTCTCCTCATGGTCTCCCTCTGGACTCCAGAAGGTCTTGCAATCTCGACAACCTCTCCCCTTCCTCTTCTTCCAAGGGAGACTGTGAGCGAAAGATAATTGTTTATGAACAATTTAAGAAACTTGTCATCATACTTGTCTGCGATTGTCTTGAGGCATGCAATCCTTATCATCTCTTCCCTGCTTATCTCAGCCATCAGCTCAAGGTTCTCTGGCTTTGTTAGTAGCATGGAGATTTTCGCTTGAGCCTCCTCAGGTGAGAGCATCTCGGATTCCTTGACAATTTCTTCATAAGTGTCTGTCATGTCATCCAGATTAGTAGGCATTATCATCTTCTCTTCTTCCTTTCCTTTACCCTTTATCAATTTTTTTACCTTACCTAATACCATGTAACTCACCTATCTTTTTTCGATGCACAACTGAAACAGATACCAATTCCCTCAATTTGTGGTCTTATATCATTCACAACTTTTCTACATTTTGCACATCGAACCATATTCTATCTCCTATAGATTAAGTATCTTCATGACAGCAAACATTATCGTCATCCCAAAAGCTACCCCAACAGCCAATAATAGGAAAAGCCTTGCACGACTGAATTTCTCAACTGGAATCTTTGTCATGAATCTTAGATTCTGATTATCTATCAACTGTGTGAGTGCGAATGGATTATAAGGATTCTCTTCATCTTCAGTTCCAATCTTTCCTACGTTGACTGGGACAGCTATATCGTTCCTAAGTATGAAGAAAGGCTCTCTTTCTCCCATATCACCACCTATCAAAAAATCTGGTTCGCTTCCGATAACACTCCAAGTCATCCCCCCCTTTCTTATCTTTCCTTCCTCATCTATTGGAAGATATTCCCATTTTGCAAGTTTGTCTGTTATATATCTTAAGGTCTTGACCTGAACTTCCTCACCTTCTAATCTCTTCTTTCCTAACATTCCTTCACCCCCTTCACCAAAACATTTTCCATTTGAGATTCCTCACCTCTTCTGGCTGGTCTGCAAGATTGCAGAGTATCCTTGCAAGCACTTCCCCAACCACAGTGAGTGAGTAGACTGGATTATGATAATCGAGACTCTGGATGTCTATCAGTCTGGACTTCTCAAGATATTTCATGGATTCCTTGAATGATTTGATAGACATGTAGATATCTTTGACATCACCAAAACATATAGATTTCGAGTTAGCATCGACATACCTTATATAAATCTTCATCAATAACTTCTGCTGTTTTTCTGACAACATTAATTATTAATTGGATAGTAAATAATAAAAGTATCCTTCACCTCCTCAGCTCTCTTATAGTCCCCTTGATATCATTCATCATCTCGCTGTAGTATCCAGATATCCCCAAGAAGATATCCTCATATTGGATGACTATCAGAGGATAACCAAAGAACTTGCCAAGCATCCTGCTGATGCCTTTTCCTATTTTCTTGTATTTATCTTTGGAACAATCATAAACCATCGGTTCGAACTCCTTCAGGCTTCTTTCAACTTCATCACAGAGCTTGCATTCTGGTATCCTGAAGACCTTCACTGTTACACATGCCATCTTCATTATTTAATAGTAAATAATTTAAGATTTCAAGCCAAATAAGATTTTATGAGCGTAACATTCGACCAAAGAAAAAAAGAATTAAGGATGTATTGGAAGCTCTGGAAGAATAGACTGATAAAAGAGAAAGACATCCCACCACACATCAAAGAAATCATGCCAGATTATTATCCAGTCACTTTTAAAAAAGAAAAAGAAAAAGGGAAGGATTAGATAGAACCAACCCTTATTAGCTAAGCTTTCTTGAAATCGTAGTTCGTCTCGTCTGTTGCCTTTGATACCCTCTCGATAACAACCTTAAGACCCTTAAGAGTTCCAGCGTTCTCTTCCTTGAGCCTCTTGAGTTGCCTTAGCTGACTGAATGCCTTGCTCGATACCCAAAACTCTTTCTTCTCACCATCTACTGTCATTACCAGAACTATCGAATCCCTTGGATGCTTTGCTCCTGCTTCCTTAAGGACATCTTTCGAAACGAAGTTTCCATCATCCTCGAAAATTCCAGTAATTTTGTCTCCGACCTTCATAGCATCCAACTTCGGATGCCTCTCGAAGTCACTGAACGAATCCCAATCTACTTTTGCCATGTAGTCACCTCCTCATTTGTTTGGTCATCCTCATAGTCGCAAGCCTCCCAGTCTTATAAGATAGTCTAAGGCTATTTTTTATGCCTCGACCTCTCTAAGAGTATGCAAGTCCCAAGCAGGACTTTCTTTCCACATAGTGAACATTTTCCTTTCATGATTTTCTCGAATGCAGGGTAATGAGGTGTGGCGATGCTATGGGGGTATTTCTCAAGACCATCAAAGGAAAACATTTTCCTTTCCGACCTTTACATACTGAGCCTTGTCTCCCCTGAAAATCTCTTCGACCTTTGCAATCGGATGGAATTCACTACCAGTCTTCATGCAAACCCAATATTCATT
>JABAOC010006154.1_pt1 | contig 10478 bp, 9 predicted proteins | sample 7062161 | NCBI WGS metagenome assembly JABAOC01 (sample SAMN14538625, study PRJNA623070) | marine sediment metagenome | biome: marine biome [ENVO:00000428]; feature: marine pelagic biome [ENVO:01000023]; material: deep marine sediment [ENVO:00002113] | place: India: Gulf of Khambhat ...
AAGCCGTCGGCCAGAGGCTCCTTCAGGTAGGCGATGGACATGGGCGAGAACAGGTCTTCGTCGCAGTTGATGTCCGGGCTGAAGATGACGAACGGCGGGTCGGGATCTTCCACCTCCCTGTGCTCCAGCCAGCGGGCATCCTTGCCGGACCCCACCAGATACTTCCCTGGCGTCAGATACAGGGCTTCCTTCACTTCGCCTTCGTCGAAAGTGATGATGCGGTGGGTATCCACGCTGAGCACTCCGACGTCCAGGAAGAACTCCAGCCCCGCCTGCCACACGGACTCGGCAAGCTCGTCGTCGCTGGGGATGGGAGTCGAGGGATCATACTCGATCCCATACCTGTCTATGACCTCCTTCATCTTGGGCATGAAGCGCTCCATGATGAAGGGTTCATCCTCGCAGAAGGGGCCTGTGCGAGCGCGCTCCAGTATCTCCCACATCCTATAGGGTGGTGCTGGCATGGCCCCTCCTCTCCTTCATCGCACCCTCCAAGACGGCCACCGCCTGTGTGGCGTTCTCCGCCCAGGAGTCGGCCCCGATCTCCCCGGCCCACTCCTCCGTCACCGGCGTCCCACCCACCGTGACGTGGAAACGGTCTCGCAGACCCATGTCCTTCAAGATCTCGACGATCTCCTGCTGCCCAGGCATGGTGGTCGTCATGAGGGCCGACGCGCCGATGACGTCGGCCTTCACGTCCTGCGCCCTCTTGATGAAATCCAGGGCGTTGACGTCGGTCCCGAGATCGTGCACTTTGAAACCATTGACTTCCAGGAGCAAGGCCACGATGTTCTTTCCTATCTCGTGGACGTCGCCCTCCACTGTGCCGATGACCACGGTGCCTTTTTCCTCCCGTCCCTCGCTCTGGCGCTCAAGGTGAGGAGCGATGGGCTCGAGTGCTTTCTGCATCGCCCGGGCGGCCAGCATCATCTCCGGAAGGAAGACCTCCATCCGCTCGAAACGATCCCCCACCTCCCGTATCCCCTTGGTCAAGGCGTCCACTACTTGTAGCGGATCCACCTTTGCTGCCATCACCTCTTGCGCAAGGGCAAAGGCTTCTTCATCCTTCCCGTCTTCGACCACCTGAACCAGCTTCTCTAGAAGCTCCATGACAAGTCCCTTCCTCAAACTGCAACGTGAGCACATTGTATGAGATTCGGAAGCGGGAAGCAATGAGTTGCCAGAGGGAGGACGCATCCCCTGTTTGCAGGTCGAAATATGAAGCGTCCTGAGTAGGCCAAGACATATCGAGGGCCCCACTTGTCAACGCTCCAGAAGGTTTTCGAACCTCTGGGAGGGTATGGCCTCCCTCCTCGCGGTGGACAGGCAGGCTCTGGGTACCCCGACGCACCCTTCGACCGGCGGCGGGGAAGCTTGCGACTCTCATCAGGTACTTGACATCGTTCTGCACTGCGCCTATAATCTGTTTCGGAAGCAGCAGATTGCAGCTGGCAAAGGCGTACTAGTAGATATCCCTATCTATGACTCTGGCATCGCATAGTCGCGGTCCTGCGCGGAGCAGTTTGGAGCGAAGGAGCCAGCCCAACCAAGATATAGAAAGCTCCAATCGTTCTCGCTGAAAACGCGGACGGTTGGCGCTTTTTTGTTGCCAAAGGAGGAGAATGGTGAAGAAGCGCTGGTTAGTTCTAATGGTTGTGGTGGGGCCGCTGCTGGCACTTGGTGTGGCCGCCGGGATCTCCAGTGCGGCCAGCCATGCGGCCGGCTCCACTATCTTGTACGTCACACCAGACGGCGGCGGCAGTTGCACCGGCTGGTGGGATAACGCCTGCACCTTACAAACCGCCCTCAGCACCACGGCCACCTATGGCGACGAGATCTGGGTGGCGATGGGGATACATACGCCGACCGCGGAGACAGTCTGCACCGCCACCTTCCAGCTGAAGAGCGGCGTGGCCCTGTACGGGGGTTTTGCGGGCGGCGAAAGTATCCGCAACGCGCGGAATTGGCAGGCCAACGTCACCGTGCTGAGCGGGGATATCGACAACAACGACAGCACCGACATCAATGGCGTGCTTACGACCACGGCCAACATCGGTGGCAGTAACAGCTACCACGTGGTGACGAGCAGCGGGGTCACCGAAACCGCCGTCCTGGACGGCTTCACCATCACTGGCGGGGCAGCCGATGGCACCTCTCCTGACGACAAGGGCGGCGGGATGTACAACTACGATGATGGCAGCCCCAAGCTGATCAACCTCACCTTCAGCGGCAACAGAGCCTACCAGGGCGGAGGGATGTGCAACGATGATAGCACCCCCACGCTCACCAACGTGACCTTCAGCGGCAACTCAGCCGAAGGGGGACTCTATCCCGGGGGTGGGGGGATGTACAACTATTATAGCAGCCCCACGCTCACTAACGTGACCATCACCAACAACTCAGCCTCAGCTGGCACACAGCCCGCCGGTGGCGGGATGTACAACGATCATAGCAGCCCTACGTTGGTCAACGTCATCTTCAGCGGCAACTCAGCATCCGGGGCCTCCGGGGGCGGCGGGATGAAAAACTACTCGTACAGCAGCCCGACGCTGGTCAACGTCATCTTCAGTGGCAACTCAGCCTTCGTTGGAGGCGGGATGGACAACCACTTTTACAGCAGCCCGACCCTGGTCAACGTCACTTTCAGCCGCAATCATGCCGAGTTGGAGGGTGGCGGAATGCGCAACTACAGGTGGTGCAGCCCAACAGCGACCAATTGCATTTTCTGGGGCAACACGGCCGGGTGTAGCACTGCCATGTGCGGACACCAGATCTACGCCGCACTCTCCAGTTTCCCTGCCGTCAGCTACAGCGTGGTGCAGGACGGGTGTTCTCATCTGCCAGTAGGCTCCTGCCAACACATCACGACGGCCAACCCCCAGTTCGTGGACTCCGACGGCCCTGACAATATCGCAGGCACACTCGACGACGACCTTCGCCTTCAAGTCACCTCTCCAGTCATCGACGCCGGCCACAACGATGCAGTGCCCGCCGACACCCTCGACCTAGACGGTGACGCGGACACTACCGAGAAACTGCCCTTCGACCTGGACGGTTATCGGCGTATCAGGGGGGGCACCGTCGACATGGGCGCCTATGAATGGCCAGTGTCCCTGACGCTCACCAAGACGGTGACCATCGACCACGGTGGCACCGCTACGATCCTGGACTTCCAGGGGTACCTGGACGACACACCGGTGCCCTGGGGCGTCCCACAGCCCGTTGTTTCCGGCACCCACACCGTCAGCGAGACCCTGCTCTTCGCCTACTCATCCGGTTCGTGGGGCGGCGACTGCGACCAGCAGGGCAACGTCACGCTGTCCACAGGTCAGAGCGCTCTGTGCAGCATCACCAACGACGACTGGCCTAGATGGTCCTTTCCCCTGATGCTGAAAGACTACGGGCCGTGAGCGGGAGTTGCTGACTGAACCCTCCGGGAGGGTGTTGCCTCGCCCCACTCCATCTCGGCCCCAGTCCGCGGTTGAACCCTCAAAGACCAGGGAACTTCGCTTGATCTCGCAAGTTATCCTTGCAATACACCCTCCTGGTAGCGGAATATTCGACGATGGTATAATTGGTGCCGCAAAGAGCACAGCGGTAGGGGAAGAAGAATGCGATTCCAAGAAAGGTGGGCCAGTGGCGAGACCATCTTGGCCGATGGAGCCATGGGGACCATGCTCCAGGCCGCCGGGTTGGAGAAGGGACATCCTCCCGAGGAGTTGAATGTCAGCCAACCAGACACAGTCCTCAGTGTCCACCGTCAATACGTCGAGGCCGGCTCGGAGTTGATCCTAACCAACAGCTTCGGCGGTACTGGGCTCAGACTGGCCAAGCACGGGCTGGAAGGGCAGGCCTACGAGTTGAACCGGCGGGCAGCGGAGCTGGCCAGGGAAGCAGGGGATGTACTGGTGGCCGGCTCGATAGGCCCCACAGGGGAGTTCTTCGCTCCTGTGGGGACGCTCAGCGCCGAGGAGGCGACGGAGGCCTTCGCTGAACAGGCCAAAGGACTGGCCGATGGCGGTGTGGATCTCCTGGTCATCGAGACCATGGCTGATCTCCAGGAGGTGGAAGCCGCCATAGAAGGGGCAAGAGAGAGCTCCGACCTCCCGCTCGTCTGCTCCATGACCTTCGACACCAAGCTGCACACCATGATGGGAGTCAGCCCCAAGAAGGCGGCGGAGACCCTCACCAGCTGGGGCGTACAGGCCATAGGCGCCAACTGCGGCACCGGCCCTGAAGAGGTGGAGAAAGTGATGGAGCAGATGAAGGAAGCGCTCCCCGAGGCCGTACTCTGGGCCAAGCCCAACGCCGGGGTCCCCCGTCTGGTCGAAGGTCGAGCCGAGTACGACGCCACACCGGAATTGATGGCCGAGTACGCCGTGCGATTCGTAGATCTAGGGGTGAGGATCGTCGGCGGCTGCTGCGGCTCGACCCCAGAGCACATCGCGGCCATGGCCAGAGCACTGGGCAAGCCCTCGGACTTGTGATCTGTTCCCGGGCTTGCGCCACCTATTTCCCTGACGTAGAATACATTGCCCCTTACCCTCACGACTCACACAGCACTGGGGAGCCCTGCTTGATGGATGCTCAATGGATCTCTATGCTCATCAGTTTCGTCACCGGCGCTCTCACGGGCGCACTGGTGACCTACTTCAGGCACTGGCTGGCCCGCCGCAGGGAGGCCGAGAGCCGCGAGTTCGCAAAGGTCCAGGAAACGGAACGAGTCAGACGCGAACACTACGCCCGGGCGCTGGGCTACCAGAAGACAAGAGACAGCCTGCGAGGGTGCGACCTGGATGGTCAGGACCTGGGAGGCGTACACCTGGCCAAGGCCGACCTGCAACGAGCCAACCTGAGCAACGCAGACCTGTCGAATGCGAACCTCGAGGAGGCCAACTTGATCGGTGCCGATCTGCAGGAGGCGAATCTGGCGGGCGCCAGCCTCGCCAAGGCCGCCCTGGGCGATGCAAACATGCAGGGCGCCGACCTCCGGTCCGCCCGGCTCTCGGGAGCCAATCTCGGGGGAGCCGATCTCAGAGCCGCTCAGCTGGATGACACCATCATGAAGGGTGCCAGCCTACAGTGGGCCGACCTCCAGGGAGCGAGCTTGGAGAGTGCTGACCTCAAAGAGGCCGATCTGGCAGAAGCCGACATCCGACAGACCAACCTGGCGCGGGCGAGCCTGAAGGAGGCCAACCTGACTGGGGCCAAACTCCAAGGTGCCAAGCTGAAGGGAGCCAATCTCAAGGAGGCGAGGCTGGAGGGTGCCCACCTCAAAGGAGCGAAGTTGGACTCCTCAACCATTTTGCCCAAGGGTTGGGAAGACAGTGTGGCCAGCAAGCCATAGGAGCAAGTACGGCCGAGACCTCGGGCTGAGTCCCTCGCTGAGGCACACCAACGCCGGCCAGGTGCCGCAGAGCCGATGAAGACACCCTGACGAACTATCAGTACCAGCGCCGTTTCTTGCTGCGAAGGTGACATAACTCCTGCTTGCAAGACGAGGCAGGTTGTGGTATATTCGTTGCAAAACGCGCTGTGGGGATCACTACCGTGGCTTGCCCAAACCGGATCCAAAGGCCCGTCTCAGTGCGTGCTGGCCCAATGCGGGCTCAAGGGGCGATGACTAGGGCGAGAGAAGAGCCTTTCCAACTGGCAGATTGGATTACGGGGCTCATTCCGCACGGCTTGTGAATGAGCCCGTTTTGTGGTATCACAAGGAAAAGAAAGGAGAGTAACCATCATGGAAGCGTACTGTGTAAAGTGCAAGACGAAGCGGCCGATGCGGAACGCCAATAGGGTTGTATTGAAGAACGGACGGCACGCCATGAAGGGGACGTGTCCCGTCTGTGGAACCAACATGACGAGGTTCGTCAAGTCAAGTTCCTGACCAGCGACTAGCGTCGCGCTTTCCGCCAGGTGGGCGACTGAGTCGCCCACGTCGCCCACCTGGCAGGTCTTGAGCGACTCGAGACGTCTCCATCCAGGCGGAGATCGTCGAGCGCTGCCTTTCGGTCCCCGTTTGGACCTCTGGCACAGCCCGATCGGGCCCCGGGTACCGCACCTTTGAGGGCCACCGGTCTTGTCACAGCAATCCCGCTCATTAACAGTTCACAGTCCACGCCCTTGGCGGCCCGGCGGCTCCAGGCGGACATGACAAGGCAGAAAGCGCTTGCTACGAGGAGAGTAATCGCTCATGGAGCTCGCGGCTGACAAGATCCGCGTCGGAGTCCAGGGCTTCAGCCCCAAGGACTGGGTAGGCGTGTTCTATCCGCCCGGTTTCTCGGCCAGACAATTCCTTCCCTTCTACGCCCAGGTCTTCGACACGGTGGAGGTGAACGCCACCTTCTATGCCATCCCTTCCGCTTCTACGGTCAAATCGTGGGCGGTCCGAACGCCGCCCGGCTTCACCTTCGCTTGCAAGATGCCCCAGGAGATCACCCACGACAGGCGCTTGCTGGATGCGGAGGAGAGGCTCTCCATCTTTCTCGATCAGATGAGGCTCCTCGAGGACAAGCTAGGGCCCATCGTGATCCAGTTTCCACGGTCCTTCACCAGGCGCTACGAGGAGAACCTGCGAGGCTTCCTGCCCCTCTTGCCGAAGGACATACCGTTCGCCATCGAGTTCCGCAGTCAGTCGTGGCACGAAGAGGAGGTCTTCGAGCTCTTGAGGCAGTTCGACGTGGCCTGGTGTATCAATGATTGGCAAGACCTACCGCCGGTCATCGAAACCACCGCCGATTTCGCCTATCTGCGCCTGGTCGGCTTCCACCAGCAGTTCAAGTACCTCGGCCAGGTGCAAAGAGACCGCTCCGAGGATCTTGAATCGTGGGCGCGCACCGTCAGAGACCTGGCGCGCCGTGTGGAGCGCGTCTACGTATATGTGAACAACCACTACGAGGGTTACGCGCCCGCGACCGTGCAGCGACTGCGGGACCTTCTGGACATCCCCACCATAGATCCCCACACGCTCTGGCCTCAGCAGCCCGACCTGCTCACAGATAAGGCTGAGTGAGCTGAGACTGTCAGCACCAGCGTCAGGTTTGGCCTGATCTCTCCCCTCTGTTTCACGCGCGCCGTTGGGGTCGAATCCCCTGGACAGAGGAACTTGGATGCGCACCCATCACTTAGCTGTCTCTGTCCAAAGGCTGCACATCTTCCTCAAAGTACTGGTGAAACGATCCTGGTAGCTGGCGGTAGTCCATGTCTGCTATCGGGTCGGAGAAGTCGACGGAGTTGTAGGTGTTCCAGAACAAGACCACTTCGTGGCTCAAGTCCTCTCGACTGGCGTCATCGATTAGCGAGGCCAGCGTCTTCCCCGTGTAGGTTCCCTCCAGCTTGATCCCCTCGCACTCCTTCATGAGCCTCACGGCTCTCATGCCTTCTTCGGTGAAGTGAGCATACCCCTGCCCTATGAACCCGTGTCTGATGTCCACCTCACCCTCCGAGAGTTCGAACCTCGGAAAGGACGGATCAGCTGAGCGGAGAAGCGAGTTGGTCTCGTCAAAGAGCCCTACAGCCTTCGTCGGGTTGGCGAAACCCTCACTGGTGACCCTCACGGGAATCACCTGGCTCCTCAGGCCAGCTGTCTGGATGCCCAGCATCAACCCCACGGCCGTGCCCATCGTGCCCGCAGCGACGTAGATCCTGGCTGGCTCGGGAAGCTCGCCCTCTTCGATCTGCTGCTTCAGTTCGAAGGCCGCGTTCACGTAGCCCAAGGTGCCCAACGGCGAAGAGCCACCGACAGCGATCAGTCGTGGGGAGCGCCCCGTTTTCGCCCGGTGCCTCGCCAGTTGATAGAAGGTAGCGGGGTACATCAGCCACAGGTTACGAACGTGATGAAGCTCGGCACGGCTGTTATGACTCATTAACAGATTCCGCGCGACATAGCGAGCGTTAGGCTGAGGCATGAGCATGGAGATGCTCCTCAGTCCCAGCTGGTTGGCATAGACTGCGGTCGCCAGCGCGTGATTGGACCCCGCGTAGCCGAGCGCTACGACTTCCTTCACCTGGGCGCGCAGCGCATCCGCCAATAGGAACTCCAGTTTGCGGACCTTGTTTCCTCCATAGAGCTCGCCGCTCAGGTCGTCCCGCTTGATGTATAGCTGATGGACCCCCACCTCTTCGCTCAACCTGTCGAGCTTCTGTACCGGAGTCGGGAACTGCCCCAAGTTCAGGTGAGGAAGCTCGTCTTGCAGACGCGGGTAGTCCTCAAACAAGGGAAACATCTGTCGTAACCTCCTTTGGCAGTAGGTTGGTGTGAATGCCGGTCAACGCCCGTCGTGTCCATCAGAGCCGGCTGCATGTCCAAGCTGATCCTCATCATTATGGCACCCCACGGATCACCGTCGCCCGCGTCTGATCAGCACAAGCAAGCGGCTAAGTGCCGTACATCACGAACAGTCTACTGGGCCAGCCTTCAGGCTTCGACGGGCCTTCGGCATAATACCGCGTACAAGCGCTGTCCGACGTAGAATCGATCTCGGTCTCGCTCCTGGGAACCGGGCTGCTTAGAGTGGTGCAAGTTCGGAACCACTGGGAGTATCCCGGACCTCCCAGCCCAGGGCGGCGATTTGATCCCGCAGATCATCGGAGGTCGCCCAGTCTCGCCGCGCGCGAGCTGCCTCGCGCTGCTCCACCAGAGCCTGCACCTCCGGTGGAGGTTGAGGGGCAGCTCCAACTTGGGCTTGGCCTCGGCCCGCCAGAACGCGCTCCCAGACATCACGAGGTATGCCCGCGTCGGGCTCTGCCATCTGGAAGGGACCCAACTCAGTCATGGGGAAGCTCTCTCCCGCGAGAAACGAGCGTGCACCGCCCTCTCCCAGCAGTGTGACGCCGCCCAATCCCATCACCTGGCAGCTCCCGGCCTCCACGTCCATCACCAGGGCTGTGTGCTCGTCGATGCCGATCACAGTAGCAGGGCTGGGCAACAACGTCAGCAATTCCTCAAACCGGGCTCGCCCCACGAAGCCATGACTGGTGTCCAGTTCCTCCCCACCCTCGGTGTTGTTCCAGTGGGTGACCAGGACGAGCGACAGGCCGTAGGCGCCGAAGAAGTCCAGCCCCTCGCACCAGTGTAGATCTGCCCCCACCTTGTAGATCTCGTACACCGGCAGGGCCTGGGCGCTGGCCGCGATCACAGCGGCACTGGCCATGACCATGGCCGCGCCAAGGCGATGCCGGGCGATCATGATCTGCCAGGCCAGGCTGTCGCTCAGCTGCCGGACAGCGTACGTTGGGCTGCCGGGGCCCCAGAAAAAGACATTGGCTTGAAGCAACGGGGCCACTATCTCTGGCTCATCGGGGCTGAAGGGAGTATTCCTCTTGCGGGCTGGCACCACCGTGACCTGAGGTTCGTGGTTCTGAAGGTGCTGGCGCACGAATTCGGCCATTTTCTCGGCCACCAGTGCCGAGTTGGGTTGAAAGCCAGCAGGCGTCTCCAGCACGGCCACTCTGATGGGCGGCGCGATACGCTGCATCACCCAATCGTGGACTTTGCGACCGCTGGGTGAGGTTTCTCCAGAGCCGAAGAGGATCACCACACCAGGTTGTTCAGCCGTCACCGACTTATTCACTAGCCCGCTCCACTCGCCCTCGACTCTCAAGACAAGCGCCCCACGAAATCAGTCACTGCATCCAGAAACGCTTCCGGACACTCCTCATGGGGCACATGCCCACAGTGGGGTATCAACGCCAACTCGGCATGGGGTAGCTCTTCTGCCAACCGCACGCTCTCTTGAGTGGGCACGATGCGGTCGTTGTCGCCGCTGACGACCAGCACTGGCACTGTGATCTCCTGGAGTCTCGCCCCCAAGCCCAATGGGTGGCTGGCCAGAGTGAACTCCCACAGTGCCCGGTCCCAGTTCTCCGCCTCAAGAGGCTTCTTGTAGCCCGACAGAAGCTCTAAGGTGATCTTCTCTGGATCATCCCACGCCCTCTCGATCACGCCCTCGCCCCATGTAGCGATGGAGCGCACGAGGACAGGCCCGAGCCGACGCATCTGCGGTGTGAGGAGCAGAGGCCGCAGCCAGCTGGGTGTGCCTCCTTGCGTATAGATCGCCGCATCCTCCAAGATCAGGGCCTCCACCCGCTCTGGATGGCGCAGGGCCGTCAGCGCGGCTATCGTACCTCCGGCGGAGTGGCCAACCAGCACCGCCTTCTCCACACCCAGTTCGTCCATCAGTGCAATGGTCAGATCGGACTGCGCTTCAGGGCTGTACGGGTTCTGGCCTCTCCACTCATCGGGCATAGGCCTCTCGGTCAAACCGAAGGCGGGCCGGTCGAAGGCTATGACGTACCCTAGTTCGCCCAGGGGTTCGGTTACCTTCCGCCACGAGAAGGCGCTGGCCGCAAACCCGTGCAGCAACACCAAGGCAGGCTCCCCCTCGCCAGCCAGTTTGTAATGCACCTCAAGGCCATCCACCTCGATGAACAAGCTGTCGGGATCGGCCAATTCTCGCGGTGGCACCGAGTCCTCTAGC
>JABAOC010006537.1_pt2 | contig 10478 bp, 12 predicted proteins | sample 7062161 | NCBI WGS metagenome assembly JABAOC01 (sample SAMN14538625, study PRJNA623070) | marine sediment metagenome | biome: marine biome [ENVO:00000428]; feature: marine pelagic biome [ENVO:01000023]; material: deep marine sediment [ENVO:00002113] | place: India: Gulf of Khambhat ...
CTTTGTGAATCCTGTGGTGCCGAAAATCTGAGGAAATCTTCTTACTGTTGCCGATGTGGAGTGGAGCTTGATGAGGAAGAGACCTCTATTGATTGGGAAAGCAGAAGGTTGTGCAACGATGGAACGTGTATTGGCGTCATCAATGAGCAAGGGATCTGTAACGTTTGTGGGAAGACCTATAGCGGCGAGGCCGAGTGAAGGGGGACGGAGAGATTCTCCATTCCAGGTTGCGTGAACAGGTGATGGATATTGACAGGGAAAGGATAAATGACTAACTTATATATATATGGTGTGGTGTACGTAAGGAGGCTTTCATGATCGTCGTACCCAGTGGTGCCGACAAAGGAGATAAGGAGAAGGAGGGAAAGGTCCACGTTCCTCAAGAGCTTCCCATTTTACCATTGCGAGGGACAGTCCTATACCCCGAGCTGATATTGCCGATTATGGTCGGCAGGAAGAAGTCGGTGAAGTTGATCGATGACGTTATGGATGGGGATAGAATCATCGGGGTCGTCACTCAAAAGCGATCGGAGATCGAGGATCCGAAAGAGGATGAGCTTCACCGATTCGGTGTTGCGGCTCTTATCCTCAGGATGATTCGCGAATTAGATGGCAGCCAGCGGGTCATTGTGCAAGGCATTTCAAGGATACGAATAGATGAATTTATTCAGAGGAATCCCTATTATAAGGCGAGGATTAAGGCGGTTGAAGAGGAATCGATCAAGGGAGTCGAAGTCGATGCGATGATGATGAACTTGAAGAGCCTTTTCCAGAAGGCCGTTGAATACGCGCCCTACCTCACCTCGGAATTGGGGACGATGGTCAGTAATATTAAGTCCCCTCCCATTTTGGCCGACCTCATTGCCTCGAACCTAAACATCAATGCATCGGAAAAACAGCGACTCCTTGAGATGGTCGATGTCCATGAGAGGCTCAACCAAGTTCACCAGCTCCTGAACCGGGAGGTTCAGGTTCTAGAATTGGGGAATAAGATCCAATCTCAAGTGAAGGAAGACATGGATAAGACCCAGAGGGAATACTATCTCAGGGAACAGATGAAGGCTATCAAGAAAGAGCTGGGAGAACTGGATGACCATACCGCCGAGATTAAGGAATTGAAGGAACGGATAGCCAATGCCAAGATGCCACCGGAGGCCTTAAAGGCAGCCGAAAAGGAGTTAGATCGGCTTTCGAAAATCCCTCCTGCCTCGGCCGAATATACGGTTGCACGAACCTATCTGGATTGGCTTGTTGAGCTGCCCTGGTCGAAGAGCACCAAGGATAACTTGGAAATTTCGAACGCCGGGAAAATATTGGAAGAGGATCATTACAACCTGGAGAAGGTCAAGAAGCGGATCTTGGAATACCTGGCCGTGAGGAAACTCAAGGACGACATGAAGGGGCCCATCCTCTGTTTCGTCGGGCCTCCGGGGGTTGGGAAGACCTCCCTTGGGAAATCAATCGCTCGGGCGATGGACCGTAAGTTCGTTCGAATCTCATTGGGAGGAGTAAGGGATGAGGCGGAGATCAGAGGCCATAGAAGGACATATGTTGGGGCCTTGCCGGGCAGGATCGTCCAAGGGATCAAGAGAGCCGGTTCCAATAATCCCGTCTTTATGCTGGACGAAGTGGACAAAATCGGAATGGACTTCCGCGGTGACCCTTCATCGGCCCTGTTGGAGGTTTTGGATCCCGAACAGAACTTTTCTTTTTCGGACCACTACATCGATGTGGGATTCGATCTTTCCAAAGTGATGTTCATCACGACCGCTAATGTCCTGGAAACGATTCATCAAACCCTAAGGGATAGGATGGAGGTACTTGAGCTCCCGGGATATACCGAGTATGAGAAATTGATGATCGCCAAGGAGTTTCTCATCCCTAAACAGCTCAGTGAGCATGGCCTTTCTGAGGAACACATAGAATTCCTGGACAATGCCCTCACTACCATCATCACCTCTTACACCCGGGAGGCGGGAGTGAGGAACCTCGAGAGGGAGATCGCCTCTGTGTGCAGGGGCGTTGCCAAGGAGGTGGCCGAGGGTAAGAAGGAAAAGACAGTTATCAATTCGGATACACTCCATAAGTTTCTGGGACCTGTGAAGTTCTTCCCGGAAGTTGCCGAGAGGACATCCGAGGCCGGTGTGGCTACAGGCCTTGCGTGGACTCCAACTGGAGGTGATATCATTTTCGTCGAGGCGACGAAGATGAAGGGGGAGAAGGGGTTGACCCTCACCGGACAATTGGGAGATGTGATGAAGGAATCGGCTCAGGCTGCTCTGAGCTTCGTTCGATCCAAGGCCAAGGAGTTGGGCATTAAGGAGGATTTTTTCGACAAAGCCGATCTGCATATCCATGTTCCCGCCGGGGGCATTCCCAAAGATGGCCCCTCCGCAGGATTAACCATATTTATCGCATTAACCTCCCTGTTTACCAACAAGCCTGTTCGAAGCGATGTCGCCATGACGGGTGAGGTAACCCTTAGGGGATTGGTCTTGCCTGTGGGAGGGATTAAGGAGAAGGTCTTGGCGGGAAAACGAGCTGGAATTAAAACGATCGTCCTTCCCAAGAAGAACGAAAAAGACCTGGAGGAAATTCCCGAAAGGATCAAGAAGGAGATGGAGTTTAAATTCATCCAAAAGATGGATGAGGCTATACCGCTCGCCTTCGCGTAGTGATTTAACCACGGGAATCCCTTCACTGTGCCGGTGGGGGAAGGTTCCAACCAGAATATTCAGCGTAATTTCCACTCAATCCAATCCTTTGACCGGATTCCCACATGTCTGGCCTCGACTTTTCCCGCTGAACACCGGGCACTTCCCTCCACTCTCAAATCGGCTACCATGGAAACGATACAGTATTCCTTGATCGATACCCACGTCCATATCGACGAGCTTCGCGATCTAGGGGTTTTGGTTCAACGGGCCCGATCGGAGGGCGTAAGAGCCATTATCGGGGTGGGATCAGATTTCGTATCCAATGAAAAAGTCTTGCGGATTGCCCGAGCCTTTCCCGATTAAATCTTTCCCGCCCTCGGCTTTCACCCATGGCAAATTGGGGCCGACCAAGTCGAAGCCACACTTGAAGAAATGGATAGGGTGGCTGAACGGTGCATAGCTTTTGGGGAGGTGGGGCTGGATTTCAAGGCGGAGGCAGACAAGGAGCTCCAAATTCGGATCTTTCGGAGCATTTTGGAGCTTGCGGCTTATCGGGATAAGCCTGTCGTCGTCCATGCTAGGGCGGCATGGGAGGCGGCGCTCTCCATGGTCTGTGAGGCCGGTTTGAAGAAGGCGGTCTTCCATTGGTATAGTGGTCCCATGGGCGTTCTAACTCGAATCATCGAAAGGGGATATTCGATTTCGGCGACCCCTGCCATCGCATATAGCCCCCGACATCGGAGGGCAATCAGGCGCATGCCCATAGAGGGATTGCTCCTCGAGACGGATGCCCCCCAGGCCTATCGTGGGGTCGAATTGGAACCGAGGGATCTTTTGATTTCCCTTTTCGGGGTTGCCGATCTGAAGGGAATAGATCCCGAGGAGGCGGCGCATTGGACGACCCAAAATGCCCTGGAACTCTTCGAATTGGATCTGACGGCGAGACAGATGTCCCATGAGCCTGGTTCTCGTCGGGGGAGAATCTAAGAAATGCCCCGACGGTGGTTTCCCCGAGGAGTTTACCCCTTGGGTCGAAAGGTCCACCATTTGTGGAGAGGACTCCAGAGCCGCCTTCGGTTGACTCACCAATCCGTTCCATCTATAATATTCTGCGGGTTTAATATGTGTCCACCACGCGACCCCGAAAAGGGTTTTTTTGTTTTTTCGGGGAGAACAGAAAGGCTCATGAGGAGATGGTAGTGCGTCATGGATTACCCAAAACTAAGGGGCGTTAATGCCTTTCCCACTCAAATCCAAGGGCAGCAAATGATCTGTATTCAGGACGCCCAAGGGTTGAGTCAGAAAGCAGTATTCCTCCCGCCTCCCCTGTTCTTTATCGTAAGTCTCTTCGATGGGAAACATTCTATCCTCGACATTCAGGCGGAATATATGAGGAAGTATGGGGAGCTCATATACAGGGAGAAGATCGAGGAGATAATCGAAGAATTGGACGCCCAGCTCCTGCTGGATAGCGACCGCTTTAGAGATACACTCGAGAAGGAGAAGGAGGATTTTCGGCTGTCCCCCATTAGGGAGGCCGCTTTCGCCGGGACGAGTTACGATCAAGATCCCATAACATTGAGGGGACAGATCGAGAAGTATTTTTCCCCTCCCGATGGGCCCGGTCAACCGTGTATGGAGAGTCCATCGGAAAAGCTGAAGGGAGTCATTGCCCCACATATCGACTTTCAAAGGGGAGGCCCGTGCTATGCTTTTGCCCACAAAGAGGTGAGGGAGGGATCCAATGCCGACCTCTTCGTCATCCTGGGAACGGCCCATCGTGACATGAAGAATTATTTCGGTCTAACCCTTAAGGATTTCAGAACTCCGCTGGGTACGGTGAAGACCAACAAGACTTTTATCGAAATACTATCAAAGGCATGCCATTGGAATCCCTTCGAGGATGAATTCCTCCACAAGAAGGAACATTCCATAGAATTTCAGTTGATCTTCCTCCAATATCTCTACCCAGCCAAACCCTTAGAAATAGTCCCCATATTGTGTCGGTCATTTCACGAGGCAATCGAGAGGTCCATCTCCCCGCGGGAGATTCCCCAAATCCGGGAGTTCATAGAGGGCTTAGCAGAGGCAGTCCGGACCACTGATAGAGAGGTTTGCGTGATAGCCAGCGCCGATTTATCCCATATCGGGTTGCAGTTTGGCGACAGGGATCCAGCCTCATCAATGTTGAGCCAGACGAGGGTGCGTGATTTAGAAATGTTGGCCTATGCTGAGAAAATGGATGCGGAGGGGTTTTATGATTCGATTCGAAAAGAGGGGGACCGTCGTCGAATTTGCGGTTTTCCTCCCATCTACGTCTTATTGAGTATCGACGCGGTCAAGAGGGGAAGGCTTCTGAAGTATGCGCAGAGTCAAAACCCAGAGACTCAGTCTGCTGTTACTTTTGCCAGCTTAGGCTTTTATTGAAAGTAGCCCTTGATATGAGGGGTTAGGTATGGTATGAGAGAGAGCGGAGTAGGGGGCAATGACCTATGATCAAAACGGTGCCAATCCAAAGCGAGGTCAGGACGGAGTTCATTGATATCACTGGCAAGGTTCAAGATATTGTTCGTGAATCGAAGGCTCAGGGAGGGATCTGCTACCTCTTTGTCCCCCATACGACGGCCGCCATCACTATTAACGAGAATGCCGATCCCAGCGTCCACCAGGATATCGTAATGGAATTGAATAAGGTCATTCCCTTTGATGATCAGTATAGACACATGGAAGGAAACTCCGCCGCTCACATAAAGGCGAGCATCATAGGGTTCTCTGAAACGCTCTTCATCGACTCGGGGAGGTTACTCTTAGGAACTTGGCAAGGAATCTATTTTTGCGAATTTGATGGGCCGAGGAACAGAATGCTTCACGTGAAGGTGATAACCTCGGACTAAGTTTCCACGCTGTGTTTCCGGATGTTGAACGGGACTGCATTGGAACGGAGGCCATGGAGAGGCAGGAACAATTCTTATTAGAAGAGGCGGAAGCGGTTTTCCGGGGGGAGCCCAAATTGATTCATCTGCCAAATACCGGTAAGGCCATCTTTGTAGGGGATACGCATGGCGATTTGGAAGCGAGCAGATCGATACTGGAGAGATATCTCTCGGATAATCAGAAGGTGGTTTTCTTGGGCGACTATGTCGATCGAGGGGACGCCTCCCGGGAGAATATCCACTACCTGCTCTCGATGAAGTTGCAGTTTCCGGAGGATGTGATTATGCTTATGGGAAATCATGAGGGATATATCGTAAAGGAATTCTACCCTGCCAACTTTTGGCTCAGTCTCACCCAGGGAGAGAGGGAGCGATATGGTCAGACCCTCGCCCAGCTCCCCTATGCCGTTTCAACTCCCAATGGGGTAATTGGAGTCCATGGATCCTTGCCCGATGTGGAAAAACTCGAAGATATCGACGGAATCCAAACCGGAGATGAGAATTGGGATCAGATCGTATGGGGGGACTTCCAGGACCGTCCGGGAAATGGCCTGGGTGAGTTTTGGGGACGCCCTCAGTATGGACGAGATTATTTTTACCGGATCATGGATCAATTTGAAGGACAGGTACTCATTCGATCCCACCAGCCTAACGCCAATCCCATTATGTTTGACAAGCGGTGCTTGACCATCTTTACCTCTTATGCCTATCTGCCCATCAGGACGGTAGCCCTCGTTGATCTGACCCAAGAAAAGGTGGGGAGCATCGATGACATCGTGCTGGAGATGGTTTGATTCCAGAAGCGGGAACTGTTTCCTAACAGGGAACGGGGATGGAAAGTGATTCTTGACGAGAGAAAGGTCGTCTCCTTTGACCTAGATGGAACCCTCGTTGCGCCAGAATACAGCGAATGGGTATGGAGTGTTGGGGTCCCCGAGCTCTTTGCGGAAAAGAGCCGTATTCCCTTTGATCAGGCCAAGGAGATCGTGGAAGAAGAATACCGGAAGGTGGGTGATAGATCCTTACAGTGGTACGATATCAAGTATTGGTTCGATTTTTTCCAGTTCAATTGTCATTGGAAACCATTGCTGAATCGTTTCTCCCACAAGATTAAGACTTATCCAGAGGTTTCAAAGGTACTCGAAGATCTCTCTTCCAACTACAAGCTCATCATCGTTTCCAATGCCGCACGGGAATTCGTCGATATCGAAGTCGAGGTGGCAAAACTCCGGGGATATTTTTCCCGCATTTTTTCGGCCACCTCCGACTTCGGGCAAGTCAAAAAAACCGGGGAATTTTACGGACGTATTTGTCAAATCCTCGGGATCAGCTTCCAGGAGATGGTCCACGTGGGGGATCACTGGGAGTTCGACTATCTCGTTCCCAAGGGCATGGGGATCAGGGCGTTGCATATCGATCGGTCGTGCAGCCGCAGTGGAGATGATGTGATCAGGAACTTAGAGGAGGTGGGCCAAAGACTGGGGTTGCAGGGATAGTGTGCTATTTCATCTTTCTTGCGTTTTGGACTTTCCTGATAGATAGTATGCTTAATAAGAGAACACCCTTGTCCCTTCGCTTCAGGGTTTCCCAATCTGTTGCCCAAATTCCCTTTCGCTTATTGAAAAGAATTTTTGACCATTCCAAAGTTTGCTCCACTGCAAACTCAAAACTCGCCCTCTGGGCTCAAACATTGAGTTTGCGCCCGTTCCGCTTCACTAAGAATGGTTACCAAAAATTCTTTAATATTCGCTCCAGGGAACCCGGCCAACAGCAGGTTCCGAAATTAGCACTTCTCCAGCAGATTACGCTCATGGACAACGGTGTTGTCCAGAAACTCAGGAAACTGGTTTATTTATGTCAAGAGTTTTCGTAACAAATCGGAAAGGAGGGTATTTGCTATGAGGGGAAAGCGGTGGGGCTGGATCACATGGTTCGGCTTTCTGCTCTTATTGGACTATACCGTCCCCTACACGGTACTTTCGGGGGTGAACAGAGTATACGGGGCCTTCCTTTTTTGGAATCTCTTTGCGTTGACGGCTATCGGTTCCATATTTGTCCTCTTGTGGAAGTGGAAAGATTGAGGGGAGAGAAAACATGAATTCTTCCTACATACTCCTCGTCGTTGCAATCTACGTGTCTGTGGCGACATGGATGGCCTACATGTCCCGAAAAGGAATGGGTGCAGGGATAACCGAGTATTTTTTGGCGAACCGTACGATAGGGGGATTTGTCGCGGCCCTCACGTACAGTGCCACAACGTACAGCGCCTTTATGATGGTGGGTTTGGCCGGCTTCACCTATAAGGGTGGGGTTGGAGCTTTGGGGTTTGAACTGACCTATCTTTCAGGTTTGGTTCTCGCTGTTTTTTTCGGTCCGCGGTTTTGGCTAGCGGGAAAGAGGTATGGATATATCTCCCCGGCTGAGCTCTTGGGCGATCGATATCAAAGCCGATGGGTTGCCGTTGTAACCACATTGGTCTGTCTGATCTTTCTCATTCCCTATGCCGCCGTTCAGCTCATGGGGGTCGGGTACCTATTGGGGGGGCTGTCCGGAGGGGCGATTCCTTTCTGGGTGGGCCTTGTCTTGGCAACCCTACTCGCCATTATCTGGGCCTGGATAGCGGGCCTGAGGTCAGTGGCCTGGACCGATAGCCTCCAGGCCTTAATCATGTTGGTGACGTCGGTACTCGTCCTTCTTTTCGTGATTTACCGGTATTTCGAAGGCTTTGGAGGTTTTTTCGCCAAGTTAGAGACGATCTATCCCCAGTGGTTGACCGTTCCCGGCCCAGGCTTTTTTAACCTGAAGGCTTACATTGGCCTTACGCTTCCCTGGTTTTTCTTCTGCATCTCCAACCCACAGGTCAGCCAGAGACTCTTCATACCGAAGTCAATGAGTGCTCTGCGGAGGATGCTGGGAGGATTTCTCATCTTTGGGTTCATCTACACCCTGGTCTCCGTCATGTGGGGTTTTTCCACGAAGGTGTTGAGCCCGGGCCTTGCGAGAGCCGATCTCGCCACCCCAACCCTTCTCTCCCAGCCCCTCATTCCCGTTGCCTTGGCCCTTATCGTAATGGTCGGGATTTTGGGAGCGGCCATTTCCACCATCGATTCCATTCTCCTTACCCTGTCTTCCATGTTTGCCCGGGATCTCTACAGGGGATTCAGCCGCCGAGCATCTGAGGAGATGGAGCTGAGACTGGGAAAATGGGTGATTCCGGTGATCTCCGTGGTGGCCATGGTTTTTGGAGCGTTAAGGCTGGACTCCATCGTCAAACTCTCCGTGGCGGCATCGGCGGGGCTCCTCATGACGGTTCCGGCTATATTCGGGGCCTTTTTCTGGAAAAAGGGCACCGCTGCAGGGGCCATGTGGAGCATGATCATCGGAGGGGTGGTCACGGGCTTTCTCCAATTTTCTGGCATTAAACCTTTGGGGCACTGGCCAGCGGTGTGGGGAGGGCTCGTCTGTTTGGCCGCCTTTATCGTCATCAGTTTGGTAACAAAGCCTCCTATGGAAAAGGCGGAAGAATTTCTCGAGTATCTGGAAGACGGGCTCAAGGAGAGAAATGCCTTATAATCTTGTTCTCCGGGCAACCTCCGCTTCAATCTCCCCACGTCCAGAGGCCCTTGTTGGTCAGGCTGTAGAATTGGTCGTTCAATACCCTTTCGTGTAACTCCTCCTCCCTGGCCAATTTCTTGAACATATCCCTTCCAAGGGTGTCGGTGGTCTTTTTAGCCATCTCATGGTAATACCTCTGGGCTTTCCTTTCCTCTTTGACAGCCATGGAAAGGGCATCGAGATCGTCAGCCTGGGGGCCTACGTCTTCCCCTGTAGTCAAATCCCTGCCGACCCTCTTTCCCCTCTCGGAGAATGTGGTTCCCGGGTAGCCGATCCATTTTTCCTCTCCCTTGAGGGAATCATAGAGGGCCTTCAAATGATGGAAATGATTCTTTTCAAAATCGGCCAACTGGGAAAACATGTCCCTTCCTTTGGGGTTTTGCGTCTTCTGGGCCGCCTTGGAATAGAAATTGTGGGCATCCATCTCGGCCTCCATTGCAACCCTAATCCCGTCTAGTGCATCGGTTTTTCCTGATTCCATCTCTCAAACCTCCAATAGATACTCCATAATGCGGATACCCTACTGTGATTCCGCCGTATCGATTACCTTTCGACAGGAGGAGAGTAACCCCATCGGATGGCCTCTTTACCCTCGCTCTTTCATATTGCTGTTTACCGATGTTCTTCCAGCCTCAAAGGCCTCTCGGAGCGCTGTAGGATGGCTTCGGATATCCCCTTTGCCTTCCACGCCCGTGAATAGCAGTTGTCCCGCGAAATCCACGCCCAAGGCGTCGAAAAAATATTTCACGGTGAGCATGGCACCGTCAAAGAGCCTTGCCCCCCTCGTGGCTCCCACTGCAATAAGGAATCCCTTTCTCCTCCTTTCCTTGTCCTCTGGCGGCAGCTTCAAGCGATACCTTGCCACCCATAAGGATTGAACGCGGTCTATGAGAGCCTTTGTCCATGCGGGGGCTCCATAAAAGAAAATGGGGAAAGCGAGAATAACCCAATCCGCCTCCAAAAGCTTGGGGTAGACGTTTTCCATGTCGTCATGGAGGACACACTCCCCTGTTTCGTCACACCCGTGACATTCTATGCAGGGTGAGAACTTGAGTTGGGAAATGATAATCCTCTCGATTTGCGCTCCCTCCTGCTCTGCCCCTCTGAGCATCTCTTCCAGCAGGAGGTCGGTATTTCCACCCCGTCTAGGACTTCCGAAAAGCCCCAAGACTCTCACCTTTTCCTGCATTTCGCGCATTGCCTTATTCTATCACGATTTCCGTAGGACTGAAACGAATAAATGATTGGAGTTTCCGGAGTTTTTTAGGGGACT
>JABAOC010010224.1_pt1 | contig 10478 bp, 9 predicted proteins | sample 7062161 | NCBI WGS metagenome assembly JABAOC01 (sample SAMN14538625, study PRJNA623070) | marine sediment metagenome | biome: marine biome [ENVO:00000428]; feature: marine pelagic biome [ENVO:01000023]; material: deep marine sediment [ENVO:00002113] | place: India: Gulf of Khambhat ...
TCCTGGAAGACTTTTTTCTCTTCCTCAGTCATATCCCGGAAAGCGCTTCCAGAATCTTTCATCTCTCCGGATTTGATGACATCCACTTTGATCCCGATTTTGGCAAAGAGCTCCTCCAGGTTGGGAAAGATGGAGATGACGCCGATGCTGCCGGTGATCGTAGACGGATGGGCCACGATGAAGTCGCAGGCCGAGGCGACGTAGTAACCTCCCGAAGCGGCCAGCCCCATCATCAATCCCACAACGGGAACGCCGGTTTTTTCTTTGAACCGGAGAATTTCGTTGTAAATGATATCACTGGCTGTGACTTCTCCCCCTGGAGTGTCCAGGCGGAGGAGGACCGCTTTGATCGTATTGTCCTCAGAGGCTTTTTCCAACCTGTAGAAAACTTTGGAGAGAACATCACCCTCTCGTGCGAACAGGCTCTGGTTGAGCGAGGTGCTGATGATTCCTGACACATCCAGAAGAAGGATTTTTTCTTTTGCCGGGCTTTTGATGAGGACGACTTCCTGAAGCGTATCTTTTCCCAAAAAGTCGAGATGCACTTGGGGAGAGCATCCGGACATCCATATCACCAGAGAAACTATCACAATCAATTTTTTTTTCATCTTTCCTCCTGAGCTCTTGGATTCAGGCCTCCCATTATACCATATTGACCAGAGTTAAAAAGAGGAGAGGTCTTTGTACTCTGTGATTTGATAACATTGTTGTTGTTAATTATACGGAGGATATGGATGTCATTGCATGCGAAGCGCTGCAAGCCAGGGCTTTAGGGGATTTGGGTTCCACTCAGCTTAATAGAGTTTCTTCACAACAATCGGATTATCAGAAGCTGCTTGAGTTCTAGACTATTCCAATGTCAGAAATAAAAAATCTCCACCTCAATTACATTCGAAGGATAAGAATCACCAATTGGATTACAGGCTTTTACTCGATGCCAATAAGTCTCTCCTGGATCAACATCCTCATCAAAATATGTAGTGGCGTTTGGCCCTGCTCCGTCAATTTCCTGCCAAAAAGGATAGCTAAGAGACTTCCTCTCAATGATAAAATATTCTTCATTATTTGAATTGTCGTGCCAACGAAGAGATACGCCATCTGGTGGACTTGGGGAGCGCGCCCACAGCCCCGTTGGCTTAGCTGGTATGGTAGCCGGAATAGTGCAGCTTGTTAAGCACATACCTGGAGCATAATTGCTCAAATTATATGAACCCACAGCATAATCATGAACCAGGCCTCCTGTGGCTGTTTTATCCTTATAAGTAGTATTATTTTCTTTTACTATTCCTATGGTTGTATATTCCCAGGGAAGAGAACCCTCTACTCTCCTTCTGATAATAAAACCAAGTTCATTATCTGAATCATCTTGCCAACTTAAATTTATCTGGGTCCATGCGGTTGGATATGCATTTAAGTTGATTGGTGGATTGGGCTTAATTGGCTCATAGATTGCTTCATATGCATTTAGCCTGCCTCCCGTTACGCATTTATCTTCAAGATCTTCACGTTCATCTACACTTTCCATAATTATTTCTTTCACTTGATCCCACCATATTTTATAAGGTTTTCCCCACATCAGAGCGGCTACTCCAGAAACATGAGGTGCTGCCATTGATGTTCCAGCCTTATATTGATACTTATTATAAGGAAGGTGCCATAAACTGAAGATATCATTTCCATCGGTATATGGTGTGCCACTCCCCCCTGGTGCTCCAAGATCCACTTTAGTGATGTGATATCTTGAATATGCAGAAGCCCATTCATCCTTGTTAGTTGTCCCGAGTACAGAAATTATATTTTCTAGATTATATGCTGCAGGATAGACAATTTCTGTTGGATTCTCGCCATGATCAGGTCTATAATTTCCAGCCGCGGCTATGAAAAGCTTTCCACCACTCCCTTCGGTCCAATCTCTGGCTATTCTAATAGCTTCTTCCATTGTTTCCGAATAACCTTGAATTAGCTTATAGCTATTATTTGAAAGATGAGCGCCCATTTCTGTGGAATACTCGACTGCGCTCACCATTTTATCTACAGAATTTTTTTTATTATCAGGTCCGAAAGCTCTTAGAACCATAATTTTGACATTCCAGCAAACACCTTTTATTCCATATGGATTATTGGCTATCGCTCCTATTATTCCTGCAACGTGAGTGCCATGTCCGGCTTTATCAGGATCGCCTTGAGGAAGAGGGAATTGATCGTTCTCATAAAAATCCCAACCGTAATAATCGTCAATTTTTCCATTATTATCATCATCTATTCCATTACCATAAATTTCGCCCGGATTTTCCCAAATATTTCCTGCTAAATCCTCGTGATTGTAATCCGTTCCACTATCAATCACTGCGACGACAATATCTGAACTACCGGTAAAAACATTCCATGCATCAGTAGCATCAATGTCTGCGTTGGGTGTTCCCCCTGCTTGGCCAGTGTTTTCTAAGGCCCATTGCAATCCAAAATAAGGATCAATATCACACAACTCTACTAACTGATTTTTCTCTGCATATTTGACATATGGACTTAGTGAGAGAAGATAAATCGCTTGTTCAGTTCCTATAGATTCAGGAACTTTTAAATGCAGAAGAAAGGGATTTAAGCGAAAGGACCTATAAGAAATTACATCTGGATCCCACTCAGAAAAACTGATTTCTTTTTTTTGGTTGGTGATTACCTTGCCTTGGATTGAACTAATAATCGCTTGTATAGCCTCTTTGTTAACATCTTCATTAAACCTAACTAGAACTTCATTTGGAACATACTCTAGTTGAGCAGTGGAGACTTCTTGAGGGAGTACTCCATTGCCATTTGTAAATAGGAATATGAAGAAAATAATTAAAAGGACACCTGAACTAATTAAAAAATTTTTTCTCATTTGTTCCCCCTTTAAAAGATTTATATTTAGATACTTAAAATGTTCTTATTTGATTCTTTTATCACCTCCCTTATTGATTCTAATTTATACGCGGAATTTTCTTAATGGCCTTAATTTAAGTTTAAAAATGAATTTTCGCTCCCCCAGCTAATTTTTAAAATTTATTTAAAATCCATCAAAGAAATACTGAAATCCCTATGAGTATGTTATGCCGAGTATTATAGCGATAATAAATAAATCGATATTCAATTCGCATGGCAATTCTTTTAGCAAAAAGCCATTTCAATCCAGCCCCTGCATTTAGCACTAATTCAGTATAGGGTGCAGGCCATTCCTCTGGAATAGTTACTTCTGGCATTAATCTAATTATTCCTGCTCCTGCAAGAAGAAAAGGCATTATTCGAGAAGAGGCATTAAAATTATAAGCAAGATTCGCAAGCAGAAGATTTTTTGTTATGGAATCAAACTCAGAGTCTCTGTACATAATATTGAATTCAGGTTCTATTTCTAAATTTTTTGAAATAAAATAGCCAATTCTTGCAGGAATATAAATTCCTCTCTTATCTTTTTCATAAACCTCGGGTTCAAAATATAAAGACGCAGCTGTAGAAAACTCCCATTTATGTTTTTTTGTTTTAGTCTTTATTCGTTGGTTTTTCTCAGTTATTTCTTTAGCGTTTTCATTTTTTCCTCTAGGACTTGCATAGACCATGAAATTCAAATTGATAATAAAAAAACTAATTATTAAGAAAAGATATGAAACTTTTCTCATTGGTTTATATCCTTCTGCTGCTTTCTCTTCAATTAATAACATAAGAAAGTGTTTATGGCAATTCGCCGTGTTGACTTCGGTGAATCCGGGTGGTATAAGTCCTGTCCGCACTGACACGGTATTCCAGTATTGAGGAAAACATGAGGAGAAAAATTTATAAAGTTGCTGGTGTTGACCTGGCCGGGGTGCCCCACAGGCCGAGCGGTTGGTGTCTTCTCGAGGGGATGAAGGCAGAAACCGCTCTTCTCTATTCCGATGAAGAAATCCTGGATCGAGTGAAAGAGGTGAGGCCGGACCTTGTCACTATAGATGCTCCGTTGACGCTTCCTCCGGGCAGGAAGACCATACAGGAGAGGAACAATTCTCATTTTCGTCCCTGTGACCTGGAATTGAGACGCCGAAAAATCCCGTTTTTCCCGATCACCCTGGGTCCGATGAGAGGATTGACAGAGAGAGGGATTGAACTTCGAGAGAAACTGGAAAAGGAGGGATTCCGAGTCGCAGAGATTTATCCGGGCGGTGCCCAGGATATCTGGCGCATTCCCCGGGCCCGCCGCAGTCTCTCGGGATTGAGAAACGGGCTCCGCAAACTCGGGATTGTGGGATTGAAAAAGCAGTGCACGGACCACGAGCTGGATGCCGCATCAGGCGCACTGGTCGGGAGCCTTTTCCTGCAGGGAAAAGCGGAGGTCTACGGGGATTTTGATAGCGGGGCGATCATCATGCCCCCTCAATCCTGAACCGCAAGGAATCCAGTCACCTCCGCATCAGGTTTCTTTCCGTGAATGTCCCCTCCGGGATGGATACGTCGAACTGGATGGTTTTGATCACCATTTCGGTCTTCGAGTTTTTCCTCAGCTTGTCCTCCATTGTCACCCGTGTCGGGTAATATCTGTCCTCGAAGGACTGGATATCTCCCACGGTCATGACTTTCAGAAGTTTGCCGCTTTTTGCGGAGAACTCGATTTTGTGCCCGATGAATTTTTCCTTGTCTACCCAGATTTTTCGGAAGAAGTAGGTTCGGCTCTCATCCCTGGACTCAAGCTCAAGGATATGGCAGGGAACACCGTTGAAGATTTCTTCTCCGATGAGTTTGACCTCGTATTCTTCTTTCAGCTCTTCCGCTGTCTCCATCATGTCCTCGTAGGAGAAATCCGATCCCATCATGCTCTGTCGAAGCATGTGTCCGGAGAGTCGCATCACCCTTTCGGCGGAGGGGAAATAGATCTTGAGGACCTTCCCGACTTTCAGCATCTTGGTCCCACGGTCCCTGGCCGGGCTCAGGAACTCGACGAAGGACTTTTCTATTCCCTCTGAATAGCTTATCAGTTCTTTCTTGATGACTCTCTTTCCGATGGTGATGATCATGTCGAGTTCAGAGTACGCGGTTCTGTAGACCATGTTGTCGTCTATCCGGGTGAGGATGTCATCAGCCGTCAATTCCTGGGCAGGTGAGTGATTGGAGATCAAAGTGAGGATCGCCATGCCGATCAGAAAGAAATAATTCGGGATTGTCCTTTTGGCCTTCTTGAGTTTCATCTTATTTCTTCCTTCTTTTATGTATTCGTAAATTTTGTTCGATTATTTAAGGCTCGTTCGCAGAGCTTCCACTGGCTCCATCCGCGAGGCCTTCCGGGCCGGATAGAACGCGGCGAAAAGTGTTGTCACCAGGCCGAACACGACTGCGCCAATCAGGATCCCCAGAGTGAACTTGGGATAGACAACACCTGACCAGAGAGCGATCTCGAATTCCATTTTTTCCATCATCTTTGTGAAATCCAGTCCGGTGTTCTGGGCGAGCAGGGACAGACCGCTGCCGATCAATCCGCCGATGAAGATGCCCAGAAGGCCTATGTATGTTGACTCGATCAAGATCAGTCCCACAACTCCTCTATTCCTCATTCCCATGGATTTAATGATCCCGATTTCGTGAGTTCTTTCCAGGACAGCCATCAGCATAGTGTTCAGAATGACAAGGGCAGCGATTAGCATGATGATGAGAAGGATTCCGCCAAAAATGATGCTCGCAAATGGCATGTACGCCATGAAAAAATTGTCCTGCCAGGGGACAGCCGTGAGGGTTTCTCCCAGCCCGTTCTCATCGAGGAAAGCCAGAATCTCAGAAGAGATCTCCGGGGCTTTCTCCGCATCCTTGAGCATCAGAAGGATTTCGTGGACCGCTCCGTGACAATCAAGGAGCTCCTGCGCTTTTTCAAGAGGGATGTAGAAAAAGTTTTTGTCCATGTAGGTGAAACCAGTCTTGAAAATCCCGGCAACCCTGAAGCTCAGCGCGTAGGTGGAGTAGTTGATGTCCGTGGTCACAGCCAGGAGCTCATCCCCAAGTCCGACTCCCAGTTTTTGCGCCAATCCGTCTCCTATGAGCATCTCCGCTGCGGATGGTTCCTGAAAGTAATTCCCTTGGGTCAAATACTGACTCAGGTCAAGAAAGTTTTTCTCCTGCTCCGGATTAATACCGATGCCCAGGCATGGCTCGTTTTCTTTTTCGGAGGAGAGAATCAGAAGGAATTTGATTCTTTCCGTCATGGCAGATATCCCCTGAAGCGAAGAGATGCCGGCTTCAACACTTTGAGCATCATAGACCAGATGCTCCCGGGGCATGATCCTTTCCAGCCTCAAGAACTCTTTCGAGGCGATTTTTACATGCCCGATCTCTGTCTCGATCAAGTTTTTATAGACACTCTCGGTCATACCTTTGATATAGCTGTTTGAAAAGATGATGGAGATCACTCCAAAGGCCACAGCCAGGGAGCTGAGAACTGTCCGGCGCCAGTTTCTCCAGATGTTCCGCCAGGCCAATTGAATAAGTTTTTTCATCCCACGTGCCTCAGTGCTTGAATCGGGTCGAGTCTGACAGCCTTATAAGCCGGATAAAGACTGGCCAATATCGAGATAACAGTCCCTAAAATAAGAGTAAAAAGCAGTGTTCCCGCTGTCAAATCCCCGTAGAACACTTCCATCGGGAGAAAAGACAACAGCTTGTCTGTTATCTCCTTTCCCAGAAAAGCCATGCTGAATCCTTTGGCTTCCAGGTACCAGCCTCCCAAACCTCCGATGACACAAGCGGCCAGAGAACCAAAAAGGCCGATGATCGCGCCCTCGAAAACAAAGACCAGCATGACTTCCATTTTCCTCATGCCCATCGCGGCCAGCATCCCGATCTCACGCGTCCGCTCCAGGACTGCCATCAGCATGGTGTTCACGATTCCCAGCGAGGCGATCAGTATCATCATTAGGGGAATCAGGACCTGAATCCGGCTTCTCATCTTCATCAGTTCAACGAAGTCAGAGGCGTATTCCTGAAAACTCACGACCTCATAATTTGTATTTAAGGTTGCTAATCGGTTAACAATCGAGTTTTTGACGTCAAGAAGCTTATTCTTGTCTTCGATCCGTATGGCGAGCTCGGTTACCCTGTTATCCAGGCTGAGTGCTTCCTGGGCGAGAGAAAGAGGGATGAAAACGGTCTGCCGGTTAACCATCGGATTTTCGGTTTTAGCGATCCCTGTGATTTCCAGGTCGAGCGCATTCCAGATAAAATCTTCCGTGGAGAGAAACAGCCTGAGTACACAGTCGTCTCCGACTTGAAGGCCCAGGTCCCGGGCCAAACCACTGCCCAGGACGATCTCCCGCTCTGAAGATTCCAGGAAGCGCCCGTCTGTGATAGAGTCTTTGATCTTGAACACCAGCGGATCGACTTCCGGTTCGACGGCCACGCCCAGACAGGGAAGTTCATCCATCCCGGAGATGATGCTGCACTGAAACAGGATGCGGCTCTCAATGCCCTGAATCTCCTTATTCTCCTTCAGCAGGATTTTAATTCTTTGAGGTTCATTTATAGTGAACTCAAGAGGCACATCGTCTTTTTCCTCAAAGTATCCGGGAGCCAGGATTTTGAGATGGGCGGTCTGGTTGTCGATGATGCTGTCCATAGCGTGAGTGTTGACACCGTTATACAGGCAGATCCCCAAGGCCATCAGTCCGAGTCCGTAGGAAATGGCGGAAAAAGTGATGACGGTCCGTCTTCTGTAACGGAAGACATTCCGGAACGCGAGCTTGAACAGCATTTTCATTTCGGCTTGACCTTCTGGTCGGATTCGATTTTTCCGTCGCGGAGTCTGATGATCCGGCGTGCGAAATCCATGACCATTTTATCGTGAGTAGAGAAGACGAAGGTTGTGGAGGTCTTCTGGTTCAGCTCGAGCATCAGTTGGAGTATTTCTTCTCCGGTTACAGAATCCAGGTTGGCGGTCGGCTCGTCCGCCAGCACGAGTTTGGGTTTTTTAACCAATGCCCGGGCTACGGCCACTCTCTGCTGCTGGCCTCCGCTCATCTCGTTGGGCCGACGGTGGATGAAATCTTTGAGTCCGACCTCCGTGAGAATCTCCTCGACGAGGTGCTGGCGCTCTTTAGATTCATGCCGGCCATCCAATATCAACGGGAATTCAACATTCTCCATGGCAGTCAGCACAGGAATGAGGTTGAAAGTCTGGAAGACAAACCCGATATTCTTCCGTCGAAAATCCGCCAGCTTAGAGGTGGAAAAAGCGGTGATATCTCTGTTCTCCAGGAAAATTTTCCCGCGGCTGGGTTTGTCCAGACAACCGAGAAGGTTGAGGACGGTGGTTTTTCCGGAGCCCGAGGGGCCGGCGATTGAGAGAAATTCCCCTTCTTCGACAGAGAAAGAAATGCCTCTCAAAGCGGGGAAATCGATTTTGCCGATATGGTAAATCTTGTGGACATTTTCGAGTTCAGCGATAGGCATCAGTATATCTCCAGGTTAAAAATGTATTTTAAACCAAACATAGAACACATCGCCACTCTCTTCTCTGTTAAATTCTCCTCCTTCTGCGCCCATGGAAAAGAAAAATCCGGCGGCGATGGAGGCGTTTTGGGTGATTTCATATCTGATACTCGGACTCAAGATATAAGATCCGTCCGACCAGTTCCCGATATATGTCAAGTTAGCAGAGAATAATCCAGCTGTGGGGAACTGGAGAGCGGACAGATAGTATTCTCGGCCGAGAGTGAAGCGTTCTCCTGTGAGGAGCCGGTCGTAGTCATACTGGGAGCTGTCTTCTTCGCCGCTTTCATCATAAAAATATTCGTTGAGCCAGTAGAGGCCTCCCTTGACCGGAAAAGTGTAATCAAATCCGATGACGATTTTCAAGTCCTTCTCTGAAGGGGACACGAAATACCCCCCTTCGAGCCACCAGCCGATGAAGTTTTCTCCACGGAGGTCTATCCCGTAGATGTCCTGGTTTTGAATACCCCAGTAGATGTAGGTGAGCGCGGCATCGATGCCCGCAAAATGTGTTTTTGCCCTAAGGCTGGACTTTGAGGAGTTGAAGTTATCTTCCGGGGAAAAAACGCCTGTGAGGCTGGATGTCTTCCCCACAGGTATATAGACTTTGAGGGCGTTCACGCCGGGCTTTTCCTCTGCGGGATCGAAGATGTTCACCCTGTTAAACAGGTCGAGCGGCGCCCAGACACGGGAGACACCGATCGCGACTCGCTGTTTTCCTAAAGTCATGTCGAATCCTGGGAAGTAAAAGTCGACATAGGCTCTATCTAACTGTGTATACGTTGTATCTGATGGCTGAGGGCCCTCGTACACACCCAAAGGGCTACTGATGATCCCGTGGAAAGTGAAAAGGTCCACCGCCAGGTTCAAAGAGATGTTCTCGGATACAGATGACCTGAGTTGGAGACGGAGACGGTTGTAATCGCCAAGAGAAAAATTTTCGTTGATATTCTGCATGCTGAAGCTTCCGCTGCTCAGCAAAAAAAACCGGTTTTCGTAGTATCCGAATGTCTCGAGTTCAAAGGCAAAAAGACAAACATGTCCGGCTAAGAAAAAGAGAAGAAAGGAAAGCTGGATTTTTCTTTTGGCCATGACCTGTAAGACTACCATTTTTTTTCTAATTTATATAGACTCGGAATCGAATATTGAGTATTAATGGATAGAATCGCATTTTTTTCACTTAAAATATACGGAATTTAGAGGGATGTTGGCATCCCATGAAAGTGTGATTCTATGGGGTGAAAAGAATGAATCTTCAAGAAGGAGGAGATTGTGAGTAGAACTATTAAAGTCATCGCGGTTGCTCTGTTTTGCCTTTTGCTCCTGCAGGGATTGAATGCGGAGACAAAAGGCGTGGAAAGCGGGAAGAGGTATGAGAGGCTGATCATCCGGAACGTCATCGTTATTGACGGAAAGGGGACTCCGCCCAGAGGGCCTTTTGATATCATCATCGAAGGAAACCGGATTCAATCCGTTCGTGGCGCGGCCAGAAGAGGAAATTCCTACCAGAAAGAGGAACACGTGCTCGACGGAACGGGCATGTATCTTCTTCCGGGACTCATCAATCTCCATGCCCATATTCATGACAGCCGTGCCGGGCAGCCTCTTCCTTTCGAGTATCTGTATAAACTCTGGCTGGGCTGCGGTATCACATCAGTCCGGGATGTCGGAAGTAACTATCGAAAAACCTTGGAAGAACGAAAAAAGAGCCAGGAGGGATCGATTGCCGCACCCCGGATATTCCTGTACATGAGAGCTTGGGGAAGAACGCCCGAGGAAGCCCGGAGAAGCATCCAGGAGATCAAGAAGAATGGCGGGGACGGAGTGAAGATCTTCGGCATGGACAGGGACATCATGGAAGCCGCCATGGATGAGGCGCACAAACTGGGATTCAGAGTCGCTCATCATGTGGGCGTAGAAGAGACTGATGCCTGGGACGACGCGGCTTTGGGTGTCACCTCTATCGAACACTGGTACGGCGTGCCGGATGCGGCCCTTCATGGGAC
>JABAOC010012051.1_pt2 | contig 10477 bp, 11 predicted proteins | sample 7062161 | NCBI WGS metagenome assembly JABAOC01 (sample SAMN14538625, study PRJNA623070) | marine sediment metagenome | biome: marine biome [ENVO:00000428]; feature: marine pelagic biome [ENVO:01000023]; material: deep marine sediment [ENVO:00002113] | place: India: Gulf of Khambhat ...
AATGGATAGTATTTGCTTCCTTTCCTATCTTGTCTAGAAGACTTCTCATCAAAAGGCTTCAGTTTGAATATTACTTTACTCGTGGCAAATATACATCATTCAATTTCCTTATAAACCTAATGACTACAGCGCGCGTAGGAGTTTTACTATTACCCTATATCGTCTCAAGTAAACACAATTCCCATTTATTAATACTATCGACGATAGGGTTATAAATTTCTATACGCATTAATGGTAGAGAAAAAGGGAATGAAATAAATTGGTAAAAAGAAAATTTATAAAAAAAACTTCAAGGCCCACGTATGAGTGCTTTATAAAAACTTCTTTAAATAGATTTAATATAAAAAATACAGTTCTAAATAGAGTGATGTGGGATAATAAATTTAATGAAATGATAAAGAAGTCCTGTGATCTAGGTTGGTTTCTTAATAAAATTAAAAATCCATTATACGTTTTTCCTACAAGTGATATACAAATAATACAAAGCACAGAATCTGAAATAAATGATTGGGTTGCTCTCTCTCTTTGTGATGCCTCAAAAAAAATATATAAAGATTTAGAAGATAAATGGAATGGTTCTATTAATCCAGATAAAATTAATATAAACCCTCATAAGATATCGTCTAAAATTATTAAAGATATTGCAATATTTCTCGGTGCTGATTTAGTTGGTATATGTGAACTTGATAAAAGATGGATGTATGACGACATCGTAATCCCCCATAGATATGCTATAAGCATGGCAGTTGAGATGGAAAAGGAATTAATCTTTAACGAACCGAGTTATTATGAAAATATAGCTACAGGTATCGCTTACTCAAAAGCTAGATGTGTCTCGACGATACTGGCTCAATTTATCCGAAATATTGGATACTCTGCCTTTGCTAATGTTAATGAAAGGGTACTGGAGATCCCAATAGCCATCGATGCGGGCTTAGGAGAGTTGGGAAGAAATGGACTTCTAATCACGCCTGAGTTTGGACCACGAATTCGTCTCTGTAGTGTGACCACGAATCTACCNNTTTTGGCGTTCAACATCATTGTGAGAAATGTAGAAAATGCGCTCTCGTATGTCCAGCCAAAGCTATAAAGTTGGAAGAGCGTACAATTGATATAAATAACATCTCAAATAGAGAAGGAATACTAAGATGGCCTGTGGATTTTGAAAAATGCATTATTTACTGGGGTAGCGACAAGTCAGAGAAACAAAGCTGTGCGAAATGCATTAGTGTATGTCCCTTTGCCCGTTCAGAGAAGAGTACAGCCGCTTCTAAGCCTATAAAGTTTTTTGGAGAAAAGGGCTATGGCAAATTGCATGGTAAGGTATTAGATAGCGATAATAACCCTGTTGAAGGTGCAAGAATTCTAGTTGGTGGTATATATGAATCAAATCCAACCTCCAATGATGGGGTTTATATCATTGATGACATTATAAGGGGAAGATACAAGGCAAGAGCAATAAAAGCTGGATATCAGGAAATATCAAAAAATAACGTTTCAATTGAAGGAGATAAATCAACTATTCAAGACTTCACACTTTTGTCAACTATAAAACATTGCATTAATGTAATGGTGGAAGATGCCTTCGGAAGTGCCGGTGGAGTTGATGCAGTAGGTATCAAGGATGTAAAAGTAAATTGTAAGGACCCCGTTAACAATTTACTTTATTATGGAATAACAAACGCCTGTGGCGAAAGTAACGTCGAAGTCCCACCGAGTAAATACCATGTAAGCGTGTCTAAGTTAGGCTATCGTTGTGTAGGAGCCTGTTTTAAAACCGCCGATGCATCTGATAATATAAAAAATTATATGAATTTTAAGATGATAAGAGATAATTAAGAGTAAATGATTGGGCGCGCAAAATTAATGGAGTAAGTATTAGTCACGTCAGCAAATAATAACTTTAACATTCACACGAGTTATGTATTTGCATAATATATATTTTCATGAACATCAATGACCGTAAGACATATCTTCTGACATAACAAATTATTTGAGATTAAGATGGAGAAGGTATTAATTGTTGATTTTGATAAATGTTGTGGCTGTGACTACTGCATGCTCACCTGCTCAATGTTTCACGAGGATCTGCCCCAGATGTCAAAGTCTCGCGTCAAGGTCTACCATAACGAGAGCGAGGCGCTGAGCGTGCCCATGCTGTGCGAGCACTGCGAGGAACCTCCGTGCATCCCGGCCTGCCCCACGGAGGCAATAAGCAAGGATCCAGAGATGGGGGTCGTCTCAATAGACGGTGAGGTGTGTACTGGATGTCGGATGTGTGTCGATGCGTGCCCTTACTCCGCAATCAGAATAGACCCAGATGATAATGAAGCGATGATCTGTGATCTGTGTGGTGGAGACCCCATGTGCGCCAAGGGATGCATGCCAGATGCGATACAGTGGATTGATGCCAAGCCGTCGACATTATGGAAGAAGAAGCAATACGCCGAAGATCGTAGAAAGATATTGAAGCACGTACTAGAGGTGTGGTAGATGTACGGATGGAGCGGGAAGATACTATACGCCGATTTGACAGANNGCTCTCCAAAGAGCTCCGAGAGAAGTTTCTCGGAGCAAGGGGCACAAACGTGAAGTTACTATGGGATCTGACAAAACCAAGTATTGATCCCCTTTCCCCTGATAATGTCTTACTATTTGGCGTTGGACCATTAACCGGAACGACGGTACCTACTAGCGGTAGGACCACTATAACAGCCAAGTCGCCCGTGACTAATCTGTATGTAAAGGTAAGTATGGGAGGAGCATTTTCAGGGGCTCTAAAATTTGCAGGATACGATAACATAGTCTTCCAAGGTAAATCGGAGAAACCTGTTTTCCTGTGGATAGATGATGATAAAGCTGAACTCAGAGATGCTGGACACCTATGGGGGTTGGATGTCAGGGAGACGGATAAGACACTCAAGAAGGAGTTCGGTGACAGAGATGTTAGAGTTTCCTGTATCGGTCCCGCTGGTGAAAATTTGGTCAGACCCGCAGCGATAATGTGTTCAGTGTATAACGCGGGCGCCAGATCCGGAGTGGGCGCAGTGATGGGCTCAAAGAACTTGAAAGCCATAGCGGTGAGAGGCACGGGAGCAGTGAAAGTGAAGGACCCCCAGAGGCTGAACGACATAGTTCTACCTGTAATAGAGAGGCTGAGGGTAAGGCCAAGTCCTTACGGAACATCTGGGCTCATAAACATGCTCAACGACGGTCATACACTGCCAACCCGGAACTTCACAGATGGCCATCTCGATGATGCGTATCAGATTTCAGGGGAGTACTTCGTAGAAGGCGGCTATAGGACTCGAAGGATCGGCTGTTTCTCTTGTATACGGGGATGCCACATCTATACGAAGGTGGAGGAAGGGCCATTTTCCTGCTACTCTGGTGGACCTGAGTACGAGACATGCTTCGCACTTGGATCGAGCACATGTGTAACAGACACTGAGGCTCTGCTGAAGGCGAATGAGCTCTGTAACCTAATGGGCCTCGACACCATCTCAACGGGTATAATAATCGCTTGGGCCATGGAGAGCTATGAGAGGGGCGTTCTTACAAAAGAGGACACAGGTGGATTAGATCTATCGTTCGGTAAGGGTGAGGCCCTTGTCAAACTAGTGCCGATGATAGCGCGTAGAGAGGGTAAGATCGGAGCGCTTTTAGCAGAGGGCGCAAAGAGGGCAGCGGAGAAAAAGGGTAGGGATTCATTGAAATGGGCATTAGTAAACACTAAAGGATTGGAGATATCAGGTGTTGACACAAGAACATACAAGACTCGTGCACTATCGTATTCGGTGAATCCTAAAGGCCCGGATCATCTCGTCCATCAAGTCTCTAACCGGCCTGAAGTTGTTATTGAGGCAACAGGTGATAAAGACTATAAGCCTCCTACAACTCCTAGGCAGGATGCTCAGATAGTCGCCTGGTATGCTGACAGGTATGCGGTTACAGACGCTCTTGGTCTTTGTTCTTTTACGGGAGATGTGATACACACCAATGCCGAGGTTATGGCTCATATGTATTCAGCAGTTACGGGAATAGAAACAACGGCCCAGGAACTTATGAACTGTGGTAGGAGATTGTACAATTTAGAACGATGCTACAATATCCGTGAAGGGCTAGACCGTAGTTATGATGATATGCCTCATAGATTGATGTATGAACCTGTTGACTGGGAACTACCTAGAAAAATATCCGCTTTGCGTGGATGGCAAGTAGAGAAAGGCGCAACTAACTCAATGGAACAAATAAACAAACAATTAGACGAATACTACAAGCTTATGGGTTGGGATCTAGAGAAAGGATATCCTCTAAAAGATACACTTAAAAAGTTGAACCTAGAAGACGTAATAGATACTCTAGAGAACATTGGTAAGAAATTGGTATAGAACAAATGAAAGAGGTTGAATGATGACCAAGATATTAAAACCACAAGAACTGAAGGATCTAATAATCGGTGCTCCCGCTCTAACAACTGGTGGAGGAGGAGTAGCTCCATCAAATGAGACAGTTGAAAAAATGGTTGCAGAAGTGGTTGAGAAGGGCGGAGCCTGCAAATTAATCGACCCCAAGGAATTACCTAACGACTCTACCATCTTTTATGGCTGCGGAGCTGGCGGAGGAATAAACCTTGAGATGAGGAAGAAATGGGGAAGTTGGGGAAGAGACACCCTATGGGAAATCGAACAGAAACAAAAACTGTTCCCACTTAATGATTGGTCTGAACTTCCTTCCCCTAATCCCAGAGAGAAAGTTAAAGATATGCTCGTTGAGATGCTTGGGGGAAAACCCCCGTATGCATACCTGCTGTTCGAAGTGGCACCTTATGTTAGAAGATTATGCAGTGCTGCTTTATCAGGTGACCTCATCATAGATGCGGATACTACGGGATATCGTTCAGAACCCGAAATGGCAATATCAACATTGAACCTATATAACGTACCAATATGCCCTGCAATATTAGCCACATCATATGGAGATATTATCACATATCAAAAATTACTCAACTGGCAGAGGTTCGAAGACCTAAACAGAACAATCGCAAACGCTTCAGGTGGTGGTGTAGGAGGTTTACTAGCTATAGAAGGGAAATATGTAAAAAGAAGTGTAATACCAGGGTCTACTTCATTCATTATTAAAGTAGGTAAGGCTATCAGAGAAGCTAGGGAAATAGGCGATGATCCCGTTTCGGCTTTGTTGGATGTAACTAAGGGTTACAAGCTTTTTGAGGGTAAGATAGTAAGCTATCTACGAGAAGAAAGAGGAGGGTACTGGTGGGGTGAATCGAGATTAAAGGGCATTAATGAATATGAGGATCAGAGTTGCCGTATCTGGTATAAAGAATGTAATCAGATCTCTTGGAAAGACGAGAAGGTCTTCGTCACGTGCCCCGACCCGATTGATGTAGTTGATCGAGAGACAGCCGAAGGTCTATCAAATATAACCCCAGAAGTATGGAAATTGGGCAGAGAAGTAACGGTATTAGGAAGAAAGGCATTTGATAATTGGCGAACACAAAAAGGATTATTGATAGCAGGACCAACTCACTTCGACTTCTGGATGTCATATAAGCCCATAGAAGAGATAATGGAATGATTTATGTGTGCAAAACATCTTCGAGGATGCCCGTGCGTACGTAAACGCGCGCACCCTTCCCTTCTTTCGGATGAATACTTGCTATCAATGATCTCCATCATTGAAGAAAAAAAGAATCCCTCCTCGACTTTTTCTTGTAGGTCGCTTAAATTCTTTTTCATATTAGGTTCTCCTTATTGAGTAGTATAGTTATTTTATTTAACATCAATAATTACAACATTTAGGAGAATTTTTGGACTTCATTTTTTTCGAATGGAAGTTTAGTGTCATATTGTTTATATTCATCATTAAAATAGACTTCTGGCCCACGAGGGAGCTCTTGAAGAGCGATTTCATTGCCTACTTTTAGATAAGAATAACTGCTTCCTTCAATCAAAAGATCCGACTTCTCGAATTCTAAGTATCCAGTACTCTTATTGAAGTAATCGGAGTCAGCGTGAGCCATTACAATTTCACCCAAGAAAAGGGTATGATCAATAAATGGGAGATCTATCATACCAATTCCTCTACATTCGATATTTACAATACATTCTTTAATTATTACACCATTAATTTTCTTTGCGGGCAATGGAGTCAATCCTGTAGCTTCAAATTTATTTAGATCTCTACCAGAATGACGACCACAGAAATGAACCGCTTTCAATAACTTTATATTTGGTATATTTATAACAAAATCCCCATTATTTTTAAGCAACTTATTAGAGTAGTTTTTCTCCCATACAGCAATAGCGACTATTGGCTTTCTATGACCAATTCTAGTATTCCAAGCATTTGTGAATACGTTAGGATTGCCATACTCATCCATAGATGTAACTAAAATAACTACCCCTAACATTAAATGGTGAGATATTGAAGCATCAGTAAATTCTATCTTCATTTCGACCACATATTATTTTATTTGATTTTTTTTAAAAAGGCTTTCCCGGGTACAGCGCACCTATATGNNCCACCAGTCTCCGCCGTGAAAACACTTGCATGCGCCTATCCGCCCACACAGGGGCACTATGACTACGCCACCAGGCTCCTCCAATCGCGCGCATTAAATTGCTTGACACAAATTTCAATAGCTCGATTCCCAAAAAATTTTTATTTTTTCAACGTCAGTCTTTATATAGAAATATCATAAAAAAATGGAGGTTTTATATATGAACGAAGTTTTAGTTAAATTCTATTCAGATATTAGAGGAATTATTGGTACTAAATCTATAAATGTAAAAATTAAAGAGAATGAGAACATAAATAATTTAATAAATAGACTTTGTCAAAAATTTCCTAATTCATTTTCAAAAGTTATTTACGAGCCAAATTCAAATATGTTAAATAGTGCAATTACTATCCTAATAAACAAAGTGCCTATAGTGATGCTTAATGGCGAAGATACAAAAATAAATAACGGTGATGAGATAATATTCTTTGCAGCTGTAAGTGGAGGATAAAACTCCATATAAGTAAAAATCTAAGATCAATACGCTGTCTTTATAATAAGAATTTAAAATACCATAAATATTTTAATATACACGTTTTAAAATAAATAATAAATTAACTTTTATTAATTTTTTACGATATCAATATATCATTTTTATTTTTTAGACACATCTTAAATTTTATATATTCGCTCAGAATTAATAATTAGGTTGTTAGAAGGGAGATTAGTTTCATGTCAACACGGAGAGATGCTCAAAAGGAACTCTTTTGGGAGTCAGATAAAGAAAGTGTTGCTAAATTAAGAATATCTCCTGAAAATATGAATTACATATTAGTAACTGATGTTGGTAGTACAACAACTAAAAGTCGTTTTTTTAAGAAAAAAGAAGAAGGATGGAGATATATAGTTAGTGGTGAAGCACCTACAACTGTAGAAGCACCTTTTGAAGATGTTAGAATGGGTGTTAGAAATGCTATACGCGAAGTAGAAGAATTAACTGGACATAAAATATTAACAAGTTTAGGAGAAGTCATTGTTCCATATGATGGGGAAGAGGGAGTAGATCTATATTGTACTACTAGTAGTGCCGGTGGTGGTTTACAGATGATGGTCGCCGGCGTAGTCAAAACGATGACGGCTGAGAGCGCGAATAGGGCTGCGTTAGGAGCAGGATCTATAGTAATGGATATTTTGGCCGTAGATGATGGAAGGGCTGATTATCAACAGATTAAACGAATTAGAGATCTCAGGCCTGATATGATCTTATTAGCTGGGGGCACAGACGGTGGGGATATTAAACACTTAAGTTCCATTGCCCAAATAATTAACACAGCAGATCCAAAACCTAGACTCGGTGAATCTTATACACTGCCCTTAGTATATGCGGCAAACAAGGATGCATGGAATTCTGTTTCAAACTTATTTGGATCATCTTTAGTAATTAAAAGAGTTGAAAACATTAGACCTACAATCGATACTGAAAATACTGAACCGGCTAGAAGAGCTGTTCATGAGTTATTTATGGAGCATGTGATGTCCCACGCTCCAGGTTATCTTGAATTGATGAAATGGACGGATATTGATATACTTCCTACTCCAGCTGGGGAAGGAATGGCCGTTCAATTAATATCAAAAGTTTATGAAACAAATACATTAGGAGTTGGATTAGGTGGCGCAACAACCAATATTTATTCTATTTTTGACGGCAGATTTGTTAGGAGTGTTAGCGCAAATTTAGGTATGAGTTATAGTATCTGTAATGTTCTTAAAGAAGCAGGAATTGAAAACATAACTCGTTGGATTCCTTTCAGGATAAGTGGAAACGATATAGTAAATATGTTAGGAAATAAAATGATCCGCCCAACAACTATTCCTCAAACGTTGAAAGAATTATTAATAGAACATGCAGTTGCTAGAGAAGCACTAAGATTAGGATTATTGCATCACAAAAGTATTGCCACGCGTTTAAAGGGTGTAAAAGTTTTCAGAGGCATATCAGGAATTTTTGAACAGGAATTGGAAGAAAGCTATATTGATATGTTAAAAATCAATATCGTTGTAGGAACTGGAGGTTTGCTCTCTCATGCTCCTCGTAGGGTACAATCTCTTTTGATATTGAATGACGGTTTCCAGGCAGAGGGAGTTACAAGATTCTTCCAAGATAGTGTGTTTATGATGCCTCATTTAGGTCTTTTATCAACAGTCTATCCCAAAGCTGCATGGCAGATTTTTGATAAGGATTGCTTGGTAAGATTAGGTACTGTCATAGCACCTAAAGGAGAACCAACAGAAAAAAAGGTTATGGATATTGAGTTGAGAATGCCTAACGGGGAAGTTATTAAAAAATCCATTAAAGGGGGAGAATTGTTTAGAATTCCTCTCTCGGAATCTGAGTCTATAAAAGCATCTATAAATCCGAGTAGGGGTTATGATGTGGGTTCTGGAAGTGGTAGAAACATAGAAACAATTGTGTATGGAGGGAAAGCAGGAATCGTAATTGATGCTCGTGGGAGACCGATTAGATTTCCCACAGAAACCAATGAAAGAATTGATTCATTGAAAAAATGGTTTTCATCTTTAAATCTTTATTCAAAGTTTGAAGAAGGTTTGATGTAAGAATGACTAAAAAGGATTATAAAGAAATATCGGCTCATGCATATTCACCGGGTCTTGAAATAAAGAGTTATAAAAACGTAATTAAAAATAGAAGGCTCCCGATAAGAGGTGAAGTGGTTGTTAACATCGATGATCTTGTTAATTTTAATAGTATAGTGGCCAAGACACAAATTCCTGGTGATCCTTATGTTGTACCAGTTGCGGATGTATTGAGTGTTAGAGGCGAGGATTGTGATGAATTTTTAACTGTAAATTTTGGAAGTGTCATTAAAAAAGGACAGTGTATTGCAAGAAGAACATCTTTTTTCGGTTTACTAAAATACGAATGCTTGTCTCCCGTAGATGGTATATTAGAAAGTTTTTCGGAATTCTCAGGAAAAGCGATTGTTAGAGAGGATAGTAAGACTCTTCAAGTGAACGCATATATCCCTGGAAAAATTACTCGGATAGATGAAAATGAAGGAGTAACTATAGCAACTCCGGCTGCATTTATTCAAGGCATTTTCGGTATAGGGGGAGAAAGACATGGTGAACTTCTGATACCCATAGAATCCAGAAATGAAGTCTTAACTGCTGAAAACTTAGTTATGGATTATAAGGATAAAATTATTGCTGGATATTCATATATCACAGCTGAAGGATTAAAGAAAGCACAAGAAATAGGAGTAAAAGGGATTATAGTCGGTGGAATTGATCTTCATGAATTAAATAAATTTCTTGGATATACTATAGGAGTAGCTATAACTGGCCTTGAGGATATTGATTTTACTCTCATTTTGACAGAAGGCTTTGGCAAGATGCCCATTTCACAAAAGACGTTCGATTTATTGAGAAAGTACAATAGATGCCAAGTAGCCATTAATGGGGCAACTCAAATTAGAGCTGGTGTGATTAGACCCGAGATAATAATTCCGCATGAACGAAAAATTGTAGATAAGGAAGTTCCGTCTGAGGATTTCTCTATGGGAATGAGACCCGGCACAAGAGTCAAAATCATAAGAGAACCATATTTTGGCGAGATTGCTGTGATCAGGGACTTAATCGTAGAACCCCAAACTGTTGAAACAGAATCTATTGTAAGAGTTGTCAAGGTGGAACTTGAAGATGCTAGACAAGTTATTGTACCAAGAGCAAATGTAGAAATAATACAAGAATGATATATAAAGATACATTCTCCGAGCGTGATAGTATTTCAAAAGAATATATCTATTCATATTTAGAATTAAAAAAAGGAGGTAATTTAAAGGGTTTTTCTAACTTCTTCAGAGAGTTTTGGGAAGACGTATTTTGGAACTGCCCAGTATAAGATTGCAAGAATAGCCACGGTAATAACGGCTG
>JABAOC010001287.1_pt1 | contig 10476 bp, 12 predicted proteins | sample 7062161 | NCBI WGS metagenome assembly JABAOC01 (sample SAMN14538625, study PRJNA623070) | marine sediment metagenome | biome: marine biome [ENVO:00000428]; feature: marine pelagic biome [ENVO:01000023]; material: deep marine sediment [ENVO:00002113] | place: India: Gulf of Khambhat ...
CGTCCGGCCGATGGTGGACGAATTCCTGCTCCCGGACGGCCGGCGGATCTATCTGCTCGGGGAGGGCCGCCTCGTCAACCTCGCCGCGGCGGAGGGACATCCAGCCAGCGTGATGGACATGAGCTTCGCAAATCAGGCGCTCACCGCGGCCTACCTGGCGAAGAATGGGAGGTCGCTCGAGAAGCGCGTGTACGACGTGCCGCGTGAGATCGACCAGGAGGTCGCCCGTCTGAAGCTGGCCTCGATGGGCATCGAGATCGACACCCTGACGCCGGAGCAGGAGCGGTATCTGACCGACTATCAGACCGGGACGTGAGATGCGTCGGCGCTCGTCGGGTCGGGCGCCGGAGCCGGTCCGCGAGCGCGACGGGGGATAACCATGGAGGCTCTGGCTGCGTCCGCCTCAAGCATCCGGCCGGCCGGGGTCGCGGCCGCGGCGGGCCTCGCCTTCGCCATCTCGTTCCTCACACCCTATCTTGCCGGGCCCAGCGTGCGCCGGCTGGCGCAGGAGGAGCCGGTGCCAGGGGTGAGGCCGCGCCGCCAGTGGGCCCTCTCGGGGCTGAGCACGACGCTGGCGTTTTCCGTTCCGCTCCTGCTGTTTGCGGGTGACTCGCCCGAGGTCCGCGCGGCGGCCATGCTGGCCGTCCTCGGGGGAATCGCGGGGCTGCTCAACGACATCTTCGCGCTGAGGAAGATCGTGCTGCTGGTCATGGCCGTCGCGATCGCCGCCTCGGGCGCGGCGCTGGGCCTCGTGGTGACCGAGGTCAAGCCGCCTTTCACCACCCAGATGTTTCAGCTCGGGGCGTGGTCGATTCCCGCCAGCGTAGTCTGGCTGCTGGCTGTCGCCTACGCGGTGATCCTCCTGCGGAGGCTCCCCGGCCTCACCGCGTCTGTGGTCCTCATGGTCTCGGCGACCTTCGGGATCGCGGCGCTCGCGGTCGGGGCCTCGCGGTCGGCCCCGGCGGCAGGTCTGATGGCGCTGGTGATGGCGGCCGCGGCGGCGGGTGCCCTCCGCCGAGACTCCCCGAGGTTGGGCAGCAGCGCGCACTGGTCGATGGGATTCGCCCTGGCCGGGATCACGATCGTGGGGATGTTGAAGAACACGGCCTTCCTCGTCCTGGGGGTCCCCCTGCTGGCCCTCGGCGTGCCGGTGGGAGAGACGACGTACGCCTTCATCTACGCGGCCGGCCGCGGGCGGCAGCGGCTCGCCCTCGGGCAGCGATGGGAGCTTCTCCACGAGGCGCTCGTACGCACGGGGCTGAGCCCCCAGCGCACCGTCCTTCTCTTCCAGCTCGCCACCTTCTACCTGTGCGCGGTGGCGCTGGCTCTCGTCGTCATTGTGAAGGTGACCTTCCTGGCGAAGCTCGTGATGGTCGCGCTCGCGCTGGTCCTCGGGTTCGCGATCTTCTTCATGCTGTCCCGGATCTGGTCCGAGCCACCGCAAACAGGGGAGGGGCGGGCCGACATGTTCGGCGTTCCGCTGGCGCAGATCGACATGGAGGCCGCGCTCGCGCGCCTGGACCAGTTCGTGCGGGAGCGGTCGCCTCACATGGTCGTCACCTCCGACACGCCGAGCATCGTCAGGGCCCACGATGACGCTGAGTACCAGGAGCTCGTCCGCGGCGCCGACATGGTGACGGCGGACGGCCGCGGAGTCATCTGGATGGCGCGGGTGCTCGGTCTGCCAGTGAGAGAGCGCGTCTCGGGCGTCGATCTGGTGGCGCGCATCTGCGAGAGGGCCAAGGACAAGGGCTACTCTGTCTTCCTGCTGGGCGCGATGCCGGGTGTGGCGGAGGAGGCGGCGCGCGCGCTCGAATCGCGCTGTCCAGGGCTGCGGATCGCGGGGACACATCACGGTTACTTCCCGCCGGACGAAGAGCGCGCGGTCGTGCGGCGCATCGCCGCCGCCAAGCCCGACATCCTGTTCGTCGCGCTCGGCGCGCCGCGCCAGGAGCAGTGGATACGCCGCCACCTGGACGAGCTCCAGGTGCCCGTCGCCATCGGCGTGGGCGGCACTCTGGATGTGCTCGCCGGCCGTGTCCCCCGGGCGCCTGAATGGATGCAGCGAGCCGGGCTCGAGTGGCTCTATCGCCTTCTTCGCGAGCCGAAGCGCCTTCCGCGCATGTGGGCCCTGCCCAAGTTGCTGTGGATGACCCTCTGGGAGGCGCTGCGGAAGCGGTAGCCGCCGCCTGCGCGCCTCCTTTCCCCCGTCGCAGCGGAATAAGGTCTTGACAGCCCACGGGGTTTGTGCTACAAACTAGTATGCGTTGCGAACTATGTGGCCGGCGGAAAGCCGCAGGAAGGGGGTAAACGAGCGATGGCACCGCGAAACAGTGAACGCGATGACGATGTGAGGGAGATCCCGAAGTGGGCCCGGCGCTACGCCCGGAATCGGACGCTGTCCTTCGTTGTATTCCAGCTCATCTTCGTTGCGGGAGCGGTGATGTTTGGAGGACTGTCATACCTCACCGCGTGGGCTTATGTCCATGGGAACCGAGTGATGGCGGGGGCCTCGATGCTGGTCCTGTGCGCATTTGCAGTATGGTGGCTGTGGTTCAGCTTCGTGGGCGGGGCCCGGGTCATGCGCCGGATCAGCGAGCGGCTCTATCGTGGGGAAGGGAGCGTGTCGGTTGGCTTGCCACTGGGACCAGAGGCGACGCGTCCGCCAGCGACGCTCATCGGCTTCGTGTTCATGTTCTGCGTGCTTGCAACCGTAGGGCTAGGCCTCCTGGGCTTCCTGCCCAGCCGCTACATGCAGCCCATCTCAGCTCTCTACGTCGTCCCTTTCATGCTCTACCTGGGTTTGAGACAGAGACCGGGCGGGAGTCCCTTCATGCTCCTGTGGCCCCTGCTGTACGGGATCCACGCGATTCTTATTGCAGCCGGCGTCCCGATCAGCCGCGGGCCCGTGTTCGACATGTTCTTCCCGGTCGTGGGGTACGGCCTCGCCGCCGGGCTGGCGGGACACATCTGCAGCCGGATCGCGCTGCGCAGGCTTCGGTCCCTCTCCTCCAGCCCGGAGTCTCCTCAAGCTGGGGCTGGGATCGATGCCTGAGCTCGATCCCGCCATCCATCAGCCGACGCGGCTCCGCATCCTGATGTTGCTCTCAGGTGTGGAGTCGGCCGACTTCACCTTCCTCCTGAGGACTCTGGACGTCACAAGAGGGAACCTGTCCTCCCACATGAGCCACCTCGAAGCAGGGGGATATGTTGAGGTGAACAAGACGTTTGATGGCAAGATTCCCAACACCAGCTACGCCCTGACTGCCCAGGGTCGAGCGAAGCTCGACAGGTATTGGAGTCTGATCGACGAAATCCGTCGTGGTGGTGTGCCCGAAGATCGAGGCCGGCGCGCGCCACCGACTGTCTGATACCATCGCGCAGGCCAAAGGAAGGACTTCCTTCGTGCCTTCGGGGCGGATGGGCGCGGACCTCAAGCGCTTGCGGCGCGACTGGGATGAACTCGGGCGCAGAGACCCCCTGTGGGCGGTCCTCACTGCGCCCGATAAGCGCGGCCGCCGGTGGGACGAGGCCGAGTTCTTCAACACCGGCGCGGAGGTGGTCGCCGGGATCATCGGGTACGTGGAGTCGCTCGGGCTGGCGTTGCGGCGCGCCAAGGCCCTCGACTTCGGCTGCGGGGTCGGCCGGCTGACCCAGCCTCTCGCGGAGCATTTCGACCAGGTCTGGGGCGTGGACATCGCCCCCTCTATGATCGAGCTGGCTCGCTCCTATAACCGTCATGGCGAGAGATGCACGTACCGCCTCAACGAGCGGGAAGATCTGTCCCTCTTCGAGGACGAGTCGTTTGACTTCATCCTGTCGCTGATCACGCTTCAGCATATGGAGCCGGCCTACGCGAAGGCCTACCTCAGGGAGTTCGTGAGGACGCTCGCACGCGGTGGAGTGATGGTGTTTCAGACGGCCGCCGAACCGATCGCCGCTCGCCGCAGCCGGGCCGGGCGGTTTTTCCGGCGCCTCACGCCCGAGCCGGTCCTCAGGGCCTACCGAATGCTCCGCGACGGCCACCTGATAGACATGTATGGCATCCCCCGCCACGAGGTGGTCGGAGTGGTGGAGGAGAAGGGCGGGAGGGTCGTGGACGTGGTGGCGGACAGCAGCGCGGGAGGCCGTTGGACAAGCTTCCGATACTGTGTCTGCCGGGATTGAGACTCTGCGAGGAGGGTCTGTGGTGTCGAGGCCCAGATTGCTGGCCCGGGGTCTGTGCATCGGGCTGGCCTGTTCGGCGGCCGCTATCGCCGTTCATGCCGGGCCGGCGGGCGACGCGGCGGCGAAGGAAGGCCAGGCCGTGTTCCGCTTTCAGCCGCCGGATGGCACGACCTATGTCGAGTCCGTAGACACGACACAGGTGGTCGATTTCGGGGAGGGCCGGACGAGCGCTCGCCGGAGCGGGCTGAGGACGCGCATCACGATCCAGAAGGAGGCGACGGGCTACACGATCACCTCCACCCTCCTGTCGGGGCAGACGACGAGCGCGCTCGACGAGGCTGACAACGCGGCGCTGAAGGCGCTCGAAGGAGTGCCGCTGACCTACCATATAGACGGCGAGGCGCGGATTGCGAGCGTCTCAGGGATCAAGCAAGCAACAGATAAGGTCCGCTCTGCGCTGTCGGCCGATGTCGCCGCGATCGTCTCGAAGGCCCTCACCGACGAGGCGGTGCTTGCCGCGGCGCGGGCCGACTGGGATCGGCGCGTGCTGAACTTCGTGGGCCGTCCGGCGCGGCCGGGCGACGTCTGGCTGGCGGCGGAGAAGTTCCCGCTTCCGTCCGGAGAGGCCGTTGAGTTCTACAGCGCCATGAGGGTCGCGAAGGAGGAGGAGGCCGCCGGTCGGGAGTGCGTCCGCGTCGAGTCCGGCTACAGCCGGGACGCGCGCGCCCTGAGCGACTTCCTCGGGAATGGGGCCGAGCGCCTGCTTTCCGACAAGGCGACTCTGCCAGGTCCCTCGCAGGTCTCGGGAGGCGGCTACCGAGTGGTGGACCCGGCAACGCTGCTGTGCTATGGGGAGGAGTTGGAGCTGGAGGTCAAGACGACGCTCGCCCTTCCTGATGGGGGGACCCTGCCCCTGGCGATCCACCAGACGAAGACGTACACCTACGAGTACGAGTCTCACTAGGCGCGAGCGAGGCGCGTTTCGGCAGCTTCACGCCTGTCCTCACTGCCCGGGGACCACCACAGTCAGAGCCTTCGGCGCGAGCGTGATTTCGACAGGTGTCTCTCCCGCCGGATCCCCGTCGAGCTGCACCGCGACCTGCGGCTGACAGTCGAATGTGAACGATCTGGCGCGGAGCTGTCGCACACCGGGGTGTGAGCTGTGGCGGCCGCGGAGGGTCGCCAGGACCTGGCCTGCGGTCCGGGCCGGGGAGTCGGTCTCGAAGAGGCAGAGGTCGAGCCAGCCATCGTCGATGCGCGCGTCGGGGACGAGGCGCCATGTGTAGGTATAGTGGTTGGCGTTCGAGACCACGGCGAGCCAGGCCGAGGCCTCGATCACGTCGGATTCGGTGGTCACGCGGAACCGGCTGGGCGGGTAGCGGGCGAGCACCTCGAGCCCCTTTGCCACATAGGCAAACGAGCCGACGGCATCCTTCACCTCCTGTGCGACGGAGGAGACCACTTCCGCGTCGAAGCCCAGCCCCGCCATCAGCGCGAACGGCCGCCCGTTTGCCAGCCCGAGGTCGATCTGGCGCAGTCTCCCCCCAGCTGCGACCCTGCAGGCCGCCTCGATGGCCCGCGGAATGGCGAGTTCGCGCGCGAGAACGTTGACCGACCCGAGCGGGACGATGGCCAACGGAATGCCGGCTTCGGCGAGCGCGGGGAGGACCGCGTGGATGGTCCCGTCGCCGCCCGCCGCGATGACCCGCGCGCTGTCGGGCGATTCGCCGGAGAGAGCAGCGCGCAGCGCGTCGGCGATCGGGTCAGGCCCGGGCGGGGTGACGGGGACGACCTCCAGGCCCTGCGCGCGCAGATGCCTCGCGATGGTCGCGAGGCTGCGCTCACCTCTCGCCCGGCCAGCCTTGGGGTTGGCGACGAGAAAAGCTCTCATGTGAGGGTAGTTCATAGCACAAATCCCGGCGGAAAGCCAGCGATGAAGGTATCGGCGCGCGGGCGGGGGGCGGCAGGATTGACGGCCGGCATCGCCAATTGAGCGCAGAATGTCTGCGGGATAGGGTGGCGCGCGATGGTGAACGCGGTCGTGCTCGGCGGCGGGGGCGAGGACAGGCGACTCATGGGATACTACGACGGGCCGACCAAAGGGCTGATCGAGCTGCGGGGCAAAGCCTCAGCCGCCTATGTGNNCTCGACCACCCCTGCGCTCAGCTTGCGGACATCCGGCTCGGCGAGCAGGTGAGCATCGTCGAGAAGCTCACGGCCGCCGCGAAGGAGTTCGAGGATGGACGCAAGCTCTTCATGGTGACGTGTGACATTCCGCTCGTCACCCCGCAGGTGCTCGGGGACACCATCGCCCGCTGTCCGGAAGAGGCCGTCTTCTTCCATCCGCTCGTGGCGAAGTCGGCGGCGACGAGTGCCTTCCCCGAGCATAAGTGGGTCTTCCTCAAGCTCCGCGAGGGAAAGGTCGTCACCACGAACGTCGTCATCCTGGACCCGGAGTGGCTCCTGCGGCGGCCCGACCTCGCCAGGATGATCGAGGACCTCCGCCGCCACCCGGCCCGCATGGCGCTTCGGTGGGGCCTGGGCTTCCTGATCAGGTTCAAGCTTGGGCTTCTCAGCCTGGCCTCTTGCGAGCGCTTCTTCTCCGACTTCCTCCAGGCGCCCGTGCGGGGCGCGATCATCCTCCACGCGGAGCTGGCGATGGATCTCGACCGGCCGGGGGACGCGCCCATGCTCGAGGCCTGGCTCGAGCGGCGAGGGGCGGACTGAGGTGGGTTGCGCCCCGCGTCCGGCGGGCGGCAGGGGCCTCACCCGCTTGGAGCAGCACCTCTACGCGGCCGGCCACTTTGGAATCAGCTTCATGGGATATGTCGTCACCCAGTGGGTGATGAAGTTCTACTTCCCCAACAATCCGTCGGCGGCCAACCTGGTCCCCCCACTGCTGGCCCCCTGGATCATGGCGATCGCCCGCGTGACCGACGGCCTCAACGATCCTGTGATCGGGTATCTGACCGACAGCGCTCGCACTCTCTGGGGCCGGAGAAAGCCGTTCATGGCCGCCGGGTTGCCCTTCGTGTGCTTCTTCTTTCTCGCGCTGTGGCATCCGCCCGTGGGGGCGCAGAGCGCCAGCAACTTCTGGTTCTCGTCGCTTCTGCTCGTGCTTTTCTTCGCCGCCTTCACCGCGTACGTGGGGCCGTACACCGCGCTCCTCGCGGAGATCGTCGGCACGACCGACGAGCGCCTCAAGCTGAGCGGGCTGCAAGGGGTCTACAACGTCGGCGGGCTGATCGCGGGGGGATTCGTTACAGGGGAGGCGCTGAAGAGAGGAATGAGCTACCAGGGCATGGCGGCGCTGGTGACTGCGGTCTCGGCCTTCGCCTTCCTGCTCCCGTTCCTGGGGCCGACCGACGACCCGGCGCGGGCGGCCGGGCAGGAACGCCCGGGACTCGTGCCATCTATGGCGANNACCGGCCCTTCCGCATCTACGTCGCGGCCCAGCTTCTCTTCCTCATGGGACTGCTCGTTGTCGTGGCCGCGCTGCCGTACATGGCGGAGACCTTGCTGCGGCGGCCCGAGGGCGAGGCGGGGACTCTCACCGGCATCTCCCTCCTCGCCGGCCTCCTGACCGTACCGTTGATCTTGAAGCTCGGCGAGCGCCGAGGTGTCAAGCACGCCTTCCTGTTCTCGCTGCGCTGGTTCGCTGGCTCGACCGCGCTCCTCGCGCTCATGGGGCCGCTCGGCCTCTATCCCGTCACGGGGCTCTGGCTCGCCCGGGCCCTCGTCCTGCTCCCGGGGGTGGCGGTGGCGGGCCTCTTCGCCCTGCCCTACACCCTTCTGGCGAACGTGACGGACCACGACCGGCGGCGCACCGGTCTGGACCGGCAGGGGATGTTCTTCTGCGTGCAGGGGATGATATTGAAGATCGCCTACTCGGGCGCGCCGATGATCGTGGTGGGGCTGCTGGTCCTGTTCCCGCGCCACGCCTTCGCTGTGCTCACCGCCATCGGCCCGCTGGCGGCCCTCCTCGCGGTCGCGGGCCACATGGTGTTCCTCCGCTTTCCCGAGAAGGAGGTGCAGAAGGCCGTGGACGCCGCCCTGTAGAGGGCGGCTACTCCCAGGCGAACCCCGCCCCGGCAGGTAGGTTGACACAGCCGTCCACCAGCTTCATGGGCGAGTCGGGGCCGAGGAGTCCGGTTTCGACGCAGTACGCGTTCGGCAGACAGGCCATGACGTTGAGGTGGGCGGCCTCTGCGCCGTGGGAGGCGTACGGGCGGCCGAAGGCGGCCGCCATGAGGCCGATCTGAAGCAGGGCCGTGGGGCCGCCGGCGCGGCGGAGGTCGGGCTGGACGATGTCTACCGCGTCGTGTCGAAGGAACCGAGCGAAGTCGGCGGCGGAGTAAAGGTTCTCGCCGGCGGCGATGGGGAGGTCGAGCTTGTCGGCCAGCTCCGCATAGCCGTCGATGTCGTGGGCGGGAATGGGCTCCTCCCACCAGACACAGCCCAGGTCCTGGAACGCGCGCCCGCGCCGGATCGCTTCGGTGGTTGTGAGCGACTGATTCGCATCCACCATGAGGTTGATCTCATCGCCGATGGCCTTCCGGACGGTCTTGGCGCGACCGATATCCTCTTTGAGAGTCGGGTACCCCACCTTGATCTTGACCGCTCGGAATCCCTGGTCGACCGCCTTGATGCAGATGCGCTGGACCTCGTCGTCGGAGTAGTTCAGCCAGCCGACCATGGCGTAGGCGGGGATGCGGCCGCGCACGCCCCCCCAGAGCTGCCAGCATGGCACGTCGTGCGCCCTGCCGACGCAGTCCCAGAGAGCGGTGTCGAGGGCGGCGATGCCGAACATGGCGAGGCCGAAGGAGCCGTGGTACTCCGTCTCGCGCAGCAGCGCCTCGTGCGTTCTCCGGACGGAGGCCGGGTCGGTGCCGAGGACGAGAGGCTTCAGCTCGTGCTCGATCACGGCCGCAAGGGCGTCGGGCGCGCCGGCGATGCGGCCGAAGGAGATCTCGCCTCGGCCGGAGACGCCTTCGTCGGTCTGGACGGTCACTTCGACCGAGCCGGCGCCGGGGAGGGTCTGGAGTGCGTCACGGATGGGGTCAGGCTTGGCATCCCGGCGGTGAACAGTCACTTGGATGTCGGTCACCTTCATTGCGTCCGCCTCACTTTCGAATCCGATCACTTGACGCACTCCCTACCGCAGGCCTCGCGGCGATCCTTCCCGATCTCCCTAGAGGGAACCGGTCCCCTCTAGGGGAATGCCTCGTCTCAGCATCTGACGCCCCGGAGGGCAGCAGAACCATGAAGAAGGCTCCGGACAGGATAAAGTGGTTTCTCCACGACCGCTTCGGGATGTTCATTCACTGGGGGCTGTACGCCCTGCCGGCGCGGCACGAGTGGGTCAAGAACATCGAGGAGATGGATGACGCCCGGTACGAGCGGTACTTCAGGCGTTTCGATCCTGATCTGTATGACCCCGAGGAGTGGGCCGAGCGGGCGGCGGCCGCGGGGATGAAGTACGTGGTCGTCACCAGCAAGCACCACGAGGGGTTCTGCCTCTGGGACTCCAAGCTGACCGACTACAAGGCCACCAAGACGCCCGCCGGGCGTGATCTCTTGCGTCCGTTGCTCGACGCCTTCCGCGCCCGCGGCCTGAAGGTGGGACTGTACCACTCGCTCATCGACTGGCACCACCCCGATTTCCTGATCGACAACGTGCACCCCCAGCGCAACCACCCGGACAAGGACAAGCTCAACCAGGGCCGGGACCAGAAGAAGTACACCGAGTATCTGCACGGCCAGGTGCGGGAGCTGCTCACTGAATACGGCACGATCGACATCATGTGGTACGACTTCAGCTATCCGAAGCGGGATGAGCAGGGGAAGCCGCGGCCGTGGCTCGGCAAGGGCCGGGAGGAGTGGGAGAGCGAGAAGCTGCTGGCGATGACGCGGGAGCTTCAGCCGGACATCGTGGTGAACGACCGGCTGGACCTGATCGAGCAGGGCGGATGGGACTACCGGACGCCGGAGCAGTATGTGCCGAAAGAGGGCGTCACGATGGACGGCAAGCCCGTGCCCTGGGAGGCCTGCCACACCTTCTCCGGCTCCTGGGGGTATCACCGGGATGAGGCGAGCTGGAAGAGCGGGGAGCAGTTGGTGCAGCTCCTCATCGATACGGTCAGCAAGGGCGGGAACCTGCTGCTGAACGTCGGGCCGACGGCGCGGGGCGAATTCGACTATCGGGCGGTCGAGCGGCTCGACGGCATCGGCGAGTGGATGGAGCGGCACGGCCGGTCGATCTACGGGTGCGGCCCCGCGCCGGCCGGGTTCGCCACTCCGCAGGACTGC
>JABAOC010027457.1_pt1 | contig 10474 bp, 10 predicted proteins | sample 7062161 | NCBI WGS metagenome assembly JABAOC01 (sample SAMN14538625, study PRJNA623070) | marine sediment metagenome | biome: marine biome [ENVO:00000428]; feature: marine pelagic biome [ENVO:01000023]; material: deep marine sediment [ENVO:00002113] | place: India: Gulf of Khambhat ...
CTTGTCCGCCTTTGGCGGATTCCTCTCGCGACTTCATCGCCGCGGAGACGTGCCTCCCGAAGAAACAGTCGCAGCGGCCAAGGACACGAATCCCGGGCGGCGAAACACACCGCCCAGTCACCAGTTCAGCGATGGGCTCAGCCATTCGACAAGCAGTCCTCGGCCTAGACGGCGGGCAGACCTCGACCACGGCCGCGATCTGCGACCTGGGCGGCGAGCTGCTCGGGCTCGGGCGGGCCGGGCCGGCCGACCACGTCTGGGAGCCGGGGGGCGCCGCCCGCGCGCGGCGGGCCGTGGCCCACAGCGTGGCCCGGGCCCTGCGCGCAGCCCGCCTCCCGCGCAACCTCACATTTGACGCGGCCTTCCTCGGGATGACGGGGGCCAAGGCCGATCGCCGCACCGAGCGGGCCGTCGAGGGCTGTATCTCCGCCAAGCGGCTGCGGGTGGAGAATGACATGGTCTCGGCCCTCGCCTCCGTGACCGGCGGCAAGCCCGGGGTGGTCGTCATCGCGGGCACCGGCACCATCGCCTACGGCGAGAACGCGCGCGGCCGCCGCGCCAGCGCCAGCGGCTGGGGCTTCCTGCTCGGCGACGAGGGCGCGGGGTTCTGGATCGCGCGGCGGGCCATCGCCTCCGCCTGCCGCGCCGAGGACGGCCGCGGAGAGCCGACGGCTCTCACCGGCGCGCTCCTGCGCGCCGCCCGTGTCACCGATCTCTGGGGCCTCCACTTCCTCATCTACTCCGGGAAGCTCTCGCGAGCAGACATCGCCGCTCTCACATCGGTCGTTCCCGAGGCCGCCGCGGCCGGCGACCGAGCGGCACGGCGGATACTCCGGCAGGCGGGCCGCGAGCTCGGGCTGGCCGGCGGAACCGTGGCGCGCCGCCTCGGCATGCAGCGAGGGAGGGTCACGGTGGGCCTGGTGGGAGGCGTCTTCCGGGGATCGGAGGAGGTTCGGCGCAGCTGCCGTCGGGAGATGAGAAAGCACGCTCCGAAGGCCGTGTTCGCGGAGGCCCGCTTCACACCGGCCGTCGGGTCGGTTCTCCTGGCCCTGAAGATGGCGAACGTCAAGCTCACCGGAGGAGTGCTGTCGAACCTCGACGCGGCCTCGGAGGCGGTCGGGGCGAAGTAGCGGGCGAGCACGCCCTCCCAATCGAGTCACCCTTTGGAGAGAATCATGTCAAACGACGCGCTCAACAAGATCAGGGGGGGCCTCGTGGTCTCCTGTCAGGCCGAGGAAGGAAGCCCCTTCTTTCAGCCCGAGTCGATGGCCCGATTCGCGACCGCCGCCGAGATGGGCGGCGCCTCCGGCATCCGGGCCAAGGAACCCGACATCCGCGCGATCAAGGACGGGTGCAGCCTGCCCCTGATCGGCATCGACAAGGTCTACCTGGAGGGATTCGAGGTCTACATCACACCGCGGTTCGAGGACGCCGAGCGAATCGCCCGCGCCGGCGCAGACATCATCGCCCTGGACTGCACGCCCCGGCCGCGTCCCGACGGCCTCGCGATGGAGGATCTGGTCCGGCGCATCAAGGCCGAGCTGAAGCTCCCCGTCATGGCCGACATATCCACTCTCGAAGAGGCCATCGCCGCCGAGAAGGCCGGCGCCGATCTCGTCGCCACCACCCTGAGCGGCTATACGGCCTCCAGCCCAAAGCGAGACACCCCGGACTTCGATCTCCTCGAGGCCGTCACCCGGGCGGTCGACGTGCCCGTCATCGCCGAGGGCCACATCCACACCCTGGCGGAGGCCCGCGCCTGCCTCGCCCTCGGCGCCTGGGCAATCGTCATCGGCACCGCCATCACCCGGCCCATCGAAGTGACCCAGCGGTTCGTGAAGGCCATAGGCCGCGCCGAACGCCACGCCCCGTAGGAGCGACACTGGCCCGCCTCGGGCGGGCTTGTCCGCCTCCGGCGGATTCCCGCCGCGAGCGGCAGCGGGGTCACGCCCCGCTGCGCTCCTGCGCCGGCCCCACGTCTGTCGCCATCACCTTCACGACGACCAGAGTCATATCGTCCCGGTGCCGGCCCTCCCGCGTATACTCGATCACATGCTCGAAGACCCGCTGTGCCATCGCCTCCACGTTCGGCGCTCTGCTCTGCGCTTGTATCTGTTCGAGCAGCCCCTCCCTCCCCAGCACGCGATCGTTGCGATCGAACGCTTCCGTCATACCGTCGGTGAACAGCACCAACGTATCGCCGGACCGAATCGCCCGTCTCTCGTCCTCATAGCTCGCCTCCGGCAGCACCCCCAGCACGATCCCGTGCCGGCAGAGCGAGACGGGCTCGCCCGTCGAGGCCGGCACGACCACCGGTGGCTCTATCCCCGCGTTCGCGCAGACCATCTCGCCCCGGTCGAGGTCCACCACCAGATAGCACATGCTGATGAATGCTTCCGGCTCCCCCCGCTCCTGCATCTCGGCCGCCACCTCGCGGTTGATCTGAGTCAGGACCCGTGCCGGCGACTCCTCTCTGCGGGCCGCGAGGCGGAGCGCGGACTTGAACAGAGGCAGGTAGAACAGCCCCAACTCTTCCTTCGCGCGCACATCCGCCACCGTGAGGCCCCACCGCCGGCCGCCGAGCGGGATCACGTCATAGTAGTCGCCGGACACCGCATGGGCGGCCGGGCGGAAGCGAAACGCGATCCCGAGCCCGGGCGTCGCCGGCAGACGACGGGGCCGAAGCATCTCGTCCACGTGCTGCGCGATCCGGATCCGCTGCCAGTGCTCCCGAAGCGCCGCCCGGCTCAGCAGCAGCTCCTGGCGCTCTCGCTCCTGGACCTCCGTAGCGATGCTGACCACGCCGGCCGTCAGCAGCAAGAATAATACCTGCAGCGCAACCGTCCCCGCCGGCGCCCGGCTGAATCCGGGCGGCAGGGGCGAGGAGCTGATCGCCCACAGGTAGAGGACAGAGGCAAACAGGCCCACCGCGAACGCGCCGCCCCGCCGAAACCACAGTCCCCCCACGATCACCACCGCGAAGTACATGACGAAGTAGCGCTCTCCACCCGGCCCGGCGAAGTAGATCCAGAGGCTGATCAAGATCGCGTCCATAACGACGATAATAGGGCGCGGGAAGGACAGTCTCTGCATATGCAGAACGAAGAGCACGACGTTGTAGAGCGCGGCCGCGATGGTCGCAGTCACCAGCAGGTTGCCCTGCATCCCGCGGGCGCGGACGAACTGGGGCGAGAGGACGACGATCAGCAGGAAGATAGTGCGAAACACCGCGACCGCGATCTCGGTATCGCGGCGGTACAGATCGACCCGACTCGTGGGAGGAGCTGCCGGAGCTGCCATCTCGACCTCTGACGTGTCAGCGCAGTTCGGCGACGGCCCATGGAATCCTGCCCAAGCAATAGAGGGGATGGTTCCAGGCGAACAACAGCGTCGGGATGGGAAGATGCAGCGTGGTTGTGGTATAAGCCGTACAGGGACGCTTCCGGGGAGGCGGCCCCAGCGTCACCTGGCGGGCGGCCGCCAATGAAACGACATGGCCTGTGGGGGGTGCAGTGGTGATGCGTTTGAGCTTCGGTCGGCGGGGTCGGCTGATCGGTCTCGGGTCTCTCGCGCTCGGCCTGGCCGCGGCAGCCGCTTCCCTCGCCGGTCACATTCCCAACCAAGACCTGACCAGCCTCACGGAGCGACTCGACGAGCTCGCGCGCGAGAAGGCCAGCGTCCAGCACAAGCTCCGAGGGATCAAGCGGCGCCAGCGCCAGGTCACGCGTCAGCTCGCCAATCTCGATTCCGAGCTCGCGCGGGCCGAGGCCCGACTCAATCGCGTCAGCCGCAACGTCCACCTCACCCGCTCCGAACTGGAAGACGTCGAGACAGAGGTCGAACAGGCCGAGGCCCGGCTCTCCGAGCAAAAGGACTCCGTCTCCGAGCGGCTTCTCGCCATCTACCAGAGCGGGGAGGCGCGGCCGATCGAGGTGCTGCTGCAGTCGGCGAGCTTCGCGGACTTCGCCAACCGACTCTACCTCTTGAACCAGGTCGTCCAGCGAGACGCCGAGATCCTCGAGGAGTTCGGCCAAGCGCAGGTGGAGGCGCAGGCCCTGCGAGAAGAGCTGGAGCAGCGCTGCGAACGCCTCCAGGCCCTGAAGAGCGAGATCGCAGAAGAGAAGCGACGAACCTCTGACAAGAGGAAGACCACCCAGCGCCAGAAGCAGAGCATCCTGCGCGACCGCGCCGCCTGGGAGCGGGCGCTCGCGGAGCTGGAGCAGGACTCGCGCGAGATCGAGAACATGCTCCAGCGGCTTCACAGGAGCCCCGAGGGGAGAGAGCAGCTCGCCAAGCCCTGGACGGGCGACTTCAGCATGCCCGTCAACGGCCGCATCACCTCCCGCTACGGATATCGCAGACACCCCATCTACAAGGTGCGCAAGCTCCACACCGGCATCGACATCGCCGCCCGCTCCGGAACCCCCATCCGCTGCGCCGGCGACGGCACCGTCGTCCACGCCGCGCGGTGGGGCGGATACGGCAACTGCATCATCGTCGACCACGGCGGGGAGCTGGCCACCCTCTACGGCCACTGCTCGCGCCTCGCCGTGACGAAGGGCCAGGCCGTCACCCAGGGCCAGGTGATCGGCTACGTCGGCAGCACCGGGCTCTCCACCGGCCCCCACCTCCACTTCGAGGTGCGCAAGGACGGCCGGCCGGTGGACCCCGGCCCCTATCTCTGACCCCGGCCCCGCTCCAAACCCGGCCCGGCCTCCTCGTTTGACACGATCCCACCCTCGGCGGTAGAATTCGAGGAGTCGACGCCGCGCGGCCGGCGCGTTCCCGCTCCACCACGCCGCCGGCCCAGCTATTTCCGATCGGAGGAAAGCCGTGAGCGACCTCCTGCTCTATGACACCACGCTGCGAGATGGTGCGCAGACAGAGGGCATTGCGTTCTCGGTCGACGACAAGGTCAAGATCGCACGAAAGCTCGACCAGCTCGGCCTCCAGTACATCGAGGGCGGCTTCTCACACCCGAGCATTCGCACCGACATGGAGTTCTTCGGCCGCATGCTTCAGGAGCCCCTGGAGAACGCCAAGCTCGTCGTCTTCGGCCTGACGCGGCGGGCCGGCGTCAAGGCGGAGCAGGACCCCGGAGTGCGAAACCTCGCCGAACTGGGCGCGCCGGCCGTCGCCATCGTCGCCAAGACCTGGGACCATCATGTGACCGCCGCGCTGCGTGTCGATCTCGAAGAGAACCTCGCCATGATCCGAGACACCGTCCGCTTCGTCAAGGATCACGACATCGAAGTCTGCTTCGACGCCGAGCACTTCTTCGACGGCCTCAAGCACAACCGGAGCTATGCCCTCGAGTGCCTCCGGGCCGGCGCCGAGGCCGGCGCCGACTCCATCTGCCTCTGCGACACCAACGGGGGCATGCTCCCCGACGAGATAGGAGAAGCGGTCGAGCTCGTGCGGCGGGAGATTTCGATCCCGCTCGGCATCCACGCCCACAACGACTGCGAGCTGGCGGTGGCCAACACTCTCGCCGCGGTGGAAGCCGGCGCGACCCAGGTGCAGGGAACCATAAACGGCTACGGGGAACGCTGCGGCACCGTCAACCTCTGTTCCGTCATTCCGAACCTGCAGTTGAAGGTCGGCAGGAAAGTGCTTTCCGAGGAGCAGCTCGTACAGCTCTACGAAACCGCCCACTACGTCGCCTCCATCGCCAACANNCACCCAGATACAGGGCACCATCAACGGATACGGCGAGCGCTGCGGAACGGCCAATCTCTGCTCCGTCATCCCGACCCTCCAGCTCAAGCTCGGCCGCGAGCTGCTCAGCGAGGAGCAGCTCGCGCAGCTCTACGAGACCGCGCACTACATCGCCTCCATCGCCAACATGCCTCCCCCCGAGCGCGACGCCTATGTCGGGCGCAGCGCCTTCTCCCACAAGGGCGGCATGCACGTGGACGCCATGCTCAAGAGCCCCCGCACCTACGAGCACATCCGCCCCGAGCTCGTCGGCAACGAGCGCCGCTTCCTCGTCTCCGATCTCGGCGGGCGCGGCGCCGTCATCTTCAAGGCCCAGGCCCTCGACCTGGGGCTCGACAAGGACTCCCCCCAGACCAAAGAGATCATGGAGCGGCTCAAGGAGATGGAGCACGCGGGCTACCAGTTCGACGGCGCGGAGGCCTCCTTCGAGCTTCTCGTCCAGAAGAGCGTCGGGCGCTACACCCCGCGCTTCGACCTCGAAGGCTTCCGGGTCATCGTCGAGAAGGACCGCGAGGGTGAGATCAAGACCGAGGCGACCATCAAAGTGAAGGTGGACGGCGAGGAAGAGCACACCGCGGCCGACGGCGACGGCCCGGTCCACGCCCTCGACAACGCGCTGCGCAAGGCCCTCGAGCGCTTCTACCCCCAGCTCAAGGGGATCCGCCTCACCGACTTCAAGGTTCGGGTCGTGGACGCCCCGGCCCAGGCCACCGCCGCCTCCGTCCGCGTCATGGTCGAATCCCGCGCCGGCGCGGACACGTGGACGACCGTCGGCGTTCACACGAACATCATCGAGGCGAGCTGGCAGGCACTGGTGGATGGCGTCGAATACGGCCTCCTCAAGAGCCTGGGCGACCCCAACGCCTCGGCCTAATCCCTCCCCCGCCCCCGCGCGCCACGGTTGGGCAGGGGGGCGAACTCGTCCCGAGCGTCAGCGGAGGGCCCCGCCGTCGGCCCACTCACGGTGTCTCGGGAACTCGCCGCCCGTCGTGACGGACGCCCTATCCTCTCACCCTCACGGGCCTTCCCAGCCGCGCCGACTCCCACGCCGCCTCCGTCAACTGCGCCACCCGCAGCCCGCATTCGGGGGGCGACTGGGGCTCATCTCTTCCGAGGATCGAATCCACGAAGTTCTTGTCCGGCGTGCCGCGGTACCTCAGCTTCTTCGTCACCTCGGTCACTTGCGCGCCTCCCCGCATCCGCCGGCCGGGGACCTGATGGAACATCCGCCCGTCCCGGTAATAGAGCGCTCCCTTCTCACCGTAGAAGGTGATGTCCTCCCACCAGCCGGGCGCGTCGCCGGCAACAGAGAGATTCCCGATCGCCCCGCCCTTGAAAGTGAACGTGAGCGCCGACAGGATATCGACCTTCGTGCCGCAGTTGTCGATCCGGGCAAAGACCGTTTCGGGCGCGAGCCCGGTGACCCAGAGGATGATGTCGATGAGATGGCTGCCCGAGTCGTTCAGCTCTCCGCCGCAGCTCAGCTCCGGGTCCTGGCGCCACGTGCCCTTCGTCCCCCGCAGCCACTCCTGCGCGAGCAGCGCGCTCACCAGCGTCACCCGGCCGAGCTTCCCCTCGCCGATGAGCTTCCTCGCGTAGCGAAAGGCCGGGCTGAAGTGCCGCTGGTACGACACCATCGCCACCAGTCCCTTCTGCTTCGCCTTCCTGATGACCCTGCGGGCCTGCTCGACGCGGCAGACCAGCGGCTTCTCGCACAGCACGTTCACGCCGGCGTCCAGGCACCCCATGACCTGCTCGAAGTGGGCCGAGTGCGGTGAGGCGATCACCGCCCCGTCGATCTCCACCTCCGCCAGCATCTCCCGGTAGTCCCCGAACGTCGGAACCTCGGCCAGCGACGGATGGCTGCCAACCAATCGCCTCAAGTTTCGCCTGCTCGGATCGACGAGCGCCGCGATCTGCGCCGACTTCACCTCCGAGATCTGGTTCACGTGAGAGTGCATGAACCCGCCGCACCCGATCAGCCCTAGCTTCACCTTCCGTGCCATCCTCTGTCTCCTTCTGACCGTACTCGCGCCGGGCCGGGCGCTGGCAGCGCCCGGCCCGGAAGCATCCCCATAGTTCCTCGCCTTCCTCACCGCTCCTCTTCGACGGACCTGGTCCCCCCCGGGTCCTTGCCGCCCTCGCTCTCCCCCTGCTCCTCCTGGGCCTCCCAGTGCGGGCAGCCGCGCTTGTGCCGAGCGATGGCGGCCAGGGGGAGTTCGACCTTTCCGCCCGCGGCGAGCGTCACCACCGCTCGGCCGCGCACCGCATCGACTTCCGTCAAGCGGCCGGCACCTTGCTCTGTCTCCACCTTCGCCCCGGTCTTCGGGACACAGGCCCGCGCCTCGCGGTAGAAGTCATACTCGAAGTTCAGACAGCACATCAGCCGCCCGCACACCCCCGAGATCTTCTGGGGGTTCAGCGAAAGCTCTTGCTCCTTCGCCATCTTGATCCCCACGGGGTCGAAATCGGTCAGGAAAGTGGCGCAGCACAGCGGCCGCCCGCAGTGCCCCAGCNNNNCGAGCGCCCTGAAGTCCACCCGCCCCTCCGCGCTGAAGTGCAGCACGATTCGCGACCCGTCCAGCGTCGCCTCCGCGTCGATGAGCTTCATCGCGAGCCCATGCTCGGCGATCTTGGTCGCGGCGACCTCCAGCGCCTCCCGCTCCCGCGCCGCGTTCTCCTCGTGCCGGCGGAGGTCGTCCTCGGTCGCAATGCGCAGGACCGGCTTGAGCTTCTCCTGGACCGCCTCTCGCGACATCTCCACCGGGCCGGACCGAACCGCCCCGATCTCCTGCCCGCGGGCAGTCTTCGTAACGACCGTGTCGCCGGGCCTCAAGTCCAAGTGCCGCGCGTCGAAGTAGTATGACTTCCCGGCCCGGCGAAAAGAGACACACACCACTCTGGGCATCACGTTCTCCTCATCACCTCGCGGCCAGCTCCTCCCGCCGGCGGTGGCGCCGCGCCTCCTCCTCCAGAGGCAGCGACGCGAGGGCGCCCAAGACGTGCTCCAATCGGGAGAACACCTCTTCGCCCTTCGCCTTCCGCAAGGATACCACGACCCGGTCGTGCTCGATGAGGGCCAGCCAGATGCGAATCTCAGCCGGCAGCGCGCGCCGCAGCCTCTGCGTCATCCGCGGCGTCAGCCGAAGGCCCTCCCCTATCAGCAAGGACGCCAGGTTCCCCTCCGTGCTGACCCTCTGCACCCCGGCCTCCGCACAGCGGATCTTCACCCCTGCCAGCCGCACCAAGTTCCGCGCCGGCTCCGGCAGCGGCCGCCCGAACCGGTCCGCCATCTCCTCCCCCACCTCCTCGAGCCGGCCGCGATCCGGCCCCGCCGCCAGCCGCCGATAGAGGTCGATCCTCTGGTTGCGGTCGGGCGCATACTCCTCCGGCAGGAAGGCCGTCACGGGAAGGTCCACGCTCACCTCCGGGCTCGGCGGCGGCTCCTCCCCCTTCGCCTCCTGCACCGCCTCCGCCAACATCTGAAGGTAGAGCTCGAAGCCCACCGACGCGATGAACCCATGCTGCTCCGCCCCCAACAGGTTCCCCGCGCCCCGTATCTCCACATCCCGCAGCGCGAGCTTGAATCCCGAGCCAAGCTCCGAGAACTCCCGGATCGCCGCGATCCGCTTCTCCGCGCTCTCCGTCAGCCGCTTGTAGGGAGTCCACATCAGATACGCATAGGCCTGCCGGTTCGACCGGCCCACCCGCCCCCGCAGCTGGTAGAGCTGCGCCAGCCCCAGCCGGTCCGAATCCGTCACGATGAGCGTGTTCGCGTTCGGGATATCGAGCCCGTTCTCGATGATCGTCGTGCACACCAGCACGTGCGCCTCCCCCGCGTAGAACTGGAGCATCGCGCCTTCGAGCTGCCGCTCGTTCATCTGCCCGTGCGCCACCACGACCCGCGCGTGCGGGACCAACTGCTTGACATGCTGGGCCACGTGCCCGATCGACTGCACCCGGTTGTGCACCACATACACCTGGCCCCCGCGCTCCAGCTCCCTCAGGATGGCCTCCCTGATGAGCCCATCCTCCCTCGGCAGCGTCCGCGTGATCACCGCCGTCCGTCCCTCCGGCGGATCGTTGATCACGCTCATATCCCGGATGCCCGACAGCGCCATATGCATCGTCCGCGGAATCGGCGTCGCCGTCATCGTGATCACATCGACCGTCGTCCGGAGCTGCTTCAGCTTCTCCTTGTGCCTCACCCCGAACCGCTGCTCCTCATCCACCACCGCCAGCCCCAGGTCCTTGAACCTGATGTCCTTCGAGAGCAGCCGATGTGTCCCGACCGCGATATCCACCGCCCCCGCCTCCAGGTCGGCCACCACCTTCGTCTGCTCGTTCCTGCTGCGGAAGCGGCTCAACATCTCGATCCGCACGGGATACGGGCTCAGCCGCTCCTTGAACGTAGCGTAATGCTGCTGCGCGAGCACCGTGGTCGGCACCAGCACCGCCACCTGCTTGCCGTCCATCACCGCCTTGAAGGCGGCCCGGATAGCCACCTCCGTCTTCCCATAGCCCACATCGCCGCAGACCAGCCGGTCCATCGGCCGCGGCGCCTCCATGTCCTCCTTCACCGCCGTGATCGCCGCCGACTGATCCGGCGTCTCCTCGTACTCGAAGCCGTCCTCCATCTCCCGCTGCCACGGCGTGTCCGGCGCGAACCCATGCCCCGGCTGCTTGTGCCGCGCCGCGTAGAGCCGGATCAGCTCCCCGGCCATCTCCCGCGCCGACTTCCTCGCCCGGCGCTTCG
>JABAOC010031859.1_pt1 | contig 10473 bp, 14 predicted proteins | sample 7062161 | NCBI WGS metagenome assembly JABAOC01 (sample SAMN14538625, study PRJNA623070) | marine sediment metagenome | biome: marine biome [ENVO:00000428]; feature: marine pelagic biome [ENVO:01000023]; material: deep marine sediment [ENVO:00002113] | place: India: Gulf of Khambhat ...
CCTTGATGGGAATTTGGGCGGTACCGGTTTTGCCAGCAATTTTGTAACCTTCGGGCTTGGCCCATTTGGCCTCCCCTTTTTCAACGGCATTAACCAGCATATCGGTAATTTTTTGGGCTGTTTCTTTGCTTAAGATCTGTTTTTTCTTTTTGGGCTCAATGTTTATTTCGTCTTGGCCGATAATTTTTTGAACAACAAAGGGCTGGACAAGATGGCCGCCATTGGCAATGCTGGCGGCAGCGACGGTCATCTGAATTGGGGTGAGGGCAATTCCTTGGCCAAAGGTAATGGTAGCCAAATCGACAGAAGACCATTTTTTAAAACTTCTCAAAGGCGGGCTAGCTTCATCTTCAAGGTCAATCTTTGTTTTTTGACCGAGGCCAAATTCTTCAAGATGATGATGGAGTTTTTCAATGCCCAGTTTTTCGCCCACAAAAATCATACCTACGTTATCAGAATTCTGAATAACTTCGGTCATGGTGCAATTGGGATGGTATTCCTGGTTCCAGGTCTCGATAGTATATTCGGCAATTTGGCGGGGACCGTCACAGGCGGTACAGCGAGTATCAGGCTCAATTACTTTTTCCTCAAGGGCAGCGGACATGGTAAGAATTTTAAAGATTGAGCCTGGTTCAAAGCTCTCGGCGACAATGGGATTTCTGAATTCTTCTCTTTCATGTTCGGTATATTTTTGAGGATTNNAACTGATCCTCTCTTGGCGCCATATTTTTGAACTCCCCTTTCAAGATGTTTTTCAACAATGTATTGAGCGCCACGATCGATGGTGGTTTGGATATCTCTGCCATCTCTGCCTTTTTCCTCGCTTTCCAACCCAACTAATATTGGTTTGCCGGAGGCATCTTTTTCAAGTTTAGCTCTTCCTGGTCTGCCTTTAAGCTCTCGGTCGTAGAAACCCTCAAGACCAAAATAGCCCTTATCTTGACCGTTGATGTCTTTGCCAACAAATCCTAAAAGATGAGCTGAGGAGGTACCTTCAGGACAGAATCTGATATCTTCTGGTTCAAAACCAATGCCCTTAAAGCCCAAGCCTTCAATTTTTTCTTTTGTCCCTCGACTGACTTTGTGCTTTAGAGGAATCCAGGCCAAATCAGCTCTTTTTAATCTTGATTTAATGGCTTCTTCTGTTTTTTTGAGTTCCTCTTTCTGCAAATCAAGAGCGACCGAAGGAGTAGCAATTTGTGCTTTGTCAGTTTCGTTGACTAAAAAGGGGGCAATTTTTGAGGCAATTTTGTCAGGATTGTCTTTAAGGTCTTTAAGGGCGGTATATACAAGATAACCTCTCTGATTGTCGGCCAGAGAAAAACCGTCGGAGGCTAAAATCCGACCCCTTTTGGCGGGAATTTCAAAAGAAATAAGCCTCTGAGACTCCCCTAGGGCGGCCAAGGGGTCTGAGGCAATAACCTGCCAGTAAAAGAGTCTTATAAGGATTAAAAAGCCAATAAGATAAAAACTAAGAGATAAGAATTTGATTCTGGTTTTGGCCATTTATTTTAAGGCGACAGGAATCTCGGAGGTTAAATAAAGGTAAGATGAGGCCTTGCGAAAGCCCAGTGATTCTGCCCTTTTTTTCACCGAAGATAAGGAGCTAACTTCGGTAATTTCTTTCTCTAGTCTCTCGTTTTCGATTTTTAGGACTCTTTCTTGGTTTTCAAGGGTTTTTAGCTTTTCGCCCCAAGTGGCATAGCGGTTAAAGTTAATTATTTGAAGAACAAAAAGAAGAGCAATAATTATCCCTGTTAAAAAGATTAATTTTGACGGCTTCTTTTTGATTTGTCTTTTGATGATTTTTTTCATGCCATTCTTCACAGTCTTTCTGCAGCTCTCATCTTTGCACTTCTTGAGGCTGGATTTTTCTTAATCTCAAGTGGTGAGGGCCTGATTGGCTTTTGGGTTAGGGTTTTTAAAATATTTTGAGCGTCCATTTTTTTAAAAAAATACTTAACAATTCTGTCTTCTCCTGAGTGATAGCTTAAAATCACCAGTCGGCCNNTCAACTGTAAAGGGTAGGGCTTTTTTTAAATTGTTTAGTTCGTCATTGACAGCTATTCTTAGGGCTAAAAATGCTTTTGTGGCCGGATGAATTTTTGATCTTGCTTTTTTAACTTTTTTAATGAGCTGAGTTAATTCACCTGTGGTTTTTATTTTTTTTAGGCGACGGGCGACAAGAATAGCTTGAGCCAATGCCCGAGCACGGTTTTCTTGAGCCAATCCAGAAAAGAGCGCATATAATTCTCCTTTGTTTAAAGCATTGACTAAATCGGCGGCGGTAACCTTTTGCCGCCGGCTCATTCTCATATCTAGAGGAGCGTCTCTCAAAAATGAGAATCCTCTTTGGGCGGATGTTAACTGGTGGAGGGAGGCGCCAAGATCAAAGAGAATGCCTGATACTTGGGTAAACTTTTGACTTTGGGCAATTTTTTTAAGATCTGAGAAATCGCCCAAAACCAAATGGTGTCTTGAACCTGGACAGGTCTTGGTCAATCTTTTTTTAGCAAACTTTAGGGCATCTTCGTCCCAATCGATGCCTAAAAGAACTCCTCCTTTTTTTAAGACAGCTTCGGCGTGTCCTCCTCCACCCAAGGTACAATCAATGTATTTTCCTCCTGGTTTAACCTTAAGGAGGGTGATTGATTCTTTTAAAAGTGCTGGTTGATGATATTGCATTAAATTCCAAGCTGGGACAGACGTTCTGCGATAAGATCGGTTGACTTCTCAATTTGAGCATTGTATTTTTCAAAGACAGTCTTGTCCCAGACCTCGACCCGATCTAAGGCGCCGGCGATAATAACTGTTTTTTTAATCTGGGCGTATTTTCTTAAGGCTTCAGGGATAAGAATTCTGCCTAGTTTGTCAAAATCAACTTCAAAAGCGCCATAGGTTAGATGGCGGCTAAAGGCTCGGGCATCTTTTTGGGTTAGAGGCGCCTGGGTGAGTTTTTTAACAATCGCTCTCCAGGTTTTTTTGGGAAATAAGAATAAACAGCCGTCTAACCCCCTGGTTAAAACTGCCCCTTCTTTTAAAAGTGCTCTGAATTTTTTGGGAACTGAGACTCTGCCCTTTTTTTCTAGATTATGCTTGTATTGACCAAGAAACATCTGCCTGTCCTATAGCAAGTTTGATTTACCACTTTTTACCACTTTATACCATTTTGATGAATTTTGAAGGGGTTGTCAAGAGGCAATTAATGGAGAATGGGTGGTTTTGATTTCAATCCAGACTGTTGAAGTGGTTGTAGATCAAAATTCAATCCTATGGGTTAATTTTTAAAGGATTTTTAAGTCTAGGTTTTCTTTTGGACAATCAGTTGTTCTTGGTCAATCAAATATTGGATGACGCTGAAGATGAAGACGCTGATTACAAGGGCAACTAAGGCTGAAAGTTGTTCTTTGTAGAACAAGAAAAACTGGGTGAGAAAAATTGAAATCAAAACAGCTCGTTTGAACATCTCGTAGGCATCAAGGCGGCGGTGGTGGCGGATGAAATAAACCCCTACCAGAATAAATAATCCTGAAGCCACTGAAGTAATTAGTTGTCCCCACTCGGCAAATGAACTGATTGAGACTAGATTTAAAAAAGCTTTCAGGAGGTTTAAAATTGAAAGACCTATAAAAGAAAGAAGAAGCAATTTAGCAACCCATCGTGTACGAAGAAGTTTAAGATAAATATCAACCAAGATTCGCCTTATTCTTGTCAAAATGCCGGGTTCCTCGGCTGACTTTGCTTTCATTTCTGTAAGCATCTTTTTTAAGGCAATAACAGCCGGGTTTTTTGGGTCGCTTTCCTTAAGATACTGCAGGGCTCTATTTTTCTCTTTTTGGTCTAAATCATAAAGGATAATTTCCTTTACTACTTCGAGGGCATTGATAGCATAGTCGCGGTTGGAAGCCTTAAGATACCTCTCAAGAACTCGGGCGGAAAAAAAGATAAGAATAAAGATAATATAAATTAAGGCGACGGTTGGCTGGAAAAAGTAGTCATTGTCGCTGGTAATAAACTTGCCTAATTCATCAATAAAGGCGCCAAAACCAATCCCGCCTACAACAGCGGCCAGTCTTTTGGATTCTTTGTTTAAAAACTCAAAAAGAATAATCAGGGCAATCATCATCAAAAATCCTCCCCACAACATGTGGGCAATATGAAACTTCCCAGCACCAAGTTGTGGATAACTTGTAATCCCAAGCAAGGCGCGGATCAAAAGAAGTGAAGAGACGGCTGAAACTAGAAAGATCTCAATGAGATCCCCGGCTTCTAAATTCCAGACAAAGAAATTGAAGTGACGGTCCAAAAACTCTTTCATATGTTAATTTTCGCCTTTTATTAAGTTTTTTTCAAGCAGGGTGTTTTTTCAGGAACCCTTAGGAGTGATGGCGATGAAGGTGGTTAATTGGCCGACATCGACGGAGATTGAATCTTGGGAGATTTTAAGGTTGGCGGAGTATTCTTTTACTTCTTCTGTGGTCTTATCCCAGCCGTAAACTTGGGCTTTGGGTGGAGGATTTAGGACTTCAAAGGAAATTCTGCCTGTTTTTTTCGAAGAAGCACTGGTGAAAATTCCATAAGGACCAATAACAATCTCTCCTTCGGGGGTCTTTGGAAAGCCAATAGTGGGCATGGTGATGTAGAAGCCTTTGGCAAGATTTGTCTTGGCCTTGAATGAGAATTGGTCATCAAGGCTAGTGAGGGTGTTTTTGGCTTGACTGGCTGATTGTAAATGAAACTCTGTATTGTATTTTACATCTTGACCTTTCTCACGGAAGACAAGCTCCAATTTTCCTTTCTCCACCCCTTCATCGTATTTGAATTTTCCCCGAGATTCAGTTCCCAAGAGGATTTTTTCTTCTATGGGGGATTTTCTTTTTTTAAAATCAATGGTGCCAATCGCGCCTTGAGTAGGGCCAGCAGTTTCATAGATGAGTTCGTATTCTATGGTTTTGGCTTCTCCAGTGTTATTGATATACAACGTCAGCCAATGGCCATCATCGGAGGGAACAAGACCAATGAAGGGTCTTTGGGTAGGAGGGATTTCTTCAATGGTTTTGGTGGGAACCAGAGCTTCTGGCGGGGAAGTGGGTTCAGCTTCTTTTTTTGATCGAGAACGTGAAGTAAGAACGGCTCCAAAAAAAACAAGGCCTAGGATTAGAATAGCGGCACCAATGATGATTGCTTGTTTTCTGGTCATTTTAATTAAATTATATCGAATCTGACTCGATTATAACACCCAAATTAATTAAAATTTAAGTTTTTTTTGAAAATGTTTAACTAGTTCTTTGGCCTTGTGGCGCGTCTGTTTCATGGTATCCCGATCACGGACAGTAACAGTTTCATTTTTTAGAGTCTCAAAATCAACGGTAACACACCAAGGAGTGCCGATTTCATCCTGGGCGTAATACCTTTTGCCGATGTTCCCTCGATCGTCCCAAGCGACAGTAAAGTACTTATTTAGATTTTCGAAAATTTTTTTAGCTTTTTTAACTAATTTCGGTTTATTGGCCAAAAGAGGAAAAACAGCTATTTTGTAAGGCGCAATCTTGGGAGAAAAGCTTAAAACTACTCGCTCTTTCTCCTCTTTGTAAGCATCGAGAAGGATCACCAAAAGGGTTCTTTCTGCCCCAAAAGAGGGCTCAACCACATGAGGATAAAATTTCTTCTTTGTTTCAAGATCGATGAAACTTAAGTCTGCCCCGCTCTCTTCAGCGTGTTTTCTAAGGTCAAAATCAGTTCGGTAAGCCAAACCGTAGACTTCTTTGAAACCAAAAGGAAATTTATACTCTAGATCTTCAGTTCTCTCTGAATAATGAGAAAGTTCATCTTTGCCGTGTGGCCGCCAACGAAGATTTTTCTTCTTCACTCCCAAACTAACAAGCCAATTCTCTATTAATTTTTTCCATTCCTCAAAATACTTTTTCCAATTCTCTTTCTTAATAAAATACTCAATCTCCATCTGCTCAAATTCCAGACTTCTGAAAATAAAGTTTCCTAAAGTGATTTCGTTCCTAAAAGCCTTGCCCATCTGACCTATACCGAAAGGTAGCTGGGGATGGAAAGAATTGATGATATTTTTAAAGTTAACAAAAATTGCCTGGGCAGTTTCTGGTCTAAGATAGGCCAAAGAGGCGTCTTTTTCTACTGGACCAATTAAGGTTTTAAACATGGGGACGAATTTTTTTGGCTTAGTAAAATGGCCCCCGCAGTCAGGACATTTCGTCGCTCCCTCAAGAAAATCGACTCGAAAACGGCGATGACAACTTCTACATTCAACTAGGACATCAATAAAGCCGGAAGTATGTCCCGAAGCTTCCCAAATTTTGGGACTCAAAAGTATTCCCCCGTCTAAACCATAGATATCTTCTCTTTTTTGGATAAAAGTCTCCCACCAGTCGCTTTTAATATTATTCTTCAATTCCACTCCTAGAGGGCCGTAATCCCAGGTATTGGCTAAACCGCCATAGATTTCCGAGCCAGAATAAATGAACCCCCTTCTTTTACAAAGACTAACGATTTTGTCCATTGACTTAAGCTTGTTCATTTAATTTCTTAAAAATTTTTCTACTCTTGAATTTTTTTTCGATGATATTCTCGATAAAGATTCTCAAGCTTTCTTGTGATTTGTCTTTGGGGGCTCCAAATCCCAAAACAGCCAATAGAGAAAGCTCAAATTTTATAACTAACTCTTCTGGGGCTTCCGCTTTTTGGGATAATCCTTCTAGGGTATTAACAAAAAGGTCAAAAAGCCGGCGGTTTTCTTGATTTTTTGCGGTGAGTTTGTCCACCAGTTCACAGAAATGGTAAGCCAGACAAACCTTTTTAAAATCCTTTTTTAGTTTATCGAATGAATTTTTAACCTGTGCTTCAGTGATTATATCAAGATTTTTACCCTTTGCCAAAAAGAGAGTGGTTTGGTTAAATAATTCAAGGTTGCCTCCTTTTCTTGAAGTTAGACGCCTGATCCCCTTGGCTAAAGCGGAAATCTTCCCGTAATGCTTGGTGTAAATAGTAAGGATTTTGTCTGCTTCCCCAAAATTGATTCTTTTTAAGATTACACCTTCTGTTTTATATGTTCTGCCCATTAAGATTTAAATTTTGAATTCTAATTCTTCGTCGGTTTTAAGCTCAAACTCTTCTCTTTGCTCATTAACGGAAACGGAATATTTGGGCCCCAAAATTCCTCCTTGCTTTTGGATTAAAAGTTTGTATCCTTGCCCTTTTTGTATCTTTTGAGGAATTTCATAAACAAATTCTAATTTCCTGGCGCTTTCAGGTCTTAAGGTAAAAAAGCCTTCAAAGACTGTTTTGCCCAAATCTTCTCCCTCAATAACATCTAACTCTGACCCCTCGGAGCTAATAAGCGTGCTTCCTTTGGGGACGTAGATTCTTATCCAGTCACGTAATTCTCCATTCAAACATAGTTCTCCTGCCTCCAAGTTACAGTCGCTCCAGGGCTGGGGATTTTTGTATTTGATGGTGAGGGTGTTTTTGACTTTGCCATCGTCTGAGATTTCTGTCTTTTTTTCAACTTCCTGCTGAACGTACATGTTTGATTTTGCGCCGGCGAAGTTGCAATCNNACAATTCTGCCGGCTGTACCAAAGTCTTCGATGGCTTTTTGTTCTTTTTCGTCAAAAAGATAAACAAAAACATGTTTCTCAAAGAGGTTGTTGACGCCAGCCTGAAAGAGTTTGGGAAAGGTTTGTCTGGCCGACCCAAGGGCATTCAAAAGAATCGAGTGCATGAGGGGGCCTAAAACATCTTTCCTCCCCCTCCTGATACTTTGAGTTGGCTTGTCGGCCAAAAGCTCAAGTTGGTAGATAACCTGAGGACAGTCGCATTTTTCTTCAATTTCTGTACTAAAGGTGCCATATCCGGAGACACCTACAGGACCCAAGACATCTAGAAGATCCTTGAGAACTTTTGTGTCAAGGGCAATAATGCCGTTGATTTTTTCTTCACCCTTGATCCCTTGATAGTGCTTGGCAAACTCTTTGGCTGAGGCGGCGAAATCCGGAGAGAGATTCATGTCTCGTAGATGCCAATAGTGAACATTGATATGGTACTTGAGGATAGGCTCTGGGGCTTTTATTCGGGATTTGAACTTGTCATCAAGAGCGTAGATGTCATCGCTTTTAACAGGATTAATTTTGCCGTGCTCAACTCTTAAAATGGCATAGGCTGTCCAAAATCCTCCCGTGGGTCTGAGTTCAGCATCGTTTTGGAACAAAAGAAGGTATTTTCTCTCATCGGGTTCTCCTAGGATTCCTGGTAAAACTTCAATCAGAGGTTTGGCTTTGGCCAGAAATTCGGTTCCCTCTTCAAGAAAACCCTTGACTGTTTTTAATGATTCTTGGATTTTAATGCCTTTAATTGATTTGGGATATCTTTTGGGGTCAACGTTTTCAATTTCAATCCGAGCAAGGCTCAATTTGTCTATCACCTCGCCTAGTTGGGGAGAGACTTTATCGACGGTTTGAACAACCTTTGAGATTCTTTCTTCGGCCGTGCCGCCCATAAAGCTGCCCTGACCTTTAAAACCAATAACGTCGGTNNACCGCCTCAGTAAATATTTTTCCCGCATCTAATCCATTTTGAGCGGCAATTAAAAGATAATTGGCGTCTTTATAATAATTACCAAAGAAAGGGATGAATCTTGTAAAGGCAAGTCTTTTAAGGCTTTTTTGAGTTTTTTCCAGTTCAATCTTGGTGGAGTCGATTTTTTCGCTAGCCGTGGGCAGATCTTGATTTTTGGCCGCCTCGTATATCTTCTTTGCTTCCTCTAGAGTTTTCATCCCTTGGGCATAAACATTAAGCGCTGGTTGAAACACAAAGAAAAAGAGAAAAACGGCTAAAAGGGTAAAACTAATCCAGACGGCTACGACAAGTTTAAAAAATTTTTTCTTTTGTCCTTTGCCGGTCTTAATTTCTCCTAGAACCTTCTTTTCTTGAGTGACCGGATCGGGAAAGTTGCTATGGGTAAGATCAATCTTTTTAGCTAGGGGGTCCTTCATTTCTTTTTCATCCTCCCTGTCCACAAAAAAAAGAGGATTACCATTTTGAAATCATTGCAAATGGAGTTTTTAATATTATCACAATATCACGTAAGATGGAACGGGCTTGGGCATACTCAGCATCCATCCGGGCCCTTTTTTTGAAAGGGATAACATTTCTACCTGATGTTTGCCAGGGGCCAGTAATTCCGGGTTTAACAGTGAGAATTTCTCTTATAAGTTTTTTGGTTTCTGGGTGTTTCCTTTGTTGTTCTGTTAATTCCTCTTTTCTGTAGGCCCGGGGCCCAACGATACTCATCTCTCCTTGTAAAACATTTAAAAACTGAGGCATCTCATCGATGGTTAGGGCTCTCAAGATTTTGCCAAACTTGGTAATTCTTGGGTCTTTTCTGAGCTTCCAATCGCCGTTTTTGAATTCGCTTAAGAGACGACTGTTTTTTTTAAGCATTTTTTCAGCATCGTTTATCATGGATCGAAATTTATACATGTAGAATTTTTTGCCGCCTTTACCGACTCTTTTTTGTTTGTAAACAATCGGACCAAGAGAGTCCAGCTTTATCAAGATGGGGGTAATTAGCAAGACCGGAGAGAAAATAATAATCAGTATTAAGGTTAAGAAAACATCCATTGTTCTTTTGATTGTGTCGTAAATCATTGGTTTTTTATAAAAATTTTTTAAGTTTTTTCTCTTTTAAAAGTTCAACAAATTTTTTAACGTCTTTTGATTGCCCTCTCTTACAAATTAAAAGCCCGTCTTTTGTATCGACAACAATTAAATTTTCCACCCCGATGACGGCCGCGACTTTTTTCTTGGGAACGTAGATTAAATTTCCTTTTGCATCAATAAATTCAACTTCTCCCTTGGTGATGTTTTGCCTCTGTCCTCTTGCCAACGCTTCATAGAGCAACCCCCAAGTGCCAGTATCATACCAGCCAAAATCAGCGGGAATGACTAGCTGAGATCTAGGTGGAAGTTTTTCAAAAAGACCATAATCTATTGATGTCTTCTCTATCTGACGATATTCTTTTCTCAAAACTTGCTTTTCTTTTTTAGTTCCAATCGCTTTTTTAATCTTTTCTATATGAGAAAAGCATTTAGGGGCATATTTTTTATAAAACTTGAGCATCGTTGATGTTCGCCAAACAAAATAACCGACGTTGATAAAATAATTTTTTCTGGCAAAAAATTTTTTCGCCAGTTTAAGATTGGGTTTTTCGACATGCTGTAAAAATTCATAAACTCGGAAACCATCAACTTTCCCCACGACCTTACCAACTTTAATCCATCCATTGGCGGTACTGGGGTAGGTTGGTTTAGCATCTATCTTGGTAAGAACATTTTTAGTCTGGCAAATTCTGGCGGCCAAACGTAAAAGCTTGATAAACTTTTTCTCCTTTGTCACTATATGATCCGCCCCCCAAACAACAGTCATGAGTGAACTTGGGAAATGCTT
>JABAOC010011205.1_pt1 | contig 10469 bp, 8 predicted proteins | sample 7062161 | NCBI WGS metagenome assembly JABAOC01 (sample SAMN14538625, study PRJNA623070) | marine sediment metagenome | biome: marine biome [ENVO:00000428]; feature: marine pelagic biome [ENVO:01000023]; material: deep marine sediment [ENVO:00002113] | place: India: Gulf of Khambhat ...
CCCAGGAGAGGATGCAGAGCGCTATCGAGAATATCCAAATCGAATTGGCGGGAAGGTTGGAGGAACTGAGGTCTCACGATAAACTCCTAGAAATCCAGCGCCTGGAACAGAGGACCCGTTTCGACCTCGAAATGCTTCAGGAATTGGGCTATTGTCCCGGCATCGAGAATTATTCGCGCCACCTGACGGGTCGAAGACCAGGGGAACCTCCCCCGACCTTACTGGATTACTTCCCTAAGGATTTCCTCTTGATCATAGACGAGAGCCACGTCACCGTTCCCCAACTGGTGGGGATGTATAGGGGCGATCGATCGAGAAAGGAAACCCTGGTCGAATACGGTTTCAGGCTTCCCTCCGCGTTGGATAACCGTCCCCTCAACTTCCCGGAATTCGAGGAACGCATCCGTCAGGTCGTCTATGTATCGGCCACCCCCGGGGATTACGAACTCGAACAGGCGCGGGGGGCAGTGGTGGAACAGATCATTCGCCCGACAGGGTTGATCGACCCTGATATCACGGTAAAAAGGGCACGGAATCAGGTTGACGACCTGCTTGAGGAGGTCAGAAGACGTGTTGAGAAGGGAGAGCGTGTACTGGTTACCACCCTGACCAAGAGAATGGCCGAAGATCTCACCGAATACTACGCGGACCTCGGGCTTCGGGTTAAGTACCTCCATTCCGAGATCGATACCCTCGAAAGGGTGGAGATCATACGGGATCTCAGGCTCGGAAAATTCGATGTCCTGATTGGGGTCAACCTGCTCAGGGAGGGACTGGATATCCCGGAGGTCTCTCTGGTCGCCATCCTCGATGCGGACAAGGAGGGGTTTTTGAGGTCAACCAAGTCGCTCATCCAGACCTGCGGAAGGGCTGCGAGGAATGTCTCTGGAAGGGTAATCATGTATGGGGATCAGATTACCCAATCCATGGGCATGGCCGTAGAGGAAACCCGGAGAAGGAGGAAGATTCAGGAGGAATTCAACCGAGCCCACAATATCACCCCGACGAGCATCAGGAAGTCCATTAAGAACATCCTCTCCTCAATATACGAGGCGGATTACTACACCATACCCCTGATTGCCGAGACTCAAACAGGGTATATCCCTCGAAAGGAAATACCCAAGCTCGTTAAGAAGCTGAAAAGAGAGATGCGGGAGGCCGCCCAGGAGCTCGATTTTGAACGGGCAGCGCTCTTGAGGGATCAAATCCGCGAGATCCAAGAAGCTGAGCTGAGGGGAGATGGGGTGAAACCCCTTTTACCATAGGATCTCAAGGGATGAATATAGACAGAGAGAAGAAAGTTCAGCACCTTCCCGAATCTTCAGGGGTCTATCTCCTCAAGGACCTCAAGGGGACGATCATCTACATCGGGAAAGCCAAGAGCCTCCGCAACCGAGTCCGCTCCTACTCCCAAAAGGCCGATGAAAGGGATATCAAAACGCGAACTCTGATCAGCAAGGTTGCCGACGTTGACTACCTCGTCACCGAGTCGGAAAAGGAAGCCCTGATCCTTGAGAACAACCTCATCAAGAAATATAAACCCCGGTATAACGTCAAGATCAAGGATGATAAGAACTATCCCTACCTCCGACTCACCGTCGACGAACCCTGCCCGAGGTTAATGATCGTTCGCCGGGTCAAAAGAGACGGTTCTCTCTATTTCGGGCCTTATCCCTCCGCCTTAGCCGTAAGAAATACCCTTAAGCTCATCTACAAGCTGTTTCCCTTGAGAAACTGCAAGGATGCCAAGTTTAAGAACCGCACCCGCCCCTGCATCAACTATCAGATGGGCCGTTGCCTCGCCCCATGTGTTGGGAAGGTTGATGCCCATACGTATCGGGAGATCGTCAAGGAGGTTCGCCTCTTCCTCGAGGGCAAGGACCACGAACTCGTCCGGATTCTCAAGAAGAGGATGAGGGAAAGATCCGATCGCCTCGACTTCGAGGGAGCGGCAAGGATTCGAGACCAAATTCAATCCATTGAGAAGACAATCGAAAAACAGCATATCGTCTCCAAGGGGTTCCTCGACCAAGACGTTATTGGCTTCCATCGGAATGGAGGGATTGGCGTTCAAACCCTCTTCGTTCGAAATGGGATGTTAATGGGGGGACGCTTCTTCAGCCTCTCCCAGCAGAAATGGCCTGATGAGGAGATCATCTCCTCCTTTATCAACCAGTTCTACGGGGAGGGCAAGTTTATCCCTCAGGAGATCCTCCTCCCCTTCTCGATTCAGGACCATGAACTGATCGAACAGTGGCTGACGGAGAAGAAAGGCGGTAAGGTGAAGCTCATGGTACCAAAAAGGGGGGATCGACGCCATCTCGTCCGAATGGCCACGGAAAACGCCGAAAGGGCACACCGCTCCAAAACTGAGCTTGAAAGCGATCCCGAGCATATCCTTCGAGAACTTCAGCAGAAGCTCCGTCTGGCTCGTTTTCCAAGGAGGATTGAGGCCTTCGACATCTCCGATATCAAGGGGGAATTTGCGGTGGGCTCCATGGTGGTCTTCGAAGGTGGAGAACCCCTCAAATCCCACTATCGCCACTTCCGCATCAAATCCCTGTCGGGAGCCGATGATTATGGGATGATGTACGAAATCCTGACCAGGCGCTATCAACGGGCAGTAAAAGAGGGTGGCTTGCCTGATTTGCTCATGGTTGATGGGGGAAAGGGACAGATGAACGTCGCCCTCGGCGTCTTGAAAGAACTGGGTATTGAGGGGATTGACGTCATCGGCCTGGCCAAAGACCGAGTCCAAAAGGGACGCGCCCCGACGCTCGAGAGGAAAGGGGAGAGGATCTATCTGCCGAAACGAAAGAATCCCATCTCCCTGGGCAAGACATCTCCTGCACTTCGCTTACTGCAGCACATCAGGGACGAATCCCACCGGTTCGCCGTTACCTACCATAAGAAATTGAAGCACAAAGGCGATTTTCACTCCCTTCTGGATGAAATTCCTGGCATTGGGAGGGTGAAAAAGAAGCAACTCCTTCGACACTTCAAGAGCGTGAAAAGGATCAAGGAAGCCTCAATGGAGGAGTTGGAGTCGATTCCCTCGATGAACAGGAAGTCCGCCCAACAACTTTTCTCCTTTTTCCATCGAACCGGTTAGCGTCAAAACACATTGTCGGCCAACTTCCCATCCCATCACAGTTCGTGTTGCGTGTCCGTTGTCCGTGTTCGTGAAACGAGTTTGTGCTCGTGCTTCGTGTCTGTGTTCCATGCCCCTTATCAGTTATCGGTCACTTGTCATTTCGCCTCAAACCTCTACCCTCCAGCCTCGACCTTAGCCTCAACCTTAGCCTTCCGCCTTTTTCATTTCTCATTTGTCATTCCGCCTCCAACCTCTACCCTCTAACTTTTTCCCCTTTCCGACTGCAGCACTGAATAACGTTCGGTCCAGGAAGCCCGGCCAACACACGGCACTCAAATCCCCCAGATAGGCTACAAGGCTATGTAACTAAAACCCCCTCATAAAGAGAAATATTGCAAGTGCTCCTGCCCCCCAACAGTAGTAGGAGAAGACGGCCAGGTTTCCCCTCTTCACCACGTGCATCAATGCCCTCAGGGACAGGTAACCTACTATGATAGCCGCAGCTGTTCCCGCTCCCACGGAAAACAGCTCTTGGCTGCTCAACTCCGATGGCATTCTGAACTCCGTGAGGAGTGCCCCCAGGATGGCCGGAATGGCTAACAAGAAGGAAAACCTCCCCGACCATTCCCTCTCCATTCCCCTGAAGAGGCCAAAGGAGATGGTGGCGCCCGAGCGGGAAATGCCGGGAATGAGGGCGAAACCCTGGCCCAGGCCCACAGTGAGGGCATCGATAACCCCCATCTCATTTATCCCCTTGGAATCGGATGACCGCCTCCTGGTAAACCATAAAATGGTCCCCGTTACCATGAGCATGAAGCCGGCAAAGAGCGGTGAGGCGAAAAGGTGGGAGAAGATCTCCTCGAAAAGAAATCCCATCAGTGCCGCGGGGACCGATCCCACGATGATCAATATGGCCAACCTCCCCTGAGTTGATCTCCAGAGGACCGAGGGAAGGTCCCTCATGCCCTGGCTTCCGCCCAAGGCCACAAGAATCCCCTTTGGAATCTCCATGATATCTCTCCAGAAGACGATGACGATGGCGATGAGGGTCCCAACGTGAAGCATCACGTTGAAGAAAAGCCTTGGTCCCTCAACGCCGAAGAGCCCCTGGAGGATTACCAGGTGTCCTGAACTGCTCACGGGAAGAAATTCCGTAATTCCCTGAATGATTCCCAGAATGATGGATTCAAAAAAAGTAATGGGACCCCCCTTGCCTTGGCCGATTCGGTTCCCTCATTTCTCCCGCACTATAACGCTACGGGCGCATTGAGTTATTTGCCTCCCCTTTCCTGATTTGCCCTCCTACAATCCGTCCACCGATGACCGAAACCGCGAAGGGAACCTTCTTTTAGGATTCCTCTAAATCACCTTAATCAATATTCGAAAAGCCTCAACGCCGCTGAGGACAACAGCGGTTACAATGCTGCCAGCCATCAAGACCCCGATGACATTGGCAACGATAAACCTCCGGTAGCCCAATCCAAGAAGATAGGCACCCAAGGCTCCGGAGTATGATCCCGTTCCTGGCAGCGGGATCCCGATAAACAGGGCCACTCCCATTTCCCCGTATCGATCAACGGATTTCTGAATTCGCCGCTGAGTCCTCGTCACGGTCCGCCCGTAGATCCGGTTCAGCCATTCAAACCTCAATAGCAGGGCCATGGCCTTATCAAGAAAGAGGTAAACAAGGGGGCCCAGCACGATATTAGTCATTACGCATACGAGGACAACAGCCCACCAATGCATATCTGCCCGGAGTATGCCGTAGGGAATGCTGGCGCGAAGTTCCAATGTAGGGATCAAGGTGATGAACATCAGGATCAGGACCGTTTTCATCTCCACAATACCCTGAAAGATAGGGGTTTTTGATGCATGATCTCGATAGGGTATCCAAAAGGAACCCAAAAGGCAAGCCTTGGGGACCATGAACTCAAAAGACCGCTTGAGGTCTTGGGTTTCCCTGTCGATGCATGGCATGTGAGGCCATACGGTAGTTGAAAAAAGGGTAAACCAATAAAAACCATTGTATTGATTGTGATTCGAACGGAAAAAACCGATCAACCCCGTAGAACTCCCATATTATTAGTAATTATTTGACGAATAAGATATGAAATCTTTTCACAAGATGGTACATATTTCGCTCTTTTACAAGGTAAGTTACCTTTTTCATTGGGAAAAATGGAAACAAAATGAACTTAATAATTTCAATAACTTATATATATTATGAATCTAAGGCAAGATAAAAGGCATAGCTCTCTTCTTTCTGCCGTTTTGGTACAGATATTGCTCTAATCGAACATAAACACACAAAACGGAATCCATGACACATTTTTCCTGGAGGATTAAAATGAACAGTGAAGTGCTTACGGTACAGGAGGTCGCTGATTATCTCAGGATTGACATCCGAACCGTCTACCGATTGGCCAAGAGGGGGGATATCCCCTGCAAAAAAATCGGCAGGCAGTGGAGGTTCAACCGGGAGGAAATAAAAGGCCTTGTCGGCAGCGACCTCCCCAACAGGGATAATGGAAAGTCCGATCTTCCATAATAGAGGCAAATTATCCTGGCTCACTCTCTGAAATATTTTAAGGGAATTTTGCATATAGCCTATGATTGATCAAGAAGCTCACATAATGGATTATGTCGGGGTTTTATTGAGGAGGAAGTGGCTGATTCTCGTCTTTTCGGCCATTTTGGTGGGAGCGGCGGCCCTGAAAAACCACCGGGTTCGCCCCCGTTATCGGGCCACAGCCACGATAAGGATTCAAGGGCAACGAGGTCCCCTGCCATACCTGCAAGACTCCATGCGGTACGGCGATTATGGGGACCTCGACCGAACCATTAATACCCACCTCCGGATGATCACAAGCTACCCCATTGTCCAAGAGGCCGTTGAAGCAGCACTGGGGCCTGTAGCCCAGCATTTAGACATTAATCAACCTGACCCTCGGGTCCTTGCCGCCCAATCGGCCATCACCGCAAAACCCGTGGAGGAGACAAACCTCATCAATATCGAAGGCACCCACTCCGATCCTAGTGTAGCCATGGAGCTCGTAAACGCCACCGCCCAGGCCTATAAAGGCTACACCAATCAGAAACGGGACGCCAAGATCCGCGACAACGTCCAATGGCTTACTCGAGAAATCTCCCAGCTCAAGGAGAAGGTGCAGAGCTCCGAGAAGGCCCTGCACCAGTACAAGAAGAAATCTAAGATCCTTTCATTAGAAAGCGAAAAAAGCCTCCACCTTAAGGAGCTTTCAGAGATTCGCTCCGACTACAACAGAATCCGGGTCCAAAGGGTGGAACTGGAGGCCCAAATCCGGGAGATCAAACAGGTCCTCGAAACCAAGGCTAGGTACATTCCCGCCTTTCTCGGCGAGGAACTCCTCCACTCCCTCAATCAGCAACTGGTCTCCTCCCAACTGGAACTAACCCGATTAAGCAAACAATACGGTCCCCGCCATCCCAAGATCATCCAGACGGAAACCCGCATTAAATCCTTGCAAGGCGAGCTCAACCGTTCCCTCCAAAAGGCCATCAAGAGCAGAGAGAGCAAGCTCCGGGTCCTTCGGACCAAGGAGAAAAAACTCCAAGCCTCTATGAATGCCTATAAAAAGAAGGCTATCCGATTTGAGGGTAACCAGATTCAATATGCCCTTTTGGATCTGGAAGCACGATCCAACCGGCAGTTGTACGATATCCTGGTGGAGAAGCTCAAGGAGACCAATCTCATCCAAAACCTCCAGGCTGAAGAGGTGACTATTGTCGAGAAAGCGAAGCTCCCAAACCACCCCCTTCGATCCCGAAAAGAATTGAACCTTTTGATTGCCCTCCTGATGGGTCTGTCTCTGGGGGTTGGAGGAGCTTTCTTTCTGGAATACCTGGACATGGGACTCAAAAACAGGGATGAGGTTGACCGGTACCTTAAGCTCCCAACCTTGGGCGTCATCCCAACCTTGAAGAGATACCGAAGGTACTCCCGCAAGGATGATTACCTCAAGCTCATTGATCAGATGAGAGCCGAGGGCTCTATCGCCGAGGCCTTTGATACCCTTTCGGTTAACCTTGACATGAGCTCTGCTGAACGGCCCCTCAAGACCCTCCTTGTCACGAGCGCTACGATGGGCGAGGGGAAGACATTGACCGCCATTAACCTGGCGATCTCCGCCGCCCAGTCCGGGAAAAAGGTCCTCCTCATTGATTTAGACCTCAGGAGGCCCAGCCTCCACAAGATCTATCACCTCAATGGGGACCAGGGATTTATGGACTCGCTCCATTCCATATACGAGATCAACCTCAACTCGGGAAAGCTCGGTCCCATGGCCCTTTCGGACCTCCTCTATCTGCTGAAGGCTCGATCCAAGACCGGCCGACTGTCGGTTGAAAAAAATGGGACGAGTGTCGAGCTCTTGGTCAAATCGGGCACCATTCACAGCATCCTCGATAAAAACCTGAATGAACCCAGGAAAATTGGCCAACTCCTGCTCAAGCAGAAGGCCCTGACGAAATCCCAATTGGACCGTGCTCTTCGGATCCATAAATCCAGCGGTCAACCCTTTGGAGAACTACTCATGAGCCTGGGGTTCGTGAGCCGTGATCAACTGAAGGAATGCCTGAAAAGCCAGACGGAAAAAGACCTCCAAGGACTCCTCCTCCTCAAGAATCCGAGCTTCCAGTTTGTCGAACTCGACGAGGTAAAAACAGAACCCTATATCAGGGAGATCGCCCAGGAAAAGGATTTCTTCAGCGGACTCGCTTCGAGCAACTCTTCCCCGCTTCTGAAGGGCATCGCTTCTCGCTCGGTCATCGAAACCGATACCCCGGGACTCTCCATCTGCCCCTGCGGAAAAATCCCTCCCAACCCCGTGGAACTCATGGGTTCCAAACGCATGGCAGAGCTCATCAAAACCCTCAAAGAGGATTTCGACCTGGTGATCATCGACTCCTCTCCCATTCTGGGAGCTGCCCATACATCCCTTTCTCCCACCCTGGTCGATGGCGTCATCTTGGTTACTCGAGCTGACATCACCAACCGAAAAACCGTCTTGGAGGCCAAAAGACAACTCGACCTGGCCAACACCCCCATCCTTGGGGTAGTCCTCAACGGCATCGATCTCAAGCGCCACTACTACCGGTACTACTACGGCCGTTATTACTACTACCGAAAAGAAGAAAAGGAAGCCTAAACCACCGGAATACAATGGGCAATAAAAAAGCCCTCGATTTTGAGGGCTTCTTTTTTTGCAGGCGCGGGGCTCGCATGGGTATAAGACTATCCCCCATCACGTGATCCCATCCATAAACATCGGGAATTCGTCATGACCTCAGTTTCTCGCAGCCGGGGGCGCTCTTTCGACAGACCTTCGTCGGAGTTCTCCCCGAGTCGCACACCGCCGCTAAGGTTTCCATCCTCTTGCGGTAAATCACTTTTGGCTTTTCGTACTTTCTTCCCTTCTTTTCCCTCTCCTTCACGCTAAACCTCCCTTCGAACATTACCAGGAAATTCCCCCTCTACGGCCTTCCAAAATCGCCCGTCCCTGGTAAAGTGCATCTCAAAACAGGGTACCTGCATAAGAAGTCCCTGATACCGGCTTAATAGATCTGCAAAGGGTAAAAAATTACATGGAATATGGGGGACGGTAAAGACCTCCGATATTCCCTGCGTAAGGCCATACGGCTTCAGATAGACCTCACTATTCTTCACGAGCTTGAACATCCCTTTCAACGGGTAACCCCGGTTCTCCCTGTCTCCCCGCTGCATGTCCCCCCAGCAGGGCGTCGGAAAAACGGCATAGGAACCGCCAAAAGGCTTTATGAACACGATATCGTCGCTGAGGACTACGCACTCAGGGGATAATTGGGCAACGGTGGTCTTTCCACTTCCCGAAGGCCCTAAGAAGACGTATACTTCTCCCTGTTTCAAAACTCCTAGGGCATGAAGAACCAGCCCGTTATCTTCGAGTACGAGAAGCAAGGTGAACAAGTTCCTGACAAAGGTAGCAAGTGAGCGGATGAACCATATCGGGTTTATCCGAAGTTCCCCCTCGTTCCTCGTTAAATCTACAGAACCCATGAAGTAGTCTTCAATAACCCTGAATCCGCCATTGGAAAAGGTCAAACCCACGGATGATTCGTCTTCCACCGTCAGGCTATTGTCGGGATAAACTCGAAGGCGACATTCCGCATCCTTATCCGAAAAGAATTGATGATACACCTCCCTTATGGAATCCAAAAAGGCATCTCCCTCCATTTCCAGGGAGATCGGGTGATCGGCTACCTCGATGGTCAGCTCATGAATCAATGAAGAACCCCTTTTCTTGAGATCATCATAACGAATTTCACCGCCCATGTCTATTGGAAGATCCCTCCCCTGGGTTGGAGAATGAGTCTCCATTACTGAAAAGATCTCTGATTTCCTCAATGAGAATTTCCTGTGTTCCCCAAAGAGAAAACTTTTCTATGCAGGTAGTCCGAATTATCCCTTTTCAGAATTTCTCGGTCTCCTCGTTATCCCTGAGCGTGATCCATTGGAGAAGTGGGATACATTTTCCGGGTGAACCCGTTTCCTCCTGGGTCTTCGATACCTCCTGATAAGGAGCTCCATATAGAGAAGCACGGAAAGGATCACCGCTATGGTAATCAACAGAGGCCATCTTTCGGCCAGGTTTACCCTCGCAAAAACGAAACTCGCCCCTACCAGGGGTAACAACCCCATCCGAGTAATAGACCTGAGATGCCCCTTTCCATTAATGAATTCCGCAAGAGGAGGGCTGTATTGATAGTAGAAATCGGCGAGTAAACTCCTCATTGTATCGGATAAGAGAAGGTGGTCACGGGATTCCCCCAGGATCAGGGCATGGTCGTTGGGATATGAGCTGTGCGCGATATTACCACCGGCGGCTTCATAGCCATTGGAGGGATTCGTGATAGTAATGCTGCTTGAATAGCCTTCCGTATCGAGGTTTTCGATATCCGTGAAGGAAACTTCCGGGAGAAGAAGAAGGAGCGAGGCTACACAGAGGGGAAAGGCAATTCGCCCAAAACGCGCTAAAGAACCATATTTCGTTCTCGCTCTTTTGATGGAGTTCATGGTAAAAAATTGAATAAAATCGTTGAATTATCTTGATGCAAGCTCTAATGTGGCAAAATTCGTACCAAATTGGCTTCCCTCAGAGAACGCGGGAAATTTCGTCACACAGACGATCCTCATCTAACCTATTTAAATCATTGAGATTTTTTTGTGTCACTTTTTATCCATCGGCGGGTTTGCCAATCTTCTCATGTCGATGGGTTTCCACGTGTCCAAAAACTGTGAATTTTTGTCAATTTTTGAAAAATTTTCCGTACCCGGTTTGACTTTTTGGTAGTGATCCCT
>JABAOC010014359.1_pt1 | contig 10468 bp, 12 predicted proteins | sample 7062161 | NCBI WGS metagenome assembly JABAOC01 (sample SAMN14538625, study PRJNA623070) | marine sediment metagenome | biome: marine biome [ENVO:00000428]; feature: marine pelagic biome [ENVO:01000023]; material: deep marine sediment [ENVO:00002113] | place: India: Gulf of Khambhat ...
TTCCTCCTAATATTCGGCTTCAGAGCCGAGGAACTCTTCAACGCAGAAGAATTCTTCACAATCTACATAGCTTCCGGACTCTTCGGCAGCTTTCTCACCTTGCTCATGCCCCTGAACACGGTCTCAGCCGGGGCTTCTGGCGCGATATTCGGAATGTTCGGCGCGTGCATCATTTATATCCGGAAGATGATTGGTGGATCGATTATAGGCGCGCTGATCTTTTCCTTCTATTTTCTGCTACTGAGCTCTACATCGCCTGAGATCAACCTATTCGCACACTTTGGCGGACTCGTAGCTGGATTGTTGATCGGATACGTTCTGGCAAAGAGTCGCAAGATCGTCATCTAGATAGTCGAGAAATTTCCCAAGCGACTGAGTGACTGACGCCCCCTTGCCATGCCATTTCGATTCCAGTTTTTCTTCACGAAAATCTTTTTATTGTGTCTCACGAAAGAAGAATCTCAGGTGTCTTCTTGGCTCAATCGAACGAATACGACGCCATATTTGCCGCACTGAAACATCCGCTCCGCAGACGGATTCTGCTACTTCTCGACGAGAAGGGAGAGGTTTCATTCACTGACATCCAAAAAGCCGTGGGTTTAGAAGATACTGGTCTGATGAGCTATCACTTGAAGGAACTCGAGCTGCTGGTCAGCCAATCAACCAGAGGAAGATACTGGCTATCAGAGATCGGGAAGACAAGCGTAGCTCTTCTGAAGAAGGTGGAAAGATCGAGAGACGTTTCTGGCGTGGTTCGCAAGGAGCTAGGCACTGTCGCAGGGAAAGTGCTATGGTTCCTCATAATTTGTGCTGTTCCTTGGATCGCTGCAATGACAGTGGACATCTACGCCTCAGTCCAACTTATCAATAACACTGCGACTACTCTGACATGGATGTACGCCCTCAGCCTTTTGATCATGTACGGTGGTGTTGCATTATTCAATGTCTATGATCAGCATTACTACTCAAAAGTCCCGAGAAAGAACACTCTTCATTCGATACTCTTTGCCCTCGCAGTAGCCTTGACGCTGATTCCCTCAGAGTACACGACTTACCAGTTCATGGCGAGGACCCTAGAATATGCGGCCATTCCGAGTCAATACTATTCTACACAGACGTTCTTTGGACCAGCGATGCTTCTCCGCTCGATCCTCTTTGTTGTCGGTACTCCATTCATAACCCAGCTGACATCCAAGCTTACTGAGAGATTCTCCAAGAGAGAAACGTAACCGCATCAGATCTGATGCTATTTACGTTTCCAAAACCTCAGCTTTCTAAACCTTAGTTTCGCGGTCAAGATCTTCTCGGTGCCAAATATCCTCGCCGCGATGTAGAGCACCACGATAGTGAAGATTGCGACGTAGACGATGCCTGCGGCAGCCGTTAGATAGTCTCCAGTGAAAGCCGCCATCGATGCGAGCATGGGATGTGTGAAAGGTATTGCAAGCAAAACGATCATCAACGGAAGCGGCAATGCGAAGATATCCGTAGTCATCATGAAAATCATCGGAAAGATCAGCAACATAGACAGCGGTCCCACAAGGGCTTGGGCACCTCTCACATCTTCGGCAAATACCGATATTGAAACAGCCAACGCTAAGGCGGAAAGCAACGACACGAACAGTGATGCCCCAAGCAGCAGGAACGATATCGGTGTCGGTGCCAACCCTATAGCCGCAAGATCCACACCGCTCTCGACGGGTACGATCCCCATCCAAGAACTCATATAATAAATGGAGCCCACAATGTACGCTACCGCACCAACAACAGCAACAACGATAGAACCCGTCATCTTTCCAGCTAGAATAGTAAACCTGTTGATGGGCAAGGTCAACATCGTCTCCAGCGTCTTCTCCTCCTTCTCCGACGCCACAGACGTAGCCGCAAGCTGCATCGAAAAAATGAGCAACATCATTATACCTACCGGCATTCCCATCGACTGCGACATCATTGCACTGAAAAGTGCGCTTGGATCTATGGGAACCGGTTGTCCTTTAACGATGGACTTCGGGTATGCAAGAAATGGGTCGGGAGCCAAGAACCTTTTGAAACGCTCTACAAGAGTATTAACAACGCCCGAACTAGCAGATTCCGCGATGCCCCCACCTCTGAAGACGCCGTAGACCTCCAATTCAGCCTGCAAATGATGAGTGACATTGTAGCTAAAGCCTTCAGGGATGACTATGAGGGCTGTCGCATTGGATTCTTGGGCATACGCCGAGGCTTCATCAACAGTCATGGCCGTGAGTTCATCAATGATTATGCTTTGATTCATCAAGAATTCTTTAAGAGTGCCCGTAAGGTTGCCGCCGTCAAGGTCCATAAAAACTACTGAAATGTTCTTGATGCGCTCTTCTGTCGCCTGCATCGACGTTTGCACCGCTAATCCCAAGATTGGAAACATCAACGCTGGAACCAGTATTACCCCTAAGAGGATTTTTGGATCTCGAACTAACTCCTTAATCTCCTTGATGATAACGTTGCTTAAGCCACTAAGCAAGACCAACCACCTTCGCAAACACTTCCTCAAGATTCGACACATTCGCCGTTTCTTTGAGTTCTTCTGGAGAGCCTTCAGCCACTATCTTGCCCTTATCGATGAGCGCCACTCTGTCGCAGAGATGCTCCACCTCAAGCATGTTGTGACTTGAAAGCAGCACGGTGACGCCTTGTCTTTCCACATACTGCTTTATGATTCCTCGCACATGAACCGAATGGAGAACATCTAATCCGCTGGTTGGCTCATCCAGCACCGCAAGCTTAGGCCTCGTCATGAGAGCCCTTGCAACAAGGAGACGCCTCTTCATACCCTTGCTGTAAGTCTTCACCTTATCCTTAAGGCGCTCTTCCAAGCCAGAGATCCTTGCCGCAACCTCAACAGTTTCCTTGACAGCTTCTTTATTCTCAGTGGTAAACTTGGTCATGAACTTCAAGTATTCATACCCTGACAAGTTTTTGTAAGCCCCTGCCTCTTCAGGAAGATAGCTGATGAGCCTACGAACCTCCAAAGCCTCTTCAACCGCGTCATGATCAAACACCTTTACGGTACCTGAAGTCGGCAGCAACAAAGTTGAAGTGATCCTAAGGGCAGTTGTCTTTCCAGCGCCGTTTGGACCAATGAGACCATAAATCTCCTCACGCCTAACCTTGAAGCTCAAACCGTCGAGAGCTCTTATCTCTCCGAAATCCTTGACGACATCTCTAGCTTCAACAGCGAATTCCATATTGAAATCTCTCCTCAGAAAAGAAGACTACAAACATATTAGTATGCCGCTGAACGCTTTCAGACAAAAGTATGATAGAGAATGATCACTATCCCGGCTAGGCAGCAGTAATATCCAAAGAGATGAAGCCTTTTGCTCATCACTATCTTCTGCAGTAGTTTCAGAGATATGTAGCCTATGATCATTGAAACGACAACGCCGAAGAGCATAGTGACTATGTCTAGGCCACCCATCACCAGCTCATCAGACGCCAACACACGAGCAGACTCTAGAATGGTTGCTCCTATCACAGCCGGTACTGAGAGCAGAAAGGAATACGTGAATGCAGCTCTCTTCTCCACCTTCCTCAACAACGCCGTAGCTATCGTGAGTCCACTTCTCGAAATACCAGGTATGATCGCAGTGCCCTGCGCGACTCCTATCAATAAGGAATCCGAATAATCCACTCTTCGGCCATCTCCCCTGCGCTCGGAGAAGAATAGGAAGACGCCGTTAACCATCAGCGCTATACCCACCACCAGAACGTTGTAGAAAAATGACTCAAGAATGTCATGGAAAAAATAGCCAATAAGAGCAGTAGGTATGCTCCCCACAGCTATCAATATGCCGAGTTTCCCCTCTTCTGCCTTGAAATCTAACCGCACTAACGCTTTCAGAATGCTTATGAGTTCTCTCCAGAAGACTGCCAAGATTACGCACAAGGTGCCAATATGCAAGGCAACATCAAAAATCAATGGAGGCGGCTCATGCAGGAGATATTCCTGAACGACAACTAGGTGACCAGAACTTGAGATCGGCAGCCACTCAGTTACGCCTTGAATGATAGCGAGGATCAGAGTCTCAATAAGCGATAACGTGGTCACTGGCCTCCGCTTAGCTAGTTTCATGGTGATTTAATATATTTAACTCGCTGAGCAGGAGTTTATGACCCCCACTCTGTTCAGGAATCAGAACGCTTTGTTCTAAACTCTAGTAATAAATCCATGAATTGTCACATAATCACTAGGGGTTGATGAGTAGCGTCTCTTTCTGAAAACTCTCCTTTCTCTTTCAGCGAAACGAAACCCCCCACCAAAAAGGTTTAGAAAGCAGTGGAGCCCCGGGCGGGATTTGAACCCGCGACCCACGGCTTTCTCTATGCAAACATACGAAGCCGTCGCTCTAACCGCTGAGCCACCGGGGCAGACTCTAACACTCGAGTTTTTTCTTGCAATTCCACGTATTTAAACAAATTCAAAGGCGCATCCAAACCTTCTCGGCTGGAGAGGTACTCCTGTCTCCGCCGGATGTAGGGACAAAACGCACATTTTTAAGAAGATCACAGTTTATTACGGAGGTCTCACTGCTGACAACAGTCGAAGCACTTGGCGAACGCGAGATAATCAACATAATCCTCAAATGCCTAGACCCAATGCCCAACATGCCGATTCCCTTCGGCGACGACGTCTCAGCCCTAGACCTCGGAAACAACAAACTAGCCATCCTAAAAACCGACATGCTCGTAGGAAAAACCGATGTCCCACATGGCATGAGCCTCTGGCAAGCCGCTCGCAAAGCAATAGTCATGAACATAAGCGACTTGGCCGCCAAAGGAGTGAAACCAAAAGCCATACTCGCATCCATAGGCATACCGCGAAGCTACACAAGAAAGGACATCCAACAAATCGGCGAGGGCCTAAACGCTGGAGCCCGCGAATACGACGCCTACATTCTAGGCGGCGACACAAATGAGGCTTCAGACCTCGTAATCAGCTGCTCTCTACTCGGATTCTGCGAAAAACATTACCTGATGAGACGAAGCGGCGCCAAGGCAGGAGACACACTAGCGGTCACTGGACTCTTCGGCAAAACAGCCTCAGGTCTCAGAATCTTGCTCCAAAATTTTTCAGCCCCAACGAAGATAAAAAAAGAACTCGTAGACGCTATCTTAATGCCTCAAGCACGACTGAAGGAAGGCTTAGCACTAGCCAAAACCAATGCCATAACAGCATCTATAGACTCAAGCGACGGACTAGCCTGGAGCCTACACGAGATCTCACGCACAAGCAACGTGGGCTTCCTCATAACCAACCCACCAGTCGCCCCCGAAGTGAAGGAGTTTGCGAAGATCCACGATCTTGACCCACTTGATCTCAGCCTATATGGCGGGGAGGAATACGCGCTTGTGGTAACAGTCAAACCACAGCTTTGGGAAAGAGCAGAAAAGGCAGTAAGGCAGATTGGTGGGGCCTTAATAAGAATTGGGCGGGTCACAGAAGAGAAACGCCTCGTGCTCAAACACGAGGAAGAAACGATTGCCATAGAGGCTAGGGGATGGGAGCACTTCAGAAAAGCCTAGAACTGGAATATATGGTCCGTGGAGGAATCCAGTTATGATTAAATCATGTGATTCTGGCAGCATACCTTTAATTGACGATGAAAGAGTGTTTCTGAAAGGGGCAACCAGCCCACAACCATCCACACGAGAATCAGTCAGATATTTTGAAAAAAGGGTTGCAGAGGTTTTTCTCGACAAGATCGGCACTGGAATTGATGTCCCGAACTATCCCCAATTCAGAGACATGAACCAGATGTTTCTGGAAATGATGGATGGAGTGGAGAAGACTGAAGAGGGATATATGGAAACAGGAATTCTGTCGCTAAGGGCAGGAAATGGGCGCATACCCGAAGTATCGGCAATAGAAAGGGCTTCTCCAGAAATCTGTGAAAAGGTCGGAGAATCTTTCAAGTTGAGGGTCTGCGTCACTGGTCCCTACACGCTATCTTCTCTCTTCATCTACAGAGACAGCGAGATATTCACGAGGCTGGGTGATGTCCTTTCAAAGATTGTAGAAAGCAATCGCTTTAGTGGAAAGTATGGAGACGTCGTCTTGGTTGTAATCGATGAGCCAACTTTTGGACTGATAGATGATCCTCTAATCGATCATGGTTCTATCGGAAGAGAAAATCTGCGAAAAGCATGGGATTCTGCCTTTCAAAAAATCAGTTCTAAAGGCGTACAGACCTGCCTTCACCTCCACAACACAGCAGACAGCCTCTTCTGGGAGGCGGAATCGCTCAACATCATCGAATCTCACGTAAACGACGCCCTCTACCACACGAAGAGAACCAAAGACCGCCTAGAATCAACAGACAAACTTCTAAAAGCAAGCGTATGCATCACCGACTTTGACAGACTAATAAGAAACAGAATCGTTGCCGACTCTGAGCAAAAACTGAACGAATTTTCAGTGAACCAGAGAGTCGCCGAAGCCTGGAAAGATATCGCCCACAAAAAACTCGATCCCAAAACTTTTCTCGAAGATGAAAAGACGATGCGGAAAAGATTGATCAAAATCATTGAAAGATTCGGAGCTGAGAGAGTTCCCTACGCGGGGACAGAGTGCGGACTGAGAAGTTTTCCTTCCTACGAATCTGCACTTGAATGTCTCAGACGAGTGTCCAAGACTGTTGAAAAACTGCAAGATAACTGACTCTCACGTCTTGATTTGGCATGTGAGAAAGTCATCTTCGAAAAGGTTAATGTAACCACCTTAGCCCCTTCTATTCTGGAGCATCACACTTGTCTGGATTGTTACAACAACCAACAGTTCATGAGGCTCTGCTCTACAGGAAACTGCCACACGACAAGGTAGAATGCACGCTGTGCGAGAGAAGATGCGTGATTAATCCCGGGCAGAAAGGCTTCTGCAAGACCAGAATGAACATCGGAGGCAAGCTCTACACGCTTGTTTATGGAGACCTCAGCGCCCTAGAGAGCAGACCCATAGAAATCAAACCCTTCTTCCACTACTGGCCAGGCTCAACAGCACTAACATACTCGACATGGTCGTGCAACTTCGACTGCATCTGGTGTCAAAATCACCACCTTTCAAAGACTGCTCCTCAGCCTGCCAACTCCAGCCGCTACTCTCCTGAGAAGATTGTTGAGATGGCTGTTCGCGGAGGTGATGATGGCTTGTGCGCCAGTTTTCAGGAGCCCACGGTTCTGACGGAATGGAATCTGGAGGCGTTCAGGCTGGCTTCTGACAGGGGGCTTTACTGCTGCTACGTTTCAAATGGATACATGACGTTGGAGGCACTGAGATTGTTGAGGGCGGCTGGTATGGATGGGCTGAAGATCGACGTGAAAGGCGATATGGAGACCCATCACAAATACTGTGGTGGAGCCGACGTTGAGAAGGTCTGGAGAAACATCCGAGAAGCCAGGAAGATGGGTTTCCATGTTGAGGTTGTGAATCTCGTTGTTACAGATGTGAACGATGACGAGCAGTGCCTGAGCTGGGTGATAGAGAGGCATCTTCATGAGGCTGGACCAGAGACGCCTCTCCATTTCACNNATGGCTAGAAAGGCTGGAGTTCTGTATCCATATCTTGGAAATGTTCATGGTCACGGATATGAGAACACGTATTGTCCTAACTGCGGAGAACAACTCATCAAGCGATTTGGCTACAGAATAAGCAGTTACAAAGTTACTGATGACAAACGATGCCCAAAATGTGATGAACTGATTCCTATCAAGGGTACCTATGCCAGGAAAAACCCTGTTTTAGGTTAGCAAACTCCAAACAAAGTAGTTAGCATTTCAACACACAAGAAAAGTGGCAGTCGCTAGATAACAAAAGATAACAAAACTTTTCTAGTTTAGATCAGTACACTAATGAAAAAGCGGCATACAAGATATGGACACCTGCCTCTGTGGGGATCAATTTGACCGAAGAATTTGAAGAGAGATTCATAAAACCAATCGTTCACGCATCGTACCCAGCAACACTCGCAGCGTTAAACTTGACCGCTTTGCAGGTTGTCCCAGTTGAGGCGCCCTGGGCAATCAAATTTTTGCTCTCTTTCGGCTCGATAGTGTTTCTCCTATCGGCGTTCTCCATTTTCTTCTACACAATCTACCCAACGAAGAAGAAGCTCTGGACAACCACCGCCATATCGTTTCTCTTGGGCTTGACCTCTTCACTTGTGGCGGTAATCGTGATCCTAGTCCTATAAACACGACCGGAAACAAGTCTTCGGTTGCCGCGATTCATCACCATCTCATCTTTTTGCAGACAGCACGATCAAAACGTGCGCCTCTTACTTCCACTATCAGCGGATGTGGCGTGGGTCTCCTATCGGGGTGAAAGATTACGCGATGGTTGGTGAAGTCTGCTTTCTTTCATGAGGTTGCGGGGTTCTATGGTCCTGGTTGTCTTCCAGCCAATAGCTTTTCGATTCTGTCGAGTCTTTTCTCGATTGTATCTAGCCTATCCAAAATCTGCTTGAGAATCCTATTTGTGTCTTGGGTTGGAACTAGGGGCATTGGGGTGGGTGCGGGCCATCTTCTCTCCTCTGGTCTCCCGGGACGCCTAGGTAAGAAAGGTTCATGTGCCGTTGCTTTCTTCTCTTGCTCGCTGACTTTCTTCATACCAAAAATAGTACTAATTGTCTTATAAAAGAGTCACATCGAGCTCCAAGGGAACAAATATAAGAGGGATTGATTTCTTTAGTTTTAATCTCGGATAGCATGACTCATTTTCGGGCGAAACATAGCTTTTGAGCTTCAATTATAGCATTTTTATGAGTGCCTATCTCGCTTCTTCTCGGATTTCTCCTTCTTAGCTCCTTCTTCCTCCTCATCGACTACTCTAATCAACGGCTTCTTCTCCAAACCCTCAATTCTAGCCCCCGGATACCTCTGCTCTATATCTCTGCGCAGATGGGCCGCATCGACATTCCCATGCGTCTTCACTTTGACGACGGGCTTGCCTCCCTCATCATAAGTCATAGATATTGAATATCCAGAACCCCCTCGGGCAGGTTCTTTTCCAAACAGAAAATCCTCCTCGCGGAAGTCCAATAGGTCGAAGATTCCCTTCTTCTTCCGTTTTCGCTCGGGCATTTTCCAAGTCCCTAAAGAAAGATGACAAACCCAAAATTAAAGTATTATCACCTATGGCTTCTCAAGTCAGGTCGCTCTTCGGTGCCATTGGCTCAACTAGAATTGAGCCCCGCTTTTCATTGTTTAAGACGAGCATTCTCGTGTTACCATCCATGGAACATTGTTAGATGTCATGTAAGCTACGTTTAAAGAAAGGTATGAAATCTTTTCCTCATCGGGCAGAGATAGACTCCACCGGCTTAGGCCCTGCGGATTGAGACGTTAGAAGCGTACTATTTTAGATGTTCAAAAAGCGTTGTGTAAGCGGATGCTGCAAGCACCAACAGTTGAAATACTTTGTATGCTTCAATCATATCGCTGGCAGTGTACTCTACGTTCAATCCATCGACTCTCTTGACTATGGGTAACAACTCCGCAGCGTCTGCATAGTGAGTTGCGTTGAAAGTTATCATTGCTTTTACTGGTTTCTTTGCTATCAGCGGCTTGACCTCGTTTTGTCTGAAGTTGGCTACTGCTCTCTTAACAGCTTTTTTCAATTCTTTTTCGATTTTTACCATGCTGAAGCTCTTGGTTGCTAACCTACTCAAGGAATGTTTTAAGGCTACAGCTTCAGCCCATGGTGCATATTGTTTCACATCGTCCTTCAGAAGTTGAGCTTCACCAGCCACCAGTATAACTGGCACATTCAGGTCTCCTGCTGCGTATGCATTTAAAAGGAATTCGCTCACTGCAACTCCATTCACTTCAACCTTGTTGATGGTGCTGCCACTGTAAGTGTGGTCCAATGTGGATTTTGCAGTGCCAAATTTTGCATGATATCCAAGAAATAGGGCGACGTCGCATCCTTCTATTCCGGAGACCATGCTAACTGGTCGCGGTGTTCCTCTGATGATCTCCACATATTCAGGTAAGTCATCAACCAACAGGTTGACCATAGGTCCATGGCTATCAGCAATGACAATCTCATCGAAGCCGTTTTTATTTAGTTCTTCAGCCACGGTTAGCGTGATTTTTGTAGCGATTTTCCTTGCTTCATCGTACAGTGTGCCTTTCAGATTTAAGTGACCTGGGATAACGATGTACGGCATTCCTTCCAAATCAACTGAAATAAATGCCTTCATAGAATTCACTCAACGTCAATCTTTAAAAGGGCTATTAAAGAATTTCGATCTGCAATTGCTAGGAGAGAAATTATGGTTGGCCAGTCAAATATGAACTACTGGGATGTCGGGATTCTAGTCACTGGCGGAGCTGGCTTCATCGGCAGCCACATAGTGGACAATTTGATGAAAAGAGACGGGAAGGTCCGGCTTTTTGATAACTTGAGCACAGGATCTATGGATAATGTGACTC
>JABAOC010008613.1_pt2 | contig 10466 bp, 9 predicted proteins | sample 7062161 | NCBI WGS metagenome assembly JABAOC01 (sample SAMN14538625, study PRJNA623070) | marine sediment metagenome | biome: marine biome [ENVO:00000428]; feature: marine pelagic biome [ENVO:01000023]; material: deep marine sediment [ENVO:00002113] | place: India: Gulf of Khambhat ...
TGGATACGTCTTGGGGATCAGTTTTGGACAGTAGTTTTGGGTAAAGAGCGTATGCCAAGACTGATGAATGGCTTATGATGGCAGCGATGGTTAGTGCCGCTCCGTAGTACGCCCTTGCGACTTCACCCGCGTAGACGAAGAGAAGGATGAGAACAAAGGCGGCGATTCTCAAGCCGGCAACATTATAGAGGTTGATCGGCGAGGCTTTAAGCCATTCCTTCAGGTAGCTCCATCTGATTTTTCCACGGAGCTCTTCTTTGGTGAGTCTCAAATAGAATACCAGTTGTAGTGGGTAGGCAATGATGACGCTTGTGACTGCTCCGAGGAGACCTAGTCTAAGTTGTACGAGGAGTACGTAGCCTATTATGATCTTGCTTATTTCGAAAATCAGGAACCCATATGCGATCGTATGGGGTTTTTTGGCGTGCAAAATTGCCTCAAAGGCGGAAAGAGTGTAGACTTCCAGTATCCGGATCACTATGATAGTGTACAGAATTAGGTATGCTTCTGTTTGGAATACTGATGTGATCATTGGTAACAGTAGTGTGTAGATTGCAGCAAATAGAGCTGACAGGAGCAGGTTGGCTGTCAATCCTGTTTTCGGTGAACCTTCGTGGTTTCTCGCCGTGAACCTTGTCGTCCAGAACGGTATGATCATGGCTGGCAACGTGAAGTAGCTTAGTGTATCAGCGAGGTTTCCGTATATTCCATATTCCTCAGGTGTGATGCTTCTTAAGATCATCAGTGAGAATATCATTCCTGTTCCTATGCTGATTATCCTGGATAGGAATAAGATCATGCCCGAGTATTGCAGCCGAATCTCTTCTTTGACCATCAGGCTCACACCTTGTGTTAACCGTCTGTCTCTTTTGTGTTACGTCAGTTTTTATGCTTTTGACTAACGTTTTATTTTTGAGGGCTCTTTCATTTAATTTCAAGTGATAGCATTGCCCAAATGTCAGAGAAGTTTCCACAGATTTCTTTCAATTAACAACTAATAACTTCCCGTCTCAGCATCTATTGACAACCTATAAATTTTGGATCGCGAGGAAAGTTGTCTGTTCCTCCAAAAAGATGCACAGTAATTACCACAACAACTGATTTGATGCAATCTAGACGGGAAAAAAGCTTTCCACCCAAAGGTATGCCAATGCTTCTCATGTAACTCACCATACTCTTCTTTCTGCGTATTATCACTCACGTTGCACCCCACATGTGTGTTTTTTGATACCAGTAACGAAGATCGTCCAGGACAAGAACCTCCCCACATTATACGGAAAATTGCGCTCTTTTTCTATCTTTCTTAGGAAATTGTAAAATCGAAAAAAGAGGAAGGGGGGAAGTGGAGGAATTACTCCAAATACTTTTCCGACGTTTAGTCCAATCGTTCTGAAATAACTGAACAACCCTTTGACTTGAAACCCTGTTTCTCTAAGCATTTTAGATAGCTCATTTTCAGAAATGTATTCATTCACAGCTGCGGGAAGTTTGTTGCCAACAAGTCTTGCAAGGAAAAAGGGGTGTTGTATCATGTTATGGATCTTAAGAGGAACACACTCTTTGTTAGGGGTTGTTACTATTATTCGCCCATCTTTCTTCAAGATTCTTTCCAATTCCTTAAATACTTCTTTTTTTCTCGAAGTGTGTTCAACGACCTCAATCAAAAACATGCAATCAAACAAGCTAGATCTAAAAGGCAGATTTTCAGCATCCCCACATATGAAACACGCATTTTGGATACGCTTGGAGTGCGCGAGTTTTAAACGTTCTTTGGATATATCTATTCCGATTTTGTAGCTGCCACCAAAGCCACACTGAAATAGTAACTCTTCGAAAACTCCTCCACCGCATCCCACATCCAATAACAATTGAGCATTTCTTGGAACCAAGAACACAATATCCCTCCTTTTTTCCAAGTATGTATAATGAATAAAGCTTTCTTTTGCCAGTGATGTCAAAGTCACTAGATCTACCGACGCCCTTTTGTCAAAGAAAGATTGGACTTCCTTTTTGGAGAGACTCTCCATGTTATATCACGCTAAACGGAGCTTTTAATCCTGGTTTATGTATTGCTCGTTTCGACTGTTGTTCTTGATTAAAGAAAGATATTCACGCAAAATATCCTTTAGGTCATATTTCCTCGCTTTTTTCCGTCCCTCTTGACCCATTTTGATAGCTAAACGTTCATTTATTAAGACTTCATAAAACCTTTTTGCAAGGGCTTCAGGGTTTTTAGGTTCCACCAAAAACCCGTTTACTCCATTTTCTACAACTTGTGGAATACCGCCAACATCTGTGGCCACGACAGGTCTCCCTGCAGCCATACCCTCCAAAATAACCTTAGGAAAACCTTCAGTGAATGAGGGAAGCGTAAGTAACCAGGCCTTTGCTAAATATCCGCACACCTTCGCATGTGAAACAAATCCTGTGAATCTAATAGCGTCCCTAAGCCCCAAGACATCAACCTTGTGTTCTAACTTCCTTCGTAAAGGTCCGTCACCAACTATTTCTAAGTCAATTCCCTCAACCTTATATTCATCCCGAAGAATTTTCATGGCCTCAACCAAGTCAAATAGTCCCTTCTCAGCCGAAAGTCTACCTACGAAAATGATGGTTTTAGTTTGCTTTCCAGCCTGTAATCTAGGAATTTTGAACAAGGAATCCTCTACAGTCGTTCCGGGTACGATTCCTATCTTACTTGGCTTTATTCCAAACTTCATCAATCCCTTTTTCATCGCATGGCTTCGAACGATGATAGAATCTGAAAGATGGCATGCCAAAACCAAAACAAACCTTATCGAAAATCTCGTAAGAACCCCAAAAGCCGGTCGACGTAAGTCACTCAAAGTTAGCCAATCCCCACAATGTTCGAGTATTCTTCTTTTCCGAACCAGAAAAGCGGCAAAAACGCCAATAAGACCTTCGTAGCCTGGAATCTTTGATACTACAAAATCCATATTATGGTTTATGCATGTCCAGACCGTTATTAGAACGTTCTTAATCAGACCGAAATTTATGAAATCGTAGTGTTTTGCTGACTTATGAATTCTAATTCTCTTGTCAAGGTACTCAGAAGCTTTTGGTTTTGCATTCATAAAACGAATTGGGGCAAGTATATGCAACTCATCAACATATTCTAAGAGATTATTATGAACTACCGAGAAACCTCCTGCACTTGAAAACTTGCCTGTTTCTCTTGAGAAGTATAGTTGTTTGTGTGAAACTACCAATAACTTAGTCATTCCGACTTCACTGAATAGCAAAGTTGAGGCGTGACTACTTGTGCCTCTTCATTTTAATAAATCTTCGTTATGCGCCTAACAGAGGTGTAACATCCTCGAGGTTCTGAAAAGCCTATATGCACATAACATATTTATCTAACCTTAAGTAGCGCTTTCACACGCAATAGAACTGGCGGTATCTGATTGACTTCGATTCGTAAGGACTTTCAGGTCTTAGATGTAGGTTGCGGTTTCCGACCTATGGGTGATGTAAACGTGGATATATGTAGAAGTGAATGGAATCCACAGACTCGTCGTGCAGGTGATATCAAGGAGATTCCGAATTTTGTTCAGGCTGACGGACGATATCTACCCTTTAGAGACGAGACTTTCGAAATTGTCTTCAGTCGTGAGGCAATAGAGCATTCAGACAAACCATTTCTTTTCCTTTCTGAGCTTCTTCGGGTCAGCAACAACGAAGTGGCACTGACCACCCCACACCGTCTGACCAGAAAAAGGAACCCGTTTCACAGACATCATTTTACGAGAAAATGGTTCGGTAGAGCCTTCAGAAAACTTGCCATACCCAAGGGGAACTTTCGTACACGAATAATCGAGTACGATTATTTCCCACATCCATATTTTTCGCTAGTAAAACTCCCAAGGGACATTCTTGTTACAGTGAGAAAAAAGGAGCCATTCTGGAAAGAAAGAATTTAACTTCTAAACCTTGCCTTTAGAAGGCCATGAAATGGAAGGAAAACAAGTGGAAACAGTTGTTGTAATTGGTCTCGGCGAAGTGGGCGCCCCCACTGCCCACTACATCCACAGTAAAGGTTTCATGACCTACGGCTACGATATCTCTCCCTCAGCAACGACGAAAGTAAGAGACTTCAATACTTACAACGATTGGGACGCTGTTCCAATCCCTGATGTATACGTTGTTTGCGTAGATACAGGATGGAAAAACAACAAACCTGATGTTTCAAGTGTTAAAGAGGTATGCAAGAATATTTCCAAAGAATCGAAACAGGTTTTGGTTAGTATAGAGAGTACAGTCCCCGTAGGCACCTGCAGAACGATCTCAAGAACATACGACATAAAACGTCTCATGCATGTCCCACACAGATACTGGACTGAAGACCCGACTCACCACGGTGTAAAGCAGCTGAGAGTAGTAGGAGCCCTAAACGCTGAAAGCATGAGGATAGGCAAACAGTTCTACGACAGGCTCGATATCAACCTTCACGCGGTCTCGAAAATCGAAGTCGCTGAAATGTGCAAACTGGTGGAAAACGCAAGTCGTTTCGTTAACATAGCATTCGCAGAGGAAATCTATATGCTCTGTCAGAAACTAGATCTGGATTTTGCTGAGGTAAAGAGGGCATGTGAAACCAAGTGGAATGTCAAAATGATGGAAGCTAGAGATGGAATAAAGGGAACTTGTCTCCCAAAAGATACAGAGTATATCAAGTATCTTGATGAAACATCACTTCTCGACGGAGCCATACGAACCGACAAGAGATACAAAAACTGGAAAAAAACAAAAGTGGCGTTTGATGTACGATGACATTACAGAGTGTGCTATGATCAATTCACTAACTAAGAGACGAAAGATGTGAAACTCCTTATAGCCTCAACTGAAGGAAAACTCCGTTCGTTGAAAGAATTCGCTGAGACACTAACGACCCTTGGAGTCGAAATAATCTTTATACGTGACAAAGATTACTATGCACTCTCAGATTTCAAGATCTTAAAACATATTCCTTTTCCAAAATTACTAACACTCATAAAACGATTCAACCCAGATTTCATCTTCACTAACGCCCCTTACTACACCGCTTTCATAGTGAAGCTCGTTAATCGGCCTCTACTTGTCCATTTGCGAGGAGATATGTGGACAGAATCCCATTGGAACCGAACTCTATATCCTTTCTCTTCTCCCCACAGAATGATACATGAATGGCAAACCTCGGTTATGCTTCGCGGTATCAAAAAAGCTGACCTCATTCTTCCCCTTTCCAAATGGTTAGAGACGAAAGTTAAACAACATCTTCAAACCCATCCGACTCATGTTCTCTATAAGGCGATTGACCCGATAGAATGGAGTCCAAGACGTGACATGCCATTATTCAACCTTCAACGCCCTGCAATTGTAGGTGTATTCGACTTTGAGATTTATCCGAAAGTTGTGGGATTGCTAAAATTCATAAAATCGGTAAGAAAAATGCGCGACGCCTTTTTTTACTTTGCTGGAAATGGACCTTACGTAAACTTAATAAGACGAAACCGTCCGTCAAACATGTTTCTCCTTGGCAGACTTACCAGATCAGGGGTCAGAAACATTCTAGCGAGTGCTGACGTGTTTGTGCATCCCTCCGGATTGGAGGCCTTGGGAACATGTGTTATGGAAGCAGCTCTCATGGAAAGGCCGATAGTTGCTTCAGACGTAGGAGGAATACCTGAAGTAGTAAAAGACAACGAAACGGGATACTTATGTGACCTCAACGATACCGACCAATGGATAGAAAGAATACGTTTCCTACTACACAATCCAAACACTGCGAAAATGTTGGGCAAAGAAGCACGAAAATATGTAATAAAGAAATTCGACTGGAAGAGAATCACTAGGGATTTCCTGAGAAAAATTGAGAGAAAAACGACTTGGTGAAAGCTGTTTCGCTCTTCATTGCAGTAGTTTCTTCACTAATCTTGTCATAACTTCTTGAGGACTCGTCATTTTTCTGCGCGCGCGCGAATGCGCGTGCCGATGCATACAGTCGTTGAACGGAGTCAACGACTCTCTGCGCACGCGATCCCAGTTTCCTAATCTCTTTGCAAGTGACCTTCCTTGATCTTATCGTTACATCAAAGAATTATTTACGTAGCATTTAAGTTTCAATAAGTGAAACATTTCCGTGGCGAACCTCGTGAAAATTCTAATGCCCTCATGGTACTTAGACATTTTTGACCGAAGTTTCGTCTTGCCTTTGACGAAAAGCATCTCCACGCAATTGGGCTCACAACAAGGTTTATTTCACATTGCCTATTTCGAAGGGAAGCTAAAGCAAGAATGGAAAAGGCATTTTTCTTTCCATAGGCTCGACATGCCTCACAGCTCCATTAAAAGCAAGATGATCAGATTTTACCTCTCACGAAGAAAACTTGTCGCCCAAATAAAGGACATTGATCTAGACGTCATCTTCAACCTGAGCGACCTCTGGTCACAAGAATTCTCCAGATACTGCTCTAAGAACATGAACGTTCCATACGTGGTAAGGCTGAGAGGAAATCCTGAAGAAGTAAGAAAAGCGATTAGAGCCAACTGGCTAAAAGAAAGAATACTTAACTACTTAGATGCAAGGAGCCTGAAGCAGGCAAACTTGGTCATACCAAACTCAAAGGACTTAGCCAAAAAGGCTGAAGAATGGGGTGTAGAAAAAGAGAGAATCACGGACCCAGTCTATAACGGCGTTGACACTCACACTTTCAAACCAATGAGCGTTGAAAGGGCAGACAAGTTCACTGTCGCCTATGCAGGAAGAATAAGCCCAGAAAAGGGGATTCAACGTCTTTTAAGAACCGCAGAAAAGCTTAATGGGATCCACTTCCTAGTCGCCGGGAGAAAGCAGATGGACATCTCTTTTCCAAGTGGCATTCAATACATTGGAGAGCTACCGTTTTCGGAAATGCCAAAATTCTACAACAAAGCAGATCTCATCGTTCTTCCCAGCCATACTGAAGGCTTTCCAAACGTGATCCTAGAAGCCTACGCATGTGGAAAACCAGTTCTCGTTGAGAAGGAAGTCTTCCCGCAAGAGTTGAAAATATTTGGCTCGGTAGCTGATGTTGACCAATTCGAGGCAGAAATAGAGGCTCTGAAAAAATTAGATCTGGTGACCATTGGCTTAAGAGCAAGGGCTTATGTCGAAAAAAACTACACATGGGAAAAGTTTGGACAATCTATTATTGAACATCTTAGAGCTGTAGCCATGTGACCCAAGAGGCAATGCAACCTTTCAAAGCTCATAAAGGCAGAATATGATTTAGTTTCGCAATTTCCGCTTTAACCAGTTTTTCTATCGTTTCCCTTGGATTGGTCATCCTATTAAGTCCAAGAAGACTTTTAGCTCTAAACAAGTCAACCTTTATCAGATCCTTGTCTTCAGGTGTGAAAAGAATCGGTCGCCCTTTGTCAACGATATTGTCAGATGGAATTTTGACACTTTATTAATGGCGGTGTGCGTATAGAATTTATTAGAAACTTGTTTCGTCTACCCTTGACACCTTTGATGGCGAGGTCAAAGTGAAGCGCACTATTGAAGAGAAGGATGTATCTGTTGTCGTTCCAGTTCATGATGAAGAACAAACGCTAGATCAGTGCTTAATTTCCGTTAGTAGACAAAGAGTAGGCGAGATAATTATCGTGTTAGATAGGTGTAAAGATGATTCCGAGAAGATAGCTAAAGAACATGCAGAAGTGAATTCAAGAATCAAAATCTTTTCTTTAACAAAACATAAGTTCAAGACAAACTACATTTCAGAAACGGTTAACTTTGGTTTCTCTAAAGCGTTGAATGATGCGATATTAATCGCCGAGGCTGATACCGTGCTAAGCCACAATTATGTTTCAACATTACTTCCCTTTCTTAAAAGACCAGTAGTTTCGGTGGCTGGGAGATTTTTCCCCCTTCACAAGAGACCATTCCTTTTTCTCGAAACCATCACAGGAACCGGTAGACTTCTTTTCCGGCAAATATGGGAAGAAGTAGGCGGATTTCGGGACATTCTAGCTTGGGACACCTTCTTCGATTTAGAGTTGCTGAAGAGAGGCTACAGAACCAAAATTGTAGAAGATGCTACTATCTACGACTTAAGAAACTACACAATGAAACAATTAACTATCCGCGCAATCCGTAGAGGCAAGGGCCGCAGACAGAATGCCCAATCACCTCTCTTCATGCTAGGACATGCCTTATACTGTTTGACCAAAACTCCATTCGGTTTTGTGGAATTGGTAGGTAATATCGCTGGTTATCTTACAGCCAACAAAAGGACAACAAGGGAAAGAATGAAGCGCTATGAAGTAAAGAGAATCCGTGAAATATTGAAGAAACTAACATGACGTTAATCCTGGCTCTTTGCTACAGCGTTTCATTTCACAAGAGAGTTGCTTTCAGAATCGTAGCCAAGCCAAGCAGAAATGTGGTCACTCCTATCAGCACTTTCAGTCTTCCGCTTTTTGCCCTTCTTACAATGAAGGCTGCTACTGGAGCTGAAAGCGAAACACTAAGCACTAAACAAGAGGTTAGAACCCAGTCTACGCTTCCTCTCGTCAATAGGTATGTCAACACCGCAGTCAAGCTTACAAGCGCCTCCGAAAGCGACGTGATGCTCACCGCACTTTTCTCAGCAACGCCTGACATCATTTGACTGGCCGTGACTATAGGTCCGTAGCCGCCTCCGCTGAAACCCTTGTTAAACGCCGCAAACAGCCCTATGACTATCATCTTAGGCCATGAAAAATCGTATTTGGTGTTCATGGTAGATAGTACAATAAGCCCTAGGATGGTCGCCAGCAGACCGATGTATAGGCTTAAGTAGAACGTAGAGAGGCTTATTGCTACAAGGACTGACGCTATGGCTCCAGCAGTACCTAGAAGACCAAGTAATACCGCGGCTTTCAGGTCTTTTTCGCCTAGGGCAAAGTTGACGTTCTTGAATTTGTGGTGGAAGAAGCTTGCCAACAACCCTCCTATGAGTTGGGAAATCAGTACTGCGGGAATAACATGGAAGGGATCAAAGCCTACTATTAGCAAGACTGGTGTTAAGATCGTCCCGTAACCCATACCGACCGCGGCATCGATTGTCGCCATCAAGAACCCCGAAACCGTGACTAACATCAGTATTAGCCAGGAATCTAGAATCATGCCACGAGTCCTCTTTTTGGGTTCACTGCAAGAGATACCTGATTTTGCGCGCATACTTTGTCAGTGATATCTACTGATATGGTTTTTGAGGGTCTTAATATGAACTTCTTCTCTTTCTTGAAGTTAGCTTTTCATCGGAGTGCAGTGTATTCCGCAGTCGCCGCCTTCCATCATGGTGTCTTTCCATCTTCCACCTCTTTCTGAATACCACACGTTTGGGAAGGAGCAAGGCTCACAGCCTAGCGACCTGTAGCCGAGACCATACCATGGATGTACAGGAAGTTTGTTGACTGCTAGATATCTCCAGATGTCTGCTTCTGTGAAGTCGAGGATTGGGTGGAGTTTTACGAAGGGTCCTTGGGGCCAAACATAGGTATACATGCTTCGCTTCTCACTCTCTGTCTTCCGCATTCCGCTGAACCACGCTTTAAGGTCAAGCTCTTCGACTGCTCTCATCACAGGCTCAACTTTGAATATCTGACAGCAGAGTTCGGGATTTGTCTTCCACAGTTTCGGCTTGTAGACGACCTCTTCCATCCATTTCTTGTCTTCCTCATATTTACTGGTTAAGACTTTCACGTTGAGGTTCCATTCTTTGATAACCCTGTTAGCGAACTCGAGGGTTTCCTTTGGAAGAAACGGTGGCTTTATCCAGAGTGTTAGTATGTCTGGTTTCGCTTGTACAACTAGGTGCTGCATCACCATGCTGTCTTTGCCGAAACTGTTCACCGTAGCTATACTGTTATACTTCTTTACGTTGTCTTTTATGAACTTCGTGGCGAAACCGATTTTTTCATCCACGGATAACCACCTCCGTCCGTTTTATGGCAGTATGGTCAGGTCTCCACTTAATCTTCGGAATTATCTTGTCCCTAAACTTCAACAATCTTGCCTTTAGAGGGATCAAGTCCTCAAACATACTTACTAACTCCTTCTTGAGGGTTCTCGTTGGACGCCAACCCATGTGGTAAAGCTTCTGATGGTGGGGCTTGTAGAAGTGGACCTCAGCCTCAACCCTTGGATTCTCAATGTGCTGCATGTTTGCATCTAGGCCAAACTTGTCATTTGCAACTTCCTTCACTACCTCAGCTAACTCGTTACAAGTGTAGCATTCATCGAACTGGTTAATGACTCTGTAACCGTGTATACTGTCGTCGTCAGTGGGACGATTCTCAACAGCTAAGGTTAAGCATTTTATGGAATCCCTCAGGGCAATGTAGCCTCGTCTCTGCATCCCGGAACCGTATGGAACTATCGGGTGGCCCATGACAGCGCAAGCCACGGCTCGGTTAATCATTGTCCCAAAACATTCACC
>JABAOC010000488.1_pt4 | contig 10463 bp, 9 predicted proteins | sample 7062161 | NCBI WGS metagenome assembly JABAOC01 (sample SAMN14538625, study PRJNA623070) | marine sediment metagenome | biome: marine biome [ENVO:00000428]; feature: marine pelagic biome [ENVO:01000023]; material: deep marine sediment [ENVO:00002113] | place: India: Gulf of Khambhat ...
ACCCCGCTGTAGCCCTCGATAAGAATATCCTCCTCCCCCACTCCTGCGAATCTGCCCACAACCTCGGTCAGCACTGCCGTCTGGCGCGGGTTTACCTGGAAGAAGGAGTCCGGCGAAATCCGGAAAGACCACTCCTTGATGTTCTCTACCAGGTACGGACTTCCCGCCACTATCTCTGCCGGCGAATGACGGACTGCGCGCCGGCTTCGAGTCTGAGAACAGCAAACTCCGCTTACTTCGGGAATCTCCTCCATGAGAGCATCCGCCAAGGTCTCCACAAAGGGGTGTCTCCCCATGGTCACCAGAGTCACACAAGCGCGCTCTGCAGCAAAGGAAACCCGGGAGATGACTTTGACCAGAGAATCCTTCTCCCTCGCTCCTTGCGCGTGCAGGTTCATCAACTCGCTTACACTGCGGCGCACCTTCTCATTCAGCGGGTGCTGTACGGCGCAGCCGGAGATGGGAACAACCTGGTGGCTGTTTCGCTGCAAGAATCCCAGGAAGACTCTTCCTTCAGCATCTCTGCCGGCGAAATACTCCGCTTTGTTACGATATGCCCACGGCTCCTCCATCCCCGGCGCCGGAGACACCTCCACCTCACTGATTCCCCCGATGCGCCGCAAGGTTTCTTTTACCAGCAGTGCCTTCTGAGCCAGTTGCGCCGGATAGTAGATGTGCTGAAGATCACAGCCCCCACATTCACCGAAATGAGGGCAGCGAGCCTGGATTCGGTCAGGTGAAGGGTGTTCAACTGAAACCAGCCGTCCCCGGGCATAGGTCTTTGAGACCTCAGTAATCTCCACTTTCGCGATTTCTCCCGGAGCGCTTCCAGACACGAACACTGCAAAGGGACCGGTCCGGCCAATAAAATCACCCCCCGCAGCCAAACTATCTACACGGAGGGAGACCTTATCCCCCACCTTCACGGGCGGAGACTCTTTTTGCGAGGGAGATTTCATGAGGTGTGTAGAAGAAGTCTACTTCACGTTTCTCGTGGACCACAAGTCGCCTGCGATTCGGCCGATTCTAAGCTGGCAAATAGTATTTGTCAACATCTCCGCAAACCTGCTACAATCGGCACTTAGATGGCTGACTTGCTGAGTTGCTCCGCGGCCGCTGTATCCTCCCGCACTGGGCCCTCGCCCTTGCAATCCATTACCACTGTAGTATTTGACCTCGACGGGGTGGTCTATCGCGGCCACACCCTTTTACCGGGGGCAAGGAAGACCATTGCCTGGCTGCGCAAGCAGGGTAGAAGAGTCTTCTTCCTTACCAACAATTCGACCCTCACACGCACCGAGTATGTACGCCGTCTTGAGGAATTCGGCATTCCCTGTAAGAAAGCCGACGTTTACTCCTCCGCCTATGCTTGTGCGCTCTATCTGCGAGAAAACGGCGGCGCTTCCCCCCGCGCGCTGGTGGTCGGAGAAGGAGGGCTCAGCGCGGAACTGCGCCGCGTCGGCGTTGACGTAGTACGGGAACTGTCAGGCCGACAGGTAGACTATGTAGTTGTGGGCATGGATCGGAAGATCAACTATAGAAAACTGGTTGACGCCCACTCAGCCATCCGCCAGGGAGCGAAGTTCATCGCCTCCAATTGTGATCCCATCTACCCGACGGAAGATGGCGTCATCCCCGGAGGCGGCACCATCGTGGCGGCCATCCAAACGGCAACTCAGACGAAACCCCTCGTTATAGGTAAGCCTTCTCCCTATATTCTCAAGATTCTCCTTCACAAGGAAGATATAAAGCCCAAACGGGCATTGCTCCTGGGTGACAGATTGGATACCGATGTCGCCTGCGGCCGACAGGCAGGGGTATGGACTGCCATCGTCCTCACCGGCGTGACCGCCCGCGAAGAGATAGCCGCGGCACCGGCGCGGCTGAAACCGCACTGGGTCATGGAGAGCATCGGTGATTTGCCCCGTCTGATCACAGCGGAGGGGAAACCGTGACACGCGGCGCTTATCCTGTCGCTCTCACGATCGCCGGTTCAGATCCCGGCGGGGGGGCGGGCCTTCAGATGGATATGAAGGTCTTTTCCGCTCTCGGAGCCTACGCTGCCGGGATTCTCACTGCGATCACGGTCCAAAACAGCGCAGGAGTCGGACGCGTCAGAGGAATCCCCGCCGATCTCGTAGAGCAGCAGTTGAAGGCGGTATTGGACGATTTCCGACCAACGGCAATGAAAACCGGAATGTTATGGTCAGCGGAGAATGCGCGTGCAATCGCTCGTCAACTCACCCGGCTTCCCAAGTTGCCTCCACTCGTGGTCGACCCTGTTATCTGGGCGGGGGATGGGACCAGACTGCTGTCGCAGCCAGGAGTGGACGCCCTGACGAATGAAGTTCTTCCTCTTGCGACACTTGTCACTCCTAACCGCGTCGAGGCCGAACATCTCTGTAAACGGAAAATCAGAAACACAGAGGAAGCGCGCCTTGCCGCAGAGAAACTAATAGTAATGGGGGCGAAGTCGGCACTCATAAAAGGCGGACACTTGAAGGGGGAAGTAGTGGATGTCTTTTTCGACGGCCGCCGTTTCATCGAACTTCGCGCCGAAAAGCGGAGAGCGGGACAAATCCATGGCACGGGTTGCGCGCTTTCCGCCGGGATTACCGCTTATCTTGCCAAAGGACTGCCTCTGGGTAAGGCCGTATCAAGCGCGCATATCTATATCCAATCCCTAATTCGCCGGGCGATGAAACTGGGTAAGGGCTCGCGGTTACTAGTCACAGTCATGGAGAGCGCGGAATGAGCAAATTCATCTTCATAACAGGGGGAGTTGTTTCATCACTCGGCAAGGGAATCACCTCAGCCTCTCTGGGCAGATTGCTGAAAGACAGGGGTCTGAAGGTCACTCTGATGAAGATTGACCCCTACTTGAATGTAGACGCCGGCACCATGAACCCATTCCAGCATGGTGAAGTNNGACATCAACCTTTCCCGCTTGAGCAATATCACCACCGGCCAGATATATGGCGCGGTAATTGCCAAAGAGCGGAGGGGAGAGTACCTCGGCAATACCGTCCAGGTCATTCCTCATATTACCGATGAGATCAAGCAGCGAATCCTCTCCAGCGCGGAACAGGATGACGCCGAAGTCGCTCTCGTAGAGATCGGTGGAACCGTAGGAGACATCGAGGGCCAGCCCTTCCTCGAGGCCATCAGAGAGATGAAAGCCGACCTGGGGGAAGACAATGTGATGTATGTGCACGTCACTCTCATCCCGTACATGGGTCCGGCCGCGGAGAGCAAGACCAAGCCAACCCAACACAGCGTACGAGAACTGCGAAATATCGGTATCAAGCCGGATGTCCTGGTCTGTCGGGCGCGGCGCCCCTTGACAGACGAAATGAAAGAGAAGATCAGCCTCTTCTGCGATGTAAGCAAAGAAGCGGTCATCGAGAACCTGGATGCTGACTGTATTTATGAGGTTCCGCTTATCCTGGAACGGCAGGGTTTAGCCGAACTTGTGATGAACCGGCTCGGGCTTACCAATGGCCCGCCGGAGCACTCCGAATGGGAGAAGATGGTCGAGACCGTTCGCCATCCACAGACTCGGGTCACCATTGCCATGGTGGGGAAATATATGGACCTCCAGGACGCCTATATGAGTGTGACGGAGGCTCTCCGCCACGGCGGAATTGCGAATTCTGCGGCCGTGGAAATAAAGCGGGTTGATTCAGAGGCGGTCGAGCGTAAAGGAGCGGGTACTCTCCTCGGTGGAGTGCAGGGAATCCTGGTGCCNNNAGATCCCCTTCCTGGGGCTGTGTTTGGGGCTGCAGTGTGCAGTTGTTGAGTATGCACGTAATGTCTGCGGGCTGGAAGGAGCACACAGCGCTGAATTCGACGCAGACTCTCCCCACCCTGTGCTTGATCTTCTGCCGGAACAAGAAGCAGTTCATGATAAGGGCGGAACCATGCGGCTGGGCGCCACTCCCGTAAAACTTGTAGTGGGCAGCCGCGCCTTCCAGGTCTATGGAGAAACAGAGGTCAATGAACGACATCGCCACCGGTTTGAAGTGAATAATTCGTATCGCGAAAGCCTTTGCGCCAAGGGACTGGCCTTTTCCGGTCTCACTCCTGATGGAAAACTGGTGGAAATGATAGAGATTCCGGACCACCCGTTCTTCCTTGCCAGCCAGTTCCACCCCGAATTCAAATCTCGTCCCACCCGCGCCCACCCGCTTTTCCGTGAGTTCATCCGCGCCGCAATCGCCCACAAAGCCTGAACGTCGCTCGTCTTGCGGCCGGAAACACGGTCCGAATGCCATTACCTGACAAGATTAAGGTCATGAAATGTGCTATAATCTCTCGGCTTCGTTGGAGAACCTGCATTGGCTTTTCAGCACACCATTTCTCACTCAGTCGAAATAGAAGGGATAGGCCTGCATACGGGCCGACCCTGTCGGCTCAGGCTGAATCCCGCCGCGGCGGGTGACGGTCTGACCTTCTTACTTGACGGCAGGACGGTTCCGGCTCGCGCCGAGTTCGTCATCTCCACCCAGCGGGCCATGGTCCTCGGAAAGAACGGCAGACAGGTCTCCACCGTAGAACACCTGCTTGCCAGCCTCAATGCAATGGGAATAGACAATGTCTCCGCAGAGGTGGAGGGGCCCGAAATACCCATAATCGACGGCAGCGCGGTGATCTTCGTGGAGAAGATACGAGAGGCGGGAAAAAAGCGGCTGATGAAGGAAGCCCCAGTCCTCCACCTGCGGACTCCTCTATGGGTAAGTGGAGAAGATGACCTTCTATTGGCCCTTCCCTCCCCTGCCCTGCGGTTGACATATATGGGCGATTTCCCCGGTTTGGGCTTTCAGCAAAGAAGTCTCAGCATCAGCCCAAAGATCTTCGCTGAGCAGATCGCTCCAGCCCGAACTTTCGTATCGCAGGAACAGATACAAAGCGTGCTCACCCAAGGACTGGGACAGGGAGGATCATTGGAGAATGTGGTCGTCTTGGGAGGTGAACGCCCTTCCACGCCTTTGCGATTTGCGGATGAGCCGCTGCGGCATAAATTGTTGGACCTGCTTGGCGACATGGCTCTTCTGGGTAAGGGCTTGCAGGCACATATCATAGCCATTCGCTCCGGTCACAGGCTAAACTTGGAATTGGTCAAAAAATTACGAGAGGCTGAAACCCGATGAGTTCCGGCCCCGCAAGGAGGCATTTATGTTAGATATCAAAGAAATCCAGGCGATTCTGCAGCACCGCTATCCTTTCCTTCTCGTGGACCGCATACTGGAACTCGAACCGGGCAAGCGAGCAGTGGGCATAAAGAATGTCACGGTTAATGAGGGGTTTTTCAACGGCCACTTTCCCGGCAATCCCATTATGCCTGGGGTCCTGATCATGGAGGCCATGGCCCAGGTGGGGGGCATCCTGCTACTCTCCAGCACTGACAATGAGGGTAAACTCGCACTCTTCGGGGGCGCTGACAAGGTTAGATTCCGCCGCCCCGTGTTCCCCGGAGATCAACTGGTAACGGAAGTCACCATCTTGCGCTGCCGGGGAGATATAGGCCGAGTGAAAGTGGTCGGCAAAATTGACGACCAGATCGCCGCGGAGGGCGAATATCTCTTCGTCCTCAAGAAGGAAGAAGCCGAGACAAGCGTCCCGGCAAAGAAGGGTAAGTGAAGTGACCAAGATTCATCCGACGGCTATTGTTGCACCAGGGGCGGAACTAGACACTGGAGTGGAGATCGGTCCATACAGCATCATAGGTGAATCGGTAAGCATTGGCTCTGGCACAGTGATAGGGCCCAATGTGTTGATCGAAGGACACACGCGCATTGGAAGCGAGTGCAGAGTGAGTATGGGGGCGGTGATGGGCAGCCCTCCACAGGATGACAAATATCGCGGTGAGCCAACCGAAGTGATTATCGGCGACAATACCCATATTCGAGAATATGTCACTATCCACCGCTCTACCGGTGAAGGCCAGGCTACCCGGGTTGGAGACAATTGCCGGCTGATGGCCTATTCTCATCTTGCTCACAATTGTCAAGTGGGCAATGGAGTGAGCATAGCCAACTACGGCGGGATGAGCGGACACACGGTGATTGAGGACGGCGCGGTCATCGGAGGCATGGTGGGTTCACACCAATTTGTCCGTGTGGGGCGGCTGGCGATGATCAGCGGCTTCTCCAAGATCAGCGTGGATGTACCGCCATTTGCCCTTGCTGACGGCAAACCCGCGCGAGTGGTCTCACTGAATGTGCGGGGTTTGCGGCGAGCCGGCCTGGATGATAAAGTCCGGAGCTGTCTGGCGAAGGCTTACAAGATCCTCTTTCGCTCGAATCTCAATCTCAGCAATGCCCTTTCCCAACTAGCGCAAGAGACCAACGAATGTCCAGAGATCACTTACCTTATCGAGTTTCTGGAGGAGACCCGAAACGGGTTTGGCGGCCGGGCAAATGATCCGCAAGGAAAGAGAAATGCGTGAGATGGCGGGCACCGCAAGAGCGGGCACCACGTTGAAGGTATTTGTCAGTGCCGGAGAGACCTCCGGTGACCGACAAGCCGCCGCCCTACTCCATGCCGTACGCCGACTGCGCCCGGAACTGGAAATCCAGGCGATTGGCGGCGCCCACCTTGCCGCAGCCGGAGCTGATATCTGGCTGGACAGCCGACAAGCTGCAGTGATGGGCGCCGGGGCGGCGCTCACAAGAGCCCCGACCCTCATACCGAAGATTCTCAAGATACGGAAACGCCTCAGCCAAGAGCGGCCTGATGTGGCGATCCTGGTTGATTGGGGAGGGGTGAATGTGCGTCTGGCACGTTGGCTGCGGCAGATGGTCGTCCCCACTCTGTATTACCTGCCTCCTCGCTCATGGGACCGCCGCGCTCGCCGGGATGTAGCTTTCCTGGTGGATGCCATCGCCACACAGTTTCCCTGGTCAAAACATATCCTCTCAGGTGAAACGGCCCGCGTGGAATGGGTGGGACATCCGCTGGTTGATCAGGTGCAGCCCAAGATGTCGAAACCCGAAGCCGCTTCTTCATTCGGCATTGACTTGAAGCGACCTGTAGTGGCGCTTCTGCCCGGCAGCCGCAAGGCGGAAATCCGCCATTGCCTTCCCCTGCTGAGAGACGCCGCAGCCCTCATCAATAATCAATTACCGGGAGCCCAGTTTCTTCTCCCTGCCTCGGAAGAGGCCAGGCGATCGAAGCTGAAACTTCTCCGCGCCTTTCGCTCCAAGAAGATCGATCTGATTATTCTCGACGGAATGAACTATGACGCGCTTCAATGCGCGGGGGCGGCTGCCGCGGTTTCGGGCACGGTCACTTTAGAACTCGCCCTTTTGGGAATTCCGATGGTGGTTTTCTATCGCGGCAGCCTGGGAGCATGGGTTCAATATCAGATTGCCCGGCGCACCACCATGCAGATTCCATTCTTCAGTCTCCCCAATCTTATCGCCGACCGCCCGATTGTCACCGAACTGGTGCAGTATCAGGCAAGCGCCAAACGCATTTCTGAGGAGGTAGTCTCTCTTCTTTCCGACGCTGAACGCAGAGAGAAAGTGACGGTGGACTTGGCTTCCGCCTGTCGCCAACTGGGCCCCCCTGGCGCTGTTCGGCGTACTGCGGAAATGGTCATGGACCTCGCCGCTTACGGCGTCCGCGAACCATTCCTGCAACTCGCAAGAACCGGAACGAGAGGCTGAGCAAAGAGCCCACCATGTCAGAGAAGCAATACCGCTTACACTCCCAACCTCCCGGAAAGAACCTGCGCCTCCTGAAGACCCTGCGCCGGCTTCTGCGCATGGCCCGCTCTTACCGATGGGCGGCCTGGCTCTCCATCATACTCATAGTAGTCGGCGGATTCCTGCAAGGCGCTGCGGTGCCACTCTGTTTCGGTCTCGTGATCTTCTCGATTACCGGATCATCCGGAGCCGAAACCCTCACAGGTCCGCTGCGAACGGCCGCTCTTTTCATAATTGGACTTGTGCCGTACAAGGGCGTGACACTGCTATACATCTTCATAGCCTTGCTTTGCTTCGTTTATACCCTGAAATGCTTTGCGCAAGGCGCACAACTCTATCTCACCCAACTCTTTGCTCAGAGAATAATTTTCATACTCCGCGGAAGGCTCCATGCCCATCTCTTGCGGCTTTCTTCTTCATTCTTTGAGTCCCGGCGCACAGGAGACTTGATGTCCCGCACCACAAATGACGTCTCCGTGCTGCAAAACCTGGTCAGTGTGGAACTGGTACAAGCGGCCCGGGCCCCCGCAGTCATCATCTTCGCCTTGGTTTTGATGGTGAGGATGAGTTGGCAACTCACCCTGCTGAGTCTCTTGGTCGGGCCCATTGTGGCTTACGCCATTTCGCGGGGAAGCCGCAAGATGCGTTCGGTCACAAGACAGGTGCAGAAGCGTCTGGGTCAACTCAATACGCACCTCCAGGAGCGGCTGTCAGCAATACGCGTGATCCAAGTCTTTGCCCGTGAAGAACATGAGATCAATCGCTTTGACGAGATAAACGAGAAGAATGTCCGGGCGAATCTGAAGGTAGTGAAGATAGGCGCACTGCTCTATCCCGGAGTAGAACTGATTGCCTTCATCGGAATGATGATCCCGCTTGCATTAGCCGGCGCGCTGATGTTTGCTGGCAAGATGCAGATTCCCGACTTGCTGACCTACCTCTACTGCGCCCAGCAAACGGGCAGCGGCCTGATAAGGCTCGGCAAAATCTATATGGCCCTACAGCAGGCTTTGGCCGCGGGCGAGCGGGTCTTCGAGATACTGGACACTGAAAGCGAAGTGCAGGAGGCGGCCCAGCCCATTCATCTTCCCAGGCTCCAAGGTCAAATAGAGTTCGAACAGGTCTCCTTCCGCTATCGCACCGGAGAGGAAGTGTTGAATGACATTAATCTCCGCATTTCTCCCGGCGAAATAGTCGCTCTGGTGGGAAGGTCAGGCGCGGGGAAAACCAGCCTGGTCAATCTTATCCCGCGCTTTTATGATCCCACTGCAGGTCAGATAGAATTGGACGGAACCGATATCCGCGATGTCAGTTTGAGTTCTCTGCGTTCCCAGATAGGCATCGTCCCTCAAGAGACTTTTCTCTTCGCGGATACTATCCATGAGAACATCGCCTACGGCAGACTGGAGGCGACCCGTGAGGAGGTGATTCAAGCGGCGAAGGCGGCCAATGCGGACGAATTCATCTCCAATATGGATGAAGGCTATGATTCCGCCATAGGAGAGAGAGGAGCGATGCTGTCCGGCGGGCAGCGCCAGAGAATAGCCATCGCCCGCGCTCTGCTCAAGGATCCGCGCATTCTTATCTTGGATGAGCCTACCTCGTCCCTCGATGTGAAATCCGAGGAACTCGTGCTGCAGGCTCTCGCCCGTCTCATGGCCGGACGCACCTCACTGGTCATCGCCCATCGCCCTTCCACCATCAAGAATGCTGACCGCATCCTTGTGCTCTCCGATGGGCGCATTGCCGAGGAAGGCAGCCACCGTGAACTCATCGCCGCAGGCGGTATCTACAGCCACCTCTACGAAGGGCATTTTCCCTCCCTTCCTAGGGCAGCCGAACCTTCATAGTCATTTTTCTTAGTGATAGGCATCACATGTTATCCTTGATTGCTTATAACCTCATTCTCATATCTCTACTCCCGGTTATCTTGCTGTGGGGCCTGTGGCGGCTGGTGAGAGGCAAGTCCCGGCAAGGCTGGGCGCAAAGGCTGGGCCTTCTGCGCGAGATAGCAGGGCCGTTCCGCTGCGCAGGTGAGCCATCATCCAAACCCCGCATCTGGGTCCACGCCTGTTCTGTGGGAGAGGTAAGTGCCGTCCGGCCCGTGATCAAGATCCTGAGGGAGCGTCTGCCTGATGCGGTAATCTTCGTTTCCACCATCACTCCTACGGGCCAAATCCGGGCGCAGCGTTCCTGCCGGGAGGCGGACGCCGTCTTCTACTTCCCCTTCGATATTCTTCCCTGCATGTGGCTTGGGCTGAGTGCGCTGCAGCCGGACCTGTGCATCCTGACGGAAAAGGAACTCTGGCCCAATTTCCTCGCACTCTGCCAAATCCGCCACATTCCGGTGGTTGTGGTGAACGGTATTCTCTCCGACCGCACACCCTCCAGAACGCGCTGGTTTGGCGGGTTTATGCGGTGGCTGGTCGGAATGGTCACTTTCTTCTCCATGCAGACCGAGCGAGACCGCCGCCTGCTTCGCCGCCTCGGAGTCGGGGAAGATCGGATCGCAGTTGACGGCAACACCAAGTTCGACCAGCCCACTCCCGAACCCGGAAAAGAGCAGACCCTGGCGCAGATTCTCGGCTGGGGGCCGGACACCACCAGCGTGGCGGCCGGTTCCACCCATGCCGGAGAAGAAGAGATAGTGCTGGAGGCCTTCCTGCGTCTGCGCCAGAAACATCCAAAGGCCAGCCTGCTGATCGCGCCGCGGCATCCGGAAAGGGCCGCCGCTGTGGGCGCTCTGATTGCGAG
>JABAOC010008650.1_pt1 | contig 10463 bp, 8 predicted proteins | sample 7062161 | NCBI WGS metagenome assembly JABAOC01 (sample SAMN14538625, study PRJNA623070) | marine sediment metagenome | biome: marine biome [ENVO:00000428]; feature: marine pelagic biome [ENVO:01000023]; material: deep marine sediment [ENVO:00002113] | place: India: Gulf of Khambhat ...
ACGACGGGAACGGCGAGGATATCATACCTCTCGACCACCCTGGCTACCTCCTCCTGATCCATGTCGGTTCGCACGCTGATGACGTCATTAACCATAATCTTGCTGAGTTTTTTGGTGGGGGGGACCATTATCAGCTGTCGAAGGGAGATGACCCCAACGAGATGACCCCGGTCATCCACGACATAAACGTAGAAGACCATTTCCGCCTCTGATGCCTTTTGGAGAGCCTCGATGGCCTCTTTGGCCGATGTCTCTTCGGTGAGGGCGAAAAAATCGGGGGTCATAATTCGACCAGCAGTATCCTCCTCATAGCTGAGAAGGTCCTCGACTTGGTCTGATTGCTTTTTTGCCATGAGGCTTAAGATCTCTTCGGCCAATTCTTCCGGCAATTCGCTGATGAAATCAGCCCTGTCATCTGAGGACATGGCCTGCAGGATTTCCGTGATGCGATGCTTATCCATTCCCTCTAACAACTGAGCGCTACTTGTCTTATCGATTTCGCTCAAGACTTCGGCAGCCTTTTCCGAGTCTTCGATCAGATCGAAGATTACCGTCTGTTCCCTCTCATTGAGATATTCGAAGAGGTGAGCGATATCAGCGGGATGAGTTTTATCGAAGATCCGTTTCAAGTTGGTCGTAGCTTGCCTTCGGATAAGCCTCCTCGTTGTTNNGGCCAGCCATTTCCTCCCCAATGACCTACCGAATGGATTCCACCGGAGATCGAAGCACTCGCGTCCCGGGGGGTATTGTGAAGGTGAACAGGGAATCCGGAAGGTTACGGTCTATCTTGATCCCCGAAAAACGGATTCGATTTATATTCTCGAAAGCATCGTAGATATCGGTCTGAACGATGAGGAATCGTTTGGGGTCTACTCGCAGGACAAGCCTCTGGATGTCGGCTTGTGGTTCAATGGGAACCAGATCGAGGAGATACCAAGAGTCCTCCCTTTGGCTCTCACCCTTGGAGCTTTGAATACGGAAATCCCGCCTGAGGTCACCCTCCCCAGAAAGAAAAGCTGCGGGAATCTTTGCACGTATCGTCTTCGAAATTTCTCCCACGATCACTTGATTGTCGTCGGGCTGATAGTGCCAAATCGTGGATCCGTCGCTGACTATTTCTTGGCTACGGGGCTTGCGATATTCCCACCTCATCATTCCCGATTTCTTGAAGTAGACCCTTCCCGCGGCCTTCTTGATACGATTGAGGGATTTGTTGGTATACTCCTGAGCAAATCGGGCTTGAATATCGGTGATCTGTTCGTAATTCCGCTGAACCTTGGTAATCAGCTCGTCGACGGAAAGGCCATAGCAGTCCAGTGTCAAGCCGAAAAAGGCCATGAGAGTAAACGTGCCAACCTTTTTTATAGCCTTTGCCATGGATTTTTGCGCTTATCGCTTATGGATTAAGACCTCCCTCGGCTTCACACCATCCGATGGGCCCACAATCTCTTGTTCCTCCATCTTCTCGACAATCCGGGCAGCGCGATTATAACCGATCCGGAACCTTCTCTGAATGAGGGAGATGGATGCCTGGCCCGTCTCCGCGACAAAGGCCACGGCTTCATCGTATTTGTCATCATATTCCTCTTCCTCTTCTTTGTCGGCCCCCTTGGCTTTTTTCTCCTCCAAGATCGATTCGTCGTAGATGGGTTTACCCTGATTTCTCAGAAAATCCACTATCCTCTTGATTTCGCCCGGGGAGACCAAGGCCCCATGAACCCGCTGCAACTTCGAACTGCCGGGTGGCAAGAAGAGCATATCCCCCATCCCCAGGAGGTGTTCTGCGCCAATAGTATCCAAGATGGTTCGGGAATCGACCTTGGATGAAACCTGGAAGGAGATCCGGGCGGGAAAGTTGGCCTTGATGATTCCCGTTAAAACATCGACCGAAGGCCTCTGGGTGGCAAGAATGAGGTGAATTCCCACTGCCCGGGCCATCTGGGCCAATCGTGTGATCGATTCCTCAACCTCCCGCGATGAAATGATCATCAGGTCGGCCAGTTCATCGATAACCACGAGGATATAAGGGAGTTTCTCCTCTCCCACTGCCTCCGGGGCATCCCCCTGGGCGTCAGACGTTTCCTTCCTCATTTCCCTTTCGGTCTTTCGATTGTACTGTTCGATATTTCTTGTACTCATGTTGGCGAGAAGGGAATATCTCCGTTCCATCTCTTCGACCAGCCACGTGAGACCCGTTGCGGCCTTTTTAGGGTTTGTAACCACAGGGAGCAGGAGGTGGGGGATATCCTCGTACGCGGACAGTTCCAGCATCTTGGGGTCGATCAACAGAAGCTTTACGTCATCCGGGGTAGCCCTGAGGAGAATGCTACAGATCATGGAATTGATGGATACGCTTTTACCCGAACCCGTTGATCCGGCAACCAGGAGGTGAGGCATCTTGGCCAAATCGATGACCAAGGGGTCCCCCGAAATATCCTTTCCCAATGCCAGGGCCAGTTTGGATTCAGATGTTTTGAAGGCTTCAGAATCGACTATCTCCCTCAGGTAAACGGTCTCTCTGAGGGAATTGGGAATTTCTATCCCCACCACTGACTTCCCCGGTATGGGGGCCACGATGCGAATACTCACCGCGCTCAAGGCCAAGGCCAGATCGTCCGCAAGGTTGACGATTTTGCTCACTTTCACCCCTGGGGCTGGTTCGAACTCATAAACGGTTATGACCGGACCTGGCCTCACGTGCATCACCTTCCCCTCTACACCATAATCCATCAATTTCTTCTCGAGGATTCGAGAGTTCATCACCAAGCTCTGTTTATCGATGGTCACCCTCTTCAACTCCCCTGAATCTAAGAGGGACAGGGGTGGGAGGTGAAACCTTTCCTTGGGTTTTACGAAGCTAAACTCCTCCTGTTCAAAACTCGCTTTCCCCTCGGTTCTCCTGGGAGGCTCTACTACAACAGGTCCCGAGAGGTCACGCACTCCTTTTGTTTGCCTCCGCTCGGCGGAAACCTCCCTCATCCTTCGAAACCGTTCCCTGCGAATCATCATCAAGAGATTCCACCGTCGAACTCCTGCTTTTACGAGTCCCACGAATCCATCGATCAAGGAGACGAAGGAGTGCCCGGTACTGAGGGATATGGCCATTATAAAGACTACGAGGACGATTATGGCGGCGCCTGGGAAGTTGAAATATCTCACCAAGAGCCGAGAGGAAAGATCTCCCAAAACGCCTCCTGCAAGGACCTCATGGCCAAAAATCCGGATTGTATTAACTTCCAAGCCCAATCCCGTGGCACTGGAGAGGATGACGAGGAGGAAACCCGCTCCCTTTCCATAGCTCATTCCCGTGGACATGGGTGAGAAGAGGAAGCAGGCCAGTATTCCTATGGCAAGGGGTATCAAATATGAGGCTAAGCCCAGGCCCTGGAGGAGAAGATCGCTCAGATAGGATCCCACGATGCCGCCGAGGTTATGAATCGTCTTAACCCTCGTTGCATGAGTGACGTTAAAGGATGGATCGGATGGGTTATAGGATAAAAGGCTCAGCACCGTAAAGATGGCGATTGCAAAAAGGATAATCCCCAGGATCTCCCTTTTCAGGGTTCTTCTGGAGGTCGAAGACAGTTTTCCCATGCTATCTCCCATCCGTTGCTAAATTTCTCTCTAAGGCCTCCCTGACCTTTTCCATCAGGACATTCCTCTCCCTCATTGAAAAAGATGTAGTCTGGATAGCTCTATCAATGCTGACTCGAATCTCCCCAGGCCGAACCCTCATGGACTCCCTTGGCATAACGTCCCAGCTCCCATCGATAGTAATAGGGATGATGGGGACACCTGATTTAATGGCCAGGGTAAACCCACCCCTCTTAAAGGGTTGGATAGATCCATTACGGCTTCGCGTTCCTTCTGGGAAAATGACCACGGAGACCCCTCCTCTGATTTTGTGCGCCGCCCACTCGATGCTCTCCAAGGCCTTTCTCTTCCCAGATCGGTCGATGCTGATGTAATTGGCAGCCCTCATCGCCCATCCGAAGATAGGGATCGCAAAAAGCTCCTTTTTCGCAATCCACCTAAACTGGACGGGCAAACAGCTCAGCAGTGCGAAGATATCATAACTGCCCTGATGGTTGGACATATAGATATATGGCGATTCCTTGTCGAGGTGTTCAAATCCCCGTACCGTGACCCTAACCCCGCTGACCAATAATTGTATCCTCGCCCACCATCTGGCATAGTGGTGGACGACGTTGCCATTGCGATCAAAGGGAAAAGTGATAAAGGCCAATGTGCCCAGGCCTACGGTGGTGACGATGATGCTGGTCCAGAGCAAAATCGACCGGATCATTTAGGCCTCTATTCTCTCGATAATTTCCGCAACCTCCCCCCTTACTCGATCATCGATATCATACGCGGAAACACCTTGTCTGTCCGCTTGAAGGATTTTGGGATTGAAGCTGAGGTATCCAATGATCTCGAAATCGGAGAGGTGTTCCTCGATGATCTTCCGATCCTCCTCCGTCGTGATTTTGTTCCCCACTATCAGGACCCTCTTCACCCCCAGGTCAGTAGCCAATTTTCTGATTTGTTTCGTGGTGCCGATGGAGCGAAGCCCAGGTTCGACAACTACAATAAGGGCATCCACGTATTCGGTGCTTCCCCTGCCCAAATGCTCCAATCCCGCTTCCATATCCACGATGACGACTTCATCTCTCCCGACGAAAAGATGTCGCATCAGGCTCCTTAAGAGAACGTTTTCTGGACAGAAGCATCCCCCGCCACCTTGAGGGATACATCCCAACAGAAGCAGTTTGACCCCGCGAAAGGATACACCGAGTTCATCGGGGATATCATCCACCCTTGGATTGAGTTTGAACATCGCCCCAATGGTTCCCTTCTTCGCCCCCGTCCTCTCCTCGACCAGAGGGGTCATAGCGGCAAGCGGAGATAATTTTTTTACCATCTCTTCGGGAAATCCGAGGGCAGAAGCCAAATTTGCATCCGGATCGGCATCGATGGCCAAGACCTTTTTGCCTCTTTGTGCCAAAATACGGGCCATCACCCCCGTGAGGGTCGTCTTTCCAACGCCTCCCTTGCCCGAAATAGCGATTTTCAAGAAAAGATCTCCTCTACGAAAATGGCCGCAATGATGAATAATTACAAATATTGTACATTTCCCACCCTTTTTGTCAATGCATGGGACTCGGTGCTTACTGGCACTCACCTTCCGTGAAGGCTCACAACGAGGCCCGTTTCACCTCGAAGGCTATCCACCTTTTCCTGCAGATTACGTTATGGACAATGAAGTCCTCGAGAGGTCGCCAAATCCCAAAAGGAGATATCCATATCAGGGAAGGACGTGATTGGGTTACTCGAACCGCTTTGCCCTCTGACAGGCTTAGCGCGATAAACCCAGATCGAGGATGAACAAAGAGGTTTGGAAGAGGATTGGGAAGAACGCCGTCAAGGAGAAGAGGTGCTTTCCTCCTGATTTCGGTGGTAAATTATCCTCAAACCGTCAAGGGTGAGAAATTCGTCGACCTCTTCAATGAATTCCGACTCGGGGGCGATCAGATCGGCTAAACCACCCGTTGCGATCACCCTTGGGTGTGTCTTGATCTCCCTTTTCATGCGCTTCACGATGCCATCCACTAATCCCACATATCCGTGGATGATTCCGGCCTGTATGCTATTGACGGTGTTTTTTCCGATAATCCCTTTGGGTTTTATCAATTCCACCCTGGGCAGTTTCGAAGCCCGTTGGAAAAGGGCCTCTGTAGAAATCAAAATTCCCGGTGAGATCACACCACCCATATATTCCCCCTTTGGGGAGATGTAGTCGAAGGTAGTTGCCGTGCCGAAATCCACGATGATCAAGCTCCTTCCGTGTTTAGCGTATGCAGCAACTGCATTGACGATTCGATCAGCCCCCACCTCAACGGGGTTATCGTAATAGATGGGCATTCCCGTCTTGATTCCAGGACCCACTACCAACGGCTTGAGGCCAAAAAACTTCGACGCCATCCCCTCAAGGATGTTGGTTATGGGAGGGACAACACAGGAGATGGCGATTCCATGAATATCCTCCAGCTCAATGTGACTGAACATGAAGAGATCCTTTACGAGCATCCCGTATTCGTCTAAAGTCTTTTCCTTTTCAGTACGAATCCGCCAGTTCTCACGGAGTCGGTCATCCTCAAATACGCCTAACACCGTATGGGTATTGCCCACATCGATTGCGAATAACATCTCTTACTTTCCCTTAGTGCTTCGATTCGGACATACAGTAACGTATTATTGTGAATGATATCATGGATATTGCTCACTCCATTCGGCCCGAGCCTTTCGGCAGTGACCTCAAGGCCCAACTGCTCATGGCCGAGGCCAGCACTAAGTCCTGAGTAAATAAGTTCTTTACCGACTTATGAATCGAAGGACTTAGCATCCAACTCCGGCTTCATATCAGGGGACTCTCCCGATTGAAAGACATCCCCCGCAATCACCCTTCTTTCTGACCCATCGGGCGCGAAAAGGAGAAGTGATCCGTTGGAATCTATCCCCTTAACCCTCCCCCGAATAACCTCATTGAAGGATCTCATCTCCACGAGCTTTCCCACCATCTGAGAGAATTCCTCCCACTGACGAAGAATCCGCCCGGCTTCTCCCCTTGAGAAAGCCTGGTATTCCCTATCAACCTCTTGCAATAGGGCGCTGAGGAATTCAACTCGGGAGATATCATATCCCAGTTCTTCCTTTAAGGAGGTGGCAGTAAATTTCATTTCCTCGGGGAGCAATCCCATGGTCATATTGACATTAATTCCTATTCCCAGAACGATAAACTCCACCTTACCCGCTTTGCCCCTCATCTCGTTGAGCAAGCCGGCGACCTTCTTGTTGTTTATGAGGAGATCATTGGGCCATTTTATCCGAGGCTGAAGACCGGAGATCACTTTCGTGGCCTTTGCGGTTGCCACTGCAGACATAAGGGTAACCAGGGGGGCATTGCTTACGAGAATAGGGGGCCGAAGGATTATGGAAACATAGAGGTTGACCCCCGGGGGTGAAAGCCATGGTCGACCGAGTCTCCCCCTTCCCCTCAGTTGGCGATCCGCAACGACCACTTCTCCCTCATCCCCTCCCTCTCGGGCCATACGGTATGCCTCTGAATTGGTGGAATCCAATTCACTGAACATATGAATTTTCTTGCCGATGATCTGAGTCCGCAAGCGGTTCTCTATGGCACGGGGAGAAAAGGTTTTCATGAAGTCCATTTCCCGTTCACTGTATCACATGAGGTGATACTAAGCCCCTGGGGTGGCGTCATAGTGGGAGAACTGCATGGAAAAGGTGCCGCGTCCTTGGCTCATGGACCGCAGATCAGTTGAGTAGCCGAACATCTCCTTCAAAGGGGCCAGGGCGTTTATGAAAACGATCTTTCCCTTTGGTGTAATAGACGCTACCTCCCCTTTTCGCGCCTTCAGGTCTCCTATTACTTCCCCCATGAACTCCTCTGGGACTATCACGCTGAGCTCCATAATGGGTTCCAAGAGGGTTGGTTGAGCCTCCCTTAATCCTTCTCGGAAGGCATTGGAAGCGGCTATTCTCAGGCCTATCAACGAGGGATTTTCCGGATCAAAAGAGGCCTTTAGAAAGACCGTCTGGATGTCAGTTACGGGATATCCCATGATCAGGCCAGCTGTAGAAGCATCACTGATTCCCTCTTCGACGGCGGAAAGCCCTTCCTGGGATAAGATACCGTCGGGAGTCTCTGACCGAAACTCCAGGCCATTCCCTCGATGGTTGGGTACGAGTTTAAGGGTTACCTCGCCGAAGTGCCGGGCATCTTCGATTACCCTATCGAATCGCCCCGAAGCCTCCACGGCCTTGGTAATGGTCTCACGGTAAACGACTTGGGGACGGCCGACATTGACTTCCACGTTATATTCACTGAGGAGTCGTTGAATCAAGACCTCCAGATGGAGCTCTCCCATCCCCGAGATGATGGTCTGTGTGGTGTCCTCGTCGAATTTCACCAAAAAGGTGGGATCTTCCTCGGTCAGCCTCTCCAGGGAAGAAGTCAGTTTATCCTGGTCTCGGTTGGTTTTGGGTTCCACGGCCACCGACATCACCGGCTTATAGAAATCTATGGGTTCCAGGAGGATGGGATGGTCTTCCTTGGAAAGGGTATCCCCTGTCGTCGTTTGCCTCAGCCCCATGAGGGCTACAATATCCCCCGCCCTGGCCTCCTCCAGCCTCTCCCTGTGGTTTGCGTGCATCAGGAAGATCCGCGCAACCCTCTCCTTTGCCCTCAGACGGGGGTTATACACGACCGACCCGCTCTTGAGGACACCGGAGTAAATACGGGTGTAAGTCAACTTTCTGCCTTGGTCCATAATGATCTTGAAAGCAAGTCCACAAAAGGGTTGGTCATCGCTGGAGGCTCTCTCCTCAACCTGATCCGTCTGTGGATTGATGCCCTGAACAGGGGGGATATCGAGAGGGGAAGGGAGATAATCCACGATGGCATCCAGGAGCGGCTGGATTCCCCTATTTTTCAAAGCAGCTCCGCACAGAACGGGGACTAGGCTGAGGGAGATGGTTCCCCTCCTAATAGCTTCCTTGATCATTTCCTCCGAGAATTCCTCCCCTTCGAGGTACTTTTCGGTGAGTGCATCGTCCGATTCGGCAACGGTTTCCAGGAGTTTTCTTCTCTGCTCTGAGGCTTGAGGAAGAATCTCTCGGGGAATCTCCGTCTCGCTGAAGGAGGCTCCGAGGGTCTCTTCGTGCCAGATGAAAGCCTTGAATCGAATCAAGTCCACCACGCCCTTGAATTGGTCCTCTGATCCCAGGGGCAACTGGACGAGCAAGGGCTTTGCCCCCAACCGATCGACCATCATCTCAACAGTCCTGGAGAAATCGGCGCCAATGCGATCCATTTTATTGATGAAGGCCAATTTGGGAACCTTATATTTGTCGGCCTGATGCCAAACGGTTTCCGATTGCGGTTCGACACCTCCCACCGCGCAAAAGACGGCTATGGCCCCATCCAACACCCGCAGAGACCTCTCCACTTCAATGGTGAAATCAACGTGACCCGGTGTGTCGATAATATGGATATAGTTATCCTTCCATGGACATGTGGTTACCGCTGAAGTAATGGTAATTCCCCTCTGCTGCTCCTGCAGCATCCAGTCCATCACCGTATTGCCATCATGCACTTCTCCCATACGATGAGTTCGTCCTGTGTAATAGAGGATTCTCTCGGTGACGGTAGTCTTACCGGCATCAATGTGGGCCATGAACCCGATATTCCGCGTCCTCGATAACCTCTTTCCCCCGGCTTTTTCCTCTATTCGTTGTTCCACCATGGCAACTCACGAATGCTTTGGAAGTTTATAATGCCATATTTGCCCAATATTAAAGGCTTTTTCGGAAAAAGTCAAGGTGAGGTCTGGCTTTGCCTTTGCTCCCGCACCTTCGTCCAGCACATTTCGCTCGTGGCCAGCGATGTTCCCGAGAAACTCAGGAAACTCCAGCTAAATCTTCCTTGACATAGGGGAGAAAGATATGATAGAAATGAGCGGCTCAGAACGGCGGGCGATGAATGGAAAGGAAGTCTGGACTTTTTCATCATCATTTTCATTGGGGGCACCGGTGACCACGGATCCCGAGAGCAGGGGAAAAGGGCCAAGGGTGCTACGCCTATGGCCCTTCTATTTCCTATAAGCCATGGACAGGATCCCCATGGCTTTTTTCATTGGTTTGGGTTTGGAATTGAGGTGAGGAGAGAAGGAATGACGATATCAATGAAGATCCAAAAGGCTTTGGAGGGGGCGTCTTGGATAAGGAAGATGTTCGAGGAGGGAGATAGGCTAAGACGAGTGTATGGTCATGAAAAGGTCTTCGACTTTAGTCTGGGAAATCCCATCGTTGAACCCCCTGAGGAATTCTTCGCCGAACTGAGGAGAGTAGCTCAGAATCCCATCCCGGGGATGTGCCGATACATGGTCAACAGCGGCTATGCGGAGACCAGAAGTAACATAGCCAGCACGCTATCCGAGGAGACGGGCCTCCCATTTACGGAGGGGCAGATCATCATGAGCACCGGGGCAGCCGGAGGGCTCAACATCGTGTTGAAATCCATTTTAGATCCCGGCGACGAGGTAATCGCCCCTTCCCCCTGCTTCGTGGAATACACGTTCTACGTGGACAATCATGGGGGCACCCTAAAGCTAGTGGAAACCCGGGAAGATTTTTCCCTCGACCTAGAAGCCATTGAGGGGGCCATCGGCAAAAAGACCAAGGCCGTTCTCATCAATTCCCCTCATAATCCGACGGGAGTCGTCTATAGCGAGGAATCCCTTATTCAATTGGGGGATATTTTGGCGAGAAAGAGCAAACAATATGGGAAGACTATCTGCCTCCTATGTGATGAAGCGTATAAGAAGATCGTTTACGATGATTTGAAACTTCCCGATGTCTTCTCCGTTTACGATCACTGTATC